>Ga0210392_10000269_pt1 | contig 37536 bp, 36 predicted proteins | sample IncBWC30OmetaG_FD_161057 | JGI IMG/M metagenome (GOLD analysis project Ga0210392, IMG submission 161057) | Forest soil microbial communities from Barre Woods Harvard Forest LTER site, Petersham, Massachusetts, United States - Inc-BW-C-30-O ... | reverse complement strand
AGGTGCATGACATCGCGCTGGATCTGCGCCCTTCCATCCTCGACGACCTGGGATTGGAACCGGCCCTGCGCTGGTTCACCAAGCGGCAGGCCGCGCTCGTGGGGCTCAAAACCAATTTCGACACCGACACGCTCCCCTACCGGCTGGAGCCGATGATTGAAACGGAATGTTTCCGGGTGGCCCAGGGCGCCTTGACGAACGTGGTGCGGCATGCGAAGGCAAAAAACGTGAGCGTGGAACTCCGCCAGGCGGACGGACAGCTGCATCTGCGCGTGCGCGACGACGGGAGCGGTTTTGATGTGCCTTCCGTCCGCGAACAGGCCATGCGCGGCGCAAGCCTGGGATTGCTGAGCATGGAAGAACGGGCGGCGCTGGCGGGTGGCGGGCTGGAATTCACATCCACGCCCCAGCAAGGCACCGAAGTCCACGGCTGGTTTCCCTTGAAATGGAAACCGGCGGCGGCGGAAACCAAAACCCCGTGAGCAAACCGGCCAAAACCATCCGCGTCATCCTGGCGGACGACCACACACTCGTGCGCGCGGGCATCCGGGCGTTGCTGGAAAAATTGCCGGAAGTGAAGGTGATCGGCGAAGCGGATGATGGGCGCGAAGTCCTGGACCTGGTCAAGGCGCACCAGCCGGACGTGGTGGTGCTGGACATCGCCATGCCCGGGCTCAACGGCCTGGAAGCGGCGGAGCGCATGGCCCGGGATTTCCCGAAGGTGCGGATCATCATCCTCTCCATGCACAACAACGAGGAATATGTTTTGCGCGCATTGAAGGCGGGCGCCGCCGGCTACCTGCTCAAGAAGGCGGCGACGAAGGAGCTGGCAACCGCGTTGCATGAGGTGGTGCGCGGGGAAATTTATTTGAGCGAGGAAATCAAACTGCAAAAGAACTTTTCCCTGCACGGGATCACCCACCAGAAAAGCCCGCTCGAACAGTTGACGGGGCGGCAGCGCGAAATCCTCCAGCTTATCGCCGAGGGCCAGAACACCAAGCAGATCGGCGACATCCTGAAGGTCAGCCCCAAGACGGTGGAATACCACCGGATGAAATTGATGACCGGGCTGGACCTGCATGACATCCCCGGGCTGGTGCGGTTCGCGCTGCGCGCCGGATTGATTCCGTCCGAAAACATGGCTCCCGCAAAACCGGTCATTCCGATCCCTGCCAGCTGAACTTCACCGGGCCGGTCAGGGCCATTTTGTGAAAGGCCTGCCGGATGCAGTCCGCACGAGGTATCCGCCCCCGGATGATTTTTTCTTTTGGCACCACAAAACTGGTCGCCTTGGGGAAATGAATTTTAAGTTTCATGATATTATCCTCGTGTTTTTCAGGGCGTGGCCCGGGTGCGATAGTAACGGTACGAAAACAGAAACGCGTTCAGGTCGATGAAACTGGCGGTGCCGGTGGCGCCGGTCGTCACGTTGCCGATGACCTGCCAGGTTTTAAAATCCTGCGTGGCCTGGATCTCATAAGCCTGGCCAATCAAGCCGGCCACGGTCAGGACCGACTGGTGATTGGGAGCCGGGCTCAACTGGACAGCCGGCCGGCCGGGCACGAAACTGACTTCGGCCGAAAAGGCGCCTTCGAGACCATTCGTGTCGCAAGCCGTGACGGCAAAGAAATAGGTGACGCCCGCCGCCAACCCGGCAACCGTGGTGCCGGTCACATTGCCCAGCAGGTTGCTCGCGGTATAATTGCCGCTGGTCGTGCCGTAATAAATCCGGTAGCCGCTGACCGCCGGGGCGGGGTTGCGGTCCCAATTCACGCTGGCCACATACGGATTGGCCGGCAGGGCTCCCATGGCCGGGACGGCGAGATGAAACAATGCGAAAAGCAGGGCGATTCCCAAGGCTTTCGACAGGATTGCGGGGCATGCCGGCCGGCGCCTGACCACGCGGGGGCGGGGTAATTTTTTAAGGGTGATGGTTTGCATGATTATCAATACTTCGGCCCCAAGGACGCCGCGACTAGGCCGTTCCTTGCCCTCACTGGGAGAAACCTTGGTTGGGTTTTGTGGCGTTGCGGACGGTAGGAAATATCGGGAGGGTGCCAACCGTGCCGACGTGAGGTTTTCCGAACTCAACGGTGAACGTGAAGGGGTTCGATTTGACGGTCATTAAAAATAATGGCCAGCCGGCGTGAAACATGGAAACATGGCCCGCCGGCTGGCCGGCACCCTCCCCCTTATGAACTAAAGAGAGTGCCAGGATTACAGTTACGCTGCGATTGAACCGGGTGCGACTAGGAAGTTCCTTGCCGCCACCGGGAAGAAACCTTGGTTGGGTTTGGAGCGTTGCGCGCCAGGGACATAAACAAAAATACCGGGAGGGTGCCAACCGTGGCGGCATGAGGTTTTCCTTACTCAACGGTGAACGTGAAGGTGTTCGATTTGACGGTCATTAAAAATTAATGGCCAGCCGGCGTGAAACATGGCCCGCCGGCTGGCCGGCGCCCTCCTCCTTCTGAGCTCAAGAGAACGCCGTGAACACTGTTACGCTCCCAGCGAACCGGGTGCGACTAGGAAGTTCCTTGCCGCCACCAAGAGAAACCTTGGTGGGCTTGGGAGCGGCCGGCCCGTGGCAGATGACCTGGGGTATTCACCCCATGGACGGGATGACACCCGGCATATCTACTGGCGCGTAATGATTTGCTGTCCGTTAGGGTTGGCAGAGAGGTTTTGCCAGCGGCGCGGTCCGGACAGCTCCTCCAAATGGTCGCGCCGCCCTTCTGAGCGCCTAGGTGAAGGCGTTTAAACCTCGTCATCAACAGGGCCGGACGCAAGTCCGGCCCTTGTTTTTTGAAATGGAGGGGTAGCCACGTTTCGGCAGTCCACGCGTCGTTCGACCTGTCCGGTCACGGGTAGTTCTGAAAAGCGGTTCAATTTTTGATTTTTGGAAATCGTTCAATTCCACAGAAAATCCGCAACTTTCGGCCCGGTCTTCCTTTTTGAGACATCAATTATCCATAATATCTACGGGGCGGTTTTGATGTTTAGCGGATTTTTTCGACCAGACCCCCTTCCCACACCGGTTTTTTGAAGAAATATGGCAAAAAAGTGCGAGTTACGATTCCCACACTCGTTGGGATTTTGGGGAGGTGTGGTAGAACGGAGGGCATGACATGCCAATTGCATGCAGAACGGAGACGGACAGGCGCAGGGGCAAAAAGCTCCAAGCGTCCAAGCTCCAACATCCAGAGAAATTCCAAACCTCAAATGCCGTCGTGCCGTGTCCGTTGGCGTATGAGGCATCAACGCTGCCACGAATCCCAAGCTCACGCTTCCGGTCATTCCGGTGGTTTCCGGAGATTTCCGGCGATTCCGGCGGTTTCCGGCGGTTTCCGGCGGTTTCCGGCGGTTTTGTAAAAAATTATGAAACACGAAATGAGGCTTACTCACGCAAAGGTCGCCGAGAGCGCAAAGGTCCGAGCCGGATCCGCCTTCGCCTGGCTTCCGCCTGCGTCAAGACTTCGTCCGCCTACGCATGGCTACGGCGCGACAGAGCGTGACGGGTCGACGCGACAGGCAGGGGCGTCTGGGGTCTGGGTGCGGGCGAAAAAGCTCCGAGCGTCCAACATCCAAACTCCACAGAAACTTCAAACTCCAACTCGCCGAATCGGTGTTCGGCGCGCCACCGGTTTCTACCGGTTTGCACCGGTTTGCACCTGCTTTTGAAAAAATATTTTAACCGCCAAGACGCCAAGGGCGCCAAGGAACGAAAACCCGAAATCTGAAATTTGAGAAAAGGCCAATGAAAAGTCCGGTGCCGGACTGGCCATCCAAATTAAACCAAATCAAGCCTCAAGCCAACTGAACACACCCGCTGTTCGGGTTACACCCCATGGCCCGCCGGATGTTTTTGACACAACATACGGATTCGAGCTGGAAAGTCTGGCCAGCCAAACACCAATCATTTCAACCAAGCACCTCCATGAAACACAATCACAACCACGACAATGCCCCCGCTCCCGGCCTGCAATTGATGCCGGTGCGGTTTGAGTTCACGCATCCCACGGCCACTACCGTCTGTGTCGCAGGCACGTTCAACCAGTGGAAACCCGAAGCCAAGACACTGCATTCCTCCGGTGTGGGCAACTGGTGGAAGGAAACCGCGCTCGCACCCGGCACCTATGAATACTGCCTCGTGGTGGACGGCCAGTGGATGCCCGATCCCAAGGCGCGCGAGAGCGTGCCGAATCCGTTCGGCGGCCGAAACTCGGTCTTGAAAGTCGCCGAATCACCCGCCGCCGCGCATCTCGCCGACGCGGAAAATTTACCGTTAAAAAATAACACCAAACAAAAATCAAAAATATGAGCAAACCAACTGAAGCCACCCACAACGATCTCGGAACCCTCGCCGAAGACGCCCGCGCCCTGATGGCCGCCACCGCCGATGTCGCCGGGGAAAAAGTCGGTGACGCGCGCAAGCGCCTCGCCTCCGCGCTCGAAAGCGCCAAAAACATGGCGGGCGTGGTCCGTGACAAGGCGGTCGCCGGCGCCAAGGCCGCCGACCAGACCGTCCGCGACAATCCGTACCAGGCCATCGCCATCGGCGTCGGCGTGGGGGCGGTCCTCGGTTACCTGATTGCGCGCCGCTGCTCCTCGAGCCGCGACTGATTCCATCATGGAAACCTCCACCGTCAGCCTGGACCAGCTCGCCACGACCTCGAAACAGTTCGTGCGGCGGCTGGCGACGATCGGCGAAAACCGGCTGGAATTGCTGGCGGTGGAACTTCAGGAGGAGCATGAGCACATCCTGCATGCTTTTCTTCTGGCGCTCGGCGTGGCGGCGTTCGGCCTCCTCGCCGGCATCACGCTCACGGCGGGCATCGCGGTTTTGCTGTGGACGTGGTCACCCGCCGGCGTGCTGTTCATCCTGACCGCCATCTATGCCGCGGCCGGGATCTACCTGTATCGCCGGCTCGCCGGGCTGCTGCAAGACTGGCAGACGTTGTCCGCCACGCTGGACCAGCTCCGCAAGGACCGCGAATGCATGGAACAATTTCTCACATGAAACCGCCCTCGCCGCGGAAAAATCTCCTGATCGCCGAAAGTGAACTCAACCGCGCTCACCTGGTCCGGGAATGGCGGGCGATGACGGGTGATGTCGAGGCGCTGGCCCATCAGGTCAAAACCATCGGCTCCCTGGCGTCCATGGCGGCTTCCATCATTTCCATGCTCGGCTGGGTCCGCGGCGCCAAACTTGTGCCCGCCGAAGAAAAAACTTCGTGGCTGCAGAACGCGCTCAAGGGCGCGCAACTGGTCGGCTCGCTGTGGTCGGAATTCCGCAGGCCGAAAGAGTGATTGATCCATGACGACGCCGACAGCCATCCGCAAGGTCGCGTTCCTCGGCGATTACCTGCCGCGCAAGTGCGGCATCGCCACGTTCACGACCGATCTGCGCTGTGCCGTGGCGAAAGAATTTCCCGCGTGTCAATGCCCGGTCGTGCCGGTCAATGATCACGCGGCGGGTTACGATTATCCGGCGGAAGTGCGGTTCGAGATCGCCGAGCAGGACCTGACCTCCTATCTGCGCGCGGCGGATTTCCTGAACATCACCGACGTGGACGTGGTGTGCGTGGAGCATGAGTTCGGCATCTTCGGCGGCCCGGCGGGCAGCCATGTGCTGGCGTTGCTGCGCGAACTGCGGATGCCCATCGTGACCACGCTGCACACGGTGCTGCGGGAGCCGAACGAGGACCAGCGCCGCGTGATGCAGGAGCTGATCCGGCGCTCGACGCGGCTGGTGGTGATGACCGAACGCGGCAAGGAATTTCTGCGCGACGTCTATCATGCGCCGGAAAGCAAGATCGACCTGATTCCGCATGGCATCCCCGACATGCCGTTCGCGGACCCGAATTATTTCAAGGATGAATTCGCCGTGGCGGGGCGGCAGGTGCTGCTCACGTTCGGCCTGCTCTCGCCGAACAAGGGCATCGAATACGCGTTGCGCGCGCTGCCGGACATCATCAAGGAATTTCCCAACATCGTCTACATCGTGCTGGGCCAGACGCATCCCAACCTGCTGCGCAATGAGGGCGAGGCCTACCGCCTGACCCTGGAACGGCTGGCGAAAGACCTCGGCGTGCAGAAAAACGTCGTCTTCTTCAACCGTTTTGTCGAGCTGGAGGAGTTGATGCGCTTCATCGGCTCGGCGGACATCTATCTCACGCCGTATCTGACGGAATCGCAGATCACGTCGGGCACGCTGGCGTATGCATTCGGCAACGGCAACGCCGTGGTGTCCACGCCCTACTGGCACGCGGCGGAATTGCTGGCGGAAGGGCGCGGCAAGCTGGTGCCGTTTCGTGACGCGCCGGCCATCGCGGTGGCCGTGGTGGAACTGCTGCGCGACGAACCGTTGCGCCACGCGCTGCGCAAGAACGCCTACAAGCTGGGGCGCGACATGGTCTGGAGCCGCGTGGCGCAGCTCTATGCGAAATCGTTCGAGGAGGCGCGCCATGATCACAATTTTGTGGACCGGAAATCGTCGCCCATCAAGACGCTGGATGAACAGCCCGGGCTGTTGCCGGAACTGAAGCTGGATCATCTGTTCCGCATGAGCGATTCCACCGGCATCTTTCAACATGCGAGCTTCACCGTGCCGAATTTTTCCCAGGGTTATTGCACCGATGACAATGCCCGGGCGCTGGTGCTGGCGCTGATGTTGCAGCGGCTGGGCCACGGCTCGCCGCGGCTGGGCGAGGTGGCCGCGAGCTACGCGGCCTTTCTGAACCATGCCTTTGACCCGAAACGCGGACGCTTCCGCAATTTCATGGGGTTCGACCGGCGCTGGCTGGAGGAAGTCGGCTCGGAAGATTGCCAGGGGCATGCGCTTTGGGCGCTCGGCTTGTGCGTTTCGCAGGCGGGCCAGGGCAGTTTTCAGATGCTCGCCGGGCAGCTCTTTGAACAGGCGCTCCCCGTGGCCGCCGAATTTTCCTCGCCGCGCGCCTGGGCGTTCACACTCATCGGCATCGACGAATATCTGCGGCGGTTCAGCGGTGACCGGCGGGCCAGCCAGATCCGCGAATCGCTCACGGCCAAGCTCATGCAGCGTTACGCCGACGCCGCCACCGAGGAATGGCACTGGTTTGAAGAAGTCGTTTCGTACGCGAATGCGAAACTTCCGCACGCGATGATCCTCAACGGCCGCTGCCTGGGCAGCGCCACGATGCTCGAACTGGGGTTGAAAACCTTGCGCTGGCTGGTGAAGGTCCAGACCTCGGACGCCGGCTCGTTCCGCCCGGTCGGTTCCAACGGCTTTTTTCCGCGCGGTTATCAACGCGCGGTCTTTGACCAGCAGCCGATCGAAGCGCAGGCCACGATTTCCGCGTGCATCGAGGCGTATCACGCCACGAACGACATGTTCTGGGTCGCGGAGGCGCGGCGCGCGTTCGAATGGTTTCTCGGACGCAACGATCTCGGCCTGGCGCTCTTTGACGCGGGCACGGGCGGTTGCCGCGACGGCCTGCACATGGACCGGCTGAGCCAGAACCAGGGCGCGGAGTCCACGCTGGCCTTTTTGCTCTCGCTGGCCGAGATGCAGGCGCTGCAGAATACGCTCACCAGCTTCAAGGAGCCGGCCACCGCCTAAACCCGGAAATTTTATCACACAAAACCCCTCCACCCTCCACGCCCAACGCATCGGGCCGACCTTGAAACCGGACAGTTCCCGCGTATTGTTGCGGGCGTTCCGCCCCAGCAGCGACGATATCGCGCGACGAATTGTCACGCGAGTCATGGCCTTGCCGGAGGAAGATGTCGCCGGCCTGCTGGGCCAGGTGACGGACAAGTTTGCCAGCCGGCATTGCCAGGTTGATGAATTTTTCCACAGCCGTTTTGAGCAGGCGAACATCTATCTCGAGCCCGGGGCGACGCCTTCGGCCCAGCGCCAGCAACTCATCGGCGCGCATTTCACGAACGAGTATGCCATTGAGGCGGCAGCGCTGTTCAATCCGTCCATCGTGCCGCACCCCGACCAGAACGGGGTGTTGCCGGGTGAATTGCGTTTCATCCTGAGCCTGCGGGCGACGGGTGAAGGACACATCTCCTCCATCACCTTCCGCGAAGGCATCCTCAACGCAAATAACCAGATCACGCTCACGCCGCCCGTGCCGTGCGTGCTGGAGCCCGAACGGGTTCCGAATTCCGCCTACGCCAAGGGATTGTTCGTCCACAAGCTCGAGGAGGCCGGCGTGAAAAATGATTTTTCCACGCGCGTGCTGGACAAGTTGCATGAGGATTTCACCTTGAAGGAGCTCCATGCGGTCCTGCTCGCCTCCGGGCTCACGGACACCTCCGATGTCACGGCGACGTGGGCGGCGCGGGGCATCCTGCTGCTGGCGGAATCCAATTTTGAGGTGGATTTTGCGCGCGGCACCCAGGTTTCGCAGCGCGTGCTCTTTCCCTCCGCGCCCAGCCAGAGCAACGGCATCGAGGACGCGCGCTTCGTGCGGTTCCAGAACGATGACGGCAGCTTCACTTATTACGCGACCTACACGGCCTACGACGGGAAAATGATCATGCCGCAATTGCTGGAGACGCCGGACTTCCTGCACTTTGAGTTCAGCACGCTCAACGGCCCCGCCGTGCAGAACAAGGGCATGGCGCTGTTCCCGCGCAAAATCAATGGGCGCTACGTCATGCTTTCGCGGCAGGACGATGAAAATATTTTGATCATGTCCTCCGACAATCTTCATTTCTGGACCGATCCAAAAGTTTTGCTGTCGCCCGCGCAACCATGGGAATTTTTCAAAATGGGCAATTGCGGCTCGCCCATCGAAACGGAGGCGGGCTGGCTGGTGATCAGCCATGGCGTCGGCGCGTTGCGGCAGTATTGCATTGGCGCGTTCCTGCTCGACCTGAACGACCCGACCCGGGTGATCGGCCGCCTGCGCGAACCGTTGCTGTGCCCCGATGAATCCGAACGTGAAGGCTATGTGCCGAACGTGGTTTATTCCTGCGGCAGTCTGCTGCATGGGCGCACGGTCGTCATTCCTTATGCGATGAGTGATTCCGCCACCAGCTTCGCCAACGTCCCGCTGGATGAACTGCTGGCCGCGATGAAATGATGTTTCATCGGGCCTTGATGCCCAGAATGTTTATTGTTCGGGTTACACCCCATGGCTTTTGGCCGGCCGGCGGGGCTACCCTCGTTCCATGAATGACAGACAACCTTTCTTCGGGCCTGGAAAACTGGGTTTGGTGTTGGGCGCGGTGTTTTTGGGGACACTGACCGGATGTGTCGGGTATGTGGACCGCGGAGAGGGCTATGCCGTTTCATCTCCGGCAGTGATCGAAGATGACTACGTTTATTACCCCAACTACGAGATTTACTACAGCAGCAGCCGGCACCAATACGCCTACCGTGACGGACGTAACTGGGTTTCGCGCCCGGCTCCGCGCGGCGTCTCGGCGGATGTGCTGCTGGCCTCGCCTTCGGTGCGGATGAATTTCCACGATTCGCCGGCACAGCACCACGCCGCCGTGGTCAAGCAATACCCAAAAAACTGGTCACCGCCCGCCCAAAAACAAGATAAGAAAGAAAATCGCAAGGACGACCAGAAGGACGATCACGGCAAGTAAGCCACGCGCAACCATTCATTGAAAAGAACATCATGTCACTCGGAACAATTTTATTGGTGCTGCTCATCCTGATGCTGTTCGGCGCGCTGCCGACCTGGCCACACAGCAAGAACTGGGGCTACTACCCGAGCGGCGGGCTGGGACTGGTGGTGGCCGTCCTGCTCATCCTCCTGTTGCTCGGCAGAATTTAAAAACGCATTCCCGCCATCTAATCCAAGGAAAAAATCATGTCACGCAGCATCAATCAACTTCACGGAAACAAACTCGAGGCGACCGACGGTGAAATCGGCCGGGTGAAGGATTTCTATTTTGACGATCAGAGCTGGGCGGTGCGCTATGTCGCCGCGGAGACCGGCGCCTGGCTGATAAGCCGGCAGGTGCTGCTCTCGCCCCATGCGTTCAGCGGCTTCCCGCAGTTTGAAAAAACATTGCCGGTAAACCTGTCGCGCAAGCAGATTGAGGCCAGCCCGGCGATTGAATGGCATAAGCCGGTGTCGTGGCAGTTCGAGGAGGAATATCACCGTTATTACGGCTGGCCTTGCTATTGGGAAGGCGACGGACTGCGGAGCTTTCCGGTTTCGGGACCGGTGAAAAAAAACCTGCCAGGCACGGCGGGAGCGGCGATCGCCAAAAAACAGAACGGTGCCGATGCCCATCTGCGTAGCGCCCGGGTGGTGCGCAGCTACCGGCTACAGGGACTCGACGGTTTCATCGGCCACATCAGCGACTTTATGATGAACGAGAAGACCTGGGTCATCAGCGGGCTGACCATCAAAATCGGCCAGCGTTTTTCGGAGAATGAAGTCGTGATACCCGTGAGCAAGGTGAGCAGGGTCAGCTACGATGAATCCACCGTGTTTGTGGACATGACCAGGGAGGCCGTCGGGCAAGGCCACACACCGCAACCGGCTTTGGCCGGTGCCTTTGCCTGACACGACCCATCCATTTCACCGCCCTAAACCCAAGGTCATCCGATGAAAGCCCTCGTTTACCACGGCCCCGGAAACAAGAAATTCGAAGACGTCCCGAAGCCGGTGTTGCGCGACGCGACGGATGCCGTGGTGCGGATCACCAAGACCACCATCTGCGGAACTGATTTGCATATTCTCAAGGGCGACGTGGCCACCGTTGCGCCGGGCCGCGTCCTGGGCCATGAAGGCATCGGGGTCATCGAAGAAACCGGCACCGGCGTGAGCCGTTTCCGCAAGAGCGACCGGGTTTTAATCTCGTGCATCACGGCCTGCGGGAAGTGCGACTATTGCCGGCGCGGCATGCCCTCACACTGCGAATCGGGCGGCTGGATCCTCGGCAACACGATCGATGGAACCCAGGCGGAGTTCGTGCGGATCCCTTTTGCCGATACCAGCCTGTATCCCATCCCGGGAAATGCGGACGAGGACGCGATGGTGATGTTAAGCGACATCCTGCCGACCGGCTACGAATGCGGCGTGCTCAACGGGGCGGTGAAGCCGGGGGACACGGTGGCCATCGTCGGGGCCGGCCCCGTCGGACTGGCGGCGCTGTTGACCGCACAATTTTTTGCACCCGCGAAGCTCATCGTCATCGACCTGGATGACAACCGCCTGGAAGTCGCCAAACAATTTGGGGCAACCGCGCTGGTCAACAGCGCCGATGGCAAGGCGGTGGAGAAAATAATGGCCGTGACCAGCGGCAAGGGTGTGGATGTCGCCATTGAAGCGGTTGGCGTGGCGGCGACGTTCGGGCTCTGCCAGGAGATCATCGGCCCGGGCGGCCACATCGCCAACATCGGCGTGCACGGTGCCAGCGTGACTTTGCATCTCGAAAAGCTCTGGTCGCAAAACATCACCATCACGACGCGGCTCGTGGATGCGGTGACCACGCCGCTGCTGCTCAAGACGGTCATGGCCGGCAAGCTGAAGCCGAATCAGCTCATCACGCATCATTTCACGCTCGATGACATCCTGAACGCCTATGACACCTTCGGCAACGCCGGCCAGAAACGCGCGTTGAAGGTCATCATTGCGAACGAATAGAACCGCCGGCGCGCGGATGCTGTCGTTTCTTTGAGTGGGGAGAACACCCCATGGTGAACACCCCGGTGCGACCCCATGCTTCGTTCATGAAGCAAAAGGATTTTTCCCGGGAACAAAACCAACCAAAACCGGACGCACCCCGGCCAACCCCGGCGGCAGCCATGAGCCAGGAGGAGATCAACTTCATACCGTCACCGGACGAGGTGGCCAGGAGGGCTTACTTTGCCTATGAAAACCAGGGTTCCCTGGAAGGACACGAGGTGCAGCACTGGCTGGCGGCGGAGGCGGATCTGATCGCCGAACACCAGCGCACCCGCACCCATCAATTTCACAACCGGACACAACTTGAACCCCATCAAATATAATTTATGAATACCAGCAACAACATCCTTGCGGAAGCGCCCGTCATGTACGAAACCGAGAACGGCCTGCCCAAAGACCGCCGTTCGGAACTGAATGCGCTCATGAACCAGCGATTGGCGGATGCCGTGGACCTGCAGTTGCAGATGAAGCAGGCGCATTGGAACGTGAAAGGGCCGAGCTTCATCGCCCTGCACGAGCTGTTCGACAAGGTGAGCGAGGCCGTGGAGGATTATGTGGACATGATCGCCGAACGGATCGTGCAGCTCGGCGGCGTGGCCGAAGGCACGGTGCGCATGGCCGCCGCGCGCACGCGGCTCACCGAATATTCGCCGGAGATCGCCGATGGCTTGGCACATGTCGAAGCCGTCGCGCGGGCGCTTTCCACCTTCGGCCAGGCCGCCCGCAACACGATTGACGAGGCGAACGCCCTTGAGGATGCCGGCACGGCGGACCTGTTCACCGAGGTTTCCCGCGGCATCGACAAGTGGTTGTGGTTCGTGGAAGCCCATTCGCAGGCGAACAAATAAAAAGGAAGCCCATGAACATCAAATTGACCCTGTTGGCCATCAGCGGCCCGTTGTTGCTGGCCGCGCCCGCAGTGCGGGCCCAAATCACCAATACCAATGCCTCGCCTCTCAGCCAGGCCTGGAAATACCAGATCGCACTGGAAGGTGACCTGTCCTTGGGCGAACGTGCGCTTCTGCCCCCCGGCCTCAAGGAGAAGATGAAACTCACCAACGAACAGCGGGCCGACCTGAAACCGATCGAGGCGGACTTCGCGAAAACCAGTCTGGAATATCAGACCGCCAACCAGCCGCGCATCGATGCCGCCGAGGAGTCAGGCCGTGTGGCCCGGGCGAATAAGAACGCGACGCAGATCCAGGCCGCGCGCATCCAATTGCAGACCGTCTGGGCCGGCCTCCAACCGGACCGGGCGGCGGCCGTCAAACAGATCAGGCCCTTGCTGACACCGGAGCAAATCCTGGTTTTGGATGATCCGGACAACCAATGGCGGGAAAGCCACGGCTCGGAAGTGAATGACCCCTCGGCGCACTGAAATACAACCCGCACCAATATGAAGGACCCCGTTTACAAGCTCATCGAACTCACCGGCACCTCCACCACTTCCATCGAGGACGCCGTGGACAAGGCCATCAAACGCGCGCACAAAACCATCAAGGACCTGTGCTGGTTCCAAGTGCTGGAAACGCGCGGCAACATCGCCAAGGGAAAAGTGCATCACTGGCAGGTGACCATCAAGGTCGGTTTCGCCGTGAAGGCTGCGAATTAATCCAGGAACAATTAAAAAATCACGTGCTAAAAATAAAACCAGGTAAGGCAATCCGCCTCGCGGCATTGTCATTGTGTTTTTCACTGTTGGCCCACGGACAGGAGGCCACTGTGGTGCTTCCGGCGTCCGTCCCCGATCCCCTCGAGCCGTTCAACCGGGCGATGTGGGCTTTCAACAAGGAACTGATGACGGATGTCATCAAGCCGACGAGCCGGGTGTATCGTTTTGTGGTGGTGAAACCCATCCGGACGGGCATCGGAAATTTCGGCCGGAACCTCACCTACCCGGGGCGGTTGATAAACAACGCGCTCCAGCGAAAGTGGACCGGCGCCCGGGATGAGACTTCCCGGTTCATTTGTAACACCACGGTGGGCGTGCTCGGGTTCTGGGATGTGGCCACCAAATGGAAGATTCCGAAATCCGACGCGGATTTTGGCCAGACGTTCGGCCAGTGGGGCTGGCGGCCGCAGTGCTTCATCATGCTGCCAGTTTTCGGCCCGAGCAATGAACGCGACACCCTCGGCCTCGCGGCGGACACGGCGGCGAATCCGCTTTTATACATTGCGCCTTATGATTTCGTCGCATCCGATCCGCTGACCTATCTCGGCCCGTACAGTTATTTCAGCTACGCGGTCATGTATAATGATCTGGCCGACACCGTGGGCGAGTACGTGCGCTTCAGCCAGGCAGAAGCGGATCCGTATTCCGAAATCCAATATGCCTGGACATTCGCCCGTGAAAACCAGGTGGCGAATTTTCAAGTGAAAGGAAAACAGGATGAATCCTCGCTGGAAACGCTCGAATCCGTTTTCTTCACCTTCAAGGACCCGGAATTTCCCACCCACGCCACGACGCGGTCGGTGCGGATTCCCTCGACGGGCCGGGATCTGAAATTCACGTACTGGCTGCAACCCGGGCAGGCGAACGTGGTTTACATCATCCCCGGCCTGGGCGGCCACCGGCTGTCCCAGCCTTCGCTCGCGCTGGCGGAACTGGTTTTCAAAAACGGATTTTCCGCCGTGCTGGTGAGCAGCCCGTTCAACCCCGAGTTCATGGAGCACGCCTCGACCGCCGCGCTGCCGGCGTATCTGCCGGTGGACGGTCACGACATGCAGGTGGCGCTGACCGAGATCAACCATCGCTTGCACGTGATGTATCCGGACCGTCTGGGCAACAAGGCGCTGATGGGTTATTCCATGGGCGCGCTCCAGACGCTGTTCATCGCGGCGACCGGGCCGACCAATTCGGCCCCGGCCGCCCCGGGCGCGCCCAGCACGTTGCCGCTGATCCAATTCGACCGCTACGTGGCCATCAATACGCCCGTGCGCCTGACGCATGGGATCTCCAAGCTGGATGAGTTTTACCAGGCGCCCCTGGACTGGCTGGCCACGGAACGCACCGAGAACTTAAACAACACGTTTCTCAAGGTGGCCGCCCTGAGCCGGAGCACGCTGGTGCCGCAGACCACCCTGCCCTTCGACGCCATTGAATCCAAATTTCTCATCGGCCTGACCTTCCGGCTGGAACTGCGCGACATGATCTACAGCAGCCAGCGGCGGAACAACCAGGGCATCCTGCAGCGCTCGCTCTTCAATTTCCGGCGCGAGCCGGCGTACCAGGAAATCCTGCAGTATTCTTTCCAGGATTATTTCGACAAGTTCGCCGTGCCGTATTACCAGGCCAAGGGGATCGCCGCGCCGGCGGCGGAAACGATCGCCAAAGCCGGCGATCTGCGGAGCTACGAGACCGGCTTGCGTGCCAACCCGGACATCCGCGTCATCGTGAACCAAAACGATTTTCTGCTGGAGGACGAGGACCTGACCTGGTTGCACGCCACCTTCACCCCGGACCAATTGACGGTGTTCAACAAGGGCGGTCATCTGGGAAACCTGGCCAACCCGACCGTGCAGAAATCCATCCTGGCCGCGCTCACACCGATGCTGCCGCCCGCAATCAAATCGAAATGAGCGGAAACTCCGACCATGAAAACTGATGCCGCCGTGACCAACGACGAGCCCACGGCAAGCATGGGTCGGAAACAGTCATCCGTACGGCCAGGCAAAATCCCCCTGGCCGCCAAAATTGCGGCCACGGGTTTTCTCGCCGTACTCATTCCGGTTTATTGGCAGGCTTACGGGCCGACCAATTTTTTGTGGTTCTGCGACGCGGCGCTGATCCTCACGGTGGCGGGCATGTGGCTGGAAAGCCCGCTGCTCATCAGCATGTGCGCGGTGGGCATCCTGCTGCCGCAATGTTTCTGGCTGGCGGATTTCGGGTGCCAGCTCGCAGGTTTTCGCCTGCTGGGCCTCACGAGCTACATGTTTGATGCGCATCTGCCGGTGTTCACGCGCGGACTTTCGCTGTTTCACGGCTGGCTGCCCTTCCTGCTCGTCTGGCTGCTGGGCCGTGTCGGCTATGATAAACGGGCTTTGTTTTCGTGGACGGCGCTGGCCACCGGACTGATGCTCGCCTGTTACTTTTTCACCCTGCCCGTCGGCGCGCATCCGGCCAACCCCAACCAACCGGTAAACCTGAACTACGTTTATGGTTTCAATGACCGGCAGCCGCAACAGTGGATGAACCAGAACCTTTTCGTGATCGCGCTGGCGGGAGCGATGTGGCTGGTCCTTTTTCTGCCAACTCACCTGGCATTGCGAAAAATTTTTACCGCGCCAGCCCCGCTCCAATAATATGAACCCGCGTATCATTCCAATCCTGTGGCAGGACTGCACCCACCGGGTCCCGGTAGGGTTTCACCCCATGGCGGCGACCGGGTTTTCCCGCAAAATCCGGCTGGCCATGAAATCAAAAAATAAAATCTCCCCGCCCGCCCCCTCATCACCCAGCAATCCGGTTTTCCCGGTCACCATCCGCCTGCGCGGCGCCAAAGCCGCCGCGCCGAAGGCAAAGGCTGAGAAGCGTGACAACATTTTTTCCAAATCCCGCGACACGCGCGAGGATCGCGGCGCGCGCCAGGCGAAAACATCGAACAACGCCCAAACCCTGCCGCACAGCCGCTGATATAAAAATTATGGAAACCAATCCACTGAAGGACGGCGCCCTGACGGACAACTCCAAAGCCCTGGGCACGGTGACCCTGAAGATGATCAAGGACCGGGCGATTGAGATCGCCTGGACCAACGGACGGGGCGCGAACGAATTGAGGCCGGTAGATTATGTCGAGGCCAACCGGGAACTGACGGGCCAGCCTGAAGCGGACCCGCAGGAGGCGGCGCTTGAAGCCGCCCCGGAATCGGAACGCTGGGATCCGGTGCCCGGCTCGACGGGCGGGAAAGTCCCGGTGGCGGCGGGTGAAGACGAGGATGAAGAAGGCCGGAGCGACAATGAAAAACTGGTCGAGGAAGGCATCGCAGGAGCGGAATCCGACCTGGCGCGCGAAGCCGCCAAAGACGAGGTCAAAAAAGATTTATGACGCAGGAACTGGCACCCACCGCCGGTGAGGGTCCGGCCGAGGCGTTGCTAGCGCTGATCGCCGCCCAGCCATTTTTCAAGGGATTGAATCCGCAGCAGCTGCAACTGCTGGCCGACTCGGCGTTGGAGATGAAATTTGCCGCGGGCGAGAAAATTTTTGAAACGGGCAGTCCGGCGAACCGGTTTTATCTGATCCTGGAAGGCAAGGTGGTGCTGGAATCCGAGCTGGCGGAACCGGGCGAGATGCTCGCGGTGCAGACGCTCGGCCCGGGTGACAACCTGGGCTGGTCATGGCTTTTCCCGCCGTATCTCATCCACCTGGGCGCGCACGCGGTGGAACCGACGCGGGTGATCTTTTTTTACGGCACGCGCCTGCGGGAGCAGTGCGAACAGGACCATGAATTCGGTTATGAACTGATGAAACGCATCGCGGAGGTGGCGACCCAATGTCTCAGCGCCACGCAACAGCGTCTGGCGGAAAGCGCGAATAACGCCAGGCCATGAGCGTGGATGGCTCAAAAAAACCGCGAAACCGTGTGGGTATCCGGTTGCTGGGCGGCTTTCAGCGTTTTGCCCGGACGGTGGTGCAGACGAGCGGGCATCCCATGGCTTTTGGGCTGGCCTTGGGGGTCATTTTGATCTGGCTGGTGACCGGGCCAATTTTTCATTTTAGCAACACGTGGCTGCTGGTCATCGACACGGTCGGCAACATCCTCACGTTCCTGATGATTTTTCTCATCCGCAACGCGCAGAACCGCGAGAGCGAAGCGGTGCAGTTGAAGCTGGATGAACTGATCCGCGCCACCCAGTCGGCGCATAACTCGCTCTTGGACATCGAGGAATTGTCCGAGGCGGACCTGGACCGCATCAAGGCCCGCTTCGAACGGCTCGCCCGCAAGGCGCGCGATGAATCCGTCCCCGGCCAACCAGAGGTGGCAGACAGCACGCAAGTCAAGCCGGCTTGAACTGCCAATCTTGTGGCATGGTCATGAGGTCCTTTCCAATCCCAAGTCCAACATGGTGCATCCGGCAGGACTTGAACCTGCAACCTTCTGATCCGAAGTCAGAAGCTCTATCCAATTGAGCTACGGATGCGACCGCTGCGATGCGTTTCTTCCAAGATTCACTGTGCCCATTTTGGAGCGAAGGGCAAGCTCATCGTCACCGCCCGAAACAGGCGTTCTGTCCGTCGCCGGATCAGGTGATGGAGGCCTCGTAAATGCCCTGGATGACGGAATCAAGCTGGGCGTCAAACTCCGCATCAGATTGGCCGGCCGTCAGACCCTCCACCAGCGCGCGCGAAAAGCTGGCGATGACCCCGTGATTTTTGGCCAGCCGTTGGTTGGCTTCGTCCAAGTGATAGCCGCCGGATAGCGCGACCACTTTCAGCACCTTCGGATGCTTGACGAGGTCCATATAGAAATCAGCCTGCTCCGGCAGCGTGAGCTTGAGCATGACCTGCTGGCCGGCCGGCAGCGCATCGAGCTTTTCCTTGAGCGCCGCCTTGAGCGAGGTCTCGGCCTTGCTTTTGTCCGGGCAATGGATGTCCACCTCCGGCTCGATGATGGGCATGAGTCCCGCGGCGGTGATTTGCGCCCCAACTTCGAACTGTTGGCGGACGACGGCTTTGATGCCGGCGTCGTTGGCCTGTTTGATGACGGAGCGCATCTTCGTCCCAAAGATGCCTTTGGCAACAGCCTTCTTGAGCAGCGCCGGGAGGCCCGGCATGGGTTTCATCAGCTGGACGCCATCGCCCTCGGCGGCGAGCCCGTTGTCCACTTTCACAAACGGCACCACACGCTTCCGGTTCCAAAGATAGTCCGCCGTGGGCTGGCCCTCGATGTCGCGGTCCATGGTGCCTTCAAAGAGGATCGCGCCCAGGATGCGGTCGCCGTTGAAACTGGGGGTGGTGATGATGCGGGCGCGCATCTGATGGACCAGCGCGAACATCTGTTCATCGTTGGACCACGCGCCTTCCTTGATGCCATAAGCCGCCAGCGCCTTGGGCGTGCTGCCGCCGCTCTGGTCCAGCGCGGCCAGAAAGCCGGGCTGCGTCTTGATTTTCCGCGTTTGCTGTTCCGTGCGGGTGATTAGATTCATAGTGCTCCTGTTCAGTTGCGGCGGTCGTGTTTTAATTTCGCCGGTCTGGCATTCCAGTTCAGGAACAATGCGCTCCGCGCCCATTGCCTTGGACGAGCGGAGCCCGACCGGCCCGCGGCAAAATTACCGCAAGACGGTCAGGCTTCCAAGGCCAATACGGGCTGTTCGCGCTTTTCAATCTTCACGCGCATTTTCTCAAGGGCCTGCTCTTGAATCTGGCGGATGCGTTCGCGGGTGACGCCCAAGCGAGCGCCGACTTCTTCCAACGTCTTCGGTTTGCCGTTGTCCAGGCCGAAGCGCATGGCGAGAATCCGGCTTTCGCGCGCATCGAGCGTGGCGAGGACTTCCTGCACCAGGTCGGTGTCGTTCTGGTTGAGGAGCTCGGCGAACGGGGCGGCGGCGTTGGCATCGGCCACGTGCTCGGCGACGGAGGTGGCGTTGTCGTCGCTGATGGGCGAATCCAGCGAGATGGGTGCGCGGGAGGCTTCGCGATATTGGCGGATGCGCCGCACCTTGTATCCCAAATCATCGGCGACCTCTTCGTCGGTCGGTTCGCGGTCCAAGGTTTCACGCAAGCGCACCTCGGCCTTGCGGATGTGGGTCATCTTTTCCACGACGTGCACGGGCAGGCGAATGGTCTTGGACTGGTTGGACAACGCACGGCGGATGGCCTGCTTGATCCACCAGGAGGCGTAGGTCGAGAGCTTTGCGCCCTTGGAGGGGTCGAAACGCTGCACGCCCTTGATGAGGCCGATGTTGCCCTCGTTGATCAAGTCGAGCAACGGAACGCCAAAGGCCTCGTAGCCGCGGGCGATCTTCACGACGAGCCGGAGATTGGCGGTGATCATAAGTTCGCGCGCCTTTTTATCGCCGCGCTTGATGCGCTTGGCGAGGGCGAGCTCTTCCGCGGGCGTGAGCAGCTTCACCTGCCCGATCTCGCGGAGATAGAGCTGCAGCATGTTGCCCTGCGGGGCGTCGGTTGGCGTGGCCTCGATTTCGACATCCTCCGGCTCTGCCGAGGGCGCGACAGGCACATCGACAAGCTCGACCGGCGGCGCAGAAGCTTTCCGTGATCGGCGCGAGGGTGCGAGGCGCGCGCGCACGAGGCGGGGCCGCGAGGTTCCGTTTCCATTAATCCGATTGTGGGTCGTTTTCATTGGTTGTGTTAATTGCGTTGGTGGTCGATGACCAGTTCTTGCGGGGTCACCGTCAGTTTCAGTTTTTCCGTATGCCGAATAATTGTAACCGTCGAGGGCACACCGATGACGCCGGCGACGAGGTGCCGGTGCAATTCATCGATGCTGGCGACAGGTTCGCCGTTGAAGGCGACGATAACATCGCCTTCGCGGAAACCGGCGCGGCGCGCGGGGCTGCCGGGCTCGGTGCCAGACACCAGCACACCCTGATCGACGGCGAGCCGGTGAAAGACCACGACGCGCCGGTGGATGGGCACGTTCTGGCCGGCGACGCCAATCCAACTCCGGCGGATGAGGCCTTCTTTGATCAGCCAGGCGGTGACGAACTCCGCGGTGTTGCTGGCGATGGCGAAACAGATGCCCTGCGCGGGCAGGATGATGGCGGTGTTGACGCCGATGATTTCGCCGCGCGAATTGACCAGCGGTCCGCCGGAGTTGCCGGGGTTCAAGGCGGCATCGGTCTGGATGACGTTGTCGATCAGCCGGCCGGATTGCGAGCGCATGGAACGGCCGAGCGCGCTCACGACGCCGGCAGTGACGGTCTGTTGAAAACCGAACGGGCTGCCGATGGCGATGGCAATCTGGCCGACGCGGATGGACCGGGAATCACCGAAGCGCGCGTAGGCGAGCTGCGGGGCGTTGATGCGGATAACAGCGAGGTCCGTCTCGGGGTCATCGCCGATCAACACGGCGGGGAACACCCGGCCATCGGCCAGGGTAACTTCCAGCTTCACCGCGCCATGAACCACGTGGCTGTTGGTGAGGATGAAGCCATCTGGCGCGATGACAAAACCGGAGCCGCTGCCGCCGGACTCCTGGCCGCGACGGCGGTTGCCGCTCTTGGCGCCATGGACGCGGATGTTCACCACGGCTGGGCCGACCTGGGCGACGGCCGAGGTGATGGTTTTGGAATAGCCGTCCAGCAGGTCACCATCGGCGGACGCCGTCGCCGGCGGCGCGGTGATGACCGGGTCGCCGTCAGTAAAGACCCGCACAAAGCCGGTCGGGGCGCGACCTTGAAATGTGTTGGTGGTGTTCATATTGGTTCAGGCGGGTACGGCCAGTTTCTCCAACTTGGACAAGATGACCTTCTTGCCCGTGACACCCACGGTCTTGTCGCGCAGTTCGCCACCCGCGAAATACAGCAGGGTGGGGATGGACTGGATGCCGAAGCGGGCGGCCAGCACGGGGTTGGCGTCCACATCAACCTTGACCACTTTGACGCGGCCGGCCTGTTCGGTGGCGATCTCCTCGAGGAGCGGGGCGATCATCTTGCACGGGCCGCACCATTCGGCCCAGAAATCGACAAGGACGGGCTGGCCGGACTGGAGGACTTCGGTTGCAAAGTTGGTTTCATTGATTTCGACGGTCGCTTTCATATTCGCGCCTTTCACGTTGCATTGTTATTGTAACTTCAATGGTTACACACTCGCACAAAAGTTTTGGGTGTCAAATGGGTTTTTTGGACCTGATTTTTGACAGAATTAACAGAATGGACAGAATTTTGAGCCGGACGGGTCGAAGAAAATGACGAATGCCGGGCAGAGGCAGCCGCGGGCCTGCGCCAAGGGCTTATTTTTTGGAACAGGAGGCTTTTACGCGGTCGATGACATTGGCGAGGGTGGTTTTGGCTAGGTCGCGTTCCATGGCGGCCTGGGCGGAGGTGAAGATGTTGTCCAGTTCTTCAAGAATGCAGTGGCCGACGGGGCAGGCGTTATTCGGCTTCTTTGAGGGGGTGGCAAAGGATTCGCAATCTTCAACGGCCCGGTAGATTTCGGCCAGATTGATGCGCTTGGGCGAGCGGCTGAGGCGGGAACCGGAGCCCGCGCCGCGGCAGGTGTCCACCAGCCCGGCCTTCTGCAAGGCGAGCAGGAGGCGGCGGATGATGACGGGATTGGTGTTGATGCTGCCGGCGAGGCCGGCGGACGTGACGCGATCGCCCTCCTGATAGGCCAGGACGGCGAGCACGTGGACGGCCATGGCGAATCGGCAGCTGGTTCTCATACGTTACTTGCAGCTTTTAAGTAACCTCAGATATTACAATCGTCAAATGAATATGGCCGGTGGATGCAAACTGCCGCAGCCATCATCACTGGACACCGACCCGATAATAGTACTGCCCGCTGTTCGTGGCGGAGGTGTCGGTGTAGCCGGTCATGGTGGTTTTGCTGACGATGTTGCTTTGGATGGAGGAAAATGGCGGTTGCGCCGCGAGATTGCTGCTGCGTTGCAGATAATACGTCAGGCCGATCACGCTTTGCCACCGGACCGTCACGCCGGAAACGCTGTTGGAAGGTGAAGCCATTTGCAGCACGGAGGCCGCGTTGGTGGGCACCGTTCCCGTCTTCCACTCCTGCCAGTTGTTCATGCCGTCGCCATCCGAATCCGCGAAATCCGCCGAGCCGTCGGTGGGCAGGCCGTATTGCTGCGCCCAGGCGTAGGAAAGAACCGAGCTGGGCGATTGAAATTCATAAGCGCCCATATCCACCGTGCCGCCGGCAATGCGCGGGTTGCCGTCGAGGTCGGCGGCGTTGGTGGCGTAGTTATTTTTCTCGGCATTGATGCAAGGCGAGCCGGACTGGAGATGGAAGTCGGCATTGGTGTCCACGAACAACGGTGGATTGGTGAAATTATTGCCACCATTGTTGGGACTGACAGGAAGCGGCAGCGTACAGCAATTGGTCATGAAGGTGACATAACTGTTTATTCCGACGTTGTAATAAACGATGCAATTGCGCGCGGTGCCGGAAGAAAGCCCGCCCAACCCGCCGCCGGCGTCGTTGCCGCTGGTATTGCCGGTCACGGTGCAATTGTAGAGGTCGCAGTTTTGGGCGGCGCCGCCGCTGGCAAACGTGCGGTTGTGCCAGAGCAGGCTGTTATACAGCGTGCTGCTGAAAGCGCCGCCGCCGTAGTTCGTGGACAGGTTCCCAGCGAGGATGCAACCGTTGACGATGCAGGCATTGACGCCGCCGCCGGTCTGGCTCGCGGTATTGCTGATGATAGTACAGAAGTACAGCGTGCATTGGGCGGCCCCGCCGCCGGAGAGGGAAAAGTTCCCGGTGAGCGTGCAGTTGTTCAACACACCCAACGCCGCGCCGCCGCCACTTGTGCTGCCATTACCAACAAAACCGCGGGCAATATTTTTGGCGAGGGTGCAGCCGTTCAAAATATTGGAATAGGACCCGCCCCCGATGAACTGGGCATAATTGTTGGACAGCACGCAACTATTCAGCCGGCCGATGTAAGTGCCGCCGCCTGAGCCGTTGGTGGCGATGTTGCCGCTCAAGGTGCAGTTGCTCAAGGTGCCAAAAGCCTCCCCGCCACCGTTAAGCCACGCCACATTTGAAATGATGAGGCAACCGATCAGCCGGGCGTTGGTGGATTCGCACCACGCGCCCCCGCCACATTCCTCATGAAGCAGGTCGCCGGTCGTGCGCGTCCCGCCGCCGAGCAGCGTGAACCCGGACAGCACCGCGTTGTTGGTCACATAGACGCAGCGCACCGCACTGTTGCCTTGCGGACGGTTGCCGCGGATGGTCGTGACGGCGGGACCGTTGACACTCTGCACGGTCACCGCCTTGTTGATGGCCACACGATTGGTCATCAGGTTGAACATGACGCGTCCGCCCACCTGATACACGCCGTCCGTGACCGTGATGAAGTCGCCGGCCACCGCGGCATCAATCGCGTCCTGGATGTTGGTGGCGGCGGTGGTCCAATCCAGGAACGGCGTCACGGGATTGGTGCCGTTCACATTCACATAGCGGAAGGATGGGCCTTGCGTGACGAGAGGAGTGAGGGAAGCCACCTGGCTGGTGACCGAGGTCAGGGCATTGCTGGCGAAAAGGACATAGCCGCCGACGTCTCCGGCCTGAACGGGGAAAATGGACAAAATGGACGAGGCGGTGCCGCTAAAATGTCCGTCATCGGCCAGCGAAACCCCGTTCTTGAACCATTGATAACCCAAATAAGTCCCGGAGACGCCGGCGGAAAACTGAGCGAAGCTCCCGATCAGGACCGCCTGGCTGGCCGGTTGCCGGGTGATGGTGGCCCCGATCATCACCGTGACCGAGGCGACGGCACTGGTGGCAGTGCTGAAATTATTGGTAAGCATCGCGATGACCTGATATGAGCCGGTGTCTGTGGGCTGGGCCCCGGAGATGGCCAGCGAGGCATTGGTGGCTCCGCTGATGCGGCCGCCGTTGACCAGATTAACTCCGTTCATCTCCCATTGGTAGAGCACCGCTCCCGGGCCGGCATTGGTCACGGACAACGTGAAGGTGTTTCCCAGCAAGAGCACCAAGCTGTTGGTCGGTTGGCTGACCACCTTCAACACGGCGGGCGGGGTGACGTTCGCGCCGGCCGCATTGGTGACGACGAGGGCATAGGCGCCGGCATCGGACAGCTGTACATTGGACAGGTTTAAATTGGTGCTGGCCGAGCCGGAGACGTGCGCGGAATCCGTCAGCGGTGTGCCGTTGAAATACCATTGGTAACCGAACGGGCCGGCGCCGGTGGCCGAGCCGGAGAAGGAAACGCCGTTGCCGGCGAAGGCGATCTGGCTGGCGGGCTGCGAGACGAAGCCGGGCACCTCGGAGACGACCGCCACCTGGCTGGTCACCGCACCGAAATTGTTTGTCACGATCACCTGATAGCCGCCGGCCTGATTGGTGTTGATGGCCACCAGCGCCAGCCAGTTGTTGGTCTGGCCCGCGAGCGGTGCGCCGTTGAACAGCCATTGATAGCTGACCGGCTGGGAACCGGTCGCCACGGTGGTCAGGATAAAGGTCTGGCCGGTGGCCGGGGTGCCGCCCAGCGGCGGCTGCCAGATTCCCGGCGGCGAGGCCAATGACGGATCCTGCACCAAAGCGAGGCCGTGATATTCCTTGGCCGAAACCTCCACGACGTTCGTCAGGTTGCCGAGGAAATCGAGCTCGCCGGCAAAATCATATCCCCAGCCAACGACGGTGCCATCGCGGCGTAAAACGAAGCTATCCGAATTGCCGGCAGAAACGGCGATGACATTGGTGGCGTTGGGCGGCGGAATGAGGTCGGACGCCCCGTTCCCGGCGTAGCCCCAGGCGGTCACCGTGCCATCCTGCCCAAGGGCCAAACCATGCCAGTGGCCCGCAGCGATGGCGACCACGTTGGTGGTGGCGGCGGACGGACTGATCTGGCCCAGCGAATTATAGCCCCAGCCCAGAACCGTGCCATCCTGACGGAGCGCCAGGCTGAAATCGCTGCCGCCGGAGATGGCGATCACGTTGGTGGCCCCGGCCGGCGGCGTGGATTCGCCATAGGTATTTTCTCCCCAGCCGATGACCGTTCCATCCTGGCGCAAGGCCAGACTGTGCCGCTGACCGGCAGCAATGGCCACCACGTTGGTGGCACCGGCCGGCGGTGTGGATTCGCCATAGGAGCTGTCACCCCAGCCGACCACCGTCCCGTCGCGGCGCAAGGCCAGACCGTGGTAGTCGCCGGCGGCGATGGCCACCACGTTGGTGGCTTCGGGCGGCACATTGGTGGAACCGAAAGCGCCCACTCCCCACGCAACGACGGTTCCATCCCCGCGCAGCGCCAGGTTGAAATCGCCATATTGCCCGTAGTCACCACCCGCCGCAACGGCCACCACATTGGTGGCGGAAACCGGGATGGGCAGAAACGCATAGCCCCAAAGCACGATGGGCAGAACCGTGAGCTGGCAACCGGCCGTGGCCGTGCCGGAGGCGTTGCTGGCGACGACCGCATAACGCCCGGCGTCCGCGAACTGAAGATTGGTGATGGTCAGGGTCGTGGTGCCCGAACCGCTGAGCGTGCCGCCATCCGTGAGGTTGACGCCGTTCTTCTGCCATTGCAGCGAAACCGGCGGCGCGCCGGTAACCGTCACAGATAACGAGCAACTGCCATATATGCTCGCAACGGCGTCCGCCGGGGGCGAGAGGACGGCCGGCGATTGCCACACCGTCAACGGCGCCACGGAACCGGTCACGGAATGATAATAATCGGAGGCCACCAGTTGATAATTCCCGGAGTCGTTGGTGACGACGCCGGTGAGGTTCAGGTTCATGGTGGTCGCGCCACTGATGCGGCCACCGTTCACCAGATTGGTGCCGTTCAACTGCCACTGGTAGTTCAGCGCAAAGTAACCGGTGACGACACAGGAGAAGGCGACATTGTTGCCGGCGAGCAGCGCCACAGCGGTCGGTTGCATCACAACGACCGGCGGCGGGTAAGCGACGGCCAGGGTGGCCGGGGAACTGGTCACGCCGGTGACGGCGTTGGAAACCAACACGTCGTAAATGCCCGCGTTGTTCGACTGGACATTGGCGATGAACAGGGTGGTGCTGGTCGCGCCGGGCAGGTTCACCGAGTTCAACCGCCACTGGCAGGTCAGGGGCAACGGACTCGTGGCCGCGACGGTGAACAGGGCGTTCTGACCGCCGATGAGATTCAGGCCCGCGGGTGGAGATTGGATGGCGATGTAGGACGGCGAATGCAGTTCGTACGCGCCGAGATCCGCGATGGCCGCGCCGTTGCCGGCGATGATGCGCGGGAACCCGTCCAAATCCAGGAGCGGCAGCAACGGCGCGCCGTTCGTGCCGGCATCAATACAGGGTGAACCGGCGGAAAGATGGAAATTGCCTCCGGCTGCCGCGACGAAAAGCGGGTCGGTGGAAATGTCACCGTTGCCGCTGTTCACGTTCGTGAACACCCCGGAGAAGACATTGCCGTTGGTGGAATAAAAGTCATTGAACTGCACGGCGGGAGGAGGCAGGCCGTACCACGGATTCATGCTCAGCGCCGGACTGCCCACCACGATGTTATTGATAATTTCGCCAGAGGAAACAAAACCGTCTTCATAAATGCCATTACCAGAATTTCCGCAGATGGTGTTGTTGATCACCCAAGGCCCGCGTGCCCCGCTGGGTACCAGCCCGGTGATGCCGTCGCCGTTATTGTTGATGATGAGGTTTTGCACGATGTTGGCATCGCACTGATTGACCATCCCCATGCCGGAGCCCCGGTTGTTTTGGATCACGTTATTGAAGAACGTGGGCGACCCGGCCGCAAACATGCTGATGCCGCTGGCGTTGTTCTGGATGGTGTTGCCCGCGATGTACACCGAATCCGCCCCGCCGAGGTGGATGCCATCGCCGCTGCCGCCGGTGATCAGGTTGTTGAGGATGTAGGGCGAGGCGAATTCGCAATCAATGCCGGTGCCGCAGTTCACGAGCACGTTGGAGATGATGGTCGGCGAGCAGGAGCCGACGGAAATGCCGCCGTTCGTAAGCGTGAAGCCGCACAGGATGGAATTCGAACTTTCGTTGTTGCCGAAGGCGACGGAGCCGGAGCCGGCGGGCGGGCGGATGATGGTGTTGGCCGGGCCGCCCGCGCTGAGCAGCCAGACGGGTTTGCCTTTGAAATTGACCGATTCATTGTACACCCCGGGGAAAACCAGCACGGTGTCGTTCACCGTGTTGGTGGAGGCGTTGATGGCCGCCTGGATGTTGGTGGCCGCCGTGTTCAGGCTGGTGTATGGCGCGACCGGGTTGGTGGAACTCGCGTTGACAAAACGCACCACGCCGGGCGTGCCCCACGTGGCGCTCAACACCACCGTGGCGCTGGTGACCATGCCGTAATTGTTCGTCACCACGACCGAATAGAAGCCGCCATCGGGAACCTGCACGTTGGCGATGTTCAGGTTGGGCGTGGCCGAACCGCTCACGCGTCCGCCATCCGTCAACGGCAGGCTGTTGAAGAACCACTGATACGCCAGGTTGGGTGTGCCACTGGCGACCACCGCCAGGCTGGCATTGCCGGATACATTTACGACCTGGTTCGAAGGCTGGGTGACGATGTAAGGCGGCGTGAACGCCAGCATCGCATCGGCGCTGGTGACGGAGCCGAAGGCGTTGCTCACGACCACGGAATATTTTCCGGCCACGACGGACTGGGCGCCGGCCAGGATCAGATTGGGCCGGGTCTGACCTGACAGGTTGGTGCCGTTGAACCGCCATTGGTAATACAGCGGCTGCCGGCCGACGGCGGGCGCGTAGAAGTACGCGAACACGTTGGTGTTCACGGTGACATTGGCCGGCTGGCGCATGATCCGCGGAAACGGCGACGCCATCAGCACAGAGTTGTGGGAACGGCCGCAGCCAATCTGGACGATATTGGTCAGCCCGGGCGGCGTGTCGGATTCCCCCCAATTGACGACGGTGCCATCCGGCATCAAGGCGAGGACGCTAGTGTCGCCGCTGGCGACGGCGACGACGTTGCTCAAACCGGCCGGGATGGGCGGATAATTTCCCCAGCCGACGAGAGTGCCATCGGACCGGAGGGCGAGGCTGTATTCGAATCCGCCCACCAGCGACACGACATTGCTCAAGCCGGCCGGCACATTGCATTGACCGGAAAAGTTGTCGCCCCAGGCGATGACGGCGCCGTCGGCCCGCAGGGCCAGGCAATGCGCGTAGCCGGCGGCGATGGACACAATGTTGGTCAAACCGGCTGGCGGATTGGTGAGGCCAAATCCGTTGGCTTCGGCCCACACCGCGATGGTGCCATCGGGCCGGAGGGCCAGCCCTTGCAACGCACCCGCCGCGATGGAAAGGCAATTGGTCAGATCGGACGGCGGTGTGCCCACAAAATTGCCCCACCACAGAAACTGGTTGTCGGCCCGACGGCCCAAGGCCGAGTAATCACTGATGGCGGCCTGAACGAGATCGGGGTCTTGCAAGACGCCGCCCATGACGTTGCCCCACATCGCGGACGTGCCATCGGACTCCATGACCCAACTGGACACGGCGCCTGCCGCCAGCAACAACACGTTGGTCAGGCCCGGCAAATCATAATTGACGTAGGACCCCCAAGTTTTGACCTCCGGCACTGACACGGCCGCAAGGCTGCTGGGCGTGGTGCCCAAATGGTTGCTCACGAAGACCTGATAATTGCCGGCCTGCTGTTCGGTCATGTTGGCGATCTGCAAGGTGGCGTTGGTCGCGCCGGCAATATCCACGTTAGCGAACTGCCACTGATACGTCAGTGGTTTTGAACCCGTGGCCGAAACCTGCAAGGTCAGAGTGGTGCCGATATAATCCGTCTGTCCGGTCGGTTGCGAGAGGATGACCGGCAGGCTGTCCTGAACCGTCAACGTGGCGTTCGAACTTTGCAGCGCCCCGGCGGGATTGGTGACCGTGACGGAATAAGGTCCGGCCTGGCCCAAAGTGGCGGCGGCGATGGACAGGGTGGCATTGGTCTGGCCAATCAGGTTGGTGCCGTTGAACAGCCACTGATAAGTGAGCGGTGCCGTTCCGGAGGCGAGGACGTTGAAAACCACAGGGTCGCCGACGTACACCGTCTGGTTGGTGGGCTGCGTGGTGAGGGTGACCGGAACCAACACGGTCAGCGCCACGGGCGCGCTCGTGGCCGAGCCGTAATTGTTCGTCACGACGACTTGATACGGGGCGGCATCGTTCGTCTGGATATTGGAGAGGTTTAGTGTGGCGTTGGTCGCACCGCTCACGCGGCCGCCGTTTACGAGGTTTGTTCCATTCCTTTTCCATTGATAGCCCAACGGCGCGGTGCCGCCGGCCTGCACGGTGAACGTGGTGTTGCTGCTGAGAATGACGGTCTGGGCCGCCGGTGGATTGGTGATGGCGGGCGGAAACAGCACGGTCAGCGCGGCGTTGGAACTGGTGGCCGTGCCGTGGCTGTTGCTGACCAGCACCTGATAATTGCCGGCATCGGTGGCGACGAGGTTGGTGACGGTCAAGGTGGCGGTCGTCGCGCCGCCAAGGTGCGCGCTGTTGGTGAGATTGGTTCCGTTAATCGACCATTGATAGCTCAACGGGGCGGTGCCGGTGGCCACCACGGAAAAGGTGGCGTTGGATCCCACCAGCAGGCTTTGTTGACTTACGGGTTGGGTGGTGATGCTGGGAGCGCTGGCGGCGAAGACGTCGGTCGGAAGCAGGTACAGGGCTGCGCAGCAGATAAATCCGGCCACCCAACGGTGAACGAAATAAGGTTTCATGCCCCAATGAGAATACCCTCAGAATATAGGTGGTTGGCGGGTGGAGTTCAAGTCTCATGGTACTGGCGCACGGCCACTGGGAGCCGAGCGAGGATGGAAGATTGAAGATGGAGGATGGCGTTGAAAAAGCTCCAAGGGCCTATATCCAAGCTCCAGATAAGTATCAACCCTACATAGTTTTTGAAGTTGCGTTTGGAATGTGCCGGCCAATATGCCCCACGATAATTTTTTTGGCTTCTTCATCAAAAGCGAAATAGATCCTCACTGATCTGGGCTCGTCCTTTTGATATTTTACATGTGGCGTAATGTCATACTCCTTATCGCCAACCTGAAGTGTGCGTAAACCCATCAATTTGCTGTCACGTTTCGTGTTTGGGCCTTCACTCATTCCCAACCCAAACCCCGTCTCATCTTGAAATGCCCGCTCCAATTCTTTTTGCCCGTCTACAAACTTGAGTCGATACAGAACATCATTCATGAATCGTAACATATCCCAAGCCACAACATACGATTTGCATTCGCAGTAATCATCTGCCGACTTCAATGCTCGCTCAGTGATTACCAACCTCGGAAAAAACCTAACTGCCGACTGCGCCACCAGAGCCAAAGTTGTTGGCAAACTAGGCATCAATTTTGACGCATCCAGAATACTGCCGTTTTGCCCTGAAATTTCCAACTGGTTTTGATAATTTTTACACAGCCAATCAAGTTTTTTGGCCTCTTCCTCTAGCCGGTCAAATTCATTTGCAAAATATGAAGCTTCTACCTTGGCTTGGTCACGCTCAGCCGCCACCTTTGCATGCTCTTCCAAGAAATCATTCAACTGCTTTTGCTGTTCGGGGCTCGCGGCCTCCAGCTTCAACAATTTGCTTCGGTTCACCAAACCATAGATGTCATCGATTGTTTCGACAGCACCTTTTTCAAGTAATGTATGGCTCCGCAAAAGGCCGTTGATGATGCCCTGCCGTTGCTGGTCATAGTCGATGCTGCCAACATCATACCAACGATGTCGCCGAGGGGAATTCCGAGGCTGATTGAATGGGAAGAAAATCCGAAATTGCCCAAAGTGAATACGATAGTCCACCGGTAAAAACTCTTTGATTTCGTTGGCGAGATCCACATTGCTCGCCACTACGGCAACCAAGGCTTTTCCAGTCAATTGCCTAGCCAAAGCGTCTGCTTCTTTTACGTGCTCACTACCGTCGCCATTGAAAACAATGAGCGGATAACGACGGTCGGGGGACTTTATAAAGTCACAAAGAGCCTTGCCCGTGCCCGCCTTATTAAATTGAATCGGTTTTTCAACCAGCCGGTATTCCGGGCGACCGCTGTAAACATGATTGTCCCGAATAATGAACCGAATTACTTTTGGCACGGTTGTGTGCGGAATCTCCTGCTCATGGCTTAAATCTTCTTCATTCCAAGCAAACGAAACACGCACTGAGACCACCACCGAATCGCCCTCTTTTTTTAGCCCGATATCGGAATACCAAAAGCGCTTACGCCCACAATCTTTATCTATTTCGGCGTAATGCATCGCCCAGCCATCAGCCTCTGGAGCAAAAAACGAACCGGTGCGAATAGAAGAATGTGTGCCGTCAAGGCATCGCCATTCACACCTTGAAAAAAATCCCGATTTATCGGTTTTTGTAATTCGATCCTTCTCTTTTGCGACAACCCATCCATAAACCGAAGCTTTTAACTGCATCAAGGCGCCTCCGTCAGTATCGGTGACTCGAAAGCTTGTTTGATAATTAGTGGTCGAATTAATCATATTTTTACGTTGTTATTTTAACGTGCGTGAGCAAATAACGTTGTTCGAGTGGTCGCGGGCGTCATGATGACTGGCCACCAAAAGGGGCAGCCGCGCCACCCCTGTCCTTCTTCGCCATTTTGGCGAATCATCATCAAGACTGGAATGTCGTTTGCAACTGCACGGGCAATTACACCTTCACGCTGACTGGTATCAGGATTATCCGCGAACGCTGCTGTTCTAACTGTCCGATTAAGATTTCTTCCAGTGCGTACAAGGACAAACACCTTCCCGCGCTGCGCAGCGTTTGGACTGTTTTCGGACAAATGTTGCAAGATTGCTTTATATTCGGCGGCATCCCAGCGGTCTTCATAACCGGGGGCAAAATCTACGAAACTAGGACCCAAACGCTCAATCAGTTCAAACGCAACTTGAAGCGGCACCTCAAATGGAACGGGCATTTCTCCGTCTTTTGGAAATGGGCCCACGCTCTTTAGCAACTCATCCACGCTCTCGGTAATTGGCAGGAGGCGCGTCTTGAAGTCGGTTTGGAAACCTACCGGCAAAATGCGCCGGCTAGCGCGAAGCGTAGTGATGTTGGAAGCAAGAATTTTCTGATTCCCGCATGGGACGATTTGACCATTGGAGTCGAGTTCGATGAAGTGAACCAGTTTGTCTCCACCGTTCGCTTCGATGCGTTCACGCAACGCCGAATCAGCTTCATGCATGCGCTGCATTGCTCGATGAATGTGAGGAGCCGTATAGAAGCGTGTTACTGCGCGGTCTTCAAGGGGACGAAAACCATACATGCGAGAATGTTGCATCACCGTATCCTGCTGGAATTTTTTTGGGTTCCGCCCATAATAAAAGCCAATCAGGTTTGCGATGGTGATGCCACGGTCAAGAATTTGTCCGCCGATGAAAATGTTGAGTGGTGTGCGCAATTTGAGTTGCCTGCGACGCATTCAGGACGAGCAAGCGCAACGTCGCCCAAAGCGCTTCGCATTTCTTTTCCATACCGCCGCTGGCAAAGCATCTCACGCTTGGCAGGAAAGTGTAATTTTGCAATTTGATGAAAAACTCCATGCCGAAGCTCAGACCGGTTCTGAAAACCTGCGCAATTTGGTCCAGGCAGCTTACGACGATCTGGCGAAGTCTCTGCTTGCAGCCAGCCAGCCCGTACCCGCCTTTTCGGAAGTGTTCGGCCGTGTTATTAAAGCACTTACAGGAGGTGAATTGATGATCACAAAAGTCAATTCTGAAGCTCAGGTAGCAGCCCTGCTTGATGATGATGGCCATCCGGCGGTGATGAAGGTAAGCAACGCCGAACGCAAGCCTGCGACCCTATCGTGCGTAAGACATTCCTCAACCTTAAAGCGGCGGCGGTCATCAGAAAGGAGAACTTCAAGCTCATTTTCGCTAACTGGCTTGAAAACAAACGCCGCTGGATTATTTTCCGCCTGACTGTCCTCGAAATAAAATTTGCCTCCGATATAGGCAGGGTGAACTGGGACGAGTTCTGTGAACTGAGGGCGAACAGGAGCCAGGGCTGTATCGGGCAAGGGAGAATCTTCGGGTTGAAGATAAAGCGAATATGGTGTGGCCGTGACTTGAAGAAAAGACGCTTTGGGCAAAGCGCGCCGCAGTTCGTCAATTTGGCTGGCGATAGTGCGAAGCTGAAGACCGAGCAACCCAATTCGCTTCAAGTTGAGCAATCTGCGCACAAGAGACATCGTCCAACAACTAATTGAACGGAGAGTTGATTTTGGATTACTGCGTTCGGATGCCTTGGAAGATCCACTGCAATGCATCCCTGTGTGTGAGCAGCGCTACGCAATTTTTGTACCCAAGCGTCTGGTGCCTTCACGGGGATTGATGACAATAAAAAATGCCCTTTTTGAATGTCCACATGCTGCGCTAGGTGGCGATGGACAATTAATCGAGCGGCTCAAGGAACTTACGCGAAAATTAGGCGGTGAATTCACACCTGAACTAGTTTGCGATTCAATCGGACAATGTGTATCAGCAGTGGAAACCGGTGCCTTTGCTGCCATCTTGCCGGTCCAAGCATGGGTTGCCTCGTCCGAAAAAGATTACATCGTTGTGGAAGATGAATCTTTGAAGATTTTAAGCCGGCAAATAGTTTTGGCGTGGCACCCTCGGACGATTGAGATTTTGGGGCCAGCCGCCCTGAAAGCTCGCGATGCGCTCACGAATGCTTTGAAAGAGAAGATCCCAAAAACTGAAGTGGAATATGAAGAAATGTGAAGAATGGGGTGCTGCAACCGCCTTCAGGGTTGTTTAAATTTCGGAAACATTAACCCAGCGTAGCCACTCCGGCTTCGCGGTCGTGGCAATCCCGCGGTTGCGGGACTGAATGATTGAATCCAAAGGGAGTCCGAAGCCGGACTGGCCATCAAGGGCCGACCTGAAGTTTGAAACGGAAAGGGGGGGTGGAAAAAACGACTTCTCACGTCGTCGCCTACAAGGGGAGAGGCGATGAACACGCAGGCGGGCCGCCTGCGCTCCTTGCCGGGGCGGTGGTGCGAGCCGCACTGGCATCGGCGCTCCACCATTTTTCGGGGCAGACAGCATTCGAGGATGAGAACGAGGACGATTGTTGTGATTTCAAGACGCGGCGCGCACGGAGTGACGCGCCCTACCTGTCAAAGGGCCTTGATCTTCCTCCAAAGGGGTTTGAGGTCGGGGTCGGACAGGGCCAGGGTGCGGACCTCTTTTTTGCCGGCGAGGGCGATGGCTTGGGCGAGCCAGGTCAGGGCTTCCTCGGGTCTACCCAACATGCAGGCGTAGCAGGCGAGGTTGTAGCGCATGAGCCAGTGGTCCGGAAACCGCGGTAGCACGGGGGCCAGCGTGTCGTAAGCCTCCTGCGTGCGCTTGAGTTCGTGCAGGCTGTAGGCGAGGTAGAAATGGCCCCATTGGTTGTCCGGCAGGGTGGTGCGCAGGGTGGCGGCGACGGCGGCGGCGCGGTCCCATTGGCCGGCCTTTTCATGGATCTTGTAACGGAGCTCGAGGACGAAGGGGTGCGCGTGGTATTCGGGGTCGATGTGGGCGAGTTCGCTTTCGGCTTCGTGCCAGTTGCCGAGGCCGAGCCAGCCTTCGACGGCTTCGAGGTGCTTGTCGTGGGGATGGGGGAGGTTCGTCATCGCGAACCAACATTCTGCAAGAATCGGAACCTCATCAAAATAACAAAGTGTGGCCGGGCAAAGCTCTTAGAAATGACGAATGACTAAGTACCTAATGACTAATGAATGACGAAGCTCGAATGACGAATGGCAGGCCTAGTGACAGGTTATGAGCACCGGAGTTTGTTTGACGACCTCCCTCACCTGCGTCCTCTCCCCACGGAGAGGAGCATATATAGCCGCGTTTCGGTGGTTCGGTTGACTTTAAACCAACCCCGTCGCTGGTATTTCTTCCGAAACGGTTCATTTTTCATTTTCAAGAACCTTCAAATTTCCCAGCAAATCCGCAATTTTAGCCATCGGTTCATTTTTTCGCACACCAGTTATCCCTAATCTTTACGAGAGGATTCTGAATTTTGCGGGATTTTTTTTGGCCGGACCCCCTTCCCACTCCCGAAAAATGAAAATAAATGGCATAAATCTGCATTCTACATTCCCCACACAAATTCAGATTCGCGGGACCTATGATACGGTCGGGGTGTGAGACGCATATTGCATATATGGCGCGACCGGACAAGCGCAATGGAAAATGACGAAGGACTAAAACCTAATGTCTAATGAATGACGAATTTCAAATGACTAATGGAGTGGCGGACGTCAAGCGGGCAGTTGACGATCCAGGTTCTGCCATGGTCCGGGTGCCCGCGGCGCGGGGCTCAGGCCGGCAAGCGATTGTGGTGCAAGGCCCGTCAAGCCACGTCAAGCTTGGTCAAACCCTAAAATTTTTAAAGTACTGGCGGACGGGTGCGAGCCGCACGGGCAACCAGCCGCATCCGTCTTCGTCCAACTTCGGCGCGATTCCACCGTGGCGGGACAGGCAGGTCCGCCGGGCGGACAGGGAACATTCAACACTTAATCCCGCAATGGCGGGACCGAACATTCAGGGAACACCGGTTATCCGGGTTAATCCGACCTAATCCGACCTAAAAATAAAAAATGTACCCGCGTACGGGTGCGAGCCGCATCCGCCTTCGCCCAACTTCGGCGCGACGGGCGGGCGATCAAAGCAAATGAAGACTGAAATGAAAAACGGATCAGGCCTCCTCTCTCCGGCTCTCTCCTCGTTGAGGAGAGAGGGAGAAGAAGTCGCGGATTGTCCGGACGATTTCGCGCAGGCGATCCCGCAGTGGCGGGACAGGGTGCTTGCGTACGGCCAGCAGACCTGCGCTCCGGGGAAGGGCAGGGAACAGTTTATCCGCCGATATCCGACCATAGAGTTTTTAAAGGTACTGGCGTACGGCTATCCGCCTTCGTCCGATTTCGGCGCGATAGGCCGGGCGCGTTGGGCTTGGTTGGGCCTTGTTGGGCTTTGTTGGACCCTAGAATTTGTAAAAGGTCCGATGCCGGACTGGCCATCAGCGTGCGGCCACCGGATGCGAGTTGCCGGATTCGTACGGCGGGCCATGGAGGGCGCAACGGGTGTCAGCGGATCAGGCTCCTCACCCCGCCCCTCTCCTCGTCTGGCGAGGAGAGGGAGGATATATCACGTCGCGGGTTATCCGAATGGGGTGCGAGCCGCCTTCGCCACCGCTACGGCGCGACAGGGAAAAACAGTGATTAACAGCGAAAAACAACCCAATTTTATGAAAAATGACCCAGAAACCGGCGGGATGTCCCTGATACCCGACCAAAAAAAGTTTGGTTTGCGATTGACCGGCAACGTCCGTTCTGTCGAAATGATAGAACATAGTTTTTTTGTTTAGATGCCGAGAACTCCCATCAAAAACGGAAATGGCGCGACCCGAACGGGCGCGAACAAGTACGATGCCCACCACAAGGTCCTGTCGCAGACGTACGGCGCCTTCGCCGACCTGCGCCGCGAGCTTTCGGATTCCAAAAACACGGTCACCGAGCGGGAGGACATCCTCAAAAGCTTTGCGACGTGCCCGGATTCCCAGCGCGCCTGGCTGCTGCTGGAGGATTATTTCGAGAAGCTTTCCCTCTCGCGCCGCGATTTCCCCGCCACGGACTGGTGGCCGAAGATGCTGGCCGCGACGGGCAAGACGCGCCTGGAGGAGCTGGCGTTCCTGTTCCTGCGCGCCAAACGGTCGGTGCCGCCGGAACTGCAGGGGCACGCGAGCCCGGAACGGTTCGCGCGGGCGGAGGAGGCGGAACAGGAGCTGCGGCTGGTGAAGGAGCTGGAGAACTGGCTGTCGCCCCCGGCGCCGCTGCACCTGGACACGCCGCGCGCGACGCTGCGCGTGGTCTGCAAGCCGCAGGCGGATGACAGCGAGCCGTCACGTCACCGGCTGATGATCCAATTTTTGCTGCTGCGCCCGCGCACGGGCGAGAAGGCGCGTTCGCTGCATGACCTGGTGGACCTGGTGGTCCGCGCGGCGCATGAGCAGGAGCTGTTCACGCCGTGGGACTGGGAATTTGTCCAATGGATCTACGATACGCACCGGGAACGCGCCGGGCATGAGACGTCGCTGCTGCTGACGGACGCGGAGCTGCTGCAGTGGCTGGCGCGCTGGGGCAACACGAACCGGCTGGAACTGGCGGCGAACAGCAAGCCCATCCATTTTCACGGCGAAGTGGTCTCATTGACGCCGCATCTCG
>Ga0210392_10000268_pt1 | contig 37565 bp, 34 predicted proteins | sample IncBWC30OmetaG_FD_161057 | JGI IMG/M metagenome (GOLD analysis project Ga0210392, IMG submission 161057) | Forest soil microbial communities from Barre Woods Harvard Forest LTER site, Petersham, Massachusetts, United States - Inc-BW-C-30-O ... | reverse complement strand
TGAACAATATTTACGTCTCCTCGAAAAACCACGGCTTCAACCCTTACGATTACGTCAACGGCGTGCCGCACGACCGGGTCGGCCAGATCCACGTCGCCGGCCACACGAAGTTCGAGAAATACATTTTGGACACGCACGATCACCCGGTGCTCGACCCGGTGTGGAAACTTTACGCGCACGCCGTGCGCCTGAGCGGCGTCACCGCCACGCTGCTCGAGTGGGACGACAAGATTCCCTCCTTCCAGGAAGTGCATGACGAGGCGCTCAAGGCCAACGAGTTCATCGACGGCGCGCGCGCCGCAAAAAAACCGGCGCCGGCCGCAGCCTCCCGATGAAACTCCCGGCGCGCCAGCGCACCACGCGCGACCTCAAGTCGCTCCAGCGCCTCATGACGGCCACGCTGGTGCGCCCGCTCACGCGCACCAACCGCCTGCAGGGCCGCTGGACCGACGGGCGCACGATGGAGGCCGTGGCCGCGAGCTTCATCAAGCCGAACGACCGCCTCACTTCCTTCGAGCGGCTCCAGATTTACGCGCGCTGCTACTGGTTCCGGCTGCTCGACTCGTTTTACGACGACTGTCCCGGCCTGCGGGCGGTGCTGGGCGAAAAAAAATTCATGCGCCTGGGTGAAGCCTATCTCGCGAAATATCCCTCGCGCTCGTTCACGATGCGCAACCTCTGCAGCCGCCTCGAAAAATTCATCCGGTCGGAGCCGCGCCTCACCGCGCCGCACACCGCGCTGGCGCGCGACGTGGTGCGCTTCGAGTGGGCGCAGACCGTGGCCTTCGACGGCGAGGGCCGGCCCGCGCTGACGGCCGACGACATCGCCGATCGTCCGCCCACGCGCCTGCGCCTCGGCCTGCAGCCCTATCTTTCGCTGCTCGCGCTCGACTACGCGGCGGACGATTTTGTCATCGCGGTGAAAAAAGAAGGCGAGCTCAGCGGCGACGCCAGCAACACACCCGTCGCCGCGCCGCGGGCGGCGAAGCTCCGCCGCGCGCCACGGCCCAAGCGCGGGCGCGTTTACGTCGCCGTCCACCGGCACGACAACATGATTTACTACAAGCGCCTCGAACCCGCCGCCTACCGCATCCTGCGCGCGCTCCGCGCCGGCCAAACCATCGCACAGGCCGTCGCCCACGTGCGCGGCGTGACGCCGGAGAACCTTCAGGCCTGGTTCAAAAATTGGGTCGAGCTTGGCTGGTTCTGCCGGCGCGATTGATCAATTTAGATATTTTAACCGCTAATTATTTTTCACCGCGGATTACGCAGATGATCACGGATTCGAACGGTTTTTAACCACTTATATCAGTGATAATAAGTGGCCATCAGTGGTTAAAAATCTGATCCTGGAAATTGGCGGTTCTCAAAAACAAATCACATGAAAAAAATCTGCACTCTTCTCACCAAAATTGGCCCGTGCCTGCAATGCCCGGTGCTCCTTCTTATCCGCCTGGCCTGGGGTTTCCAGCTGGCCGAATCAGGCTGGGGGCACCTGCACAACATCGACAAGACGGCCGAGTTTTTCCAAAGCCTGCACATCCCCTTTCCCGTCGCCAATGTTTACATCTCCGGCACGACCGAACTGATCGGCGGCATCCTGCTGATGCTCGGCCTGTTTTCGCGTGTCATCTCGATTCCCCTTCTTTTTAACTTTTGCGTGGCTTACCTGACCGCCAGCCGTCCAGCCATCAAGGAGCTGCTCCATTTCAGCCCCGACGATTTTATCAACGACACCGCTTTTCCTTTCCTGGTGACGAGCCTCCTGATCCTGGCGTTCGGTCCCGGCAAAATCTCGCTCGATTACCTGCTCGAAAAATGCTGCGGCAAAAAATCCGGTGCGTCCGCCAAGGACTCCGGGGCGTAAATAGATGCATGCGGTATTTCTCACGTCACCGTAGGAGCCTGCTCGCAGGCGAACTTTCCCGCCACGTTCTGTTTTGTTGTTCACAATGTCTTTTGCTGCCAAAGGTCGCCTGCAAGCAGGCTCCTACAAATCATGGCGGATTGCCCTGCTTTTTTTGGGGATTATCGCCCTTTCCCTCCCGTCGGCCCGGGCGGATGATTCCGCTGTGGCCTGGCAGCCGTGGTCGGACGCCGCTTTTGCGCAAGCCGCCCGTGAGCACAAGTTCGTGCTGCTCGATCTCGAGGCGGTGTGGTGCCACTGGTGTCACGTAATGGACGCGGAAAGTTATCACAACCCGCAGGTGATCGCCCTGCTGAACCAGCGCTTCATTACCGTGCGGGTCGACCAGGACTCGCGGCCCGACCTCGCGAGCCGCTACGAGGATTACGGCTGGCCCGCGACGATCGTTTTCGCCGCCGATGGCAGCGAAATCGTGAAGCGCCGCGGCTTCATTCCGCCGGACGACATGAGCTCCATGCTGCAGGCGATCATTGACGATCCGACGCCGGGTCCCTCGGTGCGATCCGCCGTGAAGCCGAGCGTGGCGGACAATGCGACGGTCCCCGCCGAAAAGCTCGCGGCCTGGCGTGCGCGACTGCTCGACGGCTACGACACCAAGCTCGGCGGCTGGGGCTCGTCGCACAAATATCTCGACTGGGACAATGTCGAATACGCCATGCAGCAGGCCGGCGCGGGCGATGCGCGTTGTGCCGCCATCGCGCACGAGATGCTCGTGCTGCAACGCAAGCTGATCGATCCCGCGTGGGGCGGCGTTTACCAGTATTCGGCGGAGGGCGACTGGGATCATCCGCACTTTGAGAAAATCATCCAGATGCAGGCGGAGAACATCCGCATCTACGCACAGGCCTATGTCCGCTGGGGCCAGCCCGCCGACCTGCAGTCGGCCCGCGACATTCATCGCTACCTCCGCGCCTTTCTCACCAGTCCGGACGGCGTGGTTTATACCAGCCAGGATGCCGACCTCGTGGATGGCCAGCACGCGGCTGATTACTTTGCGCTCGACGATGCGGGCCGGCGCGCGCGCGGAATCCCGCGCGTCGATCCGCACATCTATGCCCGAGAAAACGGCTGGGTCATCCGGGCGCTGGCGGAGATGTATGCGGCGACGGGCGAGGAGATTTTTTTGCGCGAAGCCGAAACCGCTGCGCAATGGATTCTCGCCCATCGCGCGCTGGCCGGCGGAGGATTCAGCCACGACGAGCACGACCCGGCCGGGCCTTATCTCGGCGACACGCTCGCCATGGGCCGGGCCTTTTTACAGCTCTACGCCGTGACCGGGGACCGGGCGTGGCTGGCGCGCGCGCGGGCGGCGGCGGATTTCATCGCCGGCCATTTTCGCGCCGCGCCGGCGGGTTGGGCCACGGCCGACCTGACCAACGGCGCGCGTCCCGCGCCCCAGCCGGAGTTTGATGAAAACGTGGCGCTCGCACGTTTTGCCAATCTGCTGGCCCGTTTCACCGGCGACTCTGCGTATCGGGCGATGGCCTCGGACGCCCTGCGCTGGCTGGTGGCGCCGGAAGTGGTGCGCTCGCGCGGTTTTTCCATCGGCGGCCTGCTGCTGGCGGAGCATGAATTTTTTACCGACCCGCTGCATATCGCCGTGATCGGCCACAAAGACGATCCTGCTGCCCGGCAACTTTTTTCCGCCGCGTTGCGCGCGGCCGATCCCTATAAACTGATCGAATGGTGGGATCGTCGCGAAGGCCCGGCCCCGCGCGGCGAAGATATTTATCCCGAGCTTCCCCGCGCCACGGCGTTTATTTGTACGAACGGCGCCTGCTCGTCGCCCGTGGTCAACGTGCCGGCGCTGTCGGCACGTTTGAAAAAACTGCAGGCGGGCGGGCGGTGAGATGGGATATTTCGCGCGGTAGCGCGGGTAGGGCTCGCTCCCCGAGCGGGCCGCGGCGCGTTGAGGGCAACGCGCCCTACCTGCCAATCGTTTTCCCCCCGCCTCAGCGCCACCGGCCCTCGATGAAGAAGTAGCCGCCACCACGGACTTCCCAGCGCGGAGCGATCCACTCGGCGTGCTCTCGCGGCGGCAGTTCCCAATGACCCGGCACCCAGTAATAGGCGTTGCCGTTGTAGCGCCAATGACCCTGGCACCAAATATAACGCGGACCCGGGCGCAACGGGATGTATTCCTCGCGCGGGGGCGGTGGCGCTTCGCGCACGACGACGACTTCGCCCGGGGGTGGCGCGGGTTCCACATAAACGCGACGGGGAGGGCGTTCCACCACGCAACCGGCGAGCAGGCTCAGGCCAAGCGCAAGGCCAACGGGGTGAAGAAGATTTGTTTTCGGTTTAGCCGGAAAAGACTTTGGGTTCATGGCCCATAAGACGCCTTCAAGGCGCCGTCGGTTGCACGGGAAAACTTTTTTTTGGGTTGAACAGGCTGTCGTAGGCACAGGCCAGGACGCACAGGCTGATGGGCAGCGTCAGGATTATGCCGATGAAAAGCGCGGTGATGCCCATCAGTGAGAGCAGCCCGGCGGCGAGCATGAGCACGAGCATCCGCCACCAGTTGTGCGTGATCACGCGGCGGCTCACCTCCATCGCGGGCACAAACGGCAGCTTTTTTTCAAGGATCAGCGGATAAGTGAAGGTCCACGCGATGCCGAAATAGAGGACCGGCACGATGCAGAAGAAGAACCCGGCCGCGATGAGGTAGGCAAAGGTCATGATAAAAAAGGCGATGGCCAGGCCCGCCAAAATCAGTGCCCTCGGCGCCTCGCTGAAGCCGGCGAAGAGGTCGGTTAAAGCCGCGGGCTCACCGTGCAAAAGCTTGAGCGTGTAGCGGTACATGCCGGCCGTGAACACCCCGCCAAAAAGCATCGTGGCAATCGGCAGCGAGTTGATCTGCACGAACGACAAGGCCAGGCTGATGGGAATAAAGATCAGGTAGGCCAGCAGGAACCGGCCGAAATGATCCAACCACAAATCCCATCCGCGGCTGAGGCAGGCGCCGATGTTGAGCTTCGGTCCACGGACGAGCAAATCGTTGACCAGGGCCCGGGGGCCGACGGGCCCGGGCGGGATGGCCGCCTCGTTTGGCAGCGGAGGCGGAAGGGCCGTGGCCTCGGGGGAAAACTCGGGAAAATCGCCGAGTGTTTTCCAGGCCTCATCTTCGCCATGCTTTTTTGCCTTGGTCTGGAGATTGGCGCGGCCGTTGGAGATCCAGGCATTTATCTGCGACGCCGGCACGGGACCGTATTCTTTGCCATCACCACCGATGATCGTAAACATAGTGCCATAACAAGCAACAGGTGGTGGGGACAGTCAACTGCCCGCCGGAGGGCGAATGACGAATAACGAAACCAGAATGGCGAATGACCAGCATCCAATAATCATTCGGAATTCGTCATTCTGGCTTCGTCATTTCTGTCTTTGAAAAAAGACAGCGGCAATTCGCCCCACGCGCCAGGGGTGAGTCCGCCGAGATCGAGCGGGCCGAAGTGCGTGCGATGCAGGGCGGTGACGACGCAGCCCTGGCTCGCAAACATGCGGCGCACTTGGTGATAGCGGCCCTCGGTGAGCGTGAGTTCGGCGGTGCGCGCGTCGCTCCAGCGCAGGGCGGCGGGCGCGCAGGGTTTATCCTCGCCGGGCAGCACGAGCGTGCCGCCGGCAAAAAGCGCGGCCAGTTCCGCCGTGCGCGGCGGCGGCACGTCGCGGTCGAGCGTGGCGGCGTACACTTTGGGCACTTTGTGTTTCGGCGAGGTGAGCCGGTGCACGAGCGCGCTTTGGTCGGTGAGGAGCAGCAGGCCGCTGGTTTCCTTGTCGAGCCGGCCGATGCTGGTCACGGGCGGATGACGCGCCTGCCAGCGCGGTGGCAGCAGGCCGTAAACGCTTGGGCCTTCGTGCGGGTCATGCGAGCAAACGAGACCAACGGGCTTGTTGAGCAGCAGCAGCAGGCCGCCGGGATGATCGAGCGCCGCGCCATCCACGAGCACGTCGGCGGGCGAAACTTTTTCGCCGGCATCCCCGGCGCGGGCGCCGCGCACGGCCACACGGCCGGCGTCGATGAGGGCATGCACTTCGCGGCGCGAGCCATAGCCCAGGCTGGCGAGGAGTTGGTCGAGGCGGGGCATTGAAGATTGGAAGCTAGCTCAATATTGAGAGCAGAGAAATGACGAATGACGAAGCCCGAATGGCGAATGATGAGCATCCAATCATCATCCGGAATTTGTCATTCTGTATTCGTCATTTCTCGCCTCCGGGGGCATAAAGGATCTCCGGACGAGAGAGGCGAGATAGAATAGTCTCGGCAAGGGCGCCGGCTTGTGGGATGGGTTGACGGTTACGCGCAAAATTTATGGCCCTCTTTGAATACAAAGTCATCACCAGCGGCAAAGGCGGCTTCGCCTCGCCCGTGTTGCTGGAAAAATTTCTCAACGATCTCGGCAAGGAAGACTGGGAAATCATCGAATTTCGCACCCAGCCCGACAATCCGCTGGCTTTCTCCGGCCTCGCCCGGCGTACGACGCAGCGCGACTGGACCCTCGAGGATGCCGCCGCGGCCGCCGCGCGCACCGAAGTGGAGAAACTGCGCGCCGAATTTGCGGCGAAGTTCAAGGCCGGGACCTCCGGCGGATCTTCCGGCACGGAAAAAGGCGAGGAGACCGCTGCGTCCGACGACAATATTCATAACGACGACTCGTTTCGCCGGCCGCGCGACACCGAGCGCGACCTCGATCCGACGGCGACGGAAGACGAGGCCGGCGGCGGAACCTTTGAATTGCCCGAAGAAGAGGAGCTACCGACATTTTTCGACGCCATCCGCCCGCATATGCGGCGCAATCAACGCGGCCCCGGTTTGAGCGTGAGCCTCGAGTTCCTGGTGAAAAAATTCGACATGCTCGAAGGCGATCTCGTGGGCGCGCTGAAGGAGTGCGGCCTGGTCATCCCTGCGGGGGAGAACGAGCCGCCGGCTTATGTCGAATACGATGGCGACCTTTACTGGATAAACATCAACCGGCAGCGACAGCTTTTCATCAACACGCGCGAGAAGCCGCGTCCGATGTTTCGCACGGTGCAGGCGCAGCGCGTCGGCGCTGACGCGGTCGAGGAGCCGGCGCCCGAGCAAAAATCGGAACCTCCAGCCAGAGTGGATTCGCCGGCTAAAACGGATGTACCGTCCACGCCGGTGACCGCCGGGCCGGAGTTGCTCGACAAATTGCGGCCAATGATGCGCCGCAGCCGCAGTGGCTGGTCCGGCAGCATCAGTTTCCTGGCGCGCGCGCTCAAGCACAGCGAAGCCGATCTCAACGCCGCGTTCGCGGCGCTCGGCCTGCGCCTGCCGGAGAGCGGCAGTGGCGAACGGGCGGCCCAGGTCGAACTCGGCGATTACCTTTACTGGCTCAACCGGGACGGTCGCGGCAATTTGTGGATTAATGTCTCCGGGAAACGGGAAAACGAACCCGCCGCCGCTGCGAAGGAAACTCCGGTCGCGCCGTCGCACGAACCCGCGCCGGCCGGCGCCGTCGTTTCGCCCCATGCCCTGGCCGGTGTGCGCCTGTTGTTGAAAGAGACAAAAACCGGCGCAGTCGCCGGTAAAGTGGACCGGCTCGCGGAGGAGCTGGGCAAATCGCCGGCTGACTTTTTGGCGACCCTCACCGGCGCGGGATTACAGGTGCCAGATAAGGCGCGCGAGAAGCCGGTTTTCGTCGAACACGCCGGGGAGATTTTCTGGCTAAACAAGAATGCCAAGGACGAATTGTGGCTCAATGCGAAGGCGTCGAAGTTTGCTGACGGAAGCGAAGGCGAAAAAAAATCCAAACGTCCGCGGCCGAAGAAAAAAGAAACCGCGTGAATCATCTCTTGCCTTGGGCTGTTTTCAAACTGGCCCGTCGTGAAGCATGTCTTTTATATCGTTGTAGGAGCCTGCTTGCAGGCGACATTACTTTGCCGCCTGCCTTGTTGATTGGGTAAGCTCTCTTCCAGCCAAAGGATCGCCTGCAAGCAGGCTCCTACTGTCTTATCTCCAATGATTTGCGGAATAGGGTAAAAACCCCAGCCGGTTCATAGGGCTTGCTGGCAGATCAGACGACGGACTAAATGGGGTGTGTGCCGTGTGAATCTTCCAAGCCCGTTGGTTGTGCAGCGATTCGCGCGGTTGGTTGGTCGATAGTCGCAACGGCATTTTTGATTTTTGGGGCCAGAGCAAGCGGGGAGGGTATTGATTTAACACCCGCTGAACGCGAGTGGCTCTCCGCCCATCCGCACATCCGCGTGGGTTGCACTCCGGATTGGTCGCCGTTCAGTTCTATTGATGCTGATGGAAAGGTCAGTGGCATCGATGTCGATGTGATGGCTTTGCTTTCACAGCGGCTGGGCGTCGATTTTCAAATATCGACTGCGCCGACCTGGAGCCTTGTCTATGCCAAGGGGCTGGCGAGGGACGTGGACATGCTTGCAGGCACGGCCCGCACGCCCGAGCGCGAGCCGTATTTCTGTTTTACCGAGACCTATGAGTCGTTGCCGGTGGTGATTGTTGAGCGCACGGACACGCCGTTTTTTTCGTCCGTGCAGGATCTCGTGGGACGGAGAGTTGCCTCGGCGCGCGACTATGCCCTCACGCTTAATTTTCAGCGTGAGTACCCCGGGATCCATCTCGTGCTGACCGATACGGTGGATGAAGCGATGCAGCTTGTCGCGGGTGGCAAGGCCGAGGCCGTGGTCACCAATCTCGCCAATGCCAGCTTCATCATCAAAATACGCGGCCTGACCAACCTGAAGATTGCCGGCATCCTGCCGCAAAATTTCAAGTTGCGCTATGCCGTTCGGTCGGACTGGCCCGAACTTGCGGGCATTCTCGACAAAGGCATTGCTTCGCTCACCCCGGCCGATCTGCAGTCGATCAACGACCGCTGGATTCGGATCGACTACGCCAACGCTGTCCGTTGGGACATCATCTGGAAGGTCGCCGCAGCCCTCCTGCTCGCCGCGGCAATCGCGATTGCGCTCGTCATGGCGCGCGCCCGCCGCCTGGCCTACGAGCTGGCCCAGCGCCTGCGCCTGCAGGACGAACTTGAAGATTCGCACGACCGCCTGGCGCAGCTCAACGAGGAGAAGGCCGAGCTTCTCCGCATGGCCGCGCACGACCTGCGCGGCCCGCTCACGGGGGTATTGCTGAATTTGGATCTCGCGCAACAGGGCGGCATCAAGGCCGAGGACGTGCTTCCGCGAATCCGCAATCATGTTGAACAGATGATCATGCTCATGACCGATCTGCTCGACAGCGAGGCGCTCGATGAAGGCCGGCGCAGGCTCACCTTCGCGGCGATCGACGCCGCCGCGATAATTCACGAAGTGCTGGCCTCTCTGGTGTCGGTGGCTGAACGCAAAAAAATCCGTTTCGATACGAGTGGCGTGGGCAAGGTTTCGGCGGTGCTGGCCGATGCGGGCGCCTTGCGGCAGATTATTGAAAACCTTGTCTCCAACGCGTTGAAATTTTCCTCGCCGGGTCACGCGATCTGGCTCGGGTTGACCGAGTGGAACCATCGGGTGCGCCTCGAGGTGCGCGACGAAGGACCCGGCGTGCAGACCGACGAGGTGGAGCTGATTTTTGCCAAATACGTCCGTGGCAGCGCCAGGCCGACCGCCGGCGAGAAATCGACCGGTCTCGGCCTCTCGATTGTGCGGCAGCTCATCACGGCGATGAACGGCCGCGTCTGGTGCGAGAGCACTCCGGGCAAAGGGGCCACCTTTATCGTTGTGCTGCCACCGGCCCCGCGGTCGACGAAGGATGCGCTGGGCCATGATGCCCACGAGAGCCACGGCTCGGCGATTTGAGGGAAGTGGGGTTTGACCACGGATTGCGCGGCAGGCGGGTAGGGCGCGTTATCCCTAACGCGCCGGATAAATTTGTGGGCGGGGTGCCCTCACCCCGCGACCGACCTAATGCGGGGTGAGGGCACCCCGCCCACATTTTTCAAACGACCCACGGCGGATAATCCGCCTTACCTTGGAAATCCGCACAAAACGGTTGGCTAAAACCGGGCGCAAATCCATGGTTCGGGCATGCTCGCCGTCTCTGGCTTGGAAAAATCCTTTGTCGCCCCGGATGGCGTTCGCGCGACGGTGGTGAAGGTGAAGGAATTTTCGCTCGCGGCCGGCGCCCAGCTTGCCTTGCGCGGCGAGAGCGGCACGGGCAAGACGACCTTCCTGCACCTCATCGCGGGCATCCTGGCGGCCGATGCGGGCAGGATCGAACTCGATGGCGTCGCCATGACGGCGCTGTCCGAACCGCAGCGCGACCGGCTGCGCGCGGGAAAACTCGGCTATATTTTCCAGGCGTTCAATTTGCTGCAGGGCCATACGGCGATCGAAAATGTCGTGCTTGGCATGAGCTTTGGGCCGCACGGGGCGGACCGGCCGCATGCCCGCGAGCTGCTGGAGCGCGTGGGCCTGGGACACCGGCTGGACCATTTTCCTTCGCAGCTCTCGACCGGCCAGCAACAGCGCGTGGCCGTGGCGCGCGCCCTGGCCAACCGGCCGAAGCTCGTGCTGGCGGACGAACCCACCGGCAGCCTCGACCGCCCCCGCGCCAAGGAATCGCTTGCGCTCATCCGTGAGGTCTGCCGGGAAAACGGCGCGGCGCTCCTGCTCGTGAGCCACGACGAACAGGCGCTGGCGCAGTTCGAAAACGTGCAGAATTTTTCGGATATAAATCAACTCACTTCGTGAGAAATCCAAAAATGCCAAAGGACCAAATCCCAAAAAATAGCGGCGCGCCGGCGGCGCGCGGGACACTTTTGATCCTTTGTGTTTTGGCGTTTGGAATTTTTTCAGCGCCATGACCCTTCCGCTCATCATCTACCGTTCACTGCGGCAGCACGCGCTTTCCACGCTGGTCACGGCCGGCAGCATCGCGCTCGCAAGCGGGCTGCTCATGACGGTTTGGATGGTGAAGGAGCAGGCGCAGTCGGCCTTCACAAACACGACCACCAGTTTCGACGCGGTGCTGGGCGCGCGCGGCTCGAAACTCGAGCTCGTGCTCAACGCCATTTTCCATCTTGAGGCATCGTCGGGCAACCTGGCGGAGTCGGATTACGAATATATCAAACACCATCCGCTCGTGAAAACGGCCATCCCCATCGCCGTGGGCGACAACCTGCGCGGCTATCGCCTCGTGGGCACGCTGACAGAACTTTTCACCGACGTGGAAATTGCGCCCGGGAAAAAATTCGCGCTCGAGCCAGGTGGGCGGCTTTTTTCCATCGACGCCAAGGAAGCGGTGGTGGGCAGCTTTGCCGCGCAGAAGCTCGGCCTGAAAGTGGGCGACACGTTTCATCCTTTCCACGGGCTGAATTTTGACCCGAGTCAGCAGCACGCGGATCTCTACACCGTTGTCGGCCTGCTCCAGCCGACGAACACGCCGGCCGACCGCGTCGTGTGGATTCCGCTGCACGGTCTGCAGACGATGGCCGGGCATGATCCGAAGTATGCGACCGAGGTGAGCGCGGTGCTGGTCCAGCTGCGCACACCGATGGCCGGTTTCATGCTCGATTCCATGTATAACAAGCAGGGCAACCGCCTGACCTTCGCCTGGCCGGTGGCGACGATCGTCGCGGATTTGTTTTCCAAGATCGACTGGTTCGACCGCGTGCTGGCGCTGGTGGCGTATCTCGTCGCGCTGGTGGCGGCGGCGGGCGTGCTGGCCAGCATCTACAACTCGATGAGCGCGCGCCAGCGCGACATCGCCATCCTGCGCGCGCTGGGCGCGCGGCGGCGGACGATTTTTGGCGCGGTGGTAAGCGAGGCGGCGTGCATCGGCGCGCTGGGCGCGGCGGCGGGCTTCGCGGTTTACTTTGCGTTGTTCGCGGTCGTGGCCGGCATCATCCGCGCGCAAACGGGCGTGGTGCTCGACGTCCGGGCCGGCGGCCAGGTGCTGTGGCTGTGCCCGGCGGCGATGGTGACGCTGTGTGCGCTGGGCGGCGTGGTGCCGGCGATGAAGGCGTATCGCACGCCGGTGGCCGAGACCCTCGCGCCGGTTTCATGATGAGAGGACTTTAGCGCAAAGACGCATAGGTACGAAGCATTTTGACCACGGATATTATTTTATTTTAACCGCGGATGAACGCAGATGAACACGGATACGGAAATTTATCATTCCAAGGTAGGGCGCGACTGCCAGGCGCGCCGAAACGTTTGCGGCGATCCCGCCCTACCCACGGATCGAGCATCCGCGCCATCCGCGGTTAAAAACAACGTGAAGTTCTGCCTGCATATGATGTTGGTTTTAGCGCTTGCGCTCGGCGGTTGCGCAAAAAAGGAGCAAGTGGGCTCGCACAAGGATCAACCGCCGCACGGCGGCACGCCGGTCGCGCTCGGTGAAAACTATAATTTCGAGTTCGTGCTCGACGCGGCCAGTGGCACGCTCTCGGCCTACCTTCTCGACGACGAAATGGAGGAGTTTGTGCGGTCAGGCATGCTGTCGTTCGAACTGACGGCGAAAATCGGCGGCGTGGAGCAAACGCTCGTCTTCAAGCCGGTGGCCAATCCCGCCACGGGCGAGACGGTGGGCGACACGTCGCTCTTCACCGCGCAGGCCGGCTGGCTGAAAACGACGACGGCCTTTGACGCCGTGATTAAAAGTGTGACGCTCGACGGCACGACGTTCAGCAATGTTGCATTCAATTTCCCCAAGGGCGGCTAGTGCATTTCAGATTTCAAATCTCAAATCTCAGATTCGCGACCTGAGGTCGCGCCCGGATTTGACGCCACAAGCGGGGCGTGACATGCTACCATAGATTTTTGCCATGAAATTTATCCGTCATTTTCCCTTCGTCGCCGCATTTTTGATCGCGGGCCGGGTGTTCGGCGCGGGGGATGCGGCGGTGGGTGCGCCGCCGGCCGCCGCCGCGACGACCATGCCCGCCGGCGCACCGGAGTTGGTGGACGGTCATTTTAAGGTAGGCTTCGACCGGCTGGGTGCGTTTCCCTTCGTGGGCGACTGCTCAACCGTATCCGCCGCCGCCACCGAGGCTCAGATTCCGGCGGCCATCAAGAAGCTTAGCGGCCAGAAGGTCATCGTCACGGGATTCATGCTCCCGGTGAAGATGGGCAGCAACGACGAGCTCGCGACGGAATTCCTGCTTTTGAAGAGCCAGTTGCTTTGCTGTTACGGTGTCGCGCCGCAGGCCAATGAGTGGATTCTGGTGGAAATGCCGAAGGGGGTGAAGCCGCAGATGGATGTGCCGATTTCTTTCCGCGGCACGTTGCACGTGGGCGCGATGTTCGAGAACGGCTATCTCACCGGGATTTACTCGCTGGACGGCGAGTGACTCTGAGCGCGTCGGGACGCCGCGCTCCACCTTCATTAAGCATCACCGCGAGATATCGCGCTGGAAAAGGACCTTGAGGCCGCGCTTGGTGAGCGACTGGGCGGCAATGTCGGCATCCTCAATATTGAGCAAGAGTGCGGACTTACCCTTGGGGCGGTTGATGAAGCTATAAACGTAGTGGATGTTGATCTCGGCTTCGAGCAGGGCGGAGAGCACGGCTTTCAAGTCGGCTTCGCCGTCGATCTCGACGGCTGTCACATCGCACTCGGTGTAGGGAAAGTCATTGTTGACCATGAGCTCGCGGGCCTTGTCGGGGTCGTCCACCACGAGGCGCACAATGGCGCTCTCGGTCGTGTCGATCGTGGTGATGGCCATGATGTGGACGTTGTGCGTCTTGAGCAGCGTGGTGAGATCGAAGAGGCGCCCGACGCGATTCTCGGTGTAAACAGAAAACTGTTTTACCGGATCGCCGTCGCGGGAGGTGGTGGTTTGAGCGGCCATGGAAGAGCGGGTAGACTATGCACGGATAAGGCGCGGTCAACGCCCGGCTTCCGCCAGGAGTGACAGGGATACGAGACAATGGGAGAATAGATCGCCATTGAGGTTGGTGACTGCAGTCGTCAATCTCGTCACATGCCCGCCGATCCGCATGCAGATGCACAACGTCGTGCCGCGGCTGGGGCGCGGCTGGTGTTGCGCGGCATCATGTTGAACACGGCCCTGGCGGCGGTGAAAATCGCCGGCGGCGTGCTGGGCCATTCCTACGCGCTGGTCGCGGATGGCATGGAATCGACGCTGGACATTATTTCCTCGGCCACGGTGTGGGCGGGGTTGCGGTTTTCGGTCCGTCCGCCCGACGCCAACCATCCCTATGGCCATGGCAAGGCCGAGCCGCTGGCGGCCCTGGCGGTGGCGCTGGGCACTTTTATCGCGGCCATATGGATCGGCTGGTATGCCGTTAATGCCATTATCACGACGCACCCCGGGCCGCACGGATTCACCCTGCCGTTGCTCGCGGGTGTGGTGGTGGTGAAACTCTGGCTTTCCCGGCGCATGGCGCGGGTGGGGGCGTCGGCTGGCAGCATGGCGATGGGCGCCGAGGCCTGGCATCAGGGCGCGGATGCCGTGACGAGTGCGGCGGCCTTCATCGGCATTGCGATCGCGGTGATCGGCGTGAAGGGCTACGAGGCCGCGGACGGGTGGGCGGCGTTGCTGGCGGCGGTGGTCATCGTGTTCACCGGCGTGCGGGTTTTCCAGCGCGCGTTCGACGAGGCGATGGACGTGGCGGTGCCGGCGGAGTTGCTGGGCGAGATTCGCGCCGTGGCCCTCCAAGTTCCGGGCGTGCATGGGCTCGACAAATGCCGGGTGCGGCGCAGCGGGCTGAGCCTGCTGGTGGACATTCAGATCAAGGTGGACGCCGGGCTCACCGTGCGGCGCGGCCACGAGATCGCCCACGACGTGAAGAACGCGTTGCTCAACTCGTCGTTTGCCATCAGCGACGTATCCGTGCACGTCGAGCCGGCGGAGAATTAAGAAGGACGGATTGTCCGAACGCAGGTCATCGTTCTCTTACTCGTAATCGTTCTCGTTATCGGGTCGTGGGGCCCCGAGAGAACGATAATGATTAGGAGAACGAGAACGATTTTGCTCACCACGAGAGTGCCGTGGCCCAATCATCAGCGCTCGAGGTGGCGCCCGACTTTCCAGCCGTAGTAAACACCGACGATGCTGCCAATGCCGCTGATAAAAAAGGCCCACATGATGCCCCAGCTGGAGGGGACAACATAACCGACAAAGCTTCCGACCGTCATGCCAACAAAAATGCAGAGTTTGGTCATGGCGGAAAGTTAAAACAAAAAATGTGCCGGATGGCGAGCGTGGCGCGGAAGGCTTCCGCCATTTCAAATTTGAGATCTCAAATCTTAAATGCGCGGTGACGCGCCTAGGAATCGACCAAACGATAGCCGACGCCGGATTCGGTCTGGAGAAACTTCGGCGCGCGGGGATCGGGTTCGAGTTTTTGCCGAAGATGTGTCATGTAAACCCGCAGGTAATGGGTGCTGTCCTCGGCGTTGGCGCCCCACAGCTCGCGCAGGATTTGCTGGTGGGTCACGACGCGGCCGCGGTGCTGGGCGAGATAGCGCAGGAGGTCGTATTCCTTGGCGGTCAGCTTCACTTCCGCGCCGGCCCGGCGGACGATGCGGGCGGCGAAATCGATTTCCACGTCGCTGAAGCGCACGATCGTTTCCTCACTGGAGGGTTGGGTGCGGCGGAGCACGGCGCGCAGCCGGGCGAGCAGTTCCCGCCGGCTGAAGGGCTTGGTCAGGTAATCGTCGGCGCCGGCATCTAGGGCGGCAATCTTGTCTTCCTCGCCATCGCGCACGGTGAGCACGAGCACCGGCACCTGCGACCATTCGCGCAGTCGTCGCAAAACTTCCCGGCCGTCCAAGTCGGGCAGCCCGAGGTCGAGCACGACTCCGTCGGGGTGGACCCCGGCGGCTTCGCTCAAGCCGAGTTGTCCGGAGGCCGCCTCGTGCACTTCGTAATTTTCCGCTTCCAGCGCCACCCGGAGGAGCCGGCGGATCTGCACTTCATCGTCCACGATGAGCAGGCGCGATGGATGGCTGGTGGTCATGCTTGGGTTGCAGCCTTGGGCGGCGGGTGCGGCAGGTAAACGGTAATCATCGCCCCGCCGCCGGGGTTTTCACCGGCAATGACCTCGCCGCCTTGGGCCACGACGAAACCGCGTACGATCGACAGGCCGAGCCCGAGCCCGGCCGCGATCGAGTCATCATCCTGGATAAATTTTTTAAACAGGCGTCCGCGCATGGCCGGGGAAAATCCCGGGCCGCGGTCGGCCACGGTGAAAAACATCCGCTGGCCGCCGGGCTCAATGCCCGCGGTGAGAAACACGGGCGTCGCCGGCGGCGTGTGGTTGGCGGCGTTCAGCAGCAGGTTGGCGAGCACTTGTTCGGTGAGGGCAAAGTCCGCTCGCACGGGCGGGATGTCTTCGGGCACTGCGACGGTCAGCGGGTGCCCGGTCAGGGCGTCGCGGGTGCTTTCAACGGCGGCATTTACGATGTCGCCCGCATCACACCAATCGAGCCTGGGCTTGAGCGTGCCGCTTTCCAGGCGGCTTTGGTTGAGGAGATTTCCGACCAGGCGGTTGAGCCGGCGTACTGCGGTGCGAATTTCGCCGACCAGTTGTCCGCTTAGTTTTGGATTCGCCCCGGCCAGGCTGTCGGTGGATGCATTGATCACGGCCAATGGCGTGCGCAACTCGTGTGAGACACTGTCGAATAATGCGCGATGCAGTTTTTCCGATTCGGCGAGGAGTTTTTCGCGCTCACTGGCGGCGCGCAAGTATTCGCGCTCGACGCTCAAGGCGAGTTGCCGGGCGAAGGCCTCAAGCAAATTTTGCTGGGCGTGGGTGAGCGTGTGGTCGGGTGGCACTTTTACTCCCAGCACGCCGATGGTCGCGTTCTCGCGCACCAGCGGCAGGTAGTAACTGGTGCTGTCGGACAAGTTGCTGGCAAACCGGCCGGCCGTGTGCTGGTTGCGAAAAACCCATTCAACCGTGGCGCATTCTTTTTCCTCCAGCGAATACGAGCTCGCGAAATGGGAGGTCAGGTTTTTGCGGGTTTCGTCGGTCAGGGCGAGCGAGGTTTGTGCGCCGAAAAGTTCATCGGCCTGGCGCAGGGCGGCGAAAACGGCGTCATCGAGGGTCTTGGCCTCGGCCAGGGCGCGGGTGAGATGAAGGAGCGCGGTGGCGTGCTGTTCGCGCCGCCGTTCATCCTGGGCCTGCGCGCGGATTTGCGAGGTCAACTGGCCGGCGACCAGCGACACGACAAAGTAAATGCCGAAAAGAAGGCCGTCTTGGAGCGAATTGATCGCAAACGAGAAGTGGGGCGGAATAAAAACGTATTCCCACACGAACGCGCTCAGTATTCCTGCCATGAGCACGGGCCCGCGGCCCACGCGCAGGCAGAGCAGGACGATGGCGAGCAAATAGATTAACCCGACGGAAACATAGTAGCTTTCCGATAGCAGCAAACCCGCGACCGTGATGATCACCACAACGATGGCGGAGAACACATATTCCTTCCAGCTGCTTGGCGCGGCGGGTGGCGTGTCTAAAGCGGTGCGGGGATCAGCCATTTCCTTATACAGGTTGCTTTTCGATGGTGGCTCAGTTGCCAAAAGTGTAGGTCGGGCTTTACGCCCAACACTTGTCTGTCTGATCGGACGTCGGGGATAAACCCCGACCTACGATTGAGTGTGCGTCAGTGGTGTGAGCGGAAAAACAAAAGCATGGCGAGAAACATCAGGACCGTCAGGGATGCAAAAATAATGACGATCGTAACGGTGTTCTGGCTGCTCTTCCATGGCTGCGGGGCGCGGAGGGATTGGTGGCGCTGGGTGAGCGTGACGAGCTTGTAGTCGTCGAGTTCGCGTTTCATGTCGGCTGCGGCCGGGTAACGCTGCCGGGGGTCGCGCTCCAGCGCGTGCAGGATGATTTCCTCGATCTCGGGCGAAAGGTTGGCGTTGAGCTTGCGCGGTGCGACCGGATCGCCGGTGACACGCGCATTCATGATCACGTAGGGGCTCTCGCCCTCGAAGGGAGTCGAGCCGGTGGCCATTTCATACAGCATCGCGCCGAGGCTGTAGATGTCGCTGCGGGCGTCGCCGCGTTTGCCTTTCACCTGCTCGGGCGACATGTAGTCCGGCGTGCCCATGGCCGGCGAGAATCCGACGAAGGTCAGGCGGCGCGTTTTTTCGACACGGGCAATGCCGAAATCGAAAAGCCGGATGGAGCCGTCGCGGCAAACCATGATGTTCTGCGGTTTGAGATCACGGTGCACGATGCCGCTGGCATGGAGATATTCGAGCGCCTCGCAGATGCGGCGGGCGTAATTCACGGCCTCGGGCTCGGGCAGGGGCTTCCGTTTGGTCAGCACCTCGGCGAGCGTGATGCCGTCGAGAAACTCCATCACGAGATACGGGCGGCTCTTGGGCTCGTCCACCTTGATGACCTTGAGCACGGAGGGGTGGTTGAGGTGCGAGCCGATTTCTTCCTCGCGCTGAAACCGTTCGTAGCCGGCGATGTCGCTTTCCAGGGCCATGAGCGGCACCTTGAGGGCGACGGTTCCGCCGGTCTTGCGATCGTCGGCCTTGAAAATCGAGGCCATGTTGCTGCGGGCGATGAGGTCGGTCAGCTCGAAGCGGTGGTCGAGCAGCATGCCAGGGGAGAGTTCGCTGTTGCTGGCCGGGGTTGGATTGCTTTTGGCGGTGGAGCCTTGGGGCGCGTTGGTCCTGGAGGAGGACTGCTGGGGCGAGTTGGTCGCGACCCGTTCCCAGTCGCGTACCTCGAGGATTTGCAGCGAGATGTTGTCATCGCCGCCGCGTTTGATCGTGAGGGCCTCAAGTTCGCGGCAGGCATCGTAGGGATGGTGGCGGGAGATGATTTCGCAAATTTCCTCGTCGAGGACAAAGGCGTGCAGCCCGTCGGTGCAGTGCAGGATGAAATCGCCGTGCCGCAGTTCCTGCGTGATGAAATCGGGCTGGCAGTAGGGTTCCGTGCCGACGGAGCGCGTCAACTGGCTGCGCTGGGGGCTGGCCATGGCCTGGCGTTCGTGCACGAGGCGGAGTTTGACGGGCAGGGTCGTGGCCGCGTGGTCGGTGGTGAGGCGGCGGATTTTTTTCTGGCGGATGAGATAGGCCCGCGAATCGCCCACATGGGCAATGAAGACCGTGCGGCTGCGAAAAATCGAAGCGACCAGGGTCGTGGCCATCTGGCGACCTTTGGCCAGCGCGGCATCGTGCACGCTCGTACAGGCGGTATTGAACATGCGGCGCAACACCTCATAGGGCGCGAGCTCGGTTGCCGCGTTTTGAAATATCTTCAGCGCTTCATCGACCGCCAGGCGGCTGGCCACTTCGCCGTGCTCGAAACCGCCGACGCCATCGGCGAGCAGGGCGACGCTGCCCTGTTTTTCCCTCGCGAGCGGATCCTGCGGCTCCCAGAAATCGATCCAGTCTTCATTGATGGGCCGGACCGGGCCGGTGGTTGAGAGCTTGGCGTAACGCAGGCGCATGGGGCTGAAGTGCCGATAAAAAGGCTCCGCCGCGCGAAGCGCAAGCGGAGCCTGAAGATTCGAGTGCTAAGTTTGGCTCAGGTCGTCACCGGTTTTGACGTGAGGATCATGGGCTTGCCCTTTGCCTTGCTCTTGCGCCAGAAGTAAAACCAGCCGTAGAGGCCCCAGAGTGCAACCACGGCGAGCGCGGCGTAGGGCTCATGCGGACTCATGCCGGGCACATACTTGGGCCCGATGATGTAGAACAACATGCAGACCAAATTGGCGACCAGGCCGAACAGAGGAATGAGCACATGCTTGACTCCGTGAAACATGTGATGCTCGCGGAAGGCCACCATCGCTACGATGCAGGTGGTCATGTAGAGCAGGAAGGTGCCAAAGTTGCTGACCAGCGTGACGATCAGCAGGGAGTTATAAGCAGTGGGGTAGAAGCTCGGGCTGAAGATACCGAAGCTGTACCAGATGTTGTGCTTGTCCAAAGCGGCCGGTGAGGCGCCGCCCAGATAGGTCGTCACGGTGATGATGCCGATGAAGATCGACAGGATCGCCAGCGTCCAGATGGCCTTGTGCGGCGTCAGGTTCTTGCCGTGGAGCAAGCCGAAGTGAGAGCCCACTTCCTCGTCGCGGCCCATGGCGTAGGTCACGCGGGCGCCTGTGCTCAGGCAGGCCAGGGTGGTGCCAATGAGCGCGAGAAACACGGTGGCTGCCTGCACGAGCATGAAGGCTTTTCCCAGCTTATAGCTGCCAAACAGCCAGGTGCCGGTGATCAACATCAGATCGCCGATGGGGGCGCTGGATGCGCCCGCCGAGCTCATGGTGTAAGCGTTATTCAGCAGGTAATTGGTCGCAAAATATTCGAACAGATAGCACAGCGCGCCCTGGATGGTGAGCGACAGCAGGATGGCCCAAGGAATGTCCTTTTTCGGATTCTTGGCTTCCTCGCCCATGGAGGTCACTGATTCAAAACCCACCAAGCAAAGGATCGCGATACAGGCTTGGATCAAGACGTAGCTGAATTTATGCGGAGCCAGCACTGACGTGGCCGTAGGGTGGTAATTAAACTGATCGTTATTGTTGGAATCCTTGCTCCAAGAACCGTCTTTATAGTCGATGGTGAAGGGAGCCGCTTTGTCCACGGTCGTGGCCTTGCCGTTGGCATCGCCTGGAACCGGATTGCCGTCACTATCCTGGGCATCCTGCTGTTGATAGGCCGGGGTTCCGTCGGCGTTTTTCGTCGGCTTGCCGTTGGCGTCGAGAACCGGCACGGGAGCACCCTTGTCATCCAGGACATTGGTTTGGGCGACTTGGTAATTGACGGCGACACCGTTGGACAAGTGATAGGCGGTCGAGCCTTGCTTGTGCTGAAGGCGGTAGGCGATGGCGATGACGGCGAAGATGACCAATGCGGTGATCTGGATGGCATTGATCGCGACATTGACCATCGCGCTGCCGACCACGCCGCGGTAGGCGATGTAGGCTACGCCCAACGAGAACACGATGCAGACGATATACATGAGCAGCGGGCTATTGTAGATGGTGCTGAACGTGTTTGGACAGAGGAGCCCGGCGATGTAACTGACCAGTAATGCCGTTACTCCGACCATGAGGCCGGGATAAACCCAGTAGTACAAGTGACTGGCCCAGCCGGTGAAGAACTTTACCACCCGGGCAAACTTGAAAGCTTTGCTTTTTGCGAGGAAGGCCTGCTCCGCGTAGAAGTACGATGAGCCGGCCCCGGGGTAGAGCTTGGACAGCTCGGCGTAGCTGATGGCCGTGGCATAGCACAGCAACAGGGATACAAAGAAGCCAAAAAACATCGCGCAGCCGGCGGCTGGAGCGCCGTAAAGGCATTGTTCTTCGTAGGTCAGCCACAGGAAGGCGCCGGGCGCGATCAGGGCCATCGCATTGACGGTCAGACCTGTGAGGCCCAAGGTGGGCTTCATGGTCGGTGTTGAGGAAGGAGCTTCTGGCATGTTTTTAACGGGTTGTGGGTTGGAACGGCTTTGTGGCATCGGCCGACCATCAAACCATAAATATCACGCAGGTGATTTTGGTGATTTTAAGGCGGCTGATGGGGACGATTGTCTCTGCTAACGCCCACTAAATTAGCGGCTTACATGCCACGAGCTGACATTAAAGGTTCATCAATTTCGATAGATTTTTCATTAAAAAAACGAAAACTGGCATCTAACGTGCTTTTGGAGTGGCCCGGGCAGGCAATCGCCTGCCTTGATCTTAAATATAACCCAAGTACTGCCTCTCTCGAGTGCATTCAACCGTCAGTTAAACAACAACCTATGAGCAAACTCAGTCCTGTCCTCGCCCTGCTGCCGTCAGCGGCATCAACCGCTTTGTCTCCACTTAGCCGTGTGCAAACCGCCTCGGATGTTTTGGCGCCGGCCATTGGCTGACCAGCTCAACTACCAAAAAACAAATAAAAGCTTAAAACATGAAAAAGTTTATTAACAAGATGAAGGATCCGGAGCAACGCACGTTGTTTTACGCGATCTTTGGCGGGAAAATGCTCGGGCTCGGATTGTGCTTCCTCGTGATCTTCTGCGTGTCGCTTTACCTGGGCTCGGCGTCCAAGGCCCATGCGCAGACCGCTCCGGCTGCGGCGACCGCGCCAGCAACTCCGGCTGCTGCTCCGGCCGCACCTGCGCCCGCGGCAGCTCCGGCGGCTCCCGCCGCCGCGCCAGCGGACACCACGCCTGCCTACGTCAATCCGATCAACACGATGTGGTCTTGGTCACGGCCTTCCTCGTGTTTTTCATGCAAGCAGGATTCATGTTTCTTGAGGCCGGTTTCGCCCGCACCCGGGAAACGGTAAACGTGCTCCTTGAAGGCATCGTCGATACCTGCCTCTGCGGTGTTCTCTTCTATGCTTGGGGCTTTGCCTGGATGTTTGGCCACGGCAATGGCTTCATTGGCCAAGGTGACGCAGCCGGACATCACTGGTATTTTCTCCAGAACCTTGGCGACACCTACGAAGGAACCGGCGTTGCCACCCTGGCATTCTTTCTCTTCCAGTTCGCCTTTGCCGATACCTGCTCGACGATCACCTCGGGCGCCATGCTCGGACGCACCGGATTCTGGGGCGACCTTTGGTACAGCATCGGGGTCAGCGGTTTTATCTATCCGATCTTTGGCCACTGGGCGTGGGGTCCGGACGGCTGGCTGAATAATCTCTCCACTCCCTTCCATGACTTTGCGGGTTCGACCGTGGTTCACACCATTGGTGGCATGGTTGCCATCGCGGGTGCCATTGTCCTGGGACCGCGGCTTGGACGTAAGTTCAAGCGCGACGGCGGCGGGCCCATGCCCGGTCACGATATGACGATTGCGTCCGTCGGTGCTGTCATCCTGTGGTTCGGCTGGTACGGATTCAATCCCGGCAGCACGCTTTCGGCCATGGACATCCAGGGCGTTGCCCGGGTCGCGGCCAACACGACGCTCGCCGCTTGCTCTGGCGGTCTGGCCGCGCTCTTGTTTGTTTATCCGCGCTCCAAGAAATGGGACTGCGGTGCGACTCTCAACGGCCTGCTGGCCGGCTTGGTCGCCATCACTTGCCCTTGCTACTGGGTTTCACCGCTCGGTGCTCTCATTCTTGGCGCGGTGGCGGGAGTCGTCGTCATTCTGGCCACGGATCTATTGGAATATCTCCGCATTGACGATCCTTGCGGTGCCTGGCCTGTCCATGGCGCGGCCGGTATCTGGGGTACCTGGAGCCTTGGCTTGTTTGCCACGGGCCAGTTCGGGGCTCCGACACCAACCGGAGCTGACAACTCTGCACCGGTCATCGGCTTGTTCTACGGTGGTGGCTGGCATCAGTTCATCGCCCAAGTTGAAGGCAACGCAGCCATTGGCGGCTCGGTCTTTGTTGTTGCCATGATCCTCATGTACGCGGTGAAAGCGACCGGCACCTTGCGCATCTCCAAGGAAGGTGAGCTCGAAGGTCTCGATATCCACGAACATGGCGGCACGGCCTATCCCGAACAGGTTACTTCTTCTGCCCACGCTAATTAACCAAGCCCTGATAAAGAGGAGGCACGCGAGTGCCTCCTCTTTAAGTTTTAGATCTTAGAGGAAAATTCTATGAAAAAAATCGAAGCCATTATTAATCCGTTCAAGCTGGATGAGGTAAAGGCGGCCCTGACGGAAGCTGGCATCATCGGCATGACCATGACCGAGGTAAAAGGCTATGGTCGGCAAAAAGGACATAGCGAAGTCTACCGCGGCAGTGAATACGCGGTGGATTTCCGTCCCAAGGTCAAACTCGAGGTTGTCCTCGCCGACGAGGTTGTTGAACAGGCCATTAAATTGATCACCAAGGCGGCCAACACCGGAAAAATCGGCGACGGCAAAATCTTCATCAGCCCGATGGAAGACGTGGTGAGAATCCGCACCCAGGAACGCGGGCCCACGGCACTTTGACCGACCACTAAGGTTAGATGAGTTGTTAGCGATCGGCCCGTTTCGACGGGCCGATTTTTATTTAGGTGTTTTTACAGGGTGAGGGCCGCGCCATGCGCCTGCAGTAAAATTTGGCGAGAACAGCATGGACAACCCCGAGACTTCCCCGACCATAGCTCCAGCTTATGCAAGCCTCCGCCGGTTCCACTCCGCAGTCCCGTGTCCAGCTTGGCCTTGCGCTCGGCGCGCTCGGCATCGTCTTTGGCGACATCGGCACGAGCCCGCTCTATACCATGCGCGAGTGCATCAAGCACGTGCCCCAATCGGTCGAATACACGGACGGAATCCTGGGCATACTGTCGCTGATGTTCTGGGCGCTGATGTTCGTGGTCAGCTTCAAATACATGCTCTATGTCACGCGCGCCGACAACCACGGCGAAGGCGGCATCTTCGCGTTGCTCGCCCTCTGTTATGGCGATCGTGAACGCACCGGCCGCCGCGGCCTGGGCATCGTCACCATCATCATCCTGATCGGCGCGGCGTTGCTGTTCGGCGATGGTGTGATCACCCCGGCCATTTCCGTGCTCGGCGCGGCCGAGGGCTTCACGAGCTTCAACCCAAGCATCGAAACCAACACCATCGTTGTCATCGCCTGCGTGATTCTCGCCTTATTGTTCTGGTTTCAATACAAGGGAACCAAGGTCATTGGCAGTGTCTTTGGCCCGATCATGATGGTGTGGTTTGTGACCCTCGGGGTGTTGGGCGCCCGGCAGATTATTCACGCGCCCCAAGTGTGGCATGCGCTCGATCCGCGCTATGGCCTGGCGTTGCTGTTTTCGCATCCGGATTACCGGACGATCGCCGAGCTGCTCGGCGCGATCGTGCTGTGCATCACCGGCGCGGAGGCGCTCTATGCCGATCTTGGGCATTTTGGACGGCAGGCGATCGGTTGGGCCTGGTTTGGCGTGGCCTGCCCCGGCCTGCTGCTGAATTACTTCGGCCAGGGGGCGCTGCTGCTCACCCATAAAAACACGCCTGATCTCGATCCGTTTTTCAGCCTCGCGCCCGCGGGCACGCTCCGGTTGGGCCTGGTCATCCTGTCCATCGTGGCTGCCGTGATCGCCAGCCAGGCGCTCATCTCGGGCACGTATTCGCTCGCCCGCCAGGCCATCCAGCTCGGCTTTTTTCCGCGCCTGAGGATCATCTATACCAACCGGGATCGCTCGGGACAGATTTATGTGCCGCTGATGAATGAACTGCTGGCCATCGGCGCGCTGGCGGTTGTGCTCGGTTTCCGCTCCAGCGCCAACCTTGCCGCAGCCTACGGCATCGCCGTCACCGGCACGATGGCAGTGACCACCTTTGCCTTCTATCGCGTGACGCGCTTCTGCTGGAATTGGCCGTGGTGGAAGACCGTGCCGTTGTGCACGGCGTTTCTCATCGTGGACATCGCCTTTTTTGGTTCCAATCTCCACAAAATTGCCGACGGCGGCTGGCTGCCGCTCACCATGGCCCTCGGCGTGCTGGCGGTCATGCACACCTGGAAAAGCGGCCGCAACGAGATCGTCGAGAAGGTTTACAGCGGCGCCATCACCGAGCTGGAGCTGTCGAGCATCGCCAAGAGCAAATCCATTGTGCGCGTGCCGGGCAGCGCCGTGTTCATGGCCGGTACGCCGAAGGGCACGCCCCTCGCGCTCCTGCACCATCTCAAGGCCAACAAATCCCTGCAAAAAATTGTCGTGCTTCTGACCATCACGGCGAAGGAAGTGCCGGTGGTGCCCGAGGAGGAGCGCCTCACGCTCACCGATCTCGGCGAAGGGGTCTGGCGCGCCATCGGCTGCTTCGGCTACATGGAGTCGCCCGATGTGAGCATGCTGATCGCCAAAATCCAGGCGCTCGGCGTGCCGATCAAGCCGGAGGCAACCACCTTTTTCTTCAACCGGGAAATGATCATCAGCGGCGGAAACGCCCGCATGTGGGAATGGGAAAAACGGTTCTATGGCTTCCTCAGCCGCAACGCCACGCCAGTAAAAGACTACTACCAGATTTTGCCCACGCAGATCATCGAGATTGGCCTGCCGGTGCAGTTGTAGGCCGCCGGCTGGCGGCCTACATCTCAAATCTCAGATTTGAGATTTCAAATACGCGGCATCGCATTGCGCTTCGGACTTGCGCCTTTGGCCTTTGGCCTTACGGCTTTTGGGCATGGCGAATCCTCAGGTTGGAATCATTATGGGTAGCACGTCGGACTGGGAGACGATGCAGCATTGCGCGCAGACGCTCGATGGGCTCGGCGTCTCCTACGAAAAGCGCGTGATCAGCGCGCACCGGACGCCCCAATTCATGTTCGAATGGGGCACGAGCGCCGAAAAGCGCGGGCTCAAGGTCATCATCGCCGCCGCGGGCGGCGCGGCGCATCTCGCCGGCGTGGCCGCGGCGCTCACGCCGTTGCCGGTGCTGGGCGTGCCGATGGAATCGGCCTCGCTCAAGGGTCTCGATTCATTGCTTTCGATGGTGCAGATGCCGGGCGGAGTGCCCGTGGCGACCTTCGCCATTGGCAAACCCGGCGCCATCAATGCCGCGCTCTTTGCCGGCGCCATCCTTGCGCTGAGCGACGAAAAAATCAAAAAAGCAATCGACGATTTCCGCGCGAACCAGACGAAAAAAGTGCTCGAGGCAAAATTGCCTTGAGGCGGGGCAAGCCAAGAGTCGAGAGTCCAGAGTCGAGAGCCAGTCGCTGTGCTTGCCTAGCTCTTGACTCTCCGCTCTAGACTCTGGACTTCTTCATGACTCCCCCCGGCCAGACCATCGGCGTGCTCGGCGGCGGGCCGCTCGGGCGCCTGTTCGCGCAGGCAGCGCAGAACCTCGGTTACCGCGTGCATGTCTTTGAGCCGCAGGCCGGCGGCCCGGCCGGCGCCGTCGCGAATGAGGAGACCCATGCGTCCTACGACAACCTCGCCGCCTTGCGCGCCTTTGCGCGCGACTGCGCGGTCGTGACCTGCGAGTTTGAAAACATCCCGGTCGATTCGCTGCGTGCGCTCGCGGCCGCGACGCGGCTGCATCCGTCGCCGGACGTGCTCCACATTTGCCAGAATCGCCAGCGCGAGAAGCACTGGCTGGGACAGAACAAGTTTTCCCACGCCGTCTGCGCCGAGGCGCTTGATGGCGACGTGGCGGCGGCGGTCGCACGCGTGGGCCGGCCCTGTGTCGTGAAGACGGCCGACTTCGACCACGACGGCCGGGGACAGATGAAAATCACGGACGACACGGATCTCGAACAGGCCGGGGCGATTTTTCGCGGCCGGCGCTGCGTGGTCGAGCGCTGGGTGGATTTCGCGTGCGAGCTGTCCGTCATCGTCGCGCGCACGGAGCGCGGCGAGATCCGCGTTTTTCCCCTCTCGGAGAACATCCACACCCGGAATATTTTGGATTTTTCCATCGTGCCCGCACGCGTGAGCGCCGCCGTGGCCGCGGAGGCGCAACAGCTCGCGTCCGACATCGCGCAAAAACTCGGCGTGGTCGGCCTGCTCGCGGTTGAACTTTTCTTCACCGACCGGGGCGTGCTGCTCGTCAACGAACTGGTCCCACGCCCGCACAACAGCGGCCACTGGTCGATCGACGGCGGCGAGACGAGCCAGTTCGAGCAACAGGTGCGCGCCGTGTGCGGCCTGCCACTCGGGCCGGTGGGAGTGCGCGAACCGACGGTGATGGTGAACCTGCTCGGCGACCTGTGGCGCGGCGGACGCGAGCCGGACTGGACCGCGATCCTCGCCGAACCGAAGTCGAAGTTGCACCTTTACGGCCAGCGCGAACCGCGCCCCGGCCGCAAGATGGGACACTTCACCGTGCGCGCCCCGGACGTGGAAACCGCGCTGGCCAAAGCGCGCGAACTGAAGGCAAAACTGGCCGGGGAAGTTTAGGAATCGGATATTTTAAGCAGGAAGCCCGGAAGCCAGGAATAGAACATCGGATGCTTGTCTCGTCTCCTGTTCGTGCTGGTCCGTGAAATCCGTGGTGAAAAAGGCTATTTTATTCGCGTGGATTCGCGTCCATTCGCGGTTAAAAACCTGGCTTGATTAGACATGGCTGAAATCCATCTCAACCTCCCCGGCATTGTGCCCCCAGTTGATGGCGGGGAAGCCGTTGCGGGGTGCGGGTAGTCCGAGAACTATTTTTTCGCGCGAGCCCGCCGGGGATCGCGCGGTGACGCCATCGGTGAGCGTGATACCGCTGACGGCAACTTGTCCCAGACCGCGCACGGCGATGCGCAACCGTGCATCCGACGCGTCCACCGGCACGGAGATTTCGCGGACGATCTTGCTGTGCGGTTGGGCGGCGGCGGCCTTGAACTCGATGGTGAACACGCTGTGCAGTTCTGCCCATGAACCGTCGGGGCCTTGTTGCTCGACGACGATTTTTTGCAGGGCGGGCGCGAAATTGTGCACGGCAAACTGCAACTGCCAGCGTCCGCAGACCGGTGTCGCGCCGTTGGCCAGCGTGGGTTTTTTCTGCGCGCGCCGCAGCCAGGCGCGCCAGGCCCGCAACCGCTGCGCATCGCGGGTGAGCATTTCCTCGTTGGGACCGTGTTGTTTTGGATCGCGCGAGCGCCGCCACATCGTGCGCGCGGCCCGGAGTGCTTTTTTTAATGCTGGTTCGAGCTGGGTCGCCTCACGTCCCGCCTGGGCGAGGGCTTTTGCCGCGAGCGGCCTGCGGTGAGCCATGTCGAATCCGTTTCCGGCGAGGTGGTGCCGCGCCAGGAAAATGGCTTGGGCCGCGGCGCGCACGAACCGATCGCGTTGCGCGAGATAGTGACGGAACTGCAGGCTCGCGCCGAGCGCGGGCGGCAGCACGGCCGCGGATTTCGCCAGCGCGCGCAGCGCCGATTCCTCGCGTGCGTAGGTTGCGGCTCGCGCGCCGCCTGCGGTGAGCAAGGTCGAATCCGTTGCCAACACGTCCCAGCGGTCGTTGATTTGCCAGCGCGGATAGCCGCTGAAGGGAAATTTGTCCGCGGCCAGACAGGTGCGCGCGGCGGATTTGCCTGTGCGGCCAAACACCCGCTCGAATCCCCGTGCGAGCATCTGGCTCGGTTCGGTGATATGCGGCTCGAGCCACAAGCACGCGGCCGCGGCGTCGATCGCCGTCGTGAGTTCGATCGCGAGGCGGTTTGGCTCCCACGAGCTGACGAGAAACCCGGCGGCGCCGGTGTGGTGGGCGTAGCGCCACCACGACTTAATGTTTTCCAGTCGTTCACTGAAACTGGGCAGTGGTTCCCAGCGGAACGCGCCGTTCATCGGGCAGCCGTAAAAGGCGATGTCGTGTTGCTTGAAGCGCGCGGCCAGATCGGCCTCGGCGAAGTTGAACAGCTCGACGCGCGGCCGGCGCGTGAAGGGATAATAGTACCATTCGAAGGCGATGACATCGCGCGGCAGTTGGGCGATGGCCTCGGGAATGTAATAAAACATGTCGGCCCACAGGGCCATGCGCAGGCCGAGCTTGCTCGTGAGCGCGTGCAGGCGCGAGACGTGTCCGGCGAAATGCGCATCTAATCCTACCCGCGCGATTTCTTCGCGGCAGCGCGGGCATTTCCCGATATGGAATGATTCGTCGAGGCCGGTGTGCACGAGCCCGGCGGTGCAGAAGGGCGCGATGTCGCGCAGCAGTTTTTCCGCGACCTCGAGCGTGCGCGGATGCAACGGGCAGATCTGGCCGCGCTCCAGCGGTGATCCATCGGGTGCGCGCAGTTCGTTGAGGTCGCGAAGTTCCGGCGTCTTGATCAGGTATTGCGTGTGGCCGAGCAGGTTGACGATGGGCACGACGCGAATACCAACGCGGGTGGCGGCATCGACGAGGCGCGCGAATTGCTTTTGCGAATAGGCGCCGCGCCGGGCCACGCCGGGCAGGGTGGGAAATTCCACCGCATCCTCAAGGTGGAGGTAAAGTTCCTCGTAACCCCAGTCCGCGTAGCGCGGCAGCCACTTCAGCAGAAAATCCAGCCGTTCAACCTGGCGGGCGAGGTCCCACTGAAAGGCACGGACCGGCCGGGGACGGATATGGTCTTTTTTGGTCATTCCGAGCGAAGCGAAGAATCATGTATAGACACTCGTTCAGAATGACTAAAGCAAGCTAGGGGCGCACCATAAAAGATGGGACATGAGACTCCTGGCTTCTGAATGCAAATAAGCTGCTGCCTCCTTCTTTTAACCCGGCATTAACGATTTCTTAATGCATCCGCTGCAGGTTTTTATTAGACTATGTGGCAGGATACGTTACACTGTGGAAGCAGTCCCAAGTCATATTGGCACATGAAATCCATCCCCAAAGAATCCTGCGCCTTTGAGTTCTGTTTCATCGAACTGGATTATACGCTGGTCCGGGTGGAGGAATCGGCGGGTGAAGTGACGATTCGTGCCACCGCCGATACTTTTTCGGATCACCGCAAGGCATGCTTCGTCCGCGAACTGGCGGCCGAGGGCTTCATTCCCGATGACTATCGGTGGTTCTCGCTGACCGGCCCGGAAACCTACACCCGGGGCGTGCGCTGGCTGGTGGATTTTTCCTGGTTGAAGTTGGACGAAGCCCTTATCGCCAGGACGAATCGCCTGGTCCGGCGGCTTATTTTGCCGGCAGCCCTGTTATGGTTGCTCTTCATCTACCTTATTTATCCGGGCCAGGGTAAAGCCAGTTCGTCACGGTTCGCAGATCAGCAACCAGCCGCAGCTCACGCCTCCGTGGTTTTATTGTAGGGCGGGGTTTACCCCCGACATGTCGGGCGTAAAGCCCGACCTACATTCTGTCAAACCGGGCGCGTGGCTGCGCGGCGATCGCACCGCTCTCTCAACCGCGCTTTTGCGCGATGAGCTGCTCGAGCTTCACGATGTCGGCCGAGAAGACGCGAATGCCTTCGGAGGTTTTCTCGGTGGCCATGGCGTCTTCGTTGAGCGCGAAGCGGAAGGCTTTCTCGTCGAACGTGACTTTCTTGAAGTCGGCGTCCTTGGCGGTGTCGGGGTTGAGCTTGCGGACCACCGCATCGTTCGAGGCCTTGAGTTCGCCGAGGAGAGAGGGGCTGATGGTGAGCAGGTCGCAACCGGCGAGTTCGAGGATTTCGTCCTTGTTGCGGAAGCTCGCGCCCATGACCTCGGTCTTGTAGCCGAACTTCTTGTAATAGGTGTAGATTTTCGCGACGGAGACCACGCCGGGATCTTCATGGCCGGCATAGGTCTTGCCGGTGCTCTTTTTATACCAGTCGAGAATGCGGCCGACAAAAGGGGAGATGAGCTGGACGCCGGCTTCGGCGCAGGCGACGGCCTGCGGGAACGAGAAGAGCAGGGTGAGGTTGCAATTGATGCCTTCCTTCTGGAGCTGCTCGGCGGCCTTGATGCCTTCCCAGGTCGAGGCGACCTTGATGAGGATGCGCTCGCGGCCGATGCCGGCTTTTTCGTAAAGGCCAATGATCTCGTGGGCCACGGCGATGCTGCCATCGCGATCAAACGAGAGGCGGGCATCGACTTCGCTGGAGACGCGGCCGGGGACGATTTTCAGGATTTCGAGGCCAAATGCGACCAGCAGCCGATTGATGACCTGGCCGGAGGAGGCGCCGGGGCCGGCATCCTTGATCGCCTTGTCCATCAGTGGCGCGTATTCGGGCATGACCACGGCCTTGAGGATCAGGCTCGGGTTGGTCGTGGCATCCTGTGGCGCATATTCCTTGATGCTCGCGAAGTCACCCGTGTCGGCGACGACCTTGGTGAATTTCTTGAGCTGGTCGAGTTGCGTGAGCTGGGTGGCGACGGGTGCAGTGGCAGGCATGGCGGGTGAAAGTTGAGGGTTAGAGCAAAAGGCCTGTCACGTTACTTCCACCGGGTGTTCGCGCAAATAATTTTTCAAAAACGTCATTCCGCCGGCTTCGTCGGCAAAGGCGCCGTCGAGTTGAGCCTCGAAACAGTCCTCAATGATCTTTTTGAACCGGGGGCCGGGTTTGAGGCCGAGGGTGACGAGGTGGCGGCCGAGGATGAGCGGTTGCGGCGCCGTGGCCTCAAGGGCCAGGGCCCGGGCGCGGTCGCGAAGCTCAGCGATGCGCGCGAGGGTTTCGGGCGAGCGCAGGGGAGGCCGGCCGCCGTGGTCGGCTAGCATGACGATGGAGAGGTCGTCAATGGTGGCGGGCGCGAGGCGGCGGGCGAGGCGGCGCACGCTCGTGTCGGTGAACTCGGTGCGGCCGTGGTGGTGGGCGAGGTGATGCACGACGAGCGGGCGGACAAACCCGATGAGCTCATGCGGCGCGCCGAGGCGCGCGAGGAAATTTTCCGCGAGCGGGCCGCCGGCCGATTCGTGGCCGGGGCTGACCCAGCGGAGCTGGCCGCGCCGCTCGGCGCGCGCGGTGGTGGCGGGTTTGCCGAAATCGTGCGCGAGCACGGCGAGCGCGAGGTAGCGCCGGCGGGACGCGTCGGCGGCCTGCCATTCGGCGAGCGACACGAGCGCGTCGAGGCAGAGCTGGGTGTGGGTGAAAACGTCGCCCTCGGGATGCCACTCGGGTTCCTGCGGCGTGCCGCGCAATACGGCGACCTCGGGAAAATGTTTCAGCCAGTCCGTCTCCTCGAGCACGGCGAGGCCGCGCGAGGGCTTGGCCGATTTCACGGCCCATTTTTCCCACTCGCCCCACACCCGTTCGGCCGGCAGTTCGGAGAAGGTGCCCGCCATGCTGCGGCCGAGCGCCGCCGTCTCGGGTGCGAGTGAAAAATCGAAGCGCGCCGCAAGCTGGAAGGCGCGCAGCACGCGCAGCGGATCGTCGGCAAAGGCCGGGCCGGTGTGGCGGAGGATTTTTGCGCGCAGGTCGGCCACGCCACCGAGCGGGTCGATGACCGAATCAGCCGCGGGATCGTAGGCGATGGCGTTGAGCGTGAAGTCGCGCCGCGCGGCGGCCTCGGCGTCGCTGAGCGTCGGGTCGGGGGCGATCGCGAAGCCGCGATGGCCGGCGCCAGTTTTCGATTCGCGGCGCGGCAGGCTGAAATCGGTCTCGCCGCTCGCCAGGCGGAGTTTGATCACGCCGAAGCTGCGGCCGACGACGTCGGTGGCGCCGAAGGGCGCGAGCGCGGCGTGAAGCTGTTCAAAGGTCACGCCCGCCACCTCGACGTCGAAGTCCTTCGGCTCGAGGCCGAGCAGCCAGTCGCGCACGCAGCCGCCGACGAGGCGGGGGCGACCGATGTGGCGCACCGCGTCGAGCACCGCGCGGAGATCTTCGGGCAGCTTCATGAAATCAGTTTTTTTCCAGGGCGCCGTCGACCACGACAAAACTCCAGCCGAGTAAAAATGCCAGCCCTCCGAAGGGTGTTATATACACCAGCCAGTGCGGGCCGCCCAGCGCGAACGCGTAAAGCGAGCCGGAGAATAGGATGATGCCAAGCGTCCAGCTGATCGCGGCTCGGGCCAGCCAGGGACGGGAACCAGACAAGGCCGCCGTGGCGGCAAATACTGCGACGGCATGAACAAAATGATAAAACACGGCTTTTTCCCAGACATCAGACATGCCGCGCGCGATCAGTGTGGCCTTTAGCGCGTGCGCCCCGAAAGCCCCGAGCAAGACGCCGGTCAGGCCGAGGAGCCCGGAAATCCTTCGTATTTTTTTCATAATCAATTATATAAACTATTCGGAACCCGCTCAGGCTTCTTTGGTCAATCCGGACAATGGGTGAAGTAGAATTTGCGTTTTACAAATCCATGTTCTTCCCTGCAAACACCTAATGCCGGACAGCCGGCTGACTGACAAACTACACACACTACAATGAAGACATCAGCGATCATTATTACGGCTCTGCTTGCGGGAGCCAGCTTGCGTGCAGATGAATCCAGCTCACCGAAACTCGACTACTCCATCACGTCGAATTTCAGCTTCACTTCGGAATATGTCTTTCGTGGCCTCAAGGTCACGGACCAGGCCTTCCAGCCATCGATCGAGGTCGATTCAAATAACTTCAATCTCGGCCTTTGGACCAGCCAGCCACTTCTCCATAGCCAGCAAAATGAGGTCGATCTCTACGGGGGCTATAAATACGCCGTGACCAAAGACCTCAGCGTTCAGGCCGTCGCGACTTATTACGATTATCCGGAATTCAACAAGGCCTCGAAGACGAATATCGATGGCGCCAGGAACTCCTTTGAACCTGGTATTGGCGTGACCTATACCATCGCCGGCTTTTCCCCGAGCGCGTTTTATTACTATGACACCGTTCTCAAGCAGAACACCGGCCTCGGTTCCCTCGGCTACGCCCTTCCGCTGGCCAGCCTCGGCACTGAGCTCGATTTGACGGGCTATTACGGCATCGTCGGTGGACGCGACGTCACCCCGAGCCTGAAAAAAGGTGTGCACCAATCCTACAAGTACACCGGCGCGGATCTCAGCCTGCCTTACAAGCTGGCGCCCAATACCACGCTGACCCTCGCGGCGCACTATGCCAACAACTTCCACATGCCCGCTGGCACCAAGAAAGACCTCGTCTGGTTCTCGGTCGGGGTTGCCATCGGCTTCTAAGCGGCCAAGGCTTTTTATCTTCAACCCGCCTCCATTTGGAGGCGGGTTTTTTTGTGCCATTTGTAGGTCGGGCTTCACGCCCGACACGTCGGGGATGAACCCCGACCTACAATCGTGGGCAACAAACTAACCCAGTGCAGTGCCATCTAAAAGGTTGACACCGGTGAGCGCTACTCTTGCTATCGACCCCTTTTCTTCACATGAAAACCTTTCTCGCCAACAAGACCACGGTCCAACCCAAATGGTATCTCATCGATGCCGAGGGCCAGGTGCTTGGCCGTCTCGCGGTTAAAGCCGCCAACCTCATCCGTGGCCGCCACAAGGCCAGCTACACCGCGCATGTTGATACCGGCGATCACGTTATCATCATCAATGCCGAAAAAGTCGTCGTCACCGGCAAAAAAGAGGAAAAGAACAGCTACATGTTTTTCTCCGGTTACGTCGGCGGCGAAACCTATCGCAAACTTTCCGAACAGCGCGTCCGCCACCCCGAGTTCGTCATCGAGCACGCGGTCAAGGGCATGCTGCCGAAAAACCGCCTTGCGCGCACGATGCTGACCAAGCTTCGCGTCTTTGCCGGTTCCGAACACACGCACACCGCGCAAAACCCCGAGACCATTTCCGTCTAAACCTTCCCGTTCATGAGCGCAGAAACCACCACCATCGTCACCATCGGCCGTCGCAAGACCGCCTCAGCCCGCGTGCGCCTGACCACCGGCACCGGCAAACTCAGCGTCAATGGCCGCAAGCTCGACCAGTATTTCGCGCACGAAAATTTCGCCAAGCTGGCCTATGCGCCGCTTCTCACCGTCGACATGAAGGACAAGATCGACATCTCCGCCAATGTCAGCGGCGGCGGCACGGGCGGCCAGGCGGTCGCGGTGGCGCACGGCATTGCCCGCGCCCTCCAGAAACTCAATGCCGAGCTCCGTCCCGCGCTGAAGAAAGCCGGCCACCTCACGCGCGACCCGCGCGAGAGGGAACGTAAGAAAGCCGGCCAGCCCGGCGCCCGCAAGCGCTTCCAGTTCTCGAAGCGTTAATCGCAGCCGAAATCTTTTTCGCAGCAAAAGCGGAGCGCCCCCGGGCTCTCCGCTTTTTTGTTTTTTGCCGTGGCGGTCGATTGTGGGCGGGGTGCCATCACCCCGCAATAATCCACTCAACCCATCCAATTTTTCTTTCTTCCTGGTTTCCTGGCTTCCTGCTTAAATATCCATTCTCTTCCCTTTATGAAAGTCGGCGTCGTTGGCGCGTCGGGTTATTCCGGCGAACTTCTAGTCAAACTCCTCCTTGGGCATCCGCACGTGCAGCTCGCGGCCGTCACCTCGCGCACCCACGCAGGCAAGCCCCTCGCGTCGGTCATGCCCACGCTGCGCGGCGCCGACCGGGGGCTGGTCTTCACCGACTCCGATGCCACCGTGCTCGCTGCCAGTGACCTCGACCTAATTTTCCTCGCGCTCCCTCACGGGGCCGCCGCCGATTTTGCCAAGAAGCTTGTCCCGGCCGGCAAGCGCGTGATCGACCTCAGCGCCGATTTCCGCATCACCGACCTCGCCATCTACGAAAAATACTATGGCGGCCACCACGCGCCCGAGCTGCTGCCGCAAGCGCGTTTTGTCCTGCCGGAGCTCACGCCGCCGGCGTGGAAAGCCGAGGCAAAGCTCGTCGCCGCGCCCGGCTGCTATCCCACCAGCATTCTCGTTCCGCTGGTGCCGTTGCTGCAGGCCGGCCTTGTCACGCGCGAACACATCGTGGCGAACTCCTTCAGCGGCGTCAGCGGCGCCGGTCGCAAGGTGGCCGAGGACTATCTTTTCGTCGAGCGGGCTGAAAGCGCCAAAGCCTACGGCCTCGTCAAGCACCGGCACCTCGCGGAAATCGAGGAGCAGCTCGGGAAACTCACCGGCGCGCCCACCATCATCCAATTCAATCCCCACCTCGCGCCCATGCGGCGCGGCATCGCCACCACCATCACCGTGCCGGCCGCGTCCGGCGCGACCATTGAGGCGGTCTATGCCGCGTGGCGCACCGCCTACGCCGGCAAACCCTTTGTGCAACTCGTCGCCAGCGGCGAGACGCCCGACACCGCGCACGTCACCGGGACCAACCGGGTGGACATGTCCGCGGTCTTCGATCCCCGCACGAAAAACTTCATCATCACCTCGGCTGAGGACAACCTGTTCAAAGGCGCCAGCGGCCAGGCCGTGCAGATCATGAACCTGTGGTGCGGGTATGACGAGACCTCAGGCCTTGCCTGAACATTCAACTTCCAACATTCAACGTCCAACATCCAAGTAGGAGGCTTTCCTTGGGTGTTGGATGTTCTCGGAAACGTAACACGTTTCCGAGAAAACTGCTTGTCAGCCAGCGGCCTTTCCCGCACAGCTCGTGGTTTAATTTGCAAGCGGACCAGTTCAAAACTCGGGTGAGTTGTCCAACTGTTCGCCGCTTCGCCAACGCTCAGCACCATGATCGAATTCAATAAAAAAATCCTGTTTGTCGGCTACGGCGCCGTGGCCGAATGCACGCTCCCCATTCTTTTCAAGCACCTCAAGGTGCCCGCGAAAAATGTCACGGTCATGGATTTCGAGGATCGCAGGGCCAAACTTGCGCCGTGGACGGCCAAGGGCGTGCGTTTCGTGCAGGATCGCGTCGAGCAGGGCAATCTCGCCGCCATTCTCGGCAAACACCTTTCCACCGGCGACGTCCTGATCGATCTCGCCTGGAACATCGACGCGCTGGTCATCCTGCAATGGTGCCACGACCACGGCGTGCTCTACATCAACACCTCGACCGAGGTGTGGGATCCTTATAACGGCCTGCCGGACAACAAGCCGACGACCAAGACACTTTACTGGCGCCACATGAACCTGCGCCGGATGCTCGCCAAGTGGAAGACCAAGGGCGCCTCCGCCGTCATCGAGCACGGCGCCAATCCCGGGCTCCTTTCGCATTTCACCAAGCAGGGCCTGATCGACATCGGGCAGAGCCTGATCGCCGACAAAAAACTCAAGGGCAAGAAAGCCGAGGAAGTCGGGCAGCTCATCAAGGATCGCGCGTTCAACGTGCTCGCACAGAAAATCGGCGTGAAGGTCATCCATTGCAGCGAACGCGACACGCAAATTTCCAACGTGCCGAAGGAGATCGACGAATTCGTCAACACCTGGTCGATCGAAGGTTTTCGCGAAGAAGGCACCACGACCGCCGAAATGGGGTGGGGCACGCACGAGAAGCAGCTGCCGGCCTTCGCCTACCGCCACAAGGATGGCCCGAAGACCCAGATTTGCCTCGCGCGCATGGGCATCAACACCTGGGTCCGCTCCTGGGTGCCG
>Ga0210392_10000265_pt1 | contig 37736 bp, 35 predicted proteins | sample IncBWC30OmetaG_FD_161057 | JGI IMG/M metagenome (GOLD analysis project Ga0210392, IMG submission 161057) | Forest soil microbial communities from Barre Woods Harvard Forest LTER site, Petersham, Massachusetts, United States - Inc-BW-C-30-O ... | reverse complement strand
ACCCACCCCCCAAAACACCCCAAAATCCGCGTGTCAACCCCCCGCCACCTACCAACCCTCACCAAACCCGCGTCCCCACTGCCGATTTCTCTTTCCGCAACGTGGCATAGTTACCCCCACCCACGGCCTACAATAGAACTAGACCTCTAACTCTCAAAAACCATCCAATCCTCCGTGCCTGCCCAGGGCTAACCCCTTTGGATAGGCTACTTTACCGATAAGTCAAATGATTGCCCTACTTTAGCGGAGGGGTAGGGGGATACTTGCGCCCCTAACTGGTTCGTTTTGTTAGACCTGGCAGCAAAGTATGGGGGGAGGGGGGAGGGGGAGGGGGGTACCCCATACCCGAATACAATCGAGCCTATGGACCGCATCTACCTCGACGCCAACGCCACCACCCCCGTCCTCCCCGAGGTGGTCGAAGCCATGCGTCCCTTCTGGTCCGAAACCTTCGGCAACCCCAGCTCCGCGCACCACGCCGGCCAGCGCGCCCGCTCCGCCGTCGACCACGCCCGCACGTCCGCCGCCCGCCTGCTCGGCTGCTCCGCGAAAGAAATCGTCTTCACCTCCGGCGGCACCGAAAGCGACAACCTCGCCCTCGACGGCGTCCTGACTCCCTTTCTCGACAAGCGCCAGCCCGCCCACCTGCTCACCACCGAAATCGAGCACCACGCCGTCCTCTACACCGCGCAAGCCCTCCGCCGCCGCGGCGCAGAGGTGACATATCTCGCTCCCACGCGCAACGGCATCATCGACCCCGAAGCCTTCGAAGCCGCCCTCCGCCCCGACACCGAACTCGTCTCCATCATGTTCGCCAACAACGAGACGGGAGCGATCCAGCCCATCGGCAAGCTGGCCCGCATCACAAAGGCCTACAACCCGGCCATCCTCTTCCACACCGATGCGGTGCAGGCCGCCGGCAAGCTCGCCATCGACCTGACCGGCGCGCTCAAGAACGTTGACCTGCTGTCGATCTCCGGCCATAAGATGTATGCGCCGCAAGGAACCGGCATCCTCTTCGTGCGCAGCGGCGTGCACATCGCTGCTCTGCTCCACGGAGGTCCGCAGGAGCGCCAGCGCCGCGCCGGGACAGAGAACGTTCCCGGCATCGCAGCCCTCGGCCGCGCCTCCGAGCTCGCCCAAACCTGGCTAGCCTCCGACGCGCCAGCCACACTCGCCGCCCTCCGCGACAAGCTCGAAGCAGGCCTGCTCGCCGCCATCCCCAACACCCACGTCAACGGCTCAACCGAACACCGCTCGCCCAACACCACCAACCTCCGCTTCGACAACGTGGACGCCGAAGCCCTGCTCATCGCGCTCGACATGCAGGGCATCGCCGCCAGCTTTGGCGCCGCCTGCCAGTCCGGCGCCACCGAGCCCTCGCACGTCCTGCTCGCAATGGGCCTCAACGCCGCGCAAGCCCGCAGCAGCCTGCGCCTCTCCCTCTCCCGCCTCACCACCACCCCGGAGATCGACCGCGCCCTCGCCATCATCCCTACCGCGGTAGCCCGCCTCCGCGCCCTGTCTTAAAACTCAACGCCGCCCCCTCAAGGAGCGGCGTTGAGTTTCACTACTCACTACCAACTACTCACTTCTTTTACAGATACCACGGTATATTGACGACCACGATCCGCTGGTTGCCCTTGAGCAGCAGCAGCAGCTTGAGCAGCTGGACGCGCTGTCCGTGCAGCAGGTTCTCCCACCAATGGCGCACCACCAGCTCCGGCAGCAGCACGGCGATCTTCCGCCCGGGAAAGTCATCCTCCAGCTTCAGCACGTAGTCCATTAGCGGCGACAGAATTGTGCGGAAGTTGCTCTTCACCGTCACCAGCTCTGGCTCGATCATCTGGCTCGCGCGCACCGGGACAAGCACCATCTCTTCCCAAACCTTGCCCAGCGTATCGGAGTCATCCGAGTCAACGTGCACCACCTTGACCAGCGGACTCATCAGCATCCCAAAACGCATCGCCTTCTCGGTCACCTTGTCCCAATTTGCCATCGGGATCACGACGATTGGCGGCTCGAGGCCGGTCAGCCGCAGCGGCGTTGGATCGATCGTCTCCGCACGCACCCGTGTGTAGTGCCGCTTCACCGCCATCATCAGCCAGATGAGAATCGGCACCAGCAGCGCCGTCACCCAGGCGCCCTCCAGGAACTTCGAGAACAGCAGCACGCACAACGTGACGCCGGTCGCCGTCGCTCCCAGCCCGTTCACAAACATCTTGATCAGCCGGTGGGGAGCGTCCATCGTCTTATGCCAGTGCATCACCATGCCGGCCTGGCTCAACGTGAAGGCAAGGAAGGCGCCGATGGCGTAGAGCGGAATCAGGGCGTCGGTTACGCCCCTGAAGATGATCAGGATCAGCGCCGTCAGCCCGGTCAACGCATAGATGCCATGCGAGAACAGCAGGCGGCGACCGCGCAGCAGGAACACATGCGGCAGATAATCCTTGCCGGCAATGGCGCGCGCCATGCGTGGGAAGTCCGCGAACGCTGTGTTCGCGCTGAACGAAAGCGCCGCCAATACCGCGCCCATCGTCAGGAAGTAAAACCACTGGCGTCCAAACACCGCCGCTACTTCAATCGAGAGCACGCTCTGATACGTTGCAGCGTTCGGATCCATGGCCGTCACGCCGTACGACCGTGCCACGAAGCTCAATCCAAACAGCAGGATGATCAGGATTCCGATAATCACCGTCAAGGTGATGTTCGCATTCTTGCTGCGCGGCTCCTTGAACGCCGTGACGCCGTTCGATACCGCCTCGACTCCGGTCATGGCGGCGCAACCGCTGGAGAACGCCTTGAGCAGCAGGTACAGCAGCAACCATCCGGCCAGCTTGCTAGTCGGGTTATCTACCGGCGGCGGGGGCATCGAGTGCGCTATCGGATGGCCGTGGGTGCTCAGCGACTCAAACACGCCCACCCCGATGGTCGTCAGCAGCGTCCCCACAAACAGAATGGTCGGCAGCAGAAAGACGAAGCCGGTCTCCTTGACGCCGCGCATGTTCACCAGCGCGATGGCCGCCAGGATGATCAGGCACATCCCCATCTGGTGCTGATGCAATTGCGGCCCGTACTTGGTCTCCTGGAAGGCGCTGACCAGCGCCGTGACGCCGGCCGAGATACCCACGGCCGCCGTCAACACGTAGTCGATCATCAGCGCTGCCGCTGCAAACAAGCCAGCCTTGTCACCCAGATTTTCGCTCGCTACCGTAAACGACCCACCGCCGTTCGGATACGCCTCAATGGTCTGCCGGTAGCTGAAATAAAGGATGGTCAGGAGCGTAAGAATCAGCCCGAAGATCGGCAGCAGATAGTGCTGCACTCCCCAGATCCCCAGCGGAATCAGCAGCGTCATCGCTGCTTCGGGGCCGTAGGCTGCACTGGTCAGGCCATCGAGCCCGAAGATCGGAATTCCCACCGCCGGACTGATCTGTGCGCTATGCGCCTCGTCGGACGCCAACGGCCTGCCAAACATTACGTCAAAAAGCTTCATAAACCTCGCAAAATATCGCGCGAACCCGCCGCGGATGGCCGTTGTTCGAACACGGCGCACCGTTAGATATCCTACGACACTTCTGTCAATGCTCCAGATACGATTTTTACAATCTCCTGATCTTTTTCTTACAACTCCTTGATCCGCCGAATCGGTTCATCCGATTTAATCGGCATACCTTTCAGTAAGTTGCACGCCTTCCGCTCGCGAACGCGGCTGAGAACGGCTGCTCGGCCGGCACGCGGCGGCGTGCCACAGCATCCGGTTAGCCCCTTCCGGCGCTTTTAGGTCGTGATGCCTTTCAGATAAGCAAAGCTCGCAGTCATGCTCTCCGTCACCGGGCCGGCAGTCTCATCCTGGTCCAGATACGCATACCGGATTCCCTGCCACCTGGCCTGTGTCAGGAGCTTGGGCCAATCGACGGTGCCCTTCCCCAGCTCCGTGAAGTGCTGCGCCTCAGGTCCCATCGTATAGCTGGTCGTCGCTCCGGGCAGGCGATCCTTCAGGTGAATCAGCTTCACGCGGTTCTTATACGTCTTCATCATCAGACCCGGATTCTGGCCCCCCTGGAGGAGCCAGTAGATGTCCAGCTCAAGGTTTACCAGTGTCGGATCGCTGGCTTGCATCAGCGTCTGCCAACCGGTGAGCCCGTTCTCCTGCACCTTGAACTCATAGCAGTGATTGTGAAACGCAAACTTCATTCCCGCCTGGCTCACCTTGAGGCCCCATGCGTTGAAGTCCGTTGCAGCTTTTTCAAATCCAGCCGACGACGTCCACTGATCCTTCGGGAGCATAGGGCACACCATGTACTTCAGCCCCAGCTGCTTGGCATAATCGATCTTGTCTTCGAACCCCGCATAGTCGAAGTGGGCCGACACGAGGCCCAGTCCTGAATCGTCCACGATCTTCTTCAGTTCCGGCGCCGGGTGGCTATACACCACCGGGTACAGCTCGATCTGCGTAAAGCCAATCTGCTGGATCGCCTTCAGAATTCCGGCCAGGTCCGTCGCCGCCTGTCGCCGAACCATGTACAACTGCACTCCATAGTTCAAATTGCCAGGGTCCTGCCCGAATGCATTACGTGGAAAGCTGATCACACAACCCGCAGCCATCGCGGTCATCTGTAGAAAATCACGGCGCGTCGTCATCGTAGGTTTGCCTCTCTAGTCCTTACGGTCCTTGTTCTGAGTTCGAGACGTCCGTCGCACACAACACGCGCAGGCGGTCCCGTGACCCACCGCGAAACTCTAGTCCCGCATTTCGCTAAGGTCAAACGTACGCATTGACCTTCTCATTACATCCCGCTGCTCAAAAGTGGTACACCACATCCGCCGCCGCCGTGAACTGGTTCCTGCGTGTTCCTACGTCATACGCCGTGTTGTCCCACGCGTGGTCAAATCGAATCTCCGGCCGTATCTGGACCGTCGTTCCGATCCAGTGGTTCCACGACAGTGTCTCTTCGCTGTACTTTCCCGCATACCCCGTTCTCTGACCTTTCTTGTCGTCCAGAAAGTCCGTCCGAAGCGACAGATAATCGTGCGTCCCGAGCTCCTTATTGATGTAGTTCAACGCCGCCCACTCCGGCGCGAAGCATCTCACCTCTCCCGGGAAGCAGTTCGCTCCATTCGTTCCCTTCTCCGGAGCAATCGGCGGCAGCCCATTCACTCCATGCACGCTCGGCACATCCTTCTGGTACATTGCGTACGCCTCGGTCGCCATGTGCCAGCTCTTATTGAACTTGTGATACCAGGTGCCGTCATACATCTGCAGATTGTTGTACGCGTACGTTCCGTTATTGATCCCATTCGCGCAGAGGTAGAAGTTGTTGTTCACGCTCTTGGTCGTATAGTCCACGCACCCGGTAAAGGACGGCTTCGCATCCGGCGTCCAGGGCGCCACATCGTGGCTCGCCGAGATCTCGCCCTGCACCGTCCACTGGTTGTTCAACTGCACCGTCGCAATCGCGCCGGTATCCGTAAACGGGTCCACCGAGTACAGCAGCGAGTGGCTGAACATATAGTTATTCGGCGTCAGCTGGGCTTCGATTCCCGGCACGGAGATGAACCGTCCAATGCGCAAATCCATCCCCTGCGCCACATGGGGGAAGTACAGATCCAGATATTCGAGCACGGGATCGAATCCATATTGGTGATTGTCATCGAGCAACTGCCAGCTCAAATATCCCAGGTCCGTGGTCGACCGATAATCCGTCCCAAAGAAGCTCGTTAGGTGAAACCCCCAATCGAAATGGTCCCGTTGCACGGTATCGGGAAGCCGCTCCAGGTACACCACAACCTGTTGCAGCTCCACGCGGTTGGAGTAGATGTCGTTGGTCTCGGGGTAGTTCCGGTTCTGCGACGTGCTCAGATTCACCGCCGGCGACACCCAGCCATAGAGCTTCGTCCGGCCCTTCGCTCCGTTGATCGCCGTCTGCAACGGATACACATTGCCATCCGACTCTCCAATCGTCGGCGACCCTCCGTAGGACCAGTCCGCGCTGGGAAACGGCGGAGAATCCAGCGGGCTCGGCAGCCCTCGCCTCGGAGCCGCGGGCGCGGCAGCCGCAGCCTTCGCAGCCGTTCCATTCCAGTCGTCGCGATAGAAATCTCCCCACCGCTTCCAGAATCCCTTCGCCTCAGACGTGTCCGCTGCCTGGGCAGCCGCTGGCGGTACGGGCGCATCCGGCAACTGCTGTGCCGCTGCATACGCTGCCCCACCTAATACCGCCAGCAACAACCACCCGACCTTCATCCGCTCCACCGATCGCTTTCGTCTGCCTATCCATCCTACGGCGGCCCATCGAGCGTGGGCGACTGCACCTCGACAAATCGCCCATCCGGTAGCCGGACGACAGTCGGCGCGTACGTGCCCAGCAGCTTGCGCGTCCACCAGATCCCCTGCGTACGCTTCTCCTCCGGCGTGCTGAACCAGTATTGCCACAGCACGGCCCTCACCATCTTCGGAGGCTGAGCAGCAAACGGATTCCCACGAAACAATTCCAGCACATCGTGATCGCCCTCCAGCAAACGCTCCTCCGTCAACGGCACAATCAGCGCACTCTGCCACGTGGTCAGCGAGGCGAACCACAGATTCCAATCGAAGCGCGGCTGATACGGCGCATAGATCCGCGGCCGCTCCGACACATCCTGCGGCTTGAACCGGAACATGTACGGCGTCCAGTTCTTCCCATCATTCGATCCCTGGAACTCAATCTCATACCGATGCGGCGTCATCACGGCGAACAACCCGTATTGGTTCGCAATCCGCAGCGGCTCCAGCGCCGCCACCGGCGAGCTCGGCAGCGGAGCCTCACGCCAGAACATCCACACCATCTCCACTGTCGTGGCATACGCGATCCACGTCAGCATCACCGCCGTCATCGCAACAGCAAGCCCGGACAGACCTTTCAGCGGCTTAGCCTCAATCGCGGTCCGTTCACCCTCCGCCTCGACTCCAGCCCGCCAACGCGTCGGCACAGACCTTCGCAGCGTCCCATCATCCAGCAGCAACACCGCCAGCACCAGCACCAGGTAGTTGAGGAACGCATAGTTCGCGGTAGCAATCACGACGAGCTGCCACACGGTCACCATGCAGAAGCAGGCAATCCTCCACCGCCGTGGCAGAAACGCCATCCACACCAGCAGCAGCTCCATGCCCAGCGTCGCACCCGCCGTCGCCTTCTGAAACCAGTGCGGCAGATGCTGCAGATACCATCCAATCCACGTCGGCAGCGGCCCGTTCTGGTAGTACTCGTACATCGCGGTCAGGTTGCGCCAGGTAGGATCGCCGCTCAGCAGCTTCACCGTGCCCGACTCAAAGTAAATCCGAAACCATTCCCACAGCAGAAGAAACCACGCAGCCCGGATCGCCAGACTTTTTCGTCCCCACCCCGGCCACCATCCTCCCGGCGCCACAAACAACGAGAGAAATCCCGCCTCCAGCAACATCCCATCCGACTGGTACTGCCCAAAGTCCTGCGACACTGCAATGAAGCTCAGGAAGCACACAAAGCAGACCGCCAGTGAGAGCCGCGGCGCCACATTCGCGAACACCAGCACAGACGCCACCAGCCCCACCCACACCAGCGCCATCAGCGCGTGATTCCCACTCCCCCACCACAGCACCGTCGGCGCATACCAAATTCGTAACGCGCCCAGTGTTCGCACCTTCACCAGGAACTCACCGGCCGGCAGAATCCCTTGCGGCCCAATCATTCCGCGAATCTGAAACGCCAGCGCCAGGAACGCCGAAAAATAAATCGCCCCCATCGCGCGGAGGAACACCCAGCGGGCGATCAGCCGATCGGTCGCACCCCCTCGCCGATCGAAAAGATACCGAAGCCACCGCTTGACGCGCATGCTCTTCACTCTCCCTTCGACATCCGCTCCGTTCAGACCCGCGCAGCTCTTTACCGCTGCTCCGCAACCGTGGCTGGCTTCTTCAGCATCGCAATCGCGTCGCGATACCCCAGCTCCGGCGGCACGGGCGTAAAGTCGCTCGCCACTTCATTAATCCTGATGTTCACGGTCTTCACCATCAGCGCCTTCCCACTAAGATTCATCTTCAGCACCGTGGGCTGCCACTCCTCCGCAGTGCCCTCATATTCCTGCTGCAGCTGCATCGAGCCGCCCTTGTCCAGCCGCCCCAATATTCCAAATCCGACCGTTACCTCCTTCACCAGGTGAGCGTCCAGCCGCACCAACCGCTGCTGCGTCTCTTCGATCCACACTTCGCCCGCAAACCCTCGCAGCACGTCCGCCTCAATATTCGGCGTCTCAAACTTTGGGTTTGGCGCAAAGCTCAGGCGATAACACTGGCTGGCGCCACAACTCACCATCCCCTCCAGGTGGTAAAGCTCCGAGTCCGGCAGCATTCCCACCAGCTGATCGATGCGCGCAGCATCTTTCTGCTCGCTCCTGCGCCTCCGCTCCTGCATCTCCGGCGACCGCGACAGTGCATCCAGCCGGTTCATCTCGGCCTGCTCCTGCTCGGGCGTTAATGGCTGACCATTGATCGCAATCAGCCGAGCCACGTCGCCATCTTTGGTCTCGATGATCTCCTTGGTCGTCTCGTGATTTCCGTCCGTCTTGCGCAGCACATACCGCACCGGCCGATGACTCTTCTCTTCCTCCAGCCGCAGTTCCACCGCGCGCCGCACCAGCGCCACCGGGTCGACCGACGCCGTCGCCTGCGCCGCCGCGCTCGCTGCAAACACGCTCGCCACCAGCGCCACGGCCGCGCAACCCGTCACACCTTTACACCTGGCCCAACCGCCACTATCCATCATCGACATGGTCACCGACTCGAAACCATCCAGCCTCAACAATACCTGTTTTTACGCCATTTCATGGTTTGACGAATGAGGCCCTGCGTTGGCAACAGAGCTGACCGAATTAACGCGCCGGGCCTCACGTCGTCATCGTCAGCGTTGCCACCGAATCCGGCGGCAGCTCGATCATTACCGCCCGCTCCCCTGCCTTCACCTGGACCCGCTGCGCATGGGGCAACTCGTTGCGCACCACCATCACGCTCGTCCCATCCGGATTCACAAACCCGAGCGCGTCATCGCAGGTTCCCGACACCTCCACCAGCCGCGCTCCAACGTCCACAAAGTGCGTCAGGTGCTTCAGCAGGTAGAAGTCGTGGTTATAGCGAAACGTCTTCGCCGCCAGATCCACACTCACCAGCGAGTTCTGATTCCATCCCCACGTACTTAGCCCTCCCGCAGGCGTCGAGATGTTCCAATACATGTACCCGCAGGCCCCGTTGCGGAAGTAATCCTTCATCAGCTGCCAGCAGTATCCTGTGTAGCTCCAGCTATTGGAGCCATCGCCGCACTCCTGTTCCGACTGGAAGATTGGCAGCTCCGGATATTCGCGATGAATCTCGGGCAGCGCATTCTTGCCCGCCCACTGCACGCCCACGCCCTTCACCCACCGCGCGGCTTCCTTGTCGTTCATCACGGCTTCCAGCAGCTTGGGATTGCCGCGCTCCAGCGTCCCAAAGAACACCTCCACATCGATCTTCTTCATCTCCGGCCCAAGGTAGCGCAGAAACGCCGCCAGCCCCTGCGGCGTCCACGTGCAGCTCGGAAAATTCTGCGCCGAATTAAATTCGTTCTGCGGCATCACCACACCAACGTGAATCCCTTCGGCGCGATACACCTCAACAAACTTCGCAAAGTAGCGCGCATACGTGTCGAGATATTGAGGCTCCAGGCGAAACATATCCTCGCCCTCATGCCCCACCTGGTCCGGACGAATCCCATTGTCCTTCCATCCCGGACGCGCCTTCGCCTCGGCATAAAAGTTGTTGCGCTTCATCCAGCTCGGCGGCGTCCACGGCGAAGCCCACAGCCGCAGCTTCGGCTGCTTCTTCAGCGCCGCCTGGATAAACGGCACCAGCGTCCCGCGATCATGGTCGATATTGAAGTGCTTCAGCTCAAAATCACCCGGCGTTTCGGCATACGAGTACGCCTCTGTCGCATAATCGTTCGCACCAATCGGCATCCGGCAATACGTGAACCGCGCCCCCGCCTGGGGATCGAACAGCTCATGCATGACGCTGTCCCGATCCTCAGCGCTCAACGCGCTCAGCGACGTCCATCCCAGCTCGTTGAAGCATCCACCAAATCCCTGCATCGGCCGCCCCACCGCCGCGCCCACATTCAAATTCAGCAGGTCCCACCCAAACGTCGGCTTATACAACAATCCCTTCTGCCACGCACTGTCCGCCGTCGTCGTCACCAGCCGGACGCCGTCATCCTGCAAAGGCTGCGGTGCCGGCAACCCCTGCGCTCCCGCAAACTTCCCCGCCAGTCCCATCCCCACCGCGCCCAGCCCAACCCGCGCACCAGCCCGCATCACCTCTCGCCGACTCCAGTTCTTCGCTCGCATCGCCTCGCGCCTCCGCCAATCCACTACACACTATAGCCATCCGACCCATCGCACCGCGCTAAACTATCTCCATGTCGACCCTCGCCACCATCCCCGTCACCAGCATCGCCGGCTCCCCCGCCTCGCTCGCCGACTACTCCGGCAAAGTCCTCCTCATCGTGAACGTGGCCAGCAAGTGCGGCCTCACCCCGCAGTACACCGCGCTCGAAGCTCTCTATCAGAAGTACAAAGATCGCGGCCTCGTCGTGCTCGGCTTTCCGGCCAACGATTTCGCCGGCCAGGAGCCCGGCTCCGATCAGGAGATCGCCAAGTTCTGCTCTACCGACTACCCCGTCACCTTCCCGCTGTTCTCCAAGATCCCCGTCACCGGCCCGGACAAGCACCCGCTCTACGCCGCGCTGATCGCCGCCGCGCCCACCCACATCCCGCATGGCCCATGGCGCGAAAACCTCGCCAACTTCTCCGCCAAGAACGGCTTTCCCCCACCCAATGAGCTCCCCGAGCTCCTCTGGAACTTCGAAAAATTCCTCATCGGCCGCGACGGCAATGTGCTCGCCCGCTTCGCCCCCGACACCCCGCCCGATGATCCCAAAATCACCGGCGCCATCGAGCAGGCCCTCGCCTGACACCCACCCCGGCAAGAGTGAGCAGGCAAACAGCCCTCCGGCATTCGGGAGGGCTGCATGTCGATGGGGCGACGCTACCCCTTGGGGGTCAAGGTTGAGACCTCAACGGTCTCGACTTTCTCCCGCATCCCTTTGGGCAATGGGCTCGTATCAATCTTTGCGTCCGCCTTCAGCTCGTCAGGCGGTGCGGTATTAACGTGCTCCTCGATCAATTCAGCATCGAGAGCTTCTTCAGCATCAGGGCGGTTCGTAATATTTTCTCTCATCGTTACTTCCTCGAAATCGGCTCGCAATTCGTTTCGGATTGACCCAACACCCAATTGACTGGACCACAAAAAATCGTGATTCGATAGTTAGACGCCCTTTCGCCCTCTCGCGAGCTTTAACTTTCGCCGTCCGCGCAGGACTAACTTTCGCCGTTCGCGCAGGACCCTCGCGTCTTCTGGCAACCTGATCACGTATCCTTATCTATACCCGAACCAGAGAGGCTCCCCACACGATGCTCCGTAAGCCGCTGCTTATCACCGCCGCAATCGCCCTCACCGCTCCCGCCTTCAGCCAGGCTCCCATCCGCATTACCGCCGACCTCACCGAAGCTCCCCGCAAGCTCTACCACGCGGAGATCGATCTCCCCGTCAAGCCCGGCCCCGCCACCTTCATCACGCCCGAGTGGATCCCCGGCAACCACCGGCCTACCGGTCCTGTCGCGGACATCACCGGCGTCGTGTTCAGCGTTGACGGCAAGCCGATTTACTGGCGTCGCGACGATCAGAATCTCTACGAATTTCACGTCGAGATTCCCAAGGGTGTCACCACCCTCCACGCGCATCTCGACTGCATCGTCACCTCGCGCGCCGACGATAAGATCGCCGTGCTCGAGTGGGAGAAGCTCATGCTCTATCCCGCCAACATCCCCGTCCGCGACATCGCCATCCAGCCCAGCGTGACCGTCCCCGCCGGCTGGGGCATCGGCACCGCGCTCACGCCCGCCGGCGCCTACGACCCCAACGCCAAGGTCGGCGGTACCACAAAGTTTGAGCCCACCACCGTCGAGCAGCTCGAAGACAGCCCCGTCATCGCCGGCGAGTACTTCCACGAGTTCGCGCTCGCTCCCGAGATCTCGCCGAAGCACTTCATCGACGTTGTCTCCGACCAGCCCGACGACTCCAACCTCCGCCCCCAGCTGCTCGATGAGATCTCCAACCTGGTTCGCGAGACCGGACCCGCCTACAACTCGCGGCACTACCACGTCTACCACTTCCTCCTCACTCTCTCCGACATCGCCGGCGGCGAAGGCCTCGAGCACGGCCAGTCCTCCGACAACGGTGTAGGCGAAAAAGGGTTCGAGTCCCAGAAGGGTCAGCTCGGCGACGCCGACCTTCTCTCCCACGAGTTCACGCACTCCTGGAATGGCAAGTACCGGCGCCCCTACAACCTCTACCAGGACGACTTCGCCAAGATGCAGCAGGGCTCGCTGCTGTGGGTGTATGAGGGCATGACACAGTATCTCGGCAACGTGCTCGCCGCGCGCTCCGGCCTCAAGTCCCAGGCCGCGTACCGTGACATGCTCGCCCTCTCCGCCACGCAGCTCGACTATAAGTCCGGCCGCGAGTGGCGTCCCACGGAAGACACCGCCATCGCCGCCAGCATCCTTCGCGCCGATGGCCCCGCCTGGGGTAACTGGCGTCGCGGCCAGGACTACTACCAGGAGGGCGAGCTCTTCTGGCTCGACGCCGACACCAAGATTCGCGAGCTCACCAACGACCAGAAGTCGCTCACCGACTTCCTCCACATCTTCCTCGGCAAGGGCGGCAATACCGGCCCGCTCATCGTCACGTACAACCGCGAGGAGCTGGTCGCCGATCTCAACACCGTTGTGAAGTTTGACTGGGCGAGCTTCATCCACGACCACATCGACATTGTGAATCCGCACGCTGACTTCGACGGCATCACCCGCGGCGGCTACAAGATCGTCTACCAGGATCACCCGTCCGACAGCCTCTCCGCTCTCATGCACGGCGGCGGTCGTCGCGGCGGCGGCGGGCCCTTCCTCTGGTACTCGCTCGGCCTCCAGGTCAGCGCCGAAGGCACCATCTACGACGTCCGCTGGGGCAGCCCGGCCGACAAGGCCAAGCTCGCTCCCGGCCAGAAGCTGATTGCCGTCAACGGCCTCGTCTTCTCCACAGACGCCGTCCACCAGGCCCTCGTCGCCACGAAGACCGGTGGCGTCCACGCCTCCGAACCCATCCACTTCCTGGTGCAGTCGGAGCAGTACATCAACCCTGTGAACGTCGACTACCACGACGGCGAGCGCTATCCCACCATGGTCCGCGTCGACGGCACCAAGGACTATCTCGACGAGATCACCACCCCCCTGGCCAAGCATCCCGCACCGCCAGCGACCGACACCAAGGAAGACAAAACCAACTAACCCTTACGCAACATGAGCGGGCGCGAAGGCACTCTCCTTCGCGCCCTTTTTCTTGCGCGTTTCTCGCCTCTGGACTCTCGGCTCTGTCATCAGCGCGAATGCTATCCTCTGGCTATGGCCCCACCACCAGGAACCACCCGCCGTGAAATCGAACTTGATTTCATTCGTGGGATCGCCATCCTGATGGTGCTCATCTTTCACTACCGCCCCCACAATCTGCTCATCACCTCGCCTGTCCTCAACCGCATCCAAGGCTTCGGCTGGACCGGCGTCGATGTCTTCTTCGTCCTCAGCGGCTTCCTCGTCGGCGGCCTGCTCATGAAGGAGTGGCAGCGCACAGGCAGCGTCGACTCGGCGCGCTTCCTCAAGCGCCGTGCCTTCAAAATCTGGCCCGGCTACTACGCCTTCCTCCTCGTCGCCACGCTCTTCCACGTCCGCCCGCTGAGCAGCTTCTTCTGGCAGAACCTGCTCAACATCCAGAACTACATCCCCTCCAGTCTCGCGCACACCTGGAGTCTCGCTGTCGAGGAGCAGTTCTACCTCTCGCTCGCCGCTCTCCTCGCACTCTGGACAGCGCGCCACTGGAAACCCTCCACCCTCCTCACCACCTGCATCACGCTCGCCCTTTGCATCGAAGCCCTGCGCGCCATCCTCTCCGCGCACGGCCAACCGGTCTACTTCTACACCCACACCCGCCTCGACGGCCTGCTCCTCGGCGTAGCCCTCGCTGCCGTCCACACCTTCTGGCCCGACTGGTTCCACAAACTCCAGCAGCAACGCCTCCTTCTCCTCGCCATCGTCGCGATCGGTCTCTGGCGTCTCTACGTTGATCGCGACGCCTACCCCGAACCCGACGCCCTCACCAGCCCCTTCCTCATCACCTTCGTCGACTACGCCGCCGCCGCGCTCCTTCTCCTTCTCTACCGGCGCAAGCCCACGCACAGCAGCCCCTACCGCCTCATCGCCCGCATCGGCATCTATTCGTACGGCATCTACCTGTGGCATGTCAGCGTCGAGCGCCCCGTCAACTGGGCTGTCGATCACGTCCCCCACTCCCTCGCCGCCGCCACCTCCACACTTCTTCCCTACGTCCTCGCCATCCCGCTAGGCATCCTCGCGACCAAGCTCATCGAGTTCCCTTTCCTCCGCCTGCGACAGCGCGTGGTCCCTTCGCGCACCCCCGAGCCGCAAATCCCCGAACCCCAATCCACCGCCCAAATCCCGGTAAGCTAAAATCATCCGCATCGCCGTACCACGGAGCCCTCTATGCTCAAATCGCTTCTCGCTGCCGCTCTCCTCACCGCCACCTCCGCTACCGCCCAGACAATGTCCGCGCCTCCCACTACACCCGCACCGGCGCCCGCCTACACCGGCACGCCCGGAGACTACGTCGCCCACGACTTCCACTTCGGCAGCGGCGAAACGCTTGCCCAGCTCAAGCTCCACTACCTCACCCTCGGCACGCCGCACCGCGACGCCGGCGGCCACGTCGATAACGCTGTTCTTCTCCTCCACGGCACTGGCGGCGACGCCCACTCGCTCTTCAACCCGAACTTCTCCAGGGTCCTCTTCGGCCCCGGCCAGCCACTCGACATCCAGAAATATTTCCTCATCTTCCCCGACGACATCGGCCAGGGCGAGTCCTCTAAACCCTCCGACGGGATGCGCATGAAGTTCCCGCAGTACGACTACGACGACATGGTTCGCTCGCAGCACCAGATGCTGCTCGACGGCCTCCACGTCGACCACTTGCGCCTGATCCTCGGCACCTCCATGGGCTGCATGCAGAGCTTCGTCTGGGGTGAAACCTATCCCGACTTCGCCGACGCCCTCATGCCGCTCGCCTGCCTCCCCGTCCAACTCGCCGGCCGCAATCGCATGATGCGCTACATGGCCATCGAGAACATCGAACGCGATCCCGCCTGGAAGAATGGCGACTACACCGCCGAACCCGAGCAAGGCCTGCGCACCGCCAACGAGATGCTGCTCATCATGGGCTCTGCGCCGCTGGTCATGCAGACTAACTTCCCCACCCGCCTGCAGGCCGAACAGTACGTCGACAAAACCCTCGCGCGCATGACTGCCGCCACCGACGCCAACAACCTCATCTACTACGTCAACGCCAGCCGCAACTACGATCCCAGCCCGCACCTCGACCGCATCAAGGTCCCGGTGATGTGGATCAACTCCGCCGACGACTTCATCAACCCACCCGAGCTAGGCATCGCAGAAAAGCTAGTCCACAACATGCCGAACGCGAAGTTCGTCCTCATCCCCATCTCCGACAAGACCCGCGGCCACGGCACCCACACCATGGCCGCCATCTGGCAGAACTACCTCGTCGATCTACTCAACGAATCGGCACCCAAACACTAAATATCTCTGCCCAAAATCCGGGTGCCCCATATCTCGACTCTGAGATGTGGGCATCGCGCGTCAGCGCGACCGCTCCCGCCCACCTCAATGCCGCCTACTCCCTCAACCCCAGACCGACAACGGCTTCATCCACGACTTCGCGAACCACCACATCCTCATCACCCTCCAGCAACCCTGCCATCGCGCGCCCCACCAGCAACAGTACCGGCGCCGGTCCACACCCCATCTCGCCCAACCCCTCCAGCTTCCCCGCCACCCAACTCTGCCGCGCCGTCGCCGCATGCGAGATCGCGCAGCAAGCCACATCTCCCTCAACTCCCGCATCGCGCAGCTCCCGCGCAATCCGTCCCAGATCACGCCCCGGCATATAGATCACCAACGTCGCGTCCTCCGGCAAGTCCCCACGCCAAATGGGCGCAGCATCCTTCCCGTCCGCATGATGCCCCGTGCAGAAGATCAGCTTGCTCGCACTCTTGCGATCCGTCAGCGGCAACCCCAGCGCCGCGCCCGCAGCAAACGCCGCCGTCACACCCGGCACCACCTCGAACCCCACACCCGCCCCACGCAGCGCCGCAATCTCCTCACCCGCGCGCCCAAACACCAGCGGGTCTCCACTCTTGAGCCGCACGACAGATTGTCCCGCGCCTGCCGACTCGATCATCAGCGCATGAATCCCCGCCTGCGTAATCCGCGGCCGGCCACACCGCTTGCCCACACTCGTCACCAGCGCATGCCGATGCACCAGCGCCAACACCTCCGCCGGCACCAAATCATCATGCAACACCACGTCAGCCGACTCCAGCAACCGCAGCGCCCGCACCGTCAGCAGCTCCGGATCGCCCGGGCCCGCGCCCACCAAATACACCGTCCCTTTTTGCGCCGTCGTCATGCCTTCACCCCATCGGCTGCCACGAATCCATGCTCAAGCGCATGCTGCCGAGCCCGCATCCTCGACGGACATCCATCAAACCCACAAACCTCTCTCGACGCCAGCTCATGCAGCAGCAACTTCCGCTCCTCGCCCACCGGCTCCACGGCCGTAACCTCACGCCGCAGCCGTCCCAGCTCCATCAGCCACTCGCCCGTGTCCAGCGGCAATTGCGCGTTAATCTCCTTGCGCAACCGCTGCGCCAGCGCCGGACTTTCGCCCGCCGTCGAGATCGCAATCTGCAACTCCCCGCGCCGTACCACGCTCGGAAAGTAGTAGTCGCAGAACGGAGGATCATCCACCGCATTGCAAAGAATCCCCGCCGCGCTGGCCTCCGCAAACACCGCGCGATTCACCACATTCGTCGCCGTCGCAGCCACCACCAAAAACGCCCCCATCAAATCCCCGGGCTCGTATTCTCTCTGCTCCCACCGCAACTCCCCCGCTTCCGCCCACGCCCGCACGCGCGGCAAAGCCTCCGGCGCAATCACGGTCACGCTAGCCTCCGCAATCAGCAGGCTCTCAATCTTTGACTCAGCAATGTTCCCCGCTCCTACCACCACGCAGGGCCGAGCCGCCAGCTTCAAAAAAATCGGAAACAAACTCATCCCGCCCCTTCAACAACTGAGAACTGAGAACTAACAACTGACAACTTCGCTTTAGCCAACATTCGTAGGCACGCGCCCCGGCGAAGGATCCCTCTCCACCGCCTCAACCACGCCACCCGCCAACAGCGTCCGCAGATCCTCATCACTGGTCCGCCGAAAATACGCGCGCAGATTCTCACCATCGCCGCGCCCCTTCAAATACCCGCGCAGCAGCCGCTCAATCGCCTCCGGACAATCTTCCGCAGCCGCGCGATACCCGATCTGCCGCGCAATCCCCGCATACTCGCCCACCGCTCCGCCGACGCAGAAATAAAACGCGTCGACCATCTTCCCATCCTTCTTCAACTTCTTTCCCTCGAGCCCGATGTCCGCAATCCAGCTCTGCCCGCAGCTATTCGTGCAGCCCGTCACATGCAGCCGCAACTGCTGATCGAACGCCGGCAGCCGCTCTTCCATCTCCTCCACCAGCCACTTTGCAAATCCCTTCGTCTCCGCAATCGCCAGCTTGCAAAACTCCGTCCCCGTACAAGCCACCGCGCCGCGATAAAACACATGCGGCTGCACCTCCAACCCCAGCGCAGAAATCTTTGCAACAACCTCCCGCGCCTTCGCACTCGGAATGTTGACCAGCACAATATTCTGTCCAATCGTCGCGCGCAGATGCCCGTCGCCGTACTCCTCGCTCAGCGCCGCCAGTGCATGCAGCTGCGCCGGATCCAACCGCCCGTTCAGCACCGTCACGCCAACATAACTCAGCCCATCCTGCCGCTGCGCATGCACGCCCACATGATCGCGATACACATCCTCGGCAATCGGTCCCTCTTCGCAAGGATCGAACGTGAACCCAATCTTCTCCTCAATCGCCGCAAGCATTCTCTCTGCCGTCCATCCATGCCGCATGAACAAATACTTCAGCCGAGCATGCGTCCGGCTCTCACGCAACACGTCCTGCTCGCGGAAGATCTCACACACTGCCTTCACCGCCGCGAGCGCCTTGTCCTGCGGCACAAACGCGTTCAGCCGCACCGCCAGGTGCGGCTCCGCCGAGAGCCCGCCCCCCACGCGCATGCTGTACCCCACCTCTTCCCTGCCATCCTTCACGCGCTTCAGCCCGGTCAACCCGATATCATTAATCTCCGGATAGCTGCACCAGATCGGGCAGCCCGTCACGCTGATCTTGAACTTCCGCGGCAGGTTATAAAACTCCGGGTTCGCCGTCAGCAGATGCGCCACCTCCACCGCCAGCGGCGACGCATCCAGCAGCTCATGTCCATCCAGCCCAGCGAGAGGACACCCCGTGACATTCCGCACCACATCGCCACAAGCTCCCTTCGGGCTCAGCCCGATCGCCGTCAGCGCATCCACAATCTCCGGCAGCGCCTCAATCGTCAGCCAGTGCAGTTGAATATTCTGTCGCGTCGTAATGTCCGCAACCCCGCGCGCATACTTCTCCGTAATGTCCGCAATCGTGTGCAACTGTTTTGCCGTGAGCAGCCCATTCGGCAGCCCGATGCGCATCATGAAGTACTCGGTCGCCTTGCCCACACCGCCCACGCCGCCAGTCACGCCCGCGCCATCGCCCTGCGTATAAACGCCCCACCACTTGAAATAAAACTCCGCCCACTCCGGCAGCACACTCCCGCGACCCTCGCGAGCAAACGTCCGCACCTCGTCCCACGCGGCCCATGGATTCTTCTCCACCTTCAGCCGCTCCGACCGCTGCGCCTTCGTCTCCTTGGCAGCCACACCTGCACCAGACTTCACCACGTCACTCAAGATAGTCTCCAGTCCAAACACAAAGGCCCACGAATCAATTCGTGGGCACTCGGGGTATCTCTTAGCCTTCGCTCATTCAGCGTTTAAGAAGCAGCAGCGTCCGAGGCCCCGGGGCCAGAACAGGTACAACAAGCTGCGTTGCCCACAATACTCATGGGTCAAGCCTATCCGCGCGTCCCCAAATCGTCAAACTCCCAACCCCACCATCGGCTGCCTGCGGCCATACATCATCGTCCGCCATAACCACTCCACCGGCCCAAACCGATACCGCCTCAACCACGCCGCGCTACCAATCGCCTGTATCGCGTAAACCCCCGTGCCGATCGCCAGCGCTGGCGCCGCACTCATCCCGTAGAGCCCCAGCCCCCATCCATAAAACAGCGCACTGAAAACTACCGACTGCATCACGTAATTCGTAAACGCCATCCGTCCCAGCGGCGCAGCCCACCCCAGCAACACCCTTCCCCACGCCCGTGTACACACAAACAAAATCCCCGCCGCATATCCCACCGACAAGCTCAAATCGCCCAGCGAGCCCACCACATCGTTCACCGCCCCCGACGGCAACGCCCATCTGCCTCCCAGCGCGGACGTAAGCACCACCATCACGACACCGGCCCCTACACACACCACCGCCGTCACCAGTAACCCGCGCGCCTTCCCCTGCAGGTCCTTCACCACGCCCGACCGCCAGCAATAGGACCCAAACAAAAACAGCGCCACCGTCCTCGGCAACGAGTACACATGCAACGGCAATAACTGCGGCAACTCGCTCCACTCAAACACCATCGTCTGCCAGTAGCTCGCATGTCGAAACACCACCGCCGCCTTCACCAAGTGTGTCGCAATCCATCCCATGTTCAAGGTCGGTAGCGGCAGATGCATAAATCCCATCGCCAAATAAAACGCCGCAACCAGCACCGCAGAAATCCCGGTCCACTTCTTCGACGCAAACAGAAACGGCAGAACAACCAATCCCGCCACAGCGTAGTGCACCAGGATGTCGCCGTTCCATATCAACAAAAGGTGAACCATCCCTATCAACAGCAGCGCCAACAATCGCCTCATTAACCAGATCCCCACCGGCCCTCGTGCCCTCAAACGATCAAACTGGATCGCCAGACCCAAACCAAACAGCATCGAGAAAACCGCCATCGCCTTCAGCTCGATAAACAAGTGGAAGAACGTCTCGATCCACCGATTCAGCTCTCCAGCCGGTGCTGGGCTCACTACAAACTGCTGAAAGATCGAAACCCGAAACTCACTCAACACGTTGATCGCCATCACCCCAAACAGCGCAACGCCCCGTAAAATATCCACCGCTTCAATGCGCTCGTCCGCCCCAACGGGCACCACCGCGCCAACCCCAGGCTTCACCGCTTCACGCAAGCTCATCTCCATGCATCGACCGGCTCAGTCTACGCCCCCACCCCACACCCCGCGCAGCAACCTGTCCTCTCGCAAATTCTGGTGATACCCTCGTTCGACAGGAGGCTCACCCATCCATGCCCACGCAAGAAGAAATTAAGATCGGCGGTATCGCGGTCCGTTATCTCGTCGAAGGGCACGAATCCAACGGCACCCTCGCCATGTTCGAGTTCGATGTAGAACCCGGTGGCAAGGTTCCCGGAGCACACAGCCACGATGCCCACGAAGAGACTCTTTACGGCCTCGAAGGCACCCTCACCTTCACCATCGACGGCAAGGCCGTCGCACTCTCGCCGAGCCAGACCGTCGTCATCCCCCGCGGAGCCGTGCATCGCTTCGACAATTTCGGCACCACCAGAACCAGGACACTCGCCGTCATCACTCCCGGCATCCTCGGCCCCGACTTCTTCCGCGAGACTGCCGCAGTCCTGCGCGCATCCGCCGGCGGCCCGCCCAACCTCGCGGCCATCGCAGAAGTTCAGCGCCGCCACGGCCTCACTCCCGCTCCCAGCTAGCTCACCCGCGACTCCGCCTCTTTTGCCGCTTCATAAATCTGATCGAAGCTCTCAATGGCATACAGCACCGGCTGCATCTTGCTCACATCCACCACCGTCTCCAGCACCTGATCGAGGTCAAACTCGCGAATCTCCAGCCCCGCACCGCGCTCCACAACGTGCGTGCACTCGCCATGCGACGAGATCAGCCCGCTCCCATACACCTTGATCTTCCCTGCTTCGTGGATCACCCCAAACTCCACCGTGAACCAGAACAGCCGTCCCATCCGCTCCAGCGCTTCGGCACTCTTCAGCCCTGCGCACACCTTCCCATACTGCTCCAGGAAGTCCGCAAATACGGGATGCGCATGCATCGGCACATGCCCAAACACATCGTGAAAGATATCCGGCTCGGGCGTGTATTCCATGGCATCGCGGCTGCGAATCCAGGTCGTCGTCGGGAACTTCCGCGCCGCCAGCATCTCGAAGAACGCATCGGCCGGCAGAAACCCGCTCACCGCGGTCGAGTTCCAACCCGTCCGCGGCTCCAGCCGCTCACTCACCTTCTTCAGGTGCGGCAACTGGTCCGCCTGCAATCCAATCTGCTCGAAGCCCTCAAGATACGCGCTGCACGCATGCTCGCGCAGCTGCGGCATGCGGCGAGTCACCAGCTCCGTCCAGATCGCGTGCTGCTCCGGCGTATACGCCGCCCAGTCCTGCTCAATCAGGTAAGGCGCAGCGGCCACCAGCTTCCGTGAATCCAGTCTCTCCAAATCGACAACCGGCGCATCCATGCAATCTCTCCCTCAACAATGTTAGACGCTTTCCGCGCCCCACACGAACTCAGATGCGCGACAAATCCGCGCCCTTGGCCTCGCGTCCCAGTGCCGTCACCACCATCACAATCACCGCGACGATCACCACTGTAATCGCCAGCACGGGCGCAAACTGCCCGCCGAAATACTTCGCCGCCGCCGCTGCCTGCAACACGCTGTTTCGCGACGACAACACGTTGCCCAACTGGTACGCCAGCCCCGGGAAAATCGCCCGCACCGCCGGCGGCGACATCTCGTTCAAGTGCACCGGGATCACGCCCCACGCTCCCTGCACCATGAACTGCATCGCAAATCCCCCTGCCGCCAGCATCACCGCCGTATGACTCCACGCCCACAACGGGATCATCGGAATCGACAGCAACGCCGCCGTAATAATCGCCCGCCGCCTCCCCACCCGCTCCGAGTACCCGCCAAACCATATCCCTCCCAGCACCGCACCCACATTCCCCACGATCGCAATCGTTGACAGCGCCACACCGCGAATCGCGCGGTCATGCTTCAGAAACGTCGGGTACAAATCCTGCGTGCCATGGCTGAACGCCATCAGCGCGGTCATCAACACCGTGAGCGCGAGCAGGCTGGGCAGATACTGCAACACCGCCACCAGCCTCGACCGCCTCGCCGCGCTCGTCTTCACCTTCGCCGCCCGTCGCTGCGCCAGCCATGCCGGCGACTCCTCCACCTTCCGCAACAGCAGCAGCAACGACAGCGACGGCACCGCCCCCATCACGAACAGCACTCGCCACGCGCTGAACGATCCCGTCCCATGCAGATACGGAAACGCCAGGTACACCAGCGCCGCCAGGATATTGCCCACCACATATCCCTCCTGCAATAATCCTGAAAAAAACCCACGCCCCTCCGCCGGCAGACTCTCGAGCGCGAGTGCCGCGCCCACGCCCCACTCCCCTCCCATTGCCACGCCAAACAGCGCACGCATCGCCAGGAACCAGCCAAAGGTCGGCGCGAACGCAGACGCCATCACGAAGACCGAATAGCTCACCACGTTCAGCATCAGCGTTGGCCGGCGGCCAAACTTTTCCGCCAGCGCGCCAAACACAATCGCCCCCACCGGCCGCATCAGCAGCGTCCAGAAGATGCTCTTCGCTGCCGTCGCCAGGCTCACATGAAAGGTGGCGGCAATCGCGTCCAGGCAGAATGTCAGAAGAAAAAAATCGAACGCATCGAGCGTCCATCCCAGGAAGCACGCTGTAAACGCACGCCGTTGCGCTGAGTTCAAGGAACGAAACGGCTGCAGTACAGTCATCGTCCAGCAGCCCCCGTCAACATTCCAACCTTGCTCCGTGATTTATAACTTCGCCCGCAGCGGAATCCCCGGATCCACAAACGGCGTCTCCGCCGTGCTCGGATGCGTCTGCAGAATCTTGTGGTGCAGGCAATAGAGCGCCAGCTCCAAACGATCCGCAACGCCCAGCTTGTCGTAGATCTTGCGCAGATAGTTCTTCACCACCTGCTCCGTCGTGCCAATCTGGTAGGCAATCTCCTTGTTCCGCATGCCCCGCGTGATACACGCGATGATCGCCAGCTCTTTATCCGACAGCCGCGGCTGCGACCTGGGATTGGTCAGCATCGACGCCTGCTCGCGGTACGCATCAATCACCCAGCTGATCGACTGGTTGTCGATCCACGTCTCGCCCGCCGCAATCTTGCGCACACACCTCACCAGCAGTTCCGGAGAAATCGACCGCGGCACCACGCCCCGCACCCCTCTGCGGAACAGCTCCACCGTGTTGCCCTCGTCGGTCGACGAAATCTGCACAATCAGCTTGGCATGAGGAGCCCGCCGCATGAACTCCGGAATCGCATCCACCGTCCCTGCGATCAGGTGGCCTTCCAGCAAAACTACGTCGGTGGGAAAGTGCTGCAGTGCCGCGTAAAGGTTCTCCAGCGTCTCCGCCTGCGCCACCACGCGGATATCGTCTTCGAGCGCAAACACCTTCCGCATACCCACGCGATAGATCGCCTGGGAGTCCGCAAGAATGACCCTTATTCCAGCCGCAGAATCGTGCTCGCCCGATTCGAGCTCGTCACCATCGCCCGAGCCTGACAGCCCGTCCTGGTGATCCATTGCCTCGCCATTCACCAACTCATCACTCATAACCGCTCAGCCCCTAAAAGAGTATTCATCGATGACCGCGGCTGCCATTTCCGTGTCTGCAATCCGCTGATGTCGAACGATCCGTCCCAGGCAATGCAGCAGAACGTCGTTCACTCCGCCCATCACGGCTGCCGGCATCGTCAGTTCAAATCGTATTTCGGCCCCGACCGGCGGCAACTCGTTGGCAACAAATAGCAGCCCGTTGGCCGATACGTCTTCGGTAACGCCCGGGTACTCCCTATCCGCTGTGCGAAGCACCACTTCCAGACGCAGCGGAAAGCGCACCGCGGCACGTACGGGAATGGCTTCGTAGGATCGGTACAGGGTCGCCACCGACCCTCCTTCCGGGCGTTACTACAAATCGTGTCTCGCGACAAAATCGTTCAATAGTAGTGTTACGAAAGAATTCTACTGCACGATAGCTACCTTTGGGCAGGCTTTCCTCCGGGAATCCCCCGGGAATCTTCCTGTATAGCCCCTGCAGCCATCTGCCACCTCCGGCCTCCGGTGCTTTTGCACCGAAATCATACCGAAAATTCGGTTTCAGCCATTGCTAAACCTCCTGAAATCCGCGATACTTAGGTGTTCGGACTTTCGCGTCCGTCGGTTGTGCCGGTCATGACCTCTCGATACGTCGAGGTCCGTTAACGGCTACCCTGAATACATTCGAGCTTTTTGAGAGGATCTACCCTGTGTTGATGATTCGTTTGGCGCGCGTTGGCGCCCGTAAACAGCCCCACTATCGCGTCGTTGTCATCGAGAAGGATCGCGCCCGTAATGGCCGCTCGGTCGAAGTGGTCGGCACCTACAACCCCCGCACTCAGCCCGCCACCGTTGACTTCAAGCGCGACCGCATCGACTACTGGACCGGCAAGGGCGCACAGCTCTCCGAGACCGTCGGCAAGCTCCTGGCCAAGCACCAGCCGGCCTCCGTTCCTGCCTCGGAATCCGAAGCGACTACTGCGGCATAAGTAACCATCTTGCAGTAACTTCCGTGGTTTTCAGAAGAATCTAAAGAGTACCACCTCCACCCCCTGTGTTGCAGTAAACTCACTGCAGCCAACACTGCCGTTTTGACGTTAGCCGTAGACCTTTGCATCTGAATGGATCAGATTTCCTGCCCGGGCGCGCAACACCTCAGAGCGGTAACTGGCGAGACCCTTCCATCGAAGAGAAGCGGCTCCCAAATGTAGTGCGGGCGTAACTATTCTCTTGAGGTGTATGTGTGTCAGACCCAATCGCAGTCCCCGACGGCAATTCCGCTGTCTCGGAAATGCAAACCCTAATGACAGAGATTACCCGGGCCCTCGTCGATGATGCCGATGCGGTTCGGGTGGAAGTCCTTACCGACCACGAGGCAACCGTACTTCGCCTGCACGTGGCCCCCAGCGATATTGGTAAGGTCATCGGAAAGCAGGGTCGCACCGCGCGCTCCCTGCGCACGATCCTTGGTGCGGCCAGCATGAAACTGCAACGCCGTTTCTCGCTCGACATCGTCGAGGCCGGCCGTGCCCCGCACGACCACCAGGACGACAACTTCGAAAGAGACTAACCGAGAGCCAATCCCGCAGGGCCAACCTCTTGCATCTTGCGTCTCGAATCGCGTCTATCGCATCTCGCATCTCTCGAAGAGGCTCACAGCGTTGCTCGGCATCTCCACCTCAGGCTGGTTTCCGATCGCTCGCCTGCTGCGTCCGCAAGGGCGCCGCGGCGAACTCCTCGCCGACCCCCTCAGCGACCTCCCCAACCTCTTCGCCGCCAACCGCGAAGTCCTCCTCGCGCCCGCCAACGCCTCTGCGCCCGCACCCAACACCCTCCCCCTGCACATCGAAGAGCATTTCTTCCCCACCGGCAAGAACGCCGGCCGCGTCGTCCTCAAGCTCTCCGGCTGCGATACCATCTCTGCCGCCGAAGCCCTCGCCGGCCAGCAACTCTTCATCCCCACCAGCGAACTCCCTCCGCTCGAGCCCGGCACCTTCTTCGTCGGCGACCTGCTAGGCTGCACGCTCTACGACGCAGCCTCCCCCGACACCCCCGCCGGCACCGTCGTCGACGTAGAATTCGCCACCGCTCCCGACGGCCGCACCCGCCTCGAAGACGCTGCCCCGCTCCTCTCCATCGAACTCACCGGCCACGCCCAAGGCTCCGAGCCAATTCTCGTCCCCCTCGTCCTCGCCTGGATCGACACCATCGACATCGCTGCCCGCCGCATCACCATGCGCCTCCCCGAAGGCCTCCTCACCCCTCCCGACCAGCCCACCCCCTCCGCAGACTGAAGCCGTACACTCAATAGAGCCCGTCGTACCCTATCCTCTACACCCTATCCCCTATCCCCTGCTCCTATGCGCTTCGACATCCTCACCATCTTTCCGGAGTTCTTCGGCGCCCTCCCCAGTCCGGGCATCGACGCCCAGGGCATCCTCGGCCACGGCGTCGTCTCCCGAGCCCTCCGCACCGGCCTCGCCAGCGCCCACATCCACGACCTCCGCGCCTTCACCCACGACCGTCACCGCACCGTCGACGACCGTCCCTTCGGCGGCGGCGAAGGTATGGTCCTCAAGCCCCAACCCATCTACGAAGCGCTCGAATCCCTCAACCTCGCACCCAAGCCGACCCGCGCAATCATCCAGCCCCAGCGCGAGACCGTGATCCTGCTCTCCGCCCAGGGCAAGCGCTTCACCCAGTCCACCGCGCGCCGCCTCGCCACGCTCGACCGCATCGTCCTCCTCTGCGGCCGCTACGAGGGCGTTGACGAGCGCGTCTCGCAGCTCTTCTGTGACGAAGAGCTCTCCATCGGCGACTACGTCCTCTCCGGCGGCGAGCTAGCCGCCGCAATTATCCTCGATGCCACCGTCCGCCTCCTCCCCGGCGCGCTAGGCCACGCCGACTCCAGCCGCTACGAAAGCTTTGGCGAAGGCGATCCCTCCCCATCCGCCACCAACCCGGGTGCCCCAGGTCTCGCCTCTGAGACCTGGGCCGCCACCGATTCCAACGCCGCGCAGCAACCGCCCCGCTCCACCAACTCCTCCAACGGCATCCTCGACTACCCCCACTACACCCGCCCCGCCGACTTCCTCGGCCTCCCCATCCCGGACGTCCTCGGCAACGGCGATCACCTCGCCATCCGCCGCTGGCGCCGCCAGGCCGCGCTCGCCAAGACCCTGGCCAACCGCCCCGACCTCCTCCTCACCGCCGGCCTCACAGACGACGACCGCGAGTTCCTCGCCACCCTCGGCTACAACGCACCCGCCGGCTAGCCCAAATAATTCCTGCAACGACGCTCACCAACCAACCCTTCGCGGCGTTAAACTCCCAGCCAGAGGGACCGCCTATGCCGTTGCATCGTCTTCTCGCCGCCAGCTTCCTCGCCTCAGCCTGCGTCTTTCCCGCCGCCGCCCAATCACCCAACCCGCTGTTGTCTCCCTACGCAGCCTCCCCGGCAAGCCCCCTTGTAACCTCGCAATCGCTCTCGCTGGGACCCTCCACGCCGTCGACCCTCAAGCTCACTGACCCCAAATCCGGCTCGCTCCAACTCAAGGCCTCGCCTAAGGACCTCGACGCGCTGGTACTGCACCCCGGCACGGAGCTGCTGCACTCCAGCACGGAGCCGCCAGGCCTGCAGCCGAAACCCAGGGAATTGGCGCTTCTCAAGCCCGACGCGACACTTCTCAAGCCCGACGCAACACTTCTCAAGCCCGACGCGTCGCTGCTCCCGCAAACCAATCAGCCCTGCGCCAAGCTGCGCTCCTACAACTTCAAGTCCCAGGACCTCAAGTCCGCCCACCCCCACGCCTCCAGCGAGATCGACTGCACTCCAGCCTCCGCCGGGCACCTGAAAACCATCCCCGCAACCGCGGACACCAGGTAGCCAACCCGCAGAAATTGTCTTGAAAGATTCGCGCGCTACTGCGTTACCGGCAACTGAAACCGCACGCCCGCCTCGCGATTCGCCTTCTGGGTCGCTGCAAGATCCAGCGCCGCCACCGGAATCTCCCGCGGCCGCGCATCGGTGACATACAGCGTCGTCCGCGTCAGTGCGTAGTTGTGAATCTTCTCCACTGGACGCCCATCCTTGAACACCAGCGTCACCGCGTCGCCATCAATCGAAAGCTCCGCATCTGGTGAAGTCTTCACCGCAGCCGGCGGTTGCGCGACCGCAGGCGCATCTCCACGACCGGCCGTCGCATCTGCCGTGTACGGCACCGGCGGTTGCTCCGCGCCGTACGCCGGCTCGGGACCCTCCGGCCCCGGTTCTCCATACTCCCCACCCGCTACGCCCGGCCCCTCCGGATACGGCCCGGCATCGTACGGGCCGTTGTCGCCATTGCCCGAGGGGTCCCCCGAATCGTAACCCGAGTCATACCCCGCGTCGTAACCCGGATCATTGGCATCCAGCCAGCCATACCCCGGCGAGCCATAGACCACCCCAACTCCATACCGATACCCATGCGGCGCGGCATACCCATGCGGCGCGGCATATCCATGCGGCCGATACCAGCCGCCGTGAGAAAGCGACGGCCGCGCATTCGTCATACCCGCCCCGCCACCCATTCCATACCGCGGAGCATAGCCTCCCACGCTCATCGGTCGCGAAAAACCACCCGGCGCAGCAAATCCACCATGACTCGCAACCCCGCCCCCATGGAATCCTCCACCACCGTCGCCACCGTGTCCCCCACCACTGTGCTGAGCGTACGCCGGAGCCCCCACCCCCACCGCCACCAGCGCAACCGCAAACAGCTGCTTCATATCGTTAATGGACGCCGAAAACTGCACAAAGTTTCGCAATCTCGCGCCGCGATCAACGCTTGATCACCCTGTTTTTCCTTTGCTACACTCACCCCGGCGTTCGGAGGCCCCACGATGCAACGCAGCTTCGAGTTCAGGATGCAACGGAGCTTGGAGTTCAAGATGCAACGCGGCTTGGAATTCACAATGCCACGCAGCTTCGAGTTCAAGATGCCGTGCAGTGTCGGGCTTCTGGTTATCCTCCTCTCCGCCACCCCGGCGCTGCAGGCGCAAACCGCAACCGCTCCGTCGCGCGGCCCCGACTCCGTCACCAAAAGCTTTACGCCCGGCATCGACGTTCTGCCCTACCCCAACCTCCCCTTCTCCGGCACCGACACCATCGTTGAAACCCGGCCAATCAACGGCGGGGGTTCCGTCGTCAACTCGCTCACCGCGCGGGTCGTGCGTGACGGCCAGGGCAGAATCTATCGTGAGCGCCACCACTTCGCTCCGCAGGGCGCCGACCCGCAAAAATCTCTCTACGAGTTCTACATTCTCGATCCCACCGCCAGCACCCAAACCGATTGCACCATCGCCACCCATCAATGCGTGATCCACGCCTATCACCCCCAGCTTTCCGTCCGCCTCATGCCCGCGGGTCCTTTTGATCAGGGCAAGCAACTGCTGGTGCGCGACAGCCTCGGCGAGCGCTCCATCGACGATCTCAATACCATCGGCACCCGCGAAACCATTACCGTCTCTCCGGGAACCTTCGGCAACGACCGTCCGCTCACCCTTACGCGCGAATTCTGGTACTCCCCCGATCTGAAAACCAACCTCGTCGTCACCCGCACCGATCCGCGCCTGGGCACCTTCGACATTCACCTCGACGTGCAATCACGCGACGAGCCCTCTCCTGACATCTTCGCCATCCCCGCAGGCTACACACTGCACGATGCGCGAACCCCCGCCCAGACCGGCAACTGATCGGCCAGGCTACCCACCCTATCAGTCGTCCGCGCCACGCAAAGCCCTCGCCGTCCGCGCAGGACAAAGGTGCTGCAAAAACGCGGCATCTCATGTAAACTGAAATCTGTGACTTTTCGCGCGTGCGTTGCCTTATGGGTACTCTCGCCGTGCGCGTAGCACCTGCGACTTTACGTAAGGAATCCATCATGTCTATCCATCCCATCATGCAGAAGCTGGCCGACAAGCTCCAGCGCACCGACCTTCCCGAATTTGCCGCCGGCGACCTCGTCCGCGTGCAGGTAAGAATCAAGGAAGGCGACAAAGAGCGTCTCCAGGCCTTCGAAGGCATGGTCATTGCTATCAAGAAGGGCCCCCAGGGCTCCTTCACCGTCCGCAAAATGAGCTTCGGCCAGGGCGTCGAGCGCATCTTCCCCTACAACTCCAAGGTCGTCGATAAGGTCGAGAAGCTCCGCTCCTACCAGGTTCGCCGCTCCAAGCTCTTCTACCTCCGTGGCCTGCGCGGCAAGGCCGCCCGTCTGCGCGAGGTCGAGCGCACCGCCTAACCTCCAGCAACCCCTTCGCAGCAAACGAGGCGACCCGATGGGTCGCCTCTTCGTTTGCTGCTTCTTAGAATCTCCCGCCCCGAACCTCGAGCTTCGAACCTCGCTCTACTGTGGCGCTGGAGCCGGCGCAGGCGCTGTCGCATTCGGCGCAGGCACAGCAGCTGCCGGAGCCGGCGCAGCCGCAGCCGCCGGAGTCTGCGCAGCCACCTGCTTCTTTGCCGCAGGGCCTGAAACCGTTGCCTTGCCCTTCGGAATCACCACGCACGGCTGCGGCGGTGCCTTCTCTCCAGGCAGCACGGGCGGAGCAGCACGCCGCATCTGCCCCTCCGGGCAGGGCGTCAGCAGCAATACCGGCTGCAGGTTCACAGGAATCGGCGGCGGCTTCACAAACGCGCCCTTCAAATCTGCATTCGCATGGCTTCCCGGCCACACATACGGCGCCTTCGTCAGCCCGCCATAGCCCACCACCGGATACGGCGTCGGCAGAACGAAGTTGCGATCCAACAGCACATACGCAGACACCGGCTTCTTGCCCAGTAGATTGTTATCCGACGCGAGCTGCAGGTGATGGTCTCCCGTCGTTATCGTCAGCGTCTTGTCATTGAATGCGTTCTTCTGCGCCGTGGCCCCCGGAAACGGTTCATTCGACACCACCAGCGTCCCAATCCCCGGCGCATACAGGTACATGAACTTGAAGTCGGCAATCGTGTAGTTCAGCTCCGCCTTGCCGATCATCCCGTCCACGGTAAACGTCCCGCGCGCGATAGTCACCGGCGTCATCTTCGGCGGCTTCACCTTGGACACCTTGAGCTTCTTACCCTTCTCGTCGTATCCCAGCTCGGTCGCCGTCTGGAATACCGGCTTGCCCTTGTCGTCGAACAGCGGATGACCCTTCTTATCCCGCTGCTGCCGAACCGCCGGATTGAACATCGGTTGGCCATCCGGATCTAACCGCTGCGATCCTACCTCGTCCAGCATCGGCGTCGGCGCCAGCACGATCACCGTATTCGGCCCCGTATAGATCTTTTTCTTCGCCTCTTCGGCCTTCTTTTCCTTCTTTTCCTCCGCAGCCTTGGCCTTCTCCGCCTTCGGATCCGCCTTCACGGGCGCCGCCACAGCCACCTGCGGCGCTGCTGTCGTCGCCGCCTGAGGAGCCGGCACCGCCGCCGGAGCCGCATCCTGCGCCGCTAACACCTGTGCCACCATCAACATCGGAGCGCCGACCAGCAGCAGTCTCCAGCTTCCATCAATTCGCATACGTCCGTCTCCAGCTTAATCCGTAGTCCCGTGCTCAGGTATAGGTGCAGCAAGCATAGGACAAATACCCCCGCTTCGCCAGTAACTACTGGCTTACTCCCTTTGCCCGTCCGTCCCGTTTCGGCACAAACCCTTCCCGTTCCAGCATTCCCCGGCGCGCAGCCTTTCCACGTTAGCGATAATTTCATCCACACGCGCTCCCGCTACACTTAAAGTCCGCCCACAGGCGCACACGATGGCCACTCTCTTCCACATCCCCAAGGTCGCCGGCGTCACCAGGGCCACTGCCAAGCAGCAGATGCTCAAGCAGCTCATCTGTTCCGACGCTCCGGAGCAGGCACTCCGCTACCACGGCTTCCGCGTCATCGCCGGCGTCGACGAAGTTGGCCGCGGCGCCCTCTTCGGCCCCGTCGTCGCCGCCGCCGTCATCCTTCCCGTCAAGCTCGCCACCCTCTCCCGCATGGGCCTCAAGGACTCAAAACAGCTAACCCGCGAGCAGCGCGAAAAACTCGACCGCAAGATCCGCAAGGTCGCCCTCTGCTACGCCGTCGCCGAAGTCGACGCCGAGACCATCGACCGCGTCAACATCTACCAGGCCTCCCGCCTCGCCATGCTCCAGGCCGTCCAGCAACTCACCACCGCGCCCGACCACCTGCTCATCGACGCCATGCTGCTCGACCTCGCGCAGCTCTCCCACCCCTGCGCGCAGACCCGCCTCTTCTACGGCGACGCACTTTCGCTCTCCATCGCCGCCGCCTCGGTCATCGCCAAAGTTCATCGCGACGCCCTCATGCGCGAGCTCGACCAGCTCCACCCGCAATACGGCCTCGCCTCGCACAAAGGCTATGCCACACCCGAACACCGCAAAGCCCTCCGCGAGCACGGCCCCTGCCCGCTGCATCGCAAGACCTTCGCGCCCGTAGCCGCCTCCGACCCCAACGCCGCCCTCGACACCCTGATCGAATCCGGCGACCTCTTCCTCGAAGACTTGGAGAACCCAGGCGACTTGGAGAACCCAGGCGACTTGGAGAACCCCATCGACCTCGAGAACCCCATCGACCCCGCCCCCCTTAACGCTCTCGTCAATCCCCACGACCCCGACGACCCAATGGTCGACCAGACCCCCCTCGACCTCTCCGGCGAACCCATCTAACCACCTGCCGTCGTATAAGCAACGGCATCCAATCTTCGGAGGATCCTCGGTGGCACTCAGACTCTTATGCATCACGGCACACCCCGACGACGAATGTTTTGCTTTCGGCGGCGCGCTCGCCCTGGCCGCCCAGCGCGGCGTTGAAACCAGCCTCATCTGCATCACCGACGGCAGCGCCGGCTCTTACCACGGCGCGGCGACCACCACCACCGAGCTTGGCCAGCTTCGCCGCGCTGAGCTCGCCGCCTCCTGCAAACTCCTCGGCATCCGCAAGTACGAAGTCCTCGACTACCAGGACGGCCAGCTCGAGTTCGCCAGCTTCTCCAACCTCGCCGGCGACCTCGTCCAGCGCATCCGCATCCTCCGCCCCCACATCATCCTCACCTTCAGCGGCGACGGCGGCCTCAACACCCATGCCGACCACACCGTCACCTCCTCGGTAGCCACCGCCGCCTTCCACTGGGCCGGCTCCCCCAAACGCTTCCCCACCCTCGGCGAGCTCCACACCCCGCAGCGCCTCTACTACCTCACCACCGACTTCTTCGTCGACGGCCGTCACCGCCACATCCCCGCACCCTGGACCCACACCCTCGACGTAGCCTCCGTCCTTCCGCTCAGGCTCAAAGCCATGAAGGCCCACACCACCCAGGCCCCCCTCATGGAGCGCGCCGGCCCCCTCATCTTCGCCAAGCACGGCGACACCGAGCACTACTCCCTCGCCGCCTCCCCAATCCCCCAACCCGCCACCCAATCCACCGACCTCTTCGAAGGCGTAGTCGAGTAGGCCCCCTCTCCACCATCGCGAGCCCACCCACGCTTCAGCCGGAACCTATGGAGCAAGCTTTCCGATAACCCGACTTCGCTGGAACTAAAGAGACAGCTCTCCAGACCTCGTCGAATGCATTGGCATTTTATCTCCAGGTGAGAACGCTTTCGTCAGCGCTTCAACGGGACGGAATGCAATTTTTCCATTGCTGTGCCGTATTCTCCCAGGTGATAAACGGATGCTGCTGCGGGGGAGAAAGTAAAGTCGTCGAACGGCGCGGAGCCAAGAGTCGTCAAAAAATCGATGGTCCCGATGCCGATACTCACATGTGGGACGTAATGAGCTCCGCTGTGATCCGGGACGAAGACCGAGACGTACTGAATGAGGTCCGCAGAAATAGTTGGGGCCTGGGGCGTAGTGACAAACGCGGCGGAGGTTCCTGTGGGCGCCTCGAACGGCTTGATCGCATCGGCCAAATCCTGCTGAAGCTTGAGCAGTTCCGGTGTTGGCTTAACCAGGATATTGCCAACGCCCACGATGTCATTCCCGATCTTCGCTTCCCCTATGTGGTCGTACTTGTAGGCCGTAAGTTTGAAGCTCGTTGGATCTGCCTTGGCAATCACCTTGTCGGCCGCTGCGTACACTTTGGGGAGGTCCGCAGTCTTGACGAACCGCTGCAGCATCGTGATATGCGGTGCATGCACGCCGCCCAACGTAAAACCATTGGGGAAATTCTTGAGGAGCTGGGCGTTGGCCTCCGTGGCGCGCTGGATCATGGTCCCGTCGGGGTCAAGTAGGATGTCGATGGCCGTGACGTCATTTTGCCCCGACGCAGCAGTTTCTTGCTGTGCCTGCGCGCTTCCAGAATGCATTGCCATTGCAACCGCCATAGTTCCAGCCACGACAGGACGAATGAAAGTTTTGTCGGCGAGTTTCATCGTTGATCTCCTTCTATCAACCTCAATCCTGGATCTGCAAGCCCGGCGAATCGGCAACGGACTGGCCAGTTACGCTTGCACCAGTGGAATCATGCTAGCGGCGTAACAACTGCATCAGAAACTGTCAAAAGTGTCAGTCGTCAGCTGTCAAAAAGCAGCACCAGCAAGGCCGTCCAACCCTGCGCACGGACTGCTACAGCCGACCCGCCAGGGAAACGGCGTTTTCGGAATCAACGACGGGTAAGGTTCTCCTTCACGAAGCTTCACCTTGACTAAAGGCCAACAGCCAAACATCAGGCGCGTCCAGCCACCGTCACCTTCTTCGTCCCCACCCGCTTCGCCACCGCAAACCCCACCCGCATCAGCAACAACACCGTCAACACGGCCGTCACCTTCCACGGTGTGCGCACGCCCGTCTTCACCAGCCACCAGTAATGAACGCAAGCCAACGCACCCGCCAGGTAAACCAGCCGATGCACCCGCGCCCAATTCTTTCCCCCCATCGCGCGCAACACCCGCTGCGGAGACGTCACCGCCAACACCAGCAAAATCACCCACGCGGCAAATCCCACCTGGATAAACTTTCGCTTCTTCAGATCATCCAGCATGGTCGGCCAGATCATCTTCAACTGCGTCCACGGCTGCATCAGGTGCCCCGCCCGCAACCCCGCCATCGCCGCCGGCACATCGTAACCGCTGAAGAGCAACACGTACGTCAGCAGGTGCAGCGTCGCATAGAAGAACGCATACAGCCCAATCATGCGGCGCAACCGAATCGTCCAGCTAAGACTCGCAACCAGCCGTCTCAAGGGAGTAATCGCGAGCGACGCAAGCAGCATCCGCAGCGCCCAGTCGCCGGTGAAGTGCGTAATGTAATTGACGGGGTCAGCCTCGAGTGCCAGCGTCCCATTGAAGTACATCCGCAGCAGCAACAGCGCCGGCAATAAACACAGCACATGCACCACAGCCTTCAAATAAGGAATCGCTCGATTCGGCATCTCGTTCTCAGTTCTTTAGTTGTCAGTTCTCAGTTCTCAGTTGTTCGTTTTTAGTTCTAAGTGATAAGGCGCGGTCCGATCCGCAATCTTCAAAAGCTTCTCACCGGCAAAACGATCCGCTCCATCCCCATACCTCGTTCTGAGCGAACTGAGAACTTAGAACTTAGAACTGAGAACTGACAACTGACAACTGCTTCAATAGTTCTTCTTCAAATCCATCCCCGCATACATCGACGCCACCTGATCGCCATACCCATTGAACATCAGAGTAGGCACCACCTTGGGGAAGATGCTGTTGGTATTCAGCAGCCGCTCATGCGCCTGCGTCCAGCGCGGATGGTCCACCGTCGGATTCACATTCGAATAAAATCCGTACTCATTCGACGCCAGCTCATTCCACGTCGTCGGCGGCATCTTCTCCACAAACTTAATCTTCACAATCGACTTCGCCGACTTGAACCCGTACTTCCACGGCACAATCACCCGCACCGGCGCTCCCTGCTGGTTCGCGAGCGTCTGCCCATAGCTTCCGAACGTCAGCAGCGTCAGCGGATTCATGGCCTCATCCATCCGCAAACCTTCGGAATACGGCCAGTTGATGCCGCTCGGAAGAATCTCCTGGGAAGAATTCTCCACCGAGATGAACTGCACAAACTTCGCCTTCGGCAGCGGCTCTACCACCTTGATCAGCTCCGAGAGCGAATACCCATCCCACGGAATCACCATCGACCACGCCTCCACGCACCGGAAGCGATACACCCTCTGCTCCATCGGCCGCAGATGAAACAGCTCGCCAAACTGGAACGTCCGCGGCTTCGCCACCAGGCCCTCCACCTTCACATCCCAGGGATACGTCTTCAGCTTGTACGCATTCTTTGCGGGGTCGTCCTTGTCCTCACCAAACTCATAAAAATTGTTGTAGTTCTTGGCCTTCGCTTCCGGGGTGGTCTCCCGGTCCGGCACCGCATACGTCGTCGTTACCAGACCGTCGATCTTCGTCTCCGCACGCGCCGCTCCTGGCAGCGCCGCCGCCAATCCCACGGCTCCCAGCCCCGCCATCAGCGTCCGCCGGTTCATCTGGAACGCCTCAAACGTCGCCCTCGGCGTAATCTCCGACGACGGAATCTCCCTCTCTCGATCAGTCAGCAGCATCATCGCAACAACCTTTCCGCTTCCCAGCACGTATAGGACGCCCCAACCGCCCTGCTAGTTACAACGTTCTCACTCCCCTGTCAGATGTTCAACCTCCTTCCCGCGAACCACCCGCCTCCCCCAAAACACAACCGTACCTGTTACTGCAACAAATCCAGCCAAAAGCAACTCCCGCCGAAAGTTAGGCCTCGACAGCACAATGTACCCGAACCCCGCCAACGCCAGCAGCGGCGGCAACGGGTAAAGCCAAATCCGGAACGGCCGCGGCATCTCAGGCCGCCGCACCCGCAGCACCATCACCCCCACATGCTGCAACCCAAACTGCAGCAGGATCCGCAACACCACCAGCGCGGCAATCACATCCGCCAGCGAGAAAAAACAACACAGGCAAGCCATCCCCGCCAAGAACAAGAGAGCCACATAAGGAAACCCGCGCGTAGGATGCAGCCTGCCAAACACCGCCGGAAAGTTCCCATCGCGCGCCGCCGCAAACGGTATCCGCGAGTAGCCCAGCAGCAGCGAGAACACGCTCGCAAACGCAGTCACCATCACCAGCACCGCCGCCAGCCGCCCCAGACCCATCCCCACGCCCGCACCCCACCCCGGCGTATACGCCACCCGCATCATCTCCGACAGCAGCGCCCGCCGCGCCCCGATATCCTGCGCCGCCACAATCGCCGGCGACCCCATCACCGCCAGCACGCTCGCATTCAGCCCCAAATACAACAGAGCCACCACCCCAATCGAAATCAGCACCGCCCGAGGAATCGTCCGCCCCGGATCCCGCGCCTCGCCCCCCAGAAACGTCACGTTGTAGTACCCCCAGTAGTCGTACGTAGCAATCAACATCGCCGACCCCAGCCCCACAAAGAATCCATGATCCAGCCGCCAGGCCCCCGCCCCCGTTCCTTGGGGTCCGGACCACGCCACCACCCGAGCCCACTGCCCGTGCAGCAGCCCCGTCACCATCGCCCACCCAATCGTCCCCAGCACCACCACCAGCATCCCCGCCGACAACCCCCTTACCGCCGCCAGCCGCCGATACAGCAGCACCACCGCCAACCCCACCACCGCAATCGCCACCCAGGTAGCCCGCCCCGCCGACCCCCCAAAGCTCCACCCCCCCCCCCCCCCCCCCACCCCCCCCCCCCCCCCCCCCCACCAACCCCCGCCCCACCACCCCCCCCACCACCGCCCG
>Ga0210392_10000264_pt1 | contig 37773 bp, 36 predicted proteins | sample IncBWC30OmetaG_FD_161057 | JGI IMG/M metagenome (GOLD analysis project Ga0210392, IMG submission 161057) | Forest soil microbial communities from Barre Woods Harvard Forest LTER site, Petersham, Massachusetts, United States - Inc-BW-C-30-O ... | reverse complement strand
ACCGTGGGCGGGCATCGCTACCGCACCCGCTCGACCGCCCATGTGCTCGAAGAAATTAAGTGGATTCGCGACAATCTTCCGCAGGTGAAGGAAATCATGTTCGATGACGACACTTTCACCGACTTCAAGCCAAGGGTGGAGGAAATCGCGCGCGGGTTGGGAAAATTGGGAGTGACTTGGTCGTGCAATGCCAAGGCCAATGTCCCTTATTCCACGCTGAAGATCATGAAGGAAAATGGACTCCGCCTCCTCCTCGTCGGCTTCGAATCCGGCGACGACCAGATCCTACTGAACATCAAGAAGGGGCTGAAAACCGACATGGCCCGGCGTTTTTGTGCCGATTGCCGGAAACTGGGCATCAAAATCCATGGCACCTTCATCCTCGGTTTGCCAGGCGAGACGCGCGAAACGATCGAGAAAACGATCCAGTACGCGAAGGAAATCAATCCTCACACCATCCAAATCTCGCTGGCGGCCCCCTATCCCGGCACGGAGCTCTACAAGCAAGCGATTGAAAACGGGTGGCTCGAAGAAAACAATGCGGTCAATCTGGTGAGCGTGGAAGGCGTGCAGCTTGCAGCCATCGCCTACCCGCATCTCTCGACGGACGAAATCTTCCACAATCTGGAGCGCTTCTATAAGCGATTTTATTTCCGGCCGTCCAAGATCTGGGAGATCGTTCGGGAAATGTTGTGCAGCTGGGATCTCACGAAGCGACGCCTTCGGGAGGGCGTTGAATTTTTCCGGTTTCTGCGGGCGCGCCAGGCATAATTGCCCCTGGTTGAGAGGGACGGACGGACGCAAAATCGGAATAGCCGCCTCGCGGAAGGTTCAGCCGGTCGGCCGCAAGGCGAACCGCCGGCGACAGCAGCGCAGACAATTCGTCGGCGTGGCGATAACCAGCCATGGTCGGGGCGATGGCTGCCCCGGAAATAGTGGCCGGATGCAGATACACTTCCGTGAGACCGTCTCGCACGCGGCTGAGGCTGTCCAGGAGCGCCGTTTCGGTCATGCATCCGCTGCGCCGCAACCCGAAAACCCGATCATTGTGGCTGACACCGGCGGCTTCGAGGCGCCGCCGCATGAGCGCGAGCCAGGGCCGCAGGAAAGCCGGCCCGCCCGGCTCCGCGGGAATGCGCACGGCCGGCCGGCCGAATTCACGGCCCACCCGCAGAATTAGCCCAAGCACCGTCGGATGCAGATGAAAGTGCTTGTGCGCGTTCACATGATCGAGGGCGAGGCCGGTGGCGGCATAGGCTTGGAACTGGGCGCGAATCTCGCTTTCGAGCTGGCGCCGGACCGAGGGCAGGAAAAAGAATCGTGCGCCGTCCCACGCCATGCGATTGCCGAACCGGCCGGATGGGCCGACGAGCCCGGGAATCTGGTCTGGCTTTAGCGCGGCGGGCCCATCCGCGAGGACGAGATGCAGCCCGACACGCAGGCGAGGCAGGCGCCGGGCGCGTCCCACCGCATCTTCCACCGCGGGGCCGGCGACCATCAGGCTCGCGGCCGTCAAAATGCCGCGGGTATGGGCGATTTCCACCGCCTCGTTGATCGCCGGGTGGAGACCGAAGTCATCGGCGGTAACGATCAATCCTGGCCGCCGCGCGGCATGGATGGCGGGCTTCATCGGGTCGGAAGCAACGGACGTTCCGCCGCCAGAAAGAATTCCTGGTCGCGCCAGCGCACGCTGGAGCACGCATGAGCCGCAGCCCACTCCAGCATCAGTACAACGTCGCGCAGCGGAATGACCGTGATATCGCGAAGGGGCCGCCGCCCGTGGAAGCAGGGCGATTGCAGCAGGGGCAGGGCCAGGCGCGCCGCGGCACCGACCGCCGCGATGATGAAGCAGGGCCCGGTGTGAGCCAGCGCGGCGCCGATCGCCAGCAACGGGAAGGTAAAAGTGACAACGTCGAATGAAAATCCGACGGGCGCCACGGCGCGGACCGTTCGCATCCAGCGCAGTTCGTGAGCCCACATCGACGACAGGGTTTCCTCGGTGACATCCGTCGCCACCAACACATCGGAGAGAACGGTTCGGTAGCCCTTGCGCCGCGTGAGTTCACCGAGCCAAAAATCGTCCGCGAGCACATTGTTGACCGCTTCGAACCCGCCAATCGCGAACAGCGTATCGCGCCGGAGGGCAATGGTCGCGCCAAAACCAAACCCGGTGAAACCGAAGCGGTGCGCCAGTTGCGCCGACGGAGTGAACCAGTCGTCGATGAACTGGGCGCCGAACCGCGACCAGAATCCGCCCAGCGGCGCGCCGCGATAAAGGCAGGTCACGATGCCGACCTCCGCGGCGGCCAGCGGCGCGGTGACTCTCTCCAAGTAATCCGGGCCCACTTGCACATCGCTGTCGGCGAGAACCCACCAGTCGTACCGCGCCCGGGCCGAAAGATTCAGCAGGTTGCTGACCTTAAGATTTTGCCCATGGACGCGCGGATCGATCACCAGTTGGAGATCTCGATCGGGAAATTCCGATTGCAAGCGCCGCACGACCCCCACCGCGGGGTCAGCCGCGTCCTTTACCCCGAAGATGATTTGAAAGTGCGGGTGGTTCTGCACGCAGAATGAACGAAGGTTCTCATACAGGCGCGGTTCGCTCCCGCATAACGGCTTGAGGACGCTCACCGGGGTGGTGGCAGGCGATCGGCCCGCCCTTGCGGCGGGTCGTCTCCGGGCAATGGCCGCAACCCAACCCACGACGCAAGCGTACGCCGTCGCGATTGCCGCTATACCGGTCCCGGCGAAAGTGAACAGGTCATGGATGGTTTCTCTCATGCGCAAAATTTTAACGGACAGTTGGACCTGTTTCCAGTTTTGCCGGCGGATTCGTTTAGCGGCCCGGCACCGAAGTGCGCGTCGCCGTGCTCAGCTCGTTGCGGGCCGGGGAAAGAGAAGGATCGCCCGGTTTGAAGGCGAGGACGGCATAGCTGATCAAACCCAGCACGGCCCAGGATAAGTGGCCGAGGCGCACGACCATCCCTAACGTCATGCCTTGAACCGCACTGTAGCCGACCGCGGCAAAGGTCACGATGCGGCTGCCCTCGAGTGTGCCCGCGCTCATTGGAACCAGAAAAACCACCAGATCAAACCACAGGCCGATGATCCAGACTCCCGCCACAACGACAAAACCAGGATGCAGGCCCAGCAGGGTGAAAAACAGCCAGGTTTGGAGCAGGCTGGCGGCATATCCGCCCATGTGCCAGATGACGGCAAGCGCGAGGTCGGAGCGACGATCGCGGTAAAAAATGCGCAACGCCTCATCGACGGCGGCCGTGTTGTCGGCGATCTTTTGCGAGCGGGTGCCAGCCAGGCGTTGGACCAAACGCCAACGCAGCACCGCCCCGAGCTTTCCCTCTTTTTGGATCAGCATGAACGCGATAATGCCGGCGGCGATCACCGAGCCGCTGACGAGCATCGTGGTCTGCAAAACCGGCGGCAGCCGGATCCCCCCGAGCAGAAGCAGGCCTGCGCCCACCACCACGAGCAGGAGATGGGCCAGCGCCATGCACGCCTTGTCAATCAGCACCGTACTTGTCGCCTCCGCCGTGCGGCCGGCCGGCGCGACCAAAGAGACCCGGGTGACCTCGCCGCCAAGCGCGGCGGTGGGCGTGAAATAGTTGATCGCATAACCGGCCATTCGTATCCAAAACAACCGTACGACCGACTGTGAACGGAACGGAAAACAGAGACAGCGCCGCCAGCCATTGGTATGCATCACCTCGCCGAGCCCTTCGAGGAGCACGAGCGGAACCAGTCCCCAGCCGAGCGAAGCCAGGGCGTGCCACACCCTTTCGACGCCCACGATGCGCAGCATGAGCACCAGGAAAAGCAGCCCGAGAACAAGCAGGGCGGTGTGGATCCATTTTCGGTTCATCGGGATTGGCTTCTGGACGGCGATCATGTTTCCCGGGCATGGGCCGTAAAGACCAAACGAGCCGAGCACGCCACACCTTTGCGCGAGGCAATCATGACCAACCTGGTTCGGTTTCGGCTGCGCAAATTCTCAGGCTTCAGGTTGCCCCAAGGTCGCCCACGAATGTGCTTTGGCTTCACGTCGCTTGGTCCGAATATTTCCCCTGAACCGCGAGGCCATTGTCTGTGGCGCGGTGATAAAGAGCCGCCTGCGCCGCCGCCACGTTGGCCGGGGCGCCTTTCCAAGTCTTCAACGCATCGTCCTGCAGCGCGCGCCCGTAAGAGAAAGTCAGCTTCCACGGGACGCCACCCGCCCGGCAGATGGCGTTTAACCGCTCCGTCGCCGCCACGGCACTTTGCCCGCCGGAAAGAAACACGATCCCCGGAACCGCGGCCGGTACGGTCCGCCGAAAACAGCGTAGCGTGGCGGCGGCCACCTCCGAGGCATCGGCTTGCTGCGGACAATCCTTGCCCGACAGCACCATGCCCGACTTGAGCAGCATTTGCTCGAGGACGACGCGATGGTCGAAGAGCGCGGCAAACACCGTCTGCAACGTGGCGGTCGTGACTTCTTCACAGCGCGCGAGCGTGTGGTTGCCATCCATCAAGACTTCCGGCTCCACGATCGGCACCAACCCGGCTTCCTGGCACAGCGCGGCGAAAAGCGCATGAGCGTGTGCGTTGGCTTCAAGGCAGGCCATCGTCGGCAGGCGTTCGCCAATGGCAATCACCGCGCGCCATTTGGTGAAGCGCGCACCAAGCTCCCGATATTCGGCGAGCCTTTCGCGAAGTCCGTCGAGCCCTTGGGTGATTTTTTCGCCGGCGAACCCGGGCAGATTCATCGTGCCCTCATCCACCTTGATGCCCGGAATGATTCCCTGCCGGGCGAGAGCTTCCGTCATCGAAGCGCGGCCAATCTTCTGGCGCATCGTTTCGTCAAACAGGATCACGCCGCTGATGAATTCGCCCAAGCCCGGAGTCGTGAACAACATCTCGCGATAGGCCCGGCGATTTTCCTCGGTGGAGGGAATATTGAATTCTTTGAATCGCTTCCCGATCGTCGGGAAGCTTTCGTCTGCGGCCAGGATGCCCTTGCCCGGGGCCAAAAGCGCCTGCGCCGTCGATTCCAGAGTGGTTTCATTCATGGTCTTCGCTCCTTGGTTTGAACTTGGAGGTGCGGGCCAGTTTCTCCCACAGGGCGCGTTCCTCCGCCGTGACCGAGACCGGCGTCCGGATTTGCGCCGTGGCGTAAAGGTCGCCCCGCGCGGCGTCCTCCCGCGGCAGGCCGAGCCCGCGCAAACGCAGCCGGGTCCCGGCCACGGTGCCGGGCGGCACACGCAACGAGGTGGGGCCGTCAAGAGTGGGGATCTTCGCCTGCACGCCGAGCACCGCTTCCCACGGCGCAAGGTCGAGGTCGTAATAAAGGTCGGCCCCCTGCACGCTGAAATCGGGATGCCGCGCGAGGCGCACCCGCAGGTAGAGGTCGCCCGCGGGGCCGCCGCCATGCCCGGCCCCTCCCTGGCCGGCGAGGCGGATGCGCTGGCCTTCGTGCACGCCGGGCGGGATGCGCACATTATATGTATCCGTACGTTCGATACTGCCATTGCCGCCCGGCCGCCGCAGGGTCACCTGGCGCTTGGAACCGCGCAGCGCCTCCTCCAGCGTGACGAGCAGGTCGGCTTCGACGTCCTGCCCCTGGTGCGCAAACGCCTGCTCGTTGTCCGCATGGCCCTGCGCCCGGCGAAACGAGTCGAAGCCTCCCTGCCCGCCACCGAAGAACGATTCGAAGAAATCACTGAAGCCCGTGCCGCCAAATTCGAACTCGGATTCGCCGTGAGTTGTGCGGGTCCGTCCGCGATTACCGCCCCGAGGGGCGGACGGGCCGGCGCCGCCGTTCTGCCAGTTCGCCCCCAATTCGTCATAGCGCCGCCGTTTCTCCGGGTCGCTCAGGACCTCGTAAGCTTCGTTGATCTCCTTAAACTTAACTTCACCGGCCACCTTGTTCTTGGCCACGTCGGGGTGATGGATCCGCGCGAGCTTGCGGAACGCCTGCTTGATTTCCTCCGCCGAGGCGGTGCGGGGCACGCCCAACGTTTCGTAGTAGTCTTGGAATTTTACAGCCATAAGGAGAACCGCCTGTTAGACAATCGCTTCGAGCCTATCGGGATTGGCCGGTTTTGCAATGGCCGGCACCAAAGAGCATGTTCGCGACGGCGTTGTTCATCACGGGTGAGCCCGCAATCGGTCCAGTTCCTGCCGCACTTCCTTAAAATCCGGCCGGATCTGCAACGCCGTTTCAAAATGGGACATCGCCTCGGGCCCATGCCCCGGAACCTGCAACAGGGCATAGCCCAGGTTAACGTGGGCATCAGCGTAGTCAGGATTGATTTGCAGGGCTGCTTCAAACTCGGCGATGGCCTCGGGCCAGCGCGCATGGATCTGCAGCAGGGCACATCCCAGGTTATAGTGCGCCTCGGATTGATCCGGGTTGATTCGCAGCGCCGCTTGATACGCGGCAATCGCATCCGGCAGGCGCCCCGGGATCTGCGACAGGACACAACCCGCATCGTAGTACGCGTCGGCCAACCTCGGGTTGATTCGCAGCGCTGATTTATACTCGGCCAGAACCTCGGGCACGTGGCCGGGCATCCGCAACAGGGCATTGCCCAAATTAATGTGCGCTTCAGCGTAACCAGGCTTTATCCGCAAGGCTGTTTTATACTCCGCCATGGCGTCAGGCAAACGTCCCGGAACCTGCAACAGGGCATTGCCCAGGTTATTGTGCGCCTCGGCATAGTCAGGTTTGATGCGCAACGCCGCCTGATACTCGGCAATTTCGTCGGACAAGCGCCCGGGGACATGCGAGAATGCCGCGCCCAAACCGACGTGTGCTCGCTCGTTATCCGGGCACTTCGCCACCGTGTCACTCCAGATGGCCAGTTCACTCCGGTAGTCTTTGTTGCGCTGGATGGTAAGCAACGCAAGCCCCACCGCCACTGCGGCAAACAAAATCAGGCTGCGTCGTCCGACCAAACCATACAGCCCCAGCACACCGAGCGTGATTACCCCGGCCAGAGGCAAATACATGCGATGCTCAGCCATCGTTTGCGTTATATTTGGAACCACACTCGAACTCGGGGATAGAATCGCAAAAAAACAGATCCCCACGAAACTCACCTTCGTCCCACGCCACAACCCAGCCACGATGCCCGCCACCAGCAGGATCAGGATCAGCGCTTGCGGCATCACCGCGCCCGGCCGCTTCACCACAGCACTCCCATAATCGAAAACCAGTGGATGCGGCCAAATCGACAACCGCAGATAATGCATGATCGCCCGACACTGCGTCAGCGCGTATTCCCACCAACTGACACCGAAGCCAAAACCGCAGGCGCCACCACGATTATGGGTGCCCATCATGAGATGCGCCAACAAGAGCCACGTGCTGCCCAAACCGAGATAGAGCCGCCAGTGTTGCCGCCAGGCGGCCTGGAATGTCCCCGCCACAAAAGTGCGGTCATAAAGCAGCACGATCAACGGAGCCGATGCCATGACCTCCTTGCTGGCCATGCCCAGCAGGCAGCAGAGGATCGAGGCTGCATACCAGAGGCTGGAGGCATCAGGCGTCAGGACAGAGGAAAGCGGCAGGGTTGCTTGTGGATTTTGGTTTTTAAATTCTTTCTCCTGATGCCCGATGCCTGTCTCCTGACGCCTGCTTTCCGCTCCGCGGATGAAACAATACAACGTCAGTAGATAGAAAAGTCCCATCAACGACTCGTTTCGTTGTATCACATAGGTCACGGCTTCAGTCACCAGCGGATGCACCGTCCAGAGCAGCGCGACGGCCAAAGCCAGCATCGTCGCGTCTGCAAACCTTGATTCCTGCGAGATCGCCCCCAGGTTTGATGCACCGTCCAGCAGGTGGTTTGTCTTGGACGTTGAATATTGTAAGTTGAATGTTGGCAGTTCAAGGAGGGTTCGCCGTAAAATGCCAAACAAGGTCAGGCCAGCCAGAATGTGAATGGCGAGGTTTACCGCGTGGTAGCCCCACACTTGCGTTCCACCGGCTGCATAGTTCATCGCCAGGGAGAGATTGACCAGCGGTCGTCCATCCACGCCGCTTCCATTATGAAGCGGCGATAGAGCCAACTGTAAACGCCGGAGGGTCGGGTTCTCCGGGATAGCAAGCGAATCATCTAAAATGAACGGCCCGGAAAAACTGTCGTGGTATGCAACAAGTGCGGCGAGTACGATGATCCCGCTCGCCAAGAAGACACCCCAGCGAGCCATGAAAACATCTGGCCCGGGAGATAGCGAGACGCTGCTTGCTGCTTTGACTGCCTCTCGACCTTTTTCCGACATCGAGGAATTCCAATCCGCGAGCGAAGGGTCGGCAATAAGGATCAACTCGTCCGCTTTATTTGGACGAAATTTTCAAATTACCGAAGCCAGTTCAACCGCCAGAAAACTTGCCCCGGCTCAGCCCACCAACGCCACGACTCCCGTGGCGCAAGCGGCGCCGAGATAAACTCCGGCAATCATGTCGCTGACAAAATGGTAGTCAGCGCCAAAGAGCCCGATCGCAACGGCGAAAATAGGCACGACCCACAGCCAGCGCCAACGGCGGATCCGTTGCCAGAGCACAGCAAACGGAGCCGTGATCATCGTCATGTGGCCCGACGGAAAAGACGCCCACCCTTCTCCACCATGGAAGAAATGAAATCCATAAGCGCCATTTCCAATCCAGGAAGGATTTCCAATCCAGGTTTCCGGCCAGGTCCGGCCGAAAACAAATTTCAACTGCTCCTTGATCACCACGGCGACCACCGCCGCAAGGCCGCAGGCGATCAGGGTTTTGCCGCACGCCTGGGGCCGCCAGCCGCACGCTGCAGCCACACCCGCCGCGACCAGGCCGATGAGCGCCACCGGCAGGACTGGATCGACGAGATGGGTCAGCCCCACGAAAAAGGCGGGATGCATCAGCGTATGCGCCCACGTGGAAGCCGGCCGGTCAACAAAGGCAATGGACAGGCCGATCAGAATGACCGCGGACAAAGCCGCCCGGAAAAACCGGCGCCGGGGATTCGAAGCGGTAGGCGTATCCATGAGGCAATCTCGATCTTTTACCACGGATTACACGGATACAAACCTGGATTTAAACCGCGAATTCACGCGAATGGACGCTAATAAAGACAGCCCTATCTCGATCCATTTTTCCGCGGATTGCGCGGATAGACACGGATAGGAGAAATGGCGAATAACCGGATTTTTCAATTTCCGGTTTTTTGGCGTTTGGACACTGGCGTTTGTGATTTGCACAAAGAAGATGTGCGCGCAGAGAGCACACATCTTCTTTGTGCAGTTGCCAAACCGCGCATCCTGCCTGAAATTCATTTTTCTTATGAGCGACCTCGACGACCTTTACCAGCAGGTCATCCTCGACCACAACCGCCGGCCGCGCAACCGCGGCAAGCTGCCCACCGCCAACCGCGTGGCCCACGGCGACAACCCGTCGTGCGGCGACCAGTGCAGCGTCTTCCTGCGGCTCGAGGGCGACCGCATCGCCGACATCACCTTCGACGGCGAGGGCTGCGCCATTTCGCAGGCCAGCGCCTCGGTCATGACCACGCGGCTCAAGGGAAAAACCACGGCCGAGGCCCGGGCGCTCTTCGACGAGTTTCACCAAGTCATCTCCACCGGGAAGGCACCCGACGAATTCAACGAACTCGCCGCCTTCGCCGGCGTGCACGCCTACCCGGCCCGCATCAAATGCGCCACGCTCGGCTGGCACGCCGCTTTGGACGCGCTTCGGGAACGTCCAACGTCCAACATTCAACATTCAACATCCAACGTCGAACATCCAACGCCCTCCTCTGCCAAGGTTACTGAGGACGGGTCCAACGCTGAAAGTTGAGCGGATCACCAAATACCAATTACCAACTACCAAATACGGCCTTTTCTCCGATCTTCATGTCAACCTGGACCGATCTCCGCGCGCAGTTCCCCGCCTTGCATCAAACGATGCAGGGCGGCAAACCGCTCGTCTATCTCGACAACGCCGCCACCACGCACAAGCCGCGCGCGGTGCTCGATGCGCTCGCGTATTTCTACGAGCACGACAACGCCAACGTCCACCGCGGCCTGCACGCGCTCTCGATGCGCGCGACCGACGCCTACGAGGCGGCCCGCACGCGCGTGGCCAAGTTCATCAATGCGGCCGAACCGGCTGAAATTATTTTCACGCGGGGCACGACCGAGTCGATCAACCTCGTGGCCGCGAGCTGGGGCGGCGCGAACCTGAAAAAAGGCGACGTCATCCTGCTCACCGAGATGGAGCACCACTCGAACCTCGTGCCGTGGCAGCTCATCGCCCAGCGCACCGGCGCCACGCTCCGCTTCGTGCCCGTGACCGGCGATGACGGCTTGCTCGACCTTTCGCAACTCGACCGCCTGCTCACGCCCGAGGTCAAAATTTTCGGATTCACCCACATTTCGAACACGCTGGGCACGGTCAACCCCGTGGCGGAACTTTGCGCGCGCGCCAAAAAGATCGGCGCCATCACCGTCATCGATGCCGCCCAGTCGGCCGGCCATACGCCACTCGATGTCCGGGCGCTTGGCTGTGACTTCCTCGCTTTCAGCGGCCACAAGATGGCCGGCCCCACCGGCATCGGCGTGCTTTACGGCCGCCGCGCGCTGCTCGACGCCATGCCGCCGTGGCAGGGCGGCGGCGGCATGATCGCCTCGGCCGATTTCCTGGAGAGCCGCTGGAAACCCGCGCCAGAGCGCTTCGAGGCCGGCACGCCCAATGTCGCCGACGCCGTCGGCCTCGCCGTGGCCTGCGATTTTCTTGACTCGCTCGAACGCGACGCCATCGCCAAGCACGACGGCGGGCTCGCCCGCGTCGCCTATGAAAAACTCAGCGATCTGCCCGGCATCCGCCTGCTCGGCCCGCGCGGCGGGCGCGGCGGCCTCGTCAGCTTCGCGCTGCACGACGTGCACGCGCACGACGTGGTGACGTTCGCCGATCAGGACGGCGTCGCATTGCGCGGCGGCCATCACTGCAACCAGCCACTCATGCGAAAGCTCGGCCTCACCGGCACCACCCGCGCGAGCTTTTATGTTTACAACACGCCCGAGGAAATCGACGTGCTCGTCACCAGCCTGCGCCGCATCGTGAAATTCTTCGCGGGTTGATTTATTTTAACACAGAGATCGCAAAGGCCGCAGAGGCAGGAGAAGAGGAGTTTTCTCCGCGCCCTCAGCTTTCTCTGCGGTGAAAGTCTGGGTGCATTAGCGACGATTAGCGTCAATTAGCGGTTCTCTAAACCACGCTTTTCAAAACCAGCTGCCAGAGAAGCCCGAGCGCGCCGCCGGCAAACACGACGGGAATGATACCGACCTTGTAGCGCTGCATGGCGAGAAACGCCACCAGCGCCACCGCGAGCGCGAACCAGTCCACCGGCGCGTGTTTCGGAAAAATCACATGCCCGGCGAACCACACGGCGAGGTTCAAAATCACGCCCACCACTGCTGCCGTCACCGCCGTGAGCGCCGTGTTCAACCGAGGATGCCGACGCATCCGCTCAATGTGCGGGGCGCCGAGAAAAATCCAGATGAAGCACGGCACGAACGTCACCCACGTCGTCAGCGCCGCGCCGAGCGTCGCGGCCAGCAGTGGCGGCAACGCGCCTGGATGGTTCCAGCCGCCGAGGAAGCCCACGAATTGCAGCACCATGATGAGCGGGCCGGGTGTCGTCTCCGCCAGGCCGAGGCCGTCAAGCATCTGCGGCGCGCCCAACCAGGAGAATTTCACCACCGCCTGCTGCGCCACGTAGGGCAGCACCGCATACGCGCCGCCGATGGTGACCATGGCGGCCTTGCTGAAAAAAAATCCCTCGCGCGCAAGCGCACTATCCCACCCCTGCCACAGTCCCACCGCCACCACCGGCGCAAACCAAAGCGCCCCGCCCACGACCACGACGCGTAATGAATAAAGCCAGTTGGAACCCGGCTTAACGTTCCCGGAAATTTCCATGGGCGGCAGAGTCGGCTTGCTCCATCCAAAAAGCCTTCCGCCGAAGAATCCCAGCACGCCCGCTCCGAACACGATGGCGGGAAACGGGGCATGCAAGAAAAATATCGCTCCAAACGCCACCGCGGACAACGCCCAGTGCATGGGTGTCTTCAGCGATTTTTTCCCGATGCGCAGCATCGCGGCGGCGACGATGGCGATGACCGCAGGCTTCAACCCATAAAAGATCGCCGCGATCCACGGCAGCGCGCCGTAACTCACGTAGATATAGCTAAGCACCCACAAGATCAGCGCCGACGGCAGCACGAAGAGCACGCCCGCGGCCAACCCGCCGCGGGCACGGTGCAGCAGCCAGCCGCAGTAAATCGCGAGCTGCTGCGCCTCCGGCCCGGGCAGCAGCATGCAATAGTTGAGCGCGTGGAGAAAATGCTCCTGGTCGATCCACTTCTTCCGGTCGACGAGCTCCGTCTGCATGATGGAGATTTGTCCCGCCGGCCCGCCGAAGCTGATGAAACCGAGCTTCAGCCAGAAGCGCAGGGCCTCACGAAAGGTGGGAGGAGCGGGCATGCGGGAAAATGACGAATACAGAATGACGAATGACGAGTAAAAACGCCGGACATCGACCGGCGAGTTACCAACTACTAACTACCAATTACCAAATACCAATGACCCCTCACGGTATCTTCAACTGCATCCCGATCTTGAGGTCGTTCTCGCTTTTCATCACGTCGCGGTTCGCGGCGTAGATGTCGCGCCATTTGCTCCGCGTGCCATAGTACTGCTGGCTGATTTTCATGAGCGTGTCACCCGTCGACACCGTGTGGGTATGGCCGGACGCGGTCGAAGAAAGGGTCATACCCGAATGCGCCGCGGGCGCGTGCACTGGAGCCACGGCCGGCCGCTCCGTGGTCATCGGGGCGCGCGTGATGACGGGCTGCGGCGCATCGACAACCTTGTCGGGCTCCGGCCGGGCGATCGGCTGGCTCGTCTCGGCGGTCTCACCGGTCGGCGCAGGCCGGTTGGCCCGCAGCGCGGCGAGCTCGCTCTTGAGGGCGTCGTTTTCCTTCTGTAACCGGTCAACGACATCGCTGAGATCGGGCTGCAGGGCATCGCTGCCGAGGGGTTGGCCGGGCAGCGTGCGCGCAAAATCGCGCATGCAGGCGGCAATGCGCCCGCGCACAAGGCTGGCCTGCGGGCTGTTCGGAGCCAGCTCGAGATACTTTTTGTAGTAGTAAATGGCCGTGATCGGATCCTTGACGTGGTCCTGGTAGAGCAGGCCGGCTTCGAGGTGCGACTCGGGCGCGTCCTCGCCGCGCTTGGCGATAATTTTCAGAAAAGCGCCCAGGGCCTCCTGGTCGCGGCCTTGCTGCTCGAGGGATTTGCCGTTCTGGTAGGCAGGATCGTCCTTCTCCGTCGAGTAAGGAGACTCGTCGTTGCGCGTGCAACCGGCCAGCAGGATCAGGACACCAAGGACAAAGGGAAGAAACCGACAAAAACGACGCATTGGAAAAGAAATTGAACCAGAGGGAAAGTTAGACGTAACTTCCGCAAGCAGCTCACGCAACTCAAACCCTAAATGGCCTAAATGACGCTCGATTCAAAATCCGCGCTCGCCCGCGCCCGCATCTGCCTCGGCATTGAGAGGGACGCGCTCGCGGCCACGGCGGACGGCCTGGGCGAGGAATTTGTCAACGTCGCGCGCGCGGTCGACAAAGTGACCCTGGCCGGCGGCAAACTGCTCTTCAGCGGCGTGGGCAAGTCCGCCCACATCGCGCAAAAACTCGCGGGCACGTTCAACAGCACCGGCATCTCCTCGTGTTTTCTCGATGCCACCCAGGCGTTGCACGGCGATCTCGGCCTGTGCGCGGAGGGTGACCTCGCGATTTTGCTCAGCAACAGCGGCCAGACCGAGGAAATCGTGCGGCTCGTGCCCGTGTTGAAACGCTTCGGCGTCAAAATCATCGCCCTCACCAGCACGACCGGGTCGGACCTCGCCCGCACGGCCGACCTGAAACTCATTTACCGCGTGCCCCGCGAGGCGTGCCCGCTCGACCTTGCCCCCACCGCCAGCACCACCGCCGCGCTCGCGCTCGGCGATGCCCTGGCCATGGTGCTGCTCGAGGGCCGCGGGCTCACCCGCGACGACTTCGCCAAGTTTCATCCCGCCGGCACGCTCGGCCTGCAACTTCTTCTCCGCGTCAAGGACATCATGCGCACGGGAGACCGCACTCCCGTCGCCCTGCACACGGTGACCACGCAAGCCGCCATCCTGGCCATGACCAAGGCCAAGGCCGGCAGCATCGCGCTGGTCGACCCGAAGACCCGCAAGCTCACGGGCATCCTGACCGACGGCGATTTTCGCCGCAGCGCGCTGACCGGCCCGGATTTCCTGAAGAAAAAAGTCTCCACCTTCATGACGCGTTCACCGAAGACGATCACGGAGGATGCGCTCGTGGTGGATGCGCTGCGGTTGTTCGGGCAGCACAAGATCGACGACCTCATCGTCGTGGATGCGCGCGGCAAACCCGTCGGCCTGATCGACGGCCAGGATCTGCCGAAGCTGAAAATTGTATAAGGTAGGGCGCGACCGCCGGGCGCGCCGAATTCGTTCCCATTTCAACCGCGGATAACGCCCTTCTTCGCTCCATACAATGAGCTACGAAGGGCAGGCGGATGGGCGCGGAGATTCTCTTCTGTCATTCCGAGCCGTGCGAGGAATATCACTCGTAGTGTAATGCGAGTATGAGCGCCTATAGGCGCCTCGACGGGTTTCAACGTGACAATAATGTAATCAAGACCTAAAGCGATTCCTGTGAAAAAACTCATCTCGCCCCTTTTCATTATCTTCGTGCTGGCTGGTTGTGAAACGGCACAGCAAAAAGAATTCGAAAAACAACAGGCTGAAAGCGACGCAAAGGCAGCAGCGTTTCAACAACAAGAAGAAGAGGATTCGAGCCACGTGGCTGAAAAAGCGGCTAATCTTCAAAAGGGAATGAATAAACAAGCAGTAGAATCCACATTAAATTGGCCGCTTACGATGGTATCATCGACGACCAATGGCGAAACCAAGCTCGACCAGTACAAAACAGACGTGACGAACGGTTTCCCGAACGTGTGGCTAACATTTTTTAATGGCGCGTTAGACTCCTGGACCATCGTTCCACAGAACTGATCAATCAGCATGGCCCATTCCCAACCCGTTCGCGACTTTAGTCCCTTGCGAAGCAGCTACGACAATGCAGTCACATTTTCTTTCCGACACCCGCGCCCCTATGAACCCCAATCAAAAGAAAGTCCTGTTCGGTTATATCGCTGTTCTCGCGCTGATGCTGCTTTTCCCGCCCACGGTCATTAAGACCACGGTACAAATTTTTTCGGAAAGTGGAATTACCTATGATTCCCATAGTGCAAGCGGCGGGTTTCGATTCATTGCTGAAATTGGCAATCATTCGGGAACGCCTAGTTCCGATGACTCCATCGCCATGGATTTGACCCAACTTTCTATTCAGATTGTTATCGTGAGCTTAATTGCAGGGGCTGCTTATGTCGCCGTCAAAGAAGCAAAATGAGCCCATCCCAAATGGAAGAGATCACTCCGCGCAGTCATCGGCTGCTGGAAATTGAAGTACCGACTATTTTTCTGAGCGGCGGTTGCCATGTCTTCGCCAACTGTCTCGTCAAAACCCATGGTTATCGCCTTCTCAGCATTCAGGGAGATGGCTGTGATTTCTTCCATGTTGCCTGTGCTCCAAAAAACGAAGCCGACGTTGTAATCGACGCTCTCGGATGGTTTACCCATTTGGCGTTTCGTCGACGCATTGAAAAGCCCGTTACAATTCAAGCCATCACCGAATATGAGTTGAGACATCGGTTCACGGAAACAGACGGTCCCGGGCTTTATTCGCATTCATCGTTTGTCGAACGTTGCATGCTTCTGGCGGAAAATTGGATTCAAGAACACAAGGCGTATTTTGACGGTAGCACGCCAAAGCCAATTCCCGATATACCCAAAACATGGTCTACTTCACCGAAGGAGCTTTTTGGAAGCTAACCCAATAGGTTGCCATTTGCCAAAACGAGACCTCCCGCTACGCGGAATGACAAAACTGTTTTTCGGATAGCGTAGCGTAACCTATTGGGTTACAGTTTGCGGATCGGATCGCAGGCGACAGCAATATCTCAAACAATCAAGCGTGTCGGGACGACGCGCTCCACCCTACTCGCCGGAGAAAGTGACGATGACCGTGCGGGTGTGCGCGGCGCGGCGGTGCTCCCAGAGGAAAATCCCCTGCCAGGTGCCGAGCAGCAAACGCCCTTGGTCGAAGGGCACCGTCTCACTGGTGCGGGTCAGGACCATTTTTATATGGCTGGGCATATCGTCCGGGCCTTCGAGGGTGTGGGAGAAATTCGGATCGTCCGCGGGCACGAGCCGGTCGAGCCAGGCCTCGAGGTCGCGCTGCGCGGTCGGGTCGGCATTTTCCATGATGACGAGGCTCGCACTCGTGTGCTGGCAGAAAATGGTGGCGACTCCGCGGGAAAGCCCGCTGCGCGACAACTCGCGCGCGACGGCGTCCGTGATTTCATCCAATCCCGGGCCGCGCGGGCGAAGCGTGAGCGTGGCGTGGAGCACTTTGAACATTCAACATTCAACATCCAACGCTCAACGTCCAAGTTCAAGCCTCCGCGAACGCCCAACGCCCATGTAAATACCAACTACTCGCTGCTCACTACCCGCTACTCGCTACTTCCGCATCACCCTCCACCGCCACCGAGCGCACTTTCGCCGGGTTTGGTCATGGACATGGGTTCGAGCGCCTTGTCGAGCGTCGCGGCATCCATGAGTTTTTTCTCCAGCACAACTTCACGGAGGGTTTTATTTTTGGCCAGGGCTTCCTTGGCCACGGCCGCGGCGGCATCGTAGCCGATGTACGGGTTGAGCGCGGTGACAAGCATGAGCGAGCGGTCCACGAGTTCCCGGCAGCGGGCAGCGTCGGCCTCGATGCCGACCACGCACTGGTTGGTGAAGGCGCGCGCGCCGTTGGCGAGGCAGTGAATACTTTCGTGCAGCGCGTGCGCCATGAGCGGGATGGTGACGTTGAGCTCGAAATGGCCGTCGCGCCCGCAGGTGGTGACGACCTGCGACAGGCCCTGCACGTAGATGCAGACCTGCACGAGCATCTCGCTCATCACGGGATTGACCTTGCCGGGCATGATGGAGGAGCCGGGCTGCGTGGCGGGCAGGCGGAGTTCAGCGATACCCGAGCGCGGGCCGGAGCCAAGCAGGCGGATGTCGTTGGCGATCTTGGTCAGGCTGGCGGCGATAGTGGCGAGGTGGCCGGCCACCTCGACGGCGTCGTCGCGTCCGCCCTGGGCCTCGAAATGGTTGGCGGCCTCGCGGAAGGCCACGCCGGTTTTTTCGCCGAGGATGCGGCAGACTTTCTTCGGGAACTCGGGATGGCAGTTGATGCCGGTGCCGACGGCGGTGCCGCCGATGGCGAGCTCGCCGAGCGCGGCGATGGATTTTTTCGCACGTTCGACGGCCTTGCGCACCTGCGCGGCATAGCCGGAAAACTCCTGGCCGAGGGTGAGCGGCGTGGCATCCATCAGGTGAGTGCGGCCGATCTTGACGATGCCGGAAAACTCGGCGGACTTTTTCTCGAGCGCGGCGGCGAGTTCGTCGAGCGCAGGCACGAGGTTTTCCACGAGCGCCACCGCGACGCTGACGTGGAGCGTGGTGGGGATGATGTCGTTGGACGACTGGCCGAGGTTGACGTCGTCGTTGGGGTGAATGGGTTTCTTCGAGCCGATGGGATGGCCGGCGAGCTGCGCGGCGCGGTTGGAGATGACCTCGTTGATGTTCATGTTGCTCGAGGTGCCGGAGCCGGTCTGGAAAACATCGACGGGGAAATGCGCGCTGAGCTTGCCGTCGACGATCTCACGCGCGACTTGCTGGATGAGCTTGCTTTTGTCCGGGCTGAGGCGGCCCAGCTCTTCATTGGCCAGGGCGCACGCGAGCTTCACGAGGCCAAGGCCGCGAATAAAGCCCTCGGGCATGGGGCGGCCGCTGATGGGAAAGTTAAGCACGGCGCGCTGGGTGGAGGCGCCGTAAAGGGCGTCGTCGGGCACCTGCATCTCGCCCATGGAGTCTTTTTCGATTCGCATCGTGGCAAAAGGCTTACCACACGCCCACCGCGTGGCCAGAGGGAAAATCAAAAAGCCCCGCGTTTTGAGCGGGGCTTAAGCACACTATGAGAGGAACGCGCGGGTCGTTCAGAACTTGAGCGACACACTGTTGCCACTGGCGTCGAAACGGCCGGCATCATCGGCGAGGCCGTCGTCGCCCATGCGGGTGGCGAGGCGTTGATGCATGAGGGTCACAGGATCGACGGCGCTGACTAGGCGGACATCGGTCAGCGCAGCGAGCAAGCGCGCATGCTGCATTTCAGTCGGCGAAGAAACCTGGGCGAGCGGATCGGCTGTGCGGCGGGCTTTGACCTCGCCCATTGATTCCAAATTGGAAGCCGGCCGGGGACTGGCGAAGCGTTCATCGGCAAAACTGACCGACATGGAGTGCTCGGACAGCGAAGTGGCATCGGTCGCCTGAAGTGTATCGGGCAGCCAAATGACCGTGGTGGGGAGTGTCCGGGTGGCCGCAGGAGCCGCCGAGTGGTTGGCGGGCGGCACCGAGGCCACCGTCGTGGAAGTTGTTTTCTCCGGCAGGGTCACGGCAGGTGACGGCGCAAGGGCTGCGACCTCGGTCCGCAACGCAGCGGGCGCGGGTGCAATTTTCGCCACGGCGGCGGGCAATTTGCCGGAGCGCGCGATTTCAGCCACTGGCGAGAGATATTGATGCGCGACCATGACGGCAAAGGCGAGGGCCGCGGTTGCTCCGAGCGGGAGATAGGAAAAACGCGTGAGCGTGCGCGCGGCGGAATGCCACCAACGCTTCTTGCCCACGAGCGCAGCCAGTTGTTTGGCTTGAAGCTCGCGATCAAACTGGGCCCAAAACTCGGCGGGGGGGCGCTCAGCGCGCTTGAGACGCAGCAGGTCTTCGAGGGTGACTTTGTCAGGCGGCAGCTGGCTCATTTACGCAAATAGGGTTGAAGTTCAGCCTGTAAAAGCTGCTTGGCATAGTGCAGGCGCGAACGCACCGTTCCGACGGAACAGTCCATAACCTCCGCAATTTCAGCATGGCTGAGCTCATCGATTTCGAATAAAGTAATCACGGTCCGATGGTTGATAGACAGTTTTTGCATCGCATCGTTCAATTTTTCCTGAAGCTCCTTAACAAAGGTGTCGCGCTCGGCCCCGCTTTTATCCGTGAGCGCAGCGAGGATTTCGGAGTTTTTTCCCTCTTCAACGACCTTTTCGAGGCTGAAAAAGGTGCGGAGGCGGTTTTTTCGCAAATGAGTTACGGTTGAGTTGACCGCGATGCGATAGAGCCAGGTGAAAAAGGTGGCATGGCCTTGGAAGCGATTAATGGACTGGAAGGCCTTGATAAAGGTGTCTTGCGCCAGATCAGCCGTGTCCTCGCGATTTCCGGTCATGTTGTAGATGACGGAATACAGCCGTTCGCGGTATTTCACGATCAGGCGATTGAAAGCCGCAACGTCACCGGCCTGCACTTGTTGCACCAAGGCGCGATCGGCGTCAGCTTCCTGCTGGCGCTCGGGATTCGCGACGAATGCCTTGGTGATGGCCTTGGATGCTTCCATGCTCGAGTCAGTTATACGAAGATTGCCGGGGCGCGCAAATGGAAACTGCGCATCCTAGGTGTCAGTGGTGCTGGTCAGGTTTTCAACCTGGGCCCGCAACACGTCGGCGAGCTGTCCAAGCAATGGCGTGGGCGGCAGTTTCGGCCAGGGTTCGAGCGCCGAGGTGGCGAGGGAGAGTTCGGTGTGGATGGCTTTCGCGACGACGGCAAAAATGCCGTGCGCGCGCATCTGCCCGAGCCGGAGCGCAAACTGGGGCGGGCCATCGCCACGAATTTCCGCGGCCAGCCCGGCGCGTTCGCCGGCGGGCAGGTGCTCAAGCAGGACCAGGAGCGGCAGGGTGAGCTTGCCGCCGGCCAGATCGGTGCCGAGGGTTTTGCCGATGCGCCGCTCCTCGCCAAAAAAGTCGGCGAGGTCGTCGTACATTTGGTAGGCGATGCCCAGGTGCCGGCCAAAGGCGGACACCGCTTCGACATAAGCGGATTCGTAGCCGGCCAGGGAGCAGCCCAGCTGGCACGACACCCGGAAAAGCTCGGCCGTTTTCAAATCGATGATGCGCAGGTAGTCGGCCTGCGTGATCTCGGTCGTCCCGCGACGCATCGTCTGTACAATTTCCCCGGAGCAAACGCGGCGCGTCGATTCAGAAACCGCCGCGCAAACCTCGGTCGTGGGAAACTGCGCGGCCAGGTGCAACGCGTGGGCAAAGAGCACGTCGCCCATCAGCACGGCCGCGGTCGTGCCATAGACCCGCTCGGCCGTGCGGCGCCCGCGGCGAAGATCGGCCCCATCCATGATGTCGTCGTGCACGAGCGTGGCCAGGTGCACCATCTCGACAATGGCCGCGGCCCGGACAACGCCGGGGGAAATGGTTTTGGCCTCGCGCCAGCCGCTGAAAAAAACGAGCGCCGGCCGCAGGCGTTTGCCGTGGGTCTCGAGACAATATTCGGCGAATTCGCGGATTTCCGGCTCAAAGGCCGTGAGCTGCGCGTGCAGCATGCCATCGAGCTGGGCCAGGTGTGGCTGCAGCAGCACGAACAGGTCGGCAAATCCGGCGGCGGGTGGCGGGCTGACGGCTGGCATGGGATGAAAGCCTACGCTAGGCACAAAACAGCCGGATACCATTTCAAAATGCAAAATGGGCATCCGTTTGCAATTGCACCCTGCCCTTCATTCCTCCGGGAGCGGCCGGTCCTTGGTCTCGGGCAGGAAGGGTAAAACGACAAAACCGAGCAGAAGCACCAGGCTCACCCACATGCCGGCGGTGCGAAAGCCCTCGATGTTGCCGCCGAGCCGCTTGGTCAGCACGCCCATGGTGAAAGGGGCGGTCGCCGCCGCCAAACGGCCGAAATTATAGCAAAAGCTCGTGCCCGTGCTGCGCAGGCTCGTGGGGAAAAGCTCGGGCAGGTAAATGGCGTAGCCAGCCAAGACCGACAACTGGCCGAAGCCCATGAGCGGAAGCATCCAATAGATGTCATGGATTTCGCGCATGAACCTGAAAACGAGCAGGGTCGAAAGAAACGAAAACAAAAGGCCAAAGCCGATCGCGAAGCGGCGGCCTTTTACCTGGGCCAGCTTGGACACGGTCATCATGCCACAAAAAGCCCCGATGTTTTGCAGCAGGAGGCCGAGGGCGCGCCAGTAGGTTTTCTCGCTGGCGAGCGCCGCGGGGGTCAGGTGGGCGGAGGCCAGGTGCTGTTCAATAATGGATCCGACAATCTTGGGGTGAAAATTCCCCAAGCCCCACAAGCCCACGATGCCCGCGCCGCAGAGAACCAGTCCGAACCAGGCGTGCCGAGACCACACGGGATGTTTCAACAGGTTGCCGTAGGAACCGAACTTGATGCCCTTTTTCGCGCCGTCGGCCTTGGCCTTGACCCATTTCTCCGGCTCCTTGAGGCGGGCGAGGAAAAAAACCGCCAGCAAGGCGGGGGCCGCGCCAACGAGGAACACCGCCTGCCACGGCTTCAGGCCAAACGGCAGGAGCTGTCGGACCGCGAGCCAACCGATGCCGATGCCGATCAGCCCGGCGGCAATATTGCCCCAAGTGGACAGGGCTTGCAGGAGGCCGAGCGCTGGCGCCCGGGTTTCATCCGGGATGGAATCGGCCACCAAGGCGACCGCCAAGCCAAAGATGCCTCCAATCCCGATGCCCGTGAGAAATAGAAATCCGCAAAAACTTGCGAAACCCGTGGATAACGCACTCAAGCCGGTGCAAAGGGAATAGAGCAGCACGGAGATCGTAAGCATTCGGGCGCGGCCAAAGCGATCACCCAGCGCGCCGAGGACGAGCCCGCCCAGCGCCCAGCCGACCAGAAAAACCGACGTGGTGTAAGTGGCATACTCGGTGGCCCTGGCTTTGTCGCGCAGGAGATCTTCCATCGCGCTGTCGCGCGCGAGATTGAAAAACTGCTGGTCAAAACAATCGAAGAGCCAGGCCAGTGAAGCGGCGATAAAAATAACCCAGTGCTCGCGCTTGAACGCTCGCCACCACGGTTGGATAGAGGATGTCATGGGATTGGAGCGGGAACCATAAAGCTGGAAAATAGATTAGTGTATCAGTTTGGAGATGGTGTCCTGCATACAACCCTCAGCGTTGTCATCCAGAGCGAAGCGAAGGATCTCACAGAATCAAATCGTGAGATGTCAGACTGTCGGCCTTCGGCCTCGGTACCTCGCACGGCTCGGAATGACAAATAGGCAAACTGATACATCACTGGAAAATACGAGGGGGGATCAGGCCAGTTTCACCGGTTGACCGCTTTCAGCCGAGGCATAAATCGCGCGGACGAGCGCAACGGTTTTGCGCGCCTCGCGGCCGTCGATGGCCAAAGGATGACCCTGGTGCAGGGCGTCGATCAAATCCTGAATCTGCCGGAGATGCCCGTGATGGCTGATGGCATTCGGCGCACTCGCGCCGGAACGCATGCGGTCGTCCGGCTTTGCGGCGCGCACCGCGTCGTCGCCCGGCAGCGGCGCGCGAAAATCCCAGCGCGCGATAAAATCGTCCTCCAGCGCGACCGAGCCGTGCTCGCCGCAAATCTCGATGCGCCGCTGCCAGCCCGGGTAGATCGCGGTGCTGGCCTCGATGACACCGAGCCCGCCGTGCGCGAACCGCAACGCGGCGCAGGCGGTGTCCTCGGCCTCGATGCCGGTGTGCACGCGGCGGGTTTTCCACGCGAAGACTTCCTCCGGCAGGCCGGCGAACCATTGCAACAGGTCGATGGCGTGGATCGCCTGGTTGATGAGTGCACCGCCGCCATCAAGCGCGAGCGTGCCCTTCCATCCGGTATAATATTCCGGGGCGCGATGCCACTTCACATAGGCGCTGCACAGGACAAGCCGCCCGAAACGCCCGGCCTCGAGCGCGATTTTCACCGCGCGCGCGCCTTCGCCAAAACGCGCCTGAAAAATCGGCGCCACCCGCACGCCGGCCGCATCGGCCGCGCGCAAAATTTCATCGGCGCGCTCCACCGTGATCTCGAGCGGCTTCTCGATGACGACATGCTTGCCCGCGCGGATCGCCGCCAGCGCGACCTCGCGATGGGCGCCGCTCGGCGTGGTGACGCAAATCACGTCGATATCGGGGCGCGCCACCAGTTCCTCGATCCGTGTCGTCGAAAAGGGCACGCGATGTTTCTCCGCGAACGCCCGGACTTTTTCTTCCGAGCGCCCGGCGACGCCGACCAGGCGGGCGCCATGCGCTTCATGGATCGCCTGCGCGTGGTAGTCGGCAATCATGCCGATACCGACAAGGCCAAAGCCGATCGAGGGAGAGACAGTCATGGGGCGAAGAAAAACAAACCAACAAACCGAGGATGTGAAGGCATCTCAACAGGAATAGCACAAATACGGCTCGAATAGGATCCGGCCCGCAAATAATTGCCCGGCCAGTCCGAGACGGCTGCTGGCCGTCTTGGCCGGCAGCTTCGCGGTTGCACCACGCTAGATTTCCCCCAGGATTCGCGTTCCGATGCCGCCTTCCGAAAATCGTGCCCAGGAAAGCCGTGTGCTCGTCGACCAGTTGCAACGGTCGCAGATTTACCGGGACTACGAGCAGGCGTTTCGCGAAACCACCGGGCTGCCGATCAACCTGCGATCGATCGAGGCGTTCGATTTGCCCCACCACGGGGACCCCAAGGAAAATCCGTTCTGCGCGCTCATGGCGCAGACGAATCATTCCTGCGCCGCCTGCCTGCAGTTGCAGCGAAAAGTCGAGGAACAGGCGCAACTCAAACCGAAAACATTGAAATGCTTCGCCGGCTTGTGCGATTCCGCCGTGCCCGTGCGCGTCGGCGAAAACCTGATCGGGTTCCTGCAAACCGGGCAGATCCTCCTGCATACGCCGGAAAAAAAGGAATTCACCAAGACCACCCAGCAACTCGTGAAGTGGGGCACGGAGGTCGATCTGAAGCGGCTGGAGGAAGCCTATTTCCAGACCCGCGTGCTCACCCGGAAACAATATGAGTCGATCCTGCGGCTGCTGACAATTTTTGCGCAACATCTCTCGACCTTGAGCAACCAGCTCATGGTCAAGGCGGAGACGGAGGAGTCGCCGGCCATGGCGAAGGCGCGCATCTTCATCGCCGAGCGCTCCGCGGAAGAAATTTCCCTCACCCAAGTGGCGGGCGCGGTCAACGTGAGCGCGTTTTATTTCTGCAAAATCTTCAAGAAGGCCACAGGCATGACCTTCACCGACTATCTCGCCCGCGTGCGCGTCGAGAAAATAAAAAACCTGTTGCTCAATCCGCACAAACGCGTGAGCGAGGCGGCGTACGAGGCGGGTTTCCAGTCGCTGTCGCAGTTCAACCGGGTGTTTCGCCGCGTCACCGGCGAGGCACCTTCGGCCTATCGCGAGCGCCTGCACGGCCCGGGTCGCTCGTGAGCTATTTCTTTTCCGCCAGGGAGAACGACAGGGCTGGCGCGCACACCCGGCAGCAGCCTTCGCATAACGCCTCAATTTCACTTTGGGCGAGAAAATGCCATGCCTGGCAAAGCGTGGATATTTCCGCTTCGGTCAGATACCCTTCAGAGGATAAGACCACATCCAGCGCCTCGATCCCCGTGATAAAGTAGGCCAGCAGCGGATTCAGCCCGCAGGGACAAAGCGAACGAAGCGGCTCGAGATGGGTCTTGCGCAAACGAAGCCATCGCGAAGCAGGCCGGTCACGCACCAGCGTCTCCAGTTGCATCAAGGTCTCGTCCATGAGATAAACCAGCGTGTCGGGGTTGGCCAGCGGTGTGCTCGCCGGCTCGATTCGCAGGCGGCGGCGCCACTCAGTCTTGAGCAGCGTTCGCTGCGCGTGAAGAAGGACAGCCAGCCGGGAGTGCATGGGAATAATATACAAAATAACGCCGCCGCCTGCTGCGCGCGGCTTGGCCTAGTCTGCGCGTTTATTGTCACCGCGCATTTTGTCGCAGGACAAGATATGCGCAGTCCTGGCCAAGGCACGCGGAGGCGGATCCCAAGGCGCCTGATATGGTACGAGCGTGAAATTGAAGAAAGCCACCGCGCGATCGCATACCTTTATATCAATGGGGTCATCCCCTACTCGCACCGCCATTGTGTAGCTTTCGCCCAGTTCGTTTAATAAATAATATCATGAAGGCCTCCCTCCTTACCCCGGTCCTGTTCGTCGTCGCGATGGCCACTGCTCCCGCCCTCCGCGCAGTGCCGGCGTTCGCCCGGCAAATGAACATGAGCTGCACCGCCTGCCATACCGAGTTTCCACAACTGAACGATTTCGGCCGCCTGTTCAAATTAAGCGGATACACCATGAGCACCGAACAGAGCGATCTCCCGCCCATCGCGCTAATGTTTCAGCCGTCTTTTACCCACACGCAAAAAGATCAGGCCGGCGGCGCGGCCCCCGGATTTAAGGACAACAATAATCCAGCCCTCACCCAGGCGAGTATTTTTTATGCCGGCCGGCTGTTTGGCCCGTATGCCAAGGATGTTTTTGGCCAGGATGTCGCGAGGATCGTCAACAAAATCGGCATTTTTTCCCAGACCACTTACAACGGCATCAGCAAGACTTGGGCGATGGATAACACCGAGCTGCGTTTCGCCAATATCGGAACCCTCGGCGGGAAAAACGCCATCTATGGCATCTACCTGAACAACAATCCGACCATGGAAGATCCTTGGAACAGCACACCGGCCTGGGGTTATCCTTTTGCCGGCTCCGGTTTGTCGCCCACCCCTGCGGCGTCTCCTTTGATCAACGGTGGCCTGGCCCACCAAGTTGCCGGGGCCGGGGCCTACATCATGTTTAACAATTCACTCTATTTCAATGCGGGCGGCTATCACACCCTCCCCGCGCATATCCAAAAAGAACTCGGCACCGACCCGGCGGGCGAAGCCCAAATCCCGGGCGTGGCTCCCTACTGGCGGCTTGCGATCGTAAGGCCGGTTGGTTCCGCCACCCTGGAGGTCGGTACTTTCGGCCTGGCCGCCAACACTTATCCCGGACGCGACCAGAGCGCCGGCAAGGACCAGATCGTGGATGTCGGCGTCGACTCTCAATATCAAACTTCCATCGGACGGAATGACATCACCGCGCTCCTTTCCTACGTCTACGAAGATGAAACGTGGAGTGCCAGCCAGGCCCTCGGAAACACCAGCAATCCATCGGATGTATTGAAAAACCTGAAGGTCACCGTCGATTACCTTTTCGACAAAACCTATGGCGGCATGGTGCAGTATTTTTCTATCAACGGCGACAGTGACGCATCGCTTTATTCCGGCAGCCAGACCGGCTCGCCCAACAGCGATGGCTTCGTGCTGCAAGCGAACTATCTGCCCTTCAATAAGGGTGGCGGCCCGTCCTTCTGGCCCCGGAGCAACCTCAAATTGTCCGTCCAGTATACCTTCTATAATAATTTCGACGGCGCCAAAACAAACTACGATGGCGCGGGGACCAATGCCCGGGATAACAACACCCTCTATTTTGAAGCTTGGGTCGCGTTTTAACCGCACCGCCAAGCAATCATCTGCCCAACAACCTTGAATCCATTTTTACCATGAAAACAAAATACATCCCCACGTTACTCGCCCTCGCACTCATTGCCGTGGGCCGCATGCAGGCCGACCCTGCCGCCGCGCCGGTTCAGACCGTCGCGATCACCGCCACCGACACCCTGAGGTTCAGCGTGACCGAAATTGATGCCAGTCCCGGCCAGACACTGCACGTTGTGCTGACCAACGAAACCAACATGCCCAAAGACACCATGGGCCATAACTGGGTGCTGTTGAAGGCCGACCAAGACCCGATCGCCTATGCGACCGCCGCACTTTCGGCCAAAGACGAAGGCTATATCCCAAAAGCACTCGCCGGTGAAGTCCTCGCCTCCATTGCGATCCTCGGGCCCAAAGAGACCGGAGAAGTTACTTTCACCGCCCCGACCATTCCCGGAAGCTACCCCTACATCTGTTCTTGCGCGGGTCACTCCATGGCGGGAATGCGCGGAGTCTTGATCGTCAAATAACCAAGCCGGCCCAGGACGCATAAATCCATTTCGTTTATGTACTCCGACGCAGCATCCACCTTGGAGACTCCAAGAGAAACCTGGAATTCGACTGACCTGCAGGATCAAGCCTCGGCGGTCAGGGACGCCGTGGCTTTAATCAAGAGCGGGCACCGGGTCTTTGTGCACGGGGCCTCGGCCACACCCACGCTCCTGCTCCAAGCCCTCGCCGAACGTGAAGATTTGCATGACGTGACGCTCTATCATTTGCACACCTCGGGACCCGCTCCTTTTGCGGAGCCGCGCTGCGCCGGGCGTCTCCGTTCTGTTTCATTGTTTACCGGGGCGTCGCTGCGCCGGCCGATTGAGGAAGGGCTGGCTGATTTTATACCGGTTTTTCTTTCCGATATCCCCGCGCTTTTCGAATCCGGCCGCATTCCGCTTGATGTGGCCATCCTGCAGCTCTCGCCACCGGATGCCCACGGCTACTGCTCGCTCGGCACGTCGGTCGACGCCGCCAAGGCGGCATCGGAAACGGCCAAGATCATAATAGCGGAAATTAACGAGCAAATGCCGCGTACGATCGGCAACAATCTCGTTCCGCTCTCGCACATCGCCGCCTTTGTCCACACCAACCGCCCTCTCTTTGAGCACCTGACCGAACCAGAGACCGAGGTCGAAGCCCGCATCGGGGAAATCGTGGCCGGCTTGGTGGAAGATGGCTCCACGCTGCAAGTGGGAATTGGCGGCATTCCCGATGCGGTTTTGGCCCGGCTCCACGGCAAACGGGACCTTGGAATTCATACTGAAATGTTCTCCGATCGCGTGGTCGACCTCGTCGAATCCGGCGCCGTGACCAACCGGTTGAAAGTCGTGGGCAAGGACCGCATCGTCACCAGTTTCGTTACCGGCTCGAAGCGGCTGTACAAATTTGTCCACAACAACCCCAACGTTGTTTTCTATCCCTGCGACTGGACCAACGACACCGCAAACATCCGTCGCAATCCCAAAGTTGTCGCCATCAATTCAGCCCTCCAAATCGACCTGAGCGGACAGGTATGCGCCGACTCGATCGGCCACCGCATCTATTCAGGCATCGGCGGACAGGCGGACTTCATTCGAGGCGCCGCGCTTTCCCCCGGCGGCAAGCCCATCATCGCGCTGCCCTCGACGGCGGACGCCGGCCGGATTTCACGCATCTGCAGCCAGCTCAATCCGGGCGCAGGCGTGGTTACCACCCGTGGACATGTGCATTGGGTGGTGACGGAATACGGCGCCGTAAACCTTCATGGCATGACTTTGCGCGAGCGGGCGGAAGCCTTGGTTTCCATCGCTCATCCTGATTTCCGTACCGACCTGCGCCGTGAATTCACGTCAATCCGCCGGGTGGTTTTGCCCGACTCCAATTGCCTGTGACTCTCCATCCGATGCCTTGAAACCATGGGGGCGGCTTGCTCCTTACCCGGCACAGCATAATCTCCAAGATGTGCGCAGCGTCGGACAAATTATGCGGAGGCGGCCACGACAATCTACCGTAAGATAGCGATCTTATGAAAGCCACATTCCATCCCCTCAAGCATACCAGACATTCTCCTTACCCACCTGGCGAATCAGACCCTGCCCAGCCAAACCACACCGTATGTTCCTGGGTTAAGGAAATGATCGGGCTGTGCCTTCCGGATCACGTCATATGGTGCGATGGTTCCGAGAGCGAAAAAGAAACGCTGACGCGGGAAGCCGTTGAGCGCGGCATCCTCACCAAGCTAAACCAGGAAAAATTGCCCGGCTGCTATTACCACCGTTCAAGCCCGGACGATGTGGCCCGGGTGGAGGAATTTACCTTTGTTTGCACCGAAACCCGCGATGAGGCCGGCCCCACCAATAACTGGGCCGCGCCCGCGGACATGTATAAAAAGCTCCATCATCTCTGCGCCGGGTCAATGAAGGGGCGCACCATGTACGTGGTGCCTTATTTGATGGGGCCGCCCGGCTCGCCGCTGACCAAGGTCGGCATTGAGCTGACCGATTCACTTTATGTGGTGCTGAGCATGCGGATCATGACCCGCATGGGTGAAATCGCCTGGCGCCAGCTCGGCGAGAGCACCGATTTCAACCGGGGCCTGCACTGCATGCTCGATGTGAACAAGGAACGGCGCTACATCGCGCATTTTCCCCAGGACAATGCTGTGATTTCCGTGGGGTCAAACTACGGAGGCAACGTGCTGCTCGGAAAAAAGTGCCTCGCCCTGCGGCTGGGCTCATGGTTGGGCCGGAAGGAAGGCTGGATGGCCGAACATATGCTCATTCTCTGCGTCGAATCTCCCGCCGGTGAGCGTACCTACGTGGCCGCGGCCTTTCCCAGCGCCTGCGGCAAGACGAACTTTGCCATGCTCGTCCCGCCAGCCACGTTCAAGGGTTGGAAAATTTATACGGTCGGCGACGACATCGCCTGGATGAAACCCGGTGACGATGGACGGCTCTACGCGATCAACCCGGAGGCGGGCTACTTTGGCGTGGCCCCGGGCACAAATTTTCAAACCAATCCCAATGCCATGCGTTCGATCGAGCGCGACACGATTTATACCAACGTCGCGTTGACCCCGGACGGCGATGTCTGGTGGGAGGGCAAGGATGGCCCGCCGCCTGCCGAATGCCTTGACTGGCGCGGCCAGCGCTGGACGCCCGAGTCGAATGAAAGGGCGGCGCATCCCAACAGCCGCTTCGCCGCGCCCATGCACAACAACCCGATGCTCGCGCCGGAAGTGAACGATCCCAAAGGCGTGCCCATCAGCGGAATTATCTTCGGCGGCCGCCGCGCCACGACCATGCCGCTCGTCTTCCAGGCCTTCAATTGGATCCACGGCGTCTTCGTGGGCGCGACGATGGGCTCCGAGATGACTGCGGCCGCCGCCGGCAGCGTCGGCAAAGTCCGCCGCGACCCGATGGCGATGCTCCCCTTTTGCGGCTACAACATGGGCGACTACTTCGGCCATTGGTTGAAGATGCGCAAACTGATCAAGCGCCCGCCAAAAATTTTTCACGTCAATTGGTTTCGGAAAGGGCCCGACGGAAAATTCCTCTGGCCCGGCTACAGCGACAACATGCGCGTCCTAAAATGGATCATCGACCGCTGCCACGGCTGCGTGGGAGCGGAAGAAACACCGCTGGGCTGGATGCCCTGGCCGAAAGACATCAACATCGAAGGCATTCCCGGTTACCATCAGGCAGACCTCGACCGGGCCCTCGCGATCAACGTGGAAGAATGGAAGAATGAAATTCTTCTCCAGGATGAGCTGTTCCTAAGGCTCAACAACGACCTGCCCAAGGAGCTGCTCTTTCAAAAAGAGCTGCTCATCGCGCGGCTGTAGTTAACGGTGGAGAAAAACTGTCCGGAAGTGGAGTGGCATGATGGCGGCAGTAGTCTTGGGCCATTTCCCTCCGGCCATATTGGAATCTGGCGAGGGTTGAGCAAAAAATGCGCAGCGGGAAACGCGGAGTGGAGGTATCCTTAGGTCGAACCCAAATAAACCAACATGAAAACTCTCGAAACAATAAATCTTGGCTGGGCCTGCCAAAATAAAATCCCGTTGCTCAAGCCGAGGGAGAAGCCGAGCAGCAGCATGGTTCGCTACGAACTACCCACCCAACGAAAAATTCCACTCAGCATCGTCATCGGGCTAGTGGCGTTGATCGCTGTGATCGCCGTGCTATTTGGCTAACAGTCTGTTGAAAAAATCAGCGGCGCGAGCGGTTCCAACCGCCGCCGCGCTGCGGCTGGTGGCTGCGACCCGGTGCACCACTCCGACCCGGCTGGCCGCCACGTGGCGGCGCCGGCGGACGCGGGGCAAATGCCTTGTAGGCGAACCCGGGCAGGCGCAGCTCGGGAATTTGCTGGCCGATGAATCGCTGGATGTCGCGGATGTCGCCCGCGTTCTCGGGCGTGACCAGCGTGAAGGCATCGCCGACGGCCTGGGCCCGGCCGGTGCGGCCGATGCGGTGCACGTAGTCCTCGGGATTTTCCGGGACGTCGAAATTGATGACGTGGGTCACGCCGGCGACGTCGATGCCGCGCGCGGCGATGTCGGTGGCGACCATGACCTCGTACTTGCCGCTTTTAAAACCGGCCAGCGCTTCGATGCGCTGGTTCTGCGAGCGGTTGGCGTGCAGCACCGCCACAGAGTGATTTTGCGCCTTCAATTTGTGGGCGATCTTGTCGGCGCCGTGCTTGGTGCGCGAAAAAACGAGCACGCAGTCAAAGCCGGCCTGGCCCAAAAGCGCGAGCAGCAGTTCAAACTTCTGCTCGTGCGCCACCGGATAAAGCGCATGGTTGACCGATTGGGTCACACTGCGATTGACCCCGATTTCAACGCGTTCGGGATTCTTGAGCGCAAATGCAGCCACCGCCTGGATTTCCGGGGGAACCGTGGCGGAGAAAAACAGGGTCTGGCGCTGGCGCGGGCAGCGGCCGATGATGTCCTTGACCGCGGGGAGAAATCCCATGTCGAGCATGCGGTCCACCTCGTCGAGGACGAGGATGGTGATGTCGCGCAGCGAGAGCGTGCCTTCCTTGAGGTAATCCATCAGGCGGCCGGGCGTGGCGGCAATGATATCGACCCCGCGCCGCAATTCCTGCCGTTGGTGGCCGTAGCCGACGCCACCGAAGATGGCGACCGTGCGCAGGTCGGTGAAACGGGCGAAATCGCGAAAAGCGGTTTCGACCTGGGCCGCGAGCTCGCGGGTCGGTTCGAGGATGAGCACGCGGAGGCGTCCGTGCGTGCCCAGGTTGGAAAGGATCGGCAGGGCGAACGCGGCGGTTTTGCCGGTGCCGGTCTGGGCCGAGGCGATGAGGTCGCGGCCGGAAAGGACGACCGGAATGGCCCGCAATTGGATGGGCGTGGGATCCGTGTAACCGGCGGCCTGGACACCGCGCATGACTGGTTCGGAAAGGTTGAGTGCTTTAAATGGCATGGAGAACCGGCCATCTAATAAAAAAATCCGCCCAGACACAACCACCATCGGTGGGTGGATAAACCCGGGGAAATGACGAATGCAGAATGACGAAATCCGAATGGCCAGGGCTGATTCGCCATCCGGATTTCCGAGGTCGGGCGAGGCGTCTCCCCCGACAGGCTCGGGACCCTGAGCTTGCCGAACGCGCTCGACGAGCCGAGAATATTGCGGCTCGCCCGGAGGTCTCGCCCTACCCGCGATGCCGCGCGAAACGGTTGATTGGCGCGTTCCACGCAATCCGCGAGAAAGATTAAAGTTAGTAGCCCTGAGCCTCTTGGAAATCCCATTGTTGTTGGATCTGGCGCAGGGCCTCCATCTGCGAAGGGGAGAGAACCGCGCCGGCCTGCGCGAGAACCTCCGCAGTAATTGGGTTGGCATGCGTCGTCGGGAAAAGACCCGACCCGAAAAGAATGCTCAATGAAAACGGGACGTTCAGCTTCGGCTGCGATTCACGGAGCAGCACGACCAGCTGGCTGGTTTGTTCATCAGCAAGAGGCGTGGCCGCAGACTGCAGGGTCCGGGCCAGCGCATTGACCGCGATCCATGGCATCAAGTCCTCGCCATAACCAAGATATTGCCCATACTCTGGAGCGGTCAATAATGCCTTGATCTCGTTTTCGACGTCCCGCTCATTTGTGACCATCGATTGATGAAATAATTTTTTAAGTTCAGTCGATGGCAGTCCCTCCTGTCGAACTCCCGTCGTTTGCATGGCTTCATTCACTTCGATATCGACCATTTGTTTCTTAATCAGGAGATCCTTGAACTGATCCAGCCTGGTTGCCGACAAATTGAGCGTCTTAAAGAGCGGTCCATAAAACAGGTCCAGGCGGGACTTCGCCAGTGCGATGATGGAAGCGCGATATGCAGCATCCGTTTTCATTTTACGCCGAAAAGCAGTCTCCGCGAGGCGGGCTTCGACGTTCGCATTGGCGGGCGACTGCTGCGGTTGAACGGCGTTTGAATGATCCACGGTCTGGCTGGGGCCGCTGACCGCTTGTTCGGCTTGGTCGATCGGATTCTGCCCGACACCACTTACTTGGCTCGTCGGGCTGGAAGATATTGCGGGCGGATGCCGGTGGTTGGCCTCGTAAACGACAACGCCCGTTCCGAGGGCCGCAATCGCCACTCCGGTCAGGATCTTCCATGCTCCGAATGTCGCGGTGGTAAGCGCGCCGGCCCGGCTGAGAACGCCGGCCACAATTTTGGCGACCAGGCCGCTTGGCGCCGCCAGGCCCGATTGGCTGGCGAAGATCGCGGCCAAGGCCACGGAGGTTGAGGCAATCCCGCGCTTGGCGAGCAGCCCGCGCAATTTGTCGAGCGCGCGGTCAATCCGCATCCGCGCGGCATCGGGGCTCAATGAAAATTTTGCGCCAACCTCGGCCAGGGGAAGGTTTTCAAAAAAACGCAGCAGCACCGCTTCGCGCTCGGGTTCGTTCAATTCGTCCATCGCCTCGTCAATGATGGGTCGAAGCTGGTCCCAGCCGGGCTCCGGCGTGGAGTGAAGTTCATTCATGGTATGGGCCTCCTGTTCATGGGTTCGCCGACGCTGCTCGGTCCGCACCGCCTGGGCCGCGGCGAATCGGGTGCTGGTGTAGAGCCAGCCCGTGAGCACGGTCCGGTTCTTAAGTGACGGGGCTTTGCGCGCCAGATCGGTGAACACACTTTGCGCGACATCGTCTGCGAGGTGCCCGTCGCCTCCGACACGGCGCAATGCGGCAAAATACACCAGGTTGATATGCCGGCGAACGAGCTCGGTGAACGCTTCCCCTGAGTGTTCATCGACGTATCGGCATAGCAGCTGGGCGTCCTCGGTCATGGGTTTGGATGAACTTCAAGGAAAGTTCCTGGTCTTCGCAAAGAATCTCGCGCGGGATTTGAGGATTTCAAAACCAACCAGCAGGGTGCAAACCGCGTAGAGCACGGTAAAGAACACACCAAGGTAGGCTACCGCGTCTCTTCTGTTGTAAATACAAGCCGTTAAAATAAAGAAAAAAAGCGTTAGGGCGAGATTACCCCAAAAGACAAAACGCCGGCCTTCAATAATGACATCCGGGGCGGCCTTTCCGTCGTCACTGATCGATCTCATTTGGGGTCCTTCTCTTCCTGTTTTGCCTGCTGCAACTCCTCGTAAGTCAGCCTGCCGGGGACTTCACATTATGGCGTGTTTGTATCGGCGATCTGCTGGCTTTCGAGTTTGGTGAACGCATCCTTCGAAAGCTCGAAGAGCCCGTTGTTGGGCCGGTACGCAAATACGCTTCCGTGGATGGTAAAGATAAGGATTAAATTGCAATCGGGCCCGGCTTCCTCGGTGGCTGGGATAATAAAGGCCGGCACACCGGTCGCCTTCAGCCGCGTTTCGGCGTAATGAACCTGGAGATTTTCGTCATCCCCATCGAGGCTGCTCGCAGCTCTGCTTCTGCCAGTTGCCTTGCAAAATTCTACGTACTCTTCCATCAACTCTTTATCTGACAGCGTGGTAATATCCTTGGCGTGACCGAAGGCGCAAACGTGGTCATCACAATACGGACTCCGAATATGTAATTCGTCTCCAGAAGTGTAGACGGCAAAGGCAACAACCGGTCTCTCCTCATCAGCCACGATATCTCCAAATCCTTGGGGGTGCAGGCCACCTCCCGCCATTTTAGGCTGTAATTTTTTATTAAGGCGTGCGTTCGCAGGTGCAGAATGCTTCCATGACACCAGCCTGATTTGTTCATTGGGATGCTTGACCTTGTATTCAGCCAGAAAGACCGCACTGTCGATCAGGCTTCCGTTCTTGATGCACAAGAAGCCACCCCAACCCTTTGCTTCGCGTATTTTATCACGTTCCGCCAGGCGTTCACGAAGGCCGCTGACTCCGTCATTCGTCGGCGTGGTCGGCTTTTCAGTATTTTCGGCGGGCGTTGCCGCCGAGATTTGTGGCGAGGGATTGGCTGCGGCTGGCGGTGCGTCTGGATCGCTCGCAGCGTCGGCCCAAGCAGCATCTGAAGACGCAAAAAATCCAAGGACGTACAAAGCGATGGGCATCTGCAGTCCCCGAAGGCGACTGCGAATGGACACGCCGTTGAAAAGGTTGGTTGGTATGGAAGGTTTCATGGGTCTGTCATTATAGTAACAGCCGGCCGTTTCAAAACCGAACGGAAAAACTTCGGCCAAACCCGGTTTTTAATGAGGAATCCGGAAGCTAGGATTGGGCCTCAGTCATTAGAACCCCTCTTTTCCCGGGTTCATGGCTTCCTACTTAAAACAGCCTTCCCTGCGCCGGCTGTGTTTCGAAAAGGCAACTTTTTGGTGACAAGCCCTCATCCCGATTGCGCCGCAAATCGAATGCAATTCGCTGCCTCGGTTTCGCCTCGTTTTCCCTCTTCGCGCGCGCGAACGCCAAAACCCACAAGTCAACTAGACATACAAAATGAAAACTCATCATCAGCTCTGTTCCCTGTTCGCCGCCGGCTGTGTTTTTGCCGGCTTCTTCCCCGCCCAGACTGCTTCCGCCATCCCGCTCGAAAGAGTCCACACGGTGTTCTACATCTACATGGAAAATCACAACTGGACCCAGCCGAATGGGAACGTGAATAATTTGCCCACCAGCGGGATTGAACAAATCAAAGGCAACCCGGCGGCTCCGTTCATCAACGGCTTGATCGACCCGCACAGTCCGTTCGCCGCGGAGGTTTCCTACACCAACAATTGTTACAATGTCCTGGCCACGCCATCCGGGCTCAACCCGAGCATTCATCCTTCGGAACCGAACTACATCTGGCAGGAAGGCGGCAGCAATTTCGGGGTGACTGGCGATGCCGATCCCTACATGGACACGACGGATGCCGGCGGCAACGTCTTCGCCGTGCCAAACATCGCCGGCCTGCTCCAAAATGCCGGCCTTTCCTGGAAGTCCTACCAAGAGGGTATCGATCTCGTGCCCACCTCGGGAACGGTCAATCACCCGGGCGCGAACAGCCTGACCAACACCGTCGCGCCTCAAGCCCAGCGGACTGTCCCGCTGTCGAGTTTCAGCGGCACCTCCGCTTCCTACATCAATCCCTACAACGGCAGCAACCAGTACAACCTGGCCCCGAAGCATGCCGGCGTGGTTTTCTTCACGACGACCAACGGAGGAACAACGACCGCGGGAGACTACAGCACCTCGAATCCGGAGGTTCCCCATTATCTGCCGCTGGAGGAGCTGGAGAGCGATCTCGATCACAACAAGGTCGCAAGGTTCAACGCCATCACGCCCGACCAGTATAACGACATGCACACCGGGCTCACGGGCGGCTTCACCTACAACGGGATTCACTACACCGGCGACGCCGCGAATATCGCGCAGGGCGATAACTTCCTTCGCACCGTCGTGCCAATCATCATGGCCTCGAAAGCCTACCAGCACAACGGCCTGATCGTGATCTGGAACGACGAAACCGAGAAGCAGAACAGCACGGATCTGACTTCCAACGACACCAGCCACAGCGTCATGGAAATCTTCATCTCGCCCCTCGCGAAGGGCAACGCCTACCACAACGACGCCATCACCTACACGCATTCGTCCGACGTGGAAACGCTGCAGGAAATCTTCCCCATCGGGCCGAAACAAGGCCAGCCGTTCCTCGGCCAGACCACGTCCGATGTCACCGGCAACCACGATTATTCGGACCTTTTCATGGATCATCCTGATCACGAATAAGACTCGGCCTAACCGGGAAACACCTCCGCGGGAAATTTAAGTACCGCACGCAACACACCAACAACGGGCTCACCGCAAAAATGCGGTGGGCCCGTTTTATGTTTATTTCTCCGCACTCAATTACGAAGATTCTTCAGGTGGCTTGAAACTTCGGTAAACGGTTTTGCGCGGCCCGAGAAACTCGGCAATGAGCTCGCCCGCCTTGTCGTAGCGAAAGACAACCCTGTATTTGCCGACGCGCAACCGCCAGAACCCCGCAAGTTTGTCGGTCAGCATGCCCACATCGCGCTTCTTGCCGCTGCTTACATCATCGAGCGCCCGGCGAATGTCTCTTTTGACGCCCGGATGCAATTCCTTGAGGGCGGCGACGACTTGGTCCGAAAATTTCAAGCGGGTATATCTTCGGCGTTCCGGTAGCGGACTTCACCCTTTTTCATGCGCTCCAAGTGAGCCTTAAATTTGGGGTCAGCCAGCAATTCCAAGGTTTCGCCCGGTCGCAAATCGAACGGCAGTCCATCAGTCTCGGTAACCTTCGCATAAAAGACGTTGATAGCCTGAGCCGGGGTCAGGCCGTAGCGGCCGAGGATTTTTTCAGCCCGGTTTTTGCGCCGGCTGTCGACGCGGGCGCGCAGGAGAGTGGTTTTAGCCATGTGCTCAATCTAGTCCCATTTGTGCCTGGGTCAAGTGTGGGATGCGGCAAAATACTCGGCCGTCGGGCTCCATTGAGCAAACGAAGAGGACATGGAGGCGGGGTTTCAATGGATGTGAGACCCGCCTTCGCTCTGCGAGCTACGGCGTGGCATGCATCGCATTGCGATGCATGGTGGACGCTACAGGACTCGAACCTGTGACCCCGTGCGTGTGAAGCACGTGCTCTAACCAACTGAGCTAAGCGTCCGGCGCAGGGGACAGCTCTACCAAACCACCGCCAAAAGCAAAGCGGA
>Ga0210392_10000263_pt1 | contig 37986 bp, 35 predicted proteins | sample IncBWC30OmetaG_FD_161057 | JGI IMG/M metagenome (GOLD analysis project Ga0210392, IMG submission 161057) | Forest soil microbial communities from Barre Woods Harvard Forest LTER site, Petersham, Massachusetts, United States - Inc-BW-C-30-O ... | reverse complement strand
AGAACGGCTCCCACCTTGTCCGCCATATGATTCGCGGCGCCGTACGAGTGCGTGCGCGCCTTGTCCCCCGCGATCACGAAGTTCCCGAACACGGCTGTCTGATACGCGCCCGGCTCCACGATCGACGATTCAATTCCCTGTCCAGCCAATTCGTAGTGGTACGCCTCCCCGAGCGCCTCCATCGCAAATTTCGTTGCGCAATAAAACCCAAAGCCCGGGATCACCAAGCGTCCGGCACCACTGCTGATATGCAGCAGCAGTCCACTTCGTTGCCTCCGCATGTACGGAAGCACCGCGCGGTTCACTCGGACACAGCCGAAGAAATTCGTATCCATGATCTGCTGCGCCTGTTCGGTGGTGGTGGCTTCCATCAAGCCGCTGATGCCGTACCCGGCATTGTTGATCGCCACGTCGATGCGTCCCGCTTGCTCCACGGCGGTGCGCACGGTCTGCTCCACCGAAACATCGTCGGTGACATCCAGTTCCAGGACGTGCAGCGGCAGCGATTCTTTCTGGGCCAACTCCCGGAGCTCCGTGGCATTCGTCGCGTTGCGTCCCGCGGGATCGCGCATCGTCGCGAATACGGTATGCCCATGGTGCGCCAGCGTCTCAGCCATCAACCTGCCAAATCCCGTACTCGAACCTGTGATCAGAACAACTTGCTTGAAATCCATGACACCCTCCACGGACGGCTACCAATTGGATGTCCGAAGTACAGCCCCGCGATACCCTCGGAAAGGCGACATGAACAAAAACAATCGGCATAGGGGGAGCGCTCGCCCGCTCTCCCCTGCCACACCAACGTACATGCGGGTCCGCATACGGCGGTTCAGTAAGTTGAGCCCTGACCGGCCGTAAGGTTCGAAGCGTCGTTCGCCACGAGGGCTTCGCCGCTCTGCAGATTTCCGTTTCGGTTTCACCGTCTTCTGAACCTGCAAAACTCAGCCGCAGTTGATTGGCTGGCGCAGTGCCACCCGTGAGTTCGACGTTCTACGCTCACTCTCACTGTTTGGGCCTTCCTCACTTCCGTGAGTACTACCCCCGCCGCTGACTTCTGTTGCAGCATCAGCGTGAATTACTCCACGCTCAGTCACGAATCCGAGACATGCAACAGATCTCCCGCGATAAGCCCGACTCCTTTCGATACGCGACCGCCGGGTTTACCACCAGCGCCCCTTGATGGATACGGACTTTGCGATCAGTTGCCCGGTCCTCCGACGCCGTAGGCCTCAAATCCAGTTCTTGTCCATCGGCCCGTATCTTTGCTCCACGCTTCCTTTAGACCCCACCTCACGGTGGTGCCCATGCGCTTCGCTACCCTTCACCTCCATCAGGTTGGGGCGGACTTCCACCCGCTAGCTGCCGACCCTGCACGGCGTACAAGAAAAAGGGCTCCTGGAGTGAATCCAGGAGCCCGAAGGTCGTACCGTTTATCGTTGGCTATTACACGCTGAAGGAGCTGCCGCAGCCACACGTGCTCTTCACGTTCGGATTGTTGAACTTGAAGCCCGCGCCCTCGAGCGTTTCCACGTAATCGATTTCGACGCCATCCAGATACATCGAGCTCATCTGGTCAACCGCCACCTTCAGTCCGTCGAAATCCGCCACTTCATCCGTTTCGTTTGTTTGGTTCTCAAATGCCATGTGGTACTGAAAACCCGAGCAGCCTCCGCCCACTACGGCAACGCGCAGCGCCGTGGGAGCGGGATTCTGCATGCTCATGATTTCCTTCACCTTCGTAGCCGCAACTGGCGTCAGGTTAATCATAAATCGAATGGCCTCCATCGCGGGCCGTGCCGCGAGAATCTCTACAAAACCAGTATAACATAGCCCAACAAGAGGGAAAGTTCAGGCGTTTCGCACCGATTACTTCCCTGCTGTCCGCCTCAAGGTGCTCGTTTCGGGGCCGGCTTTCGACAATCCCGGCCGAAGTCCTTTAGAATAGATGCGCTTATGACCCACAAAGTTACGTTGTTGCCTGGGGAAGGAATTGGCCCTGAAGTCGCCGTTGCTACCAAGCGCGTTCTGGAAGCTTCCGGCGTGCGGATCGGCTGGGAAGACCTGGACGCCCGTGCCCTGAACACCGACAAAAGCACGGTACGCGGCGAGGTCCTGAATACCGCCGCAATCGACTCTGTCCGCCGCAACCGCGTGGCGCTCAAAGGCCCCATGGCCACGGCGATTGCCGGCGGCGCGCCCAGCGTGAACGTCGCGTTGCGCAAAAGTCTCGACTTGTACGCCAATCTGCGCCCGGTCAGAAATTTGCCCGGAGTGAAATCGCACTTCGATGGCGTGGACGTAGTCATCGTCCGCGAAAATACCGAAGATTTGTACTCCGGCCTTGAGCACGAAGTCGTGCCTGGCGTGGTCGAGAGCCTGAAGATCATCACCGAAAAGGCCTCGACGCGAATCGCCCGCTTCGCCTTCGACTATGCCAAGAAACACGGCCGCAAGAAAATCCACGCCATCCACAAAGCCAACATCATGAAGCTCAGCGATGGGCTGTTCCTGCGCTGCTGCCGCGCGGTCGCGGAACAATTCCCCGAAATCGAGTACAAGGAATTAATCGTCGATAACGCCTGCATGCAAATCGTCATCAATCCCGACCAGTTTGATGTGCTCCTGCTCCCCAATCTCTACGGCGACGTCATGAGCGATCTGGCTGCGGGATTGGTGGGCGGCCTGGGCGTAGTGCCAAGCGGAAATATTGGCGAGGAGGCAGCGATTTTCGAGGCCGTCCACGGAACCGCACCTGACATCGCGGGAAAAGGCCTCGCGAATCCCACCGCGTTGCTGATGAGCGCCATTCTGATGCTCCAGCATCTGGGCGAAACATCGGCCGCCGACAGAATCGAGCAAGCCCTAATCAAAGTCTACCAAGAGGGCAAGCACATCACCCGCGACGTAGGCGGGACCGCCACCACCCAGCAATTCACCGACGCAGTGATCGCCGCCCTCCGTCCCGCCTAATATCCGGATTTGCCAAAGGCTTCGGACAGCCCAATGGACTCAGGGTTCATGACCGCGAAGGAGAAGCTTGCTCGCCATCTCGCCGCGACGGCGAACGGTACTCACGGCCGCACCAATGTTGCTGCACAAGAAGAGGCAAGAAACAGCCGAATGCATTTGCGAAACTTTCTGAGCGGATCCGGAAGTCCGGGAGATGGGGTGGACGCTTTCGTTCAGGGGACGGCCCAGAGAATCATGGCCCCTCATTCAGATGAGCTGCACGTAAACCCCTGCCCCATATGCGGCAAGGTCACGAGCACCAGGGAACTTAGAACTGAGAACTTGGAACCTCTAACCGCCGGCTGTCACCTACATTTTATATCTTCCCAAATCCTCGTCACTCAACCCTTCCAGATAGTTCCTCAACTGCTCATTCGTACTGCGCTCTGCGAGCGCCGACGATACCTTCGAATTCTTCAACACCTGCTCGTCCACAAAGATCGGGCAGTCCATCCGCAGCGCCAGCGCCAACGCATCGCTCGGCCGCGAGTCGATGCTCATCAATTCGCCACCATGCTCCACCCAGATCAACGCGTAAAACGTATCGTCACGCAGATCGTTCACCACGATCTTCTGTACCGACACATCCAGCCCCAGGAACACATTCTTCAGCAGGTCATGCGTCATCGGCCGCGGCGTTTGCACTTTCTCAATTTCCAGCGCAATCGCGTTGGCTTCGTACGCTCCCACCCAGATGGGCAGCACTGCCTGTCCTTGCACATCCTTCAGTACCACAATCGGCATTTGCGTCACCGGGTCCATCATCAGGCCGCGTATTTTCATCTCAACTTCCATCGCGTCCTCCTCTGCCGACTGCTCTATACCTTAGTGTGTTCCCCAATCAAGCTATTCGGACTCGCCCCGGTCACCCTTACCTGCACGTAGTGTCCCAGAAGTTTTTGCTCTGGTGAAGTGAAATTCATAACTTTGTTTGACGACGTATGCCCTGACCACTGATTCTCTCTCTTAGACTTCCCTTCCACTAGCACCTCAACCGTCTCGCCCACCAGCCGCTCATTCCTGGCCCGTTGAATCTCCCGCTGCTTCTCCATCAAGATCGCCAGCCGCCGCGACTTTTCTTTTTCCGGAATGGCATCGTCCATCTTCAACGACGGCGTATTCGGCCGTGGCGAATACTTGAACGAAAACGCCCCATCGTACTGCACCGTGTCCAGCAGGCTGAGTGTCTCCTCAAAATCCTTTTCCGTCTCTCCGGGAAATCCCACAATCAAATCGGTAGTAATGCTGATGGGACGTTTCGACCCATGGAGCAACGCAATTTTCTCCAGGTATTCATCTCGTGTATACGTTCGCGCCATAGCCCGCAACACGTTCGTCGAACCGCTCTGCACCGGCAAATGCACATGCTCGCAAATTCCCGGTACCGTCTCGATCGCTTCCACAATATCTTTACCGAAATCCCGCGGGTGCGAGGTCGTAAACCGTACGCGTCGTATTCCCACCACTTCCGCCACCGCCACCAGCAATTCCGAAAATCGTATTCGCCGCGCGCTCGGGTCCTCGTAGGAATTCACCGTTTGCCCGAGCAGTTGCACTTCCGTGTAGCCCATATCCGCCAGCTGCCGCACTTCTTCCAATACCGACGCGCTCGCCCTGCTCCGCTCTGGTCCTCGCGTATATGGCACCACGCAATACGAACACGCCTTGTCGCAGCCCTCGATAATCGTCAGATACGCCCGCCAGGGATTGTCCCGCCGCGTAATCTCGGTCTCAAACGTTTCGTCGGTGTCCAGCTCCAGCCCGGTGATCCGCTTCTCGCCCGCTTCCAGTTGCGCCAACAACTCCGGCAGCTTCCGATAACTCGCGCTTCCGCACACCAGGCTGACCCATGGCGCGCGCTCAAAAATGTCTTCGCCCTCCTGCTGCGCCACGCAACCCAGCACGCCAATCACTTGCCCTTCTTTCCGCGTGGTGCGGTACTCTCCCAATCTTGAAAAAACTTTTTGCGCCGCCTTCTCCCGGATCGAGCACGTGTTGTACAGAATCACGCTAGCCTCGTCCGTGCGCTCCACCTGCTTGTATCCACGCGCCAGCAGCACCCCGGCCACCTTCTCCGAGTCGTGGTCGTTCATCTGGCACCCAAACGTCTCCAAATAAAACGTCCCCGCCCCGATCCCATTTTGTAGCGGCGCGTTTACCCCACCATCTTGAGGTGACCTTTTGTAGTGGCCGACCCTTACGTCGGTTTCTTCGATGTTGCCGGTGTAGCCGCCGCACTCCGAAGCGGGCGCTTTTCCCCCAGGCACACCCGTCCCCGCCAGCCTCTCCACACTAAAATCAAACCCATTCCCCATAACCCTTACTCTACCACACGGCTTATTCAGCAGGCTTTTGCGCCTTCATGTCTGCGATCTTTCGGACGAGGCACCAGGGTGATTGGTTGACCTTCTTACAGTCCAATGTTTAAATTTCCTCAGCTTCGCCATCGCTCGGCGCAGCCATTGTCGTTTGTCTTATCTTTGATTTTTGACCTTATGCCGACCTCCTCCGAGAGCGACTCCAACGACCGCCTTGTTATTCTCATCGCTTTGCGTCGTCCTCGGCCTGCTCTCCGTCGGCATTTTTCTCCGCTCTCGGATCGTTGCAGTCTCCGCACTGGTCCTTTACTCCGTCACCATCGTCTTCGCGATTCTCACGTAAGGTCCGCAAATTTCCAATCCGTCCGTCCCGTCCCTCCCGCTGGCGACGAATCCTCTCACCGCTCTTAATCACTCCGCCCCAGCCATCTTCATCCCATACGCATACTTCCCCACCAAACTTGCCGGCAACTCGACCTCCACATCGGTTCCCTTCTGCGTCCACTTCAGATTTCCCGTCGTTCCCAGCATCGTCACGGGCGTCCCTGCCTTCAGCGTCACATCCCGAATTGTCGCCGTCTTGCCTTTCGGCTCGCCCAGTAAAAACGCGTACACCGCGCCATCCTTCTGTGTGAATCTCACCTTTATTCCGTCCGCCGTTGCTCCCTCCGCCCTCTTCCACGGCCTCGTCCCGTAAATTCCCTCTCCATTCATTTCCAGCCACGTACCCAGCGCCTTCAACCGATCCATCTGCACCGCCGGAATTGTTCCATCCGCCTCCGGTCCCACATCCAGCAGCAAATTGCCGTTCTTGCTAACAATGTCCACCAGAAGATAAATCAACTCGTCGTTCTTTATGGTGTCGGCCTCGCCCTCCGCTCGGTTATAGCCAAACGATCTTCCCAGCCCGCGGCACTCTTCCCATTTCTTCGCGCTGATCTTGCCCAACGTCTCATATTCCGGCGAGCTGAAATCCGAATGCGTCACGCCAAACCGGTCGTCCACCACTCCTTCCGGTATCGCGTTGTAATATTCCGCTATGATTTCAAGCGCGTGCCCCGACTTCGGATAGTCAATGTCGTTCCACAATACCGACGGCTGATATTTCCGGATCAATTCCCGCAGGTGGGCGTCCGCGTATTTCCCATAGGCCTCGGTTTGTGGCTCTACGCTCTTGGCCTGCTTCCAGCTCGTGATCGGTCCCGGCACAAACGTCCAGTCATATCCTCCTGAATAATAAAGACCCATTTTCATTCCCTGGGCCCGCACGGCGTTCGTCAACTCACCCACCAGATCTCGCGTCGCATGTTGCCGGTCTTTCGGCAGCGTCGGATTCGGTGTCTCGCTCGGCCACAGAGTGAATCCCTCGTGATGCTTCGACGTCAACACAACGTACCGGGCGCCTGCCATCTTGAAAACCTGCGCCCATTCCTCCGGTTTCCACTTCTGCGTTTCTTTGTCGAACGTTTCCGCGAAATTGTAGTAGTTGTATTTCGCCCCGTAATGTTCCTTGTGGTATGCCTGCGTTGGCGAGCCCTCCAGCCGCAACGTGTTGTAGTACCACTCCGCGTAAGGATTCCTCTTCAAATACTCTTCCGGCGAGAGCTTCTCTCCCTCCGGCGTCAACACCGCCCATCCCGGCACCGAGTACAAGCCCCAGTGAATAAAAATTCCAAGCTTCGCGTCCGCGTACCACGCCGGCAGGGGATGCTTGTTCAGCGATTCAATCGTCGCCTCGTATTTCCCGGAGCCCTTTTGTTCTTTCGTCCGCCCGCGGAGCCCGGTTACCGCAATCGCGCATCCCACCATCACCGCCGCCCATCTCCACCAGTTCCTCATTTCTCTCTCCAGTCATGGCTCGCGAAATCTTCTTGTCCTTCATCCTTACTTCGTTACTTCCGTACCTCGCTACTTCGGGTCCCCAAGTATGCAATGACAAACAACAGTCCCAAAATCGAATCCGTCGCCGCAAACACCAGATCCGAGCGATGCATTCTTCCTTGCATCACCAACGCCATGACGGCAATTCCATAGGTGAATTTTTCCAGTACGCTCGGGATCATCATGGGCCGCAACCTCACCGGATCTCTCGCAATAACCAGAAATACGATCTGCCAAGCCAACGCCACTCCCACAAATCCATAATAAAATCCCGGATGCGTGATCGCCGGCGGGTCTTTCCTCCCGATCAAGTCAAACATAAAGTACAGTGGCGTGATTACCAGCAATCCCCAGATTCCCGCTACCCAAAACACCACCTTGGCAAATTTCATTCCATCCTCCCTGTGCAGCATAACCAAAATCTCTCTCGGTTTCCTTCACCTTCTTACCCTTCTTCCGGTTACAATCATTCTTTCCCAGCGACGACAGCTCATTCTCGAGTGAACCATGCGCTCCACCGCCACACAACGTTCCACGTACGCTCTCGGCCACTCCCAGCAGGAACTCCATCGACTCAGCCGCCAAGCGCAGGCTTTCGAGCCCTTCACTCGCCAGCTCTTTCTCCAAGCTGGCATCGCACCCGGCATGCGTGTTCTCGATGTCGGCTGCGGCGGAGGCGATGTCGCATTCCTGGTTGCGGATCTCGTCGGTCCCGGCGGTGAGGTCGTCGGCACCGACCGCGCTGCTTCGGCGATTCAATGGGCCATCTCCCGCGCACAATTCCGCAGTATGAGCAACATTCGTTTCCTCGAAGGCGACCCTACCGAAATGTCGTTCGACGAACCATTCGACGCCGTTGTTGGCCGTCTCATCCTCATGTATTATCCCGATCCGGTCGTTGCGCTTCACAAACTCCAAAATCACATTTGTCCCGGCGGCCTCACGGTCTTCCAGGAATTCGATATCGCTAACTGCCGCTCGCTTCCGCCCGCTCCGACGTTCGATCGGGCCGTTTCCCTCATCCGCCAAACACTTCTCGCCACCGGAGCCCGCGTGCAACTCGGCCTCGAACTCCATCAGGTTTATCTCGATGCCGGACTTCCCGCACCTACCATGCGCATGGATTCTCTCGTCGGTGGCGGACCCGAATTCGTCGGCTTCGCGCTGGTCAGCGATGTCTTGCACAGCCTCCTACCCGTGGTCGAAAAACTCCATCTCGCCACCGCCGCTGAGCTTGACCTCCCTACTTTCGAGCAGCGCCTTCGTCAGGAAGTCTCCTCCTCCAAAGGCGTAATCCTCTCTCCAGCCCTAATAGGCGCCTGGTCTCGCAAATCCGCCTGATCCCTCCCGGCTGTTTTTTGTAATGGCCGGCGGAGAGTTGCAAGTCGAAAGTCAAAAGTTGAGGGTCAAAGACAAAAGCGGAGCCGTCGGTTCGCTCCCTTTACCAAATACGCTCCGGGGAGGCGGGCTGCTTCGGGACTCGGGTAAGAGGTGTGTCGCTCCTGCGGTGCTTGACGTACTCATACGGACCCAGCGCTTACGCGCCGGGCTAATTTATGCCGCGCCTATGGCGCAGAGAAGGAATAGGAGGCACGAAGAAAGAACCGGCCCGCAGGACGGCACCCACAACTCATAACAAATCTCCGCGCATCCCAGTTAAACTCTTCCGTCACCTCCACATCTCATTCCTTTTGACCATCTTCCACGCCGTGTGCTACGTTGCTTATGTCACCAAATTTTCGTTTCTCTTGAGGGGTTGACATCATCTCTTTGTTCTCCGTCATCTACATCGGCAACATCTTCGAAATTCTTGCGCAAACCGGCTGGGTTGCCCGCTTCGTTCTCGCCCTACTTCTTCTCTTCTCCCTGATTTCCTGGGCGCTGATCTTCCAGAAGTCCGGTCTGTTCGGCCGCGTCCGTCGCGAAAGCGACCAATTTCTGAAAATCTTCCGCGCCACGAAGGGCGTCGCCAATCCCCAGGGCTTGGTTTCTGCCGGCTCTCCCTTTTCTTCCGTCTACGCCGCCGGCTATCGCGAACTGCAAAGCCAGCTCAGCGGCACCACTGGCAATCCCACTCCGCAACGGCTAAAGTCCATGCAAGCCGTCACGGTCTCGATGCAACTCGCTTCCTCTGAGGAAGTTCGACGCGTCGAAAAAGGCATGTCCTGGCTCGCCACCACCGCCGGCGTCACTCCGTTCATCGGTCTCTTCGGCACGGTTTGGGGCATCATTGACGCCTTCTCCGGTCTCGGCACCTCCGGCTCCGCCAGCCTTCGCGCCGTTGCTCCCGGCATCGCCGAAGCGCTGGTCACCACCGCCGCCGGACTCTTCGCCGCTATCCCTGCCCTCATCGCCTACAACTACTTCCTCCAGGACATTCGCGACCTCGCCCAGCGTCTCGACACTTTTGCCCTTGAATTCGCCGCCCAAATCGAAAAAACTTTTACTTAACATGCGCGACTTCGCCGCAACTCGTCAGTCTTCGCTTGTTTCGGATCTTTGCGCTCATTCTGCCGATTATCCCTATCCTCAAGCAGGATTGCTGAGAGATCGCCAATGCCTCAACTAGCCAAATCCACGCAAACCAGCCTCTCCGAGATCAACATGGTGCCGTTCATCGACGTCGTTCTTGTTCTGCTGATCATCTTCATGATCACAGCGCCAATCCTGCAGTCCGGGATTGAGGTTGACGTCCCCAAGACTCACACTGTCAAGGAAATCACCCAGCAGCGCCTTGTCGTCACCATGGACAAGAATCAGCTCATCTACCTGGGCAACGAGGCCGTCAACATCCATCAGCTCGCCGACAAAATCAAAAAACAATCCAAGCACAACGACGTCGTGTACATCCGCGCCGACGAAACCGTTCCCTTCGGCGCGTTCTGCACCGTCATCGACTCGCTTCGCCAGTCCGGCATCTCCAACATTTCCATCGTCACGCAACCGATCAACGACCGTGCTCGCACCAACTGACGCCCATGTACCGCCCCGCTCCTTACACCGACGAACTCGACCTCAAGCCTTTCCTCGGCTACTCGGTGTTCATGCACTTCGGGCTTACGGTTCTCCTTCTGATTGGCATCTGGATTCAACGCAACGCTGTTCCCTGGGGCGGTGTCGGTGGCTCTGGCGATTCCGGCGTGAAAGTGAATCTCGTCGCGAGTGCGGGCTTGCCCATGCCTCAGCCCAATGTTTTTGCGGACAGCCACGTGGTCGATCCCACCAAAGGCCTCGCCAAGGAAGAGCCTCCCAAGCCCCCTGAACTCCAAACCGACGCTACGAAAATCCCCAAGTTTGACAAACTCAAGCCTCCTCCTCCGCCCGGCAAGGCCTCCAAAACTCTCGAGAACAAAACTCCTCCTCCCACAAACGCTATCCCCTACGGGAAGGGCGGTACCATGAACGTTCCCACGGGCTACGGTTCCGAACCCGGCCCCATGTCTAACGCCGCGGGGATCTCCATGGGCGGCCAGGGCGGCGCTGAATTTGCCGCGCGCTATCCTTGGTATGTCGCCAGCGTCACCAAACGCGTACAGGATAACTGGATGCAGAACACCATCGACGCTCCGGTCCGCACCGCGCGCGCCGCTCACGCCATCGTCACTTTCACCATTCTCCGCGACGGCACCCTCAAAAATATTCGTCTCGCACAATCCAGCGGCAATCGTTCCATGGACGACTCCGGCATTCGCGCCCTCTCCGGCATCGACAAGATGCCCGCCCTCCCCTCCGACTGGCGAGGCCAATCCGTGGATGTAACCTTCGACTTCGATCTCTCCCAGCACCACTAACTTTAGAGTGCGCCGACTACCGCCGCTTTCACGGTCGCCGCGTCCAGGCCGAGGTCAAGAAAAAGCACATCCCTGCTTCGCTCGGGATGACAATTGCACTTCGAGTGAGGTGTACAACACTGCGCCGTGAGGCGGGAGAACAATGCGGACTGGCATGACCTGGAAGAAAAGAAGAGACAAAGACGGCGCTAGGTTTCGGTGCTAGAACGGGATGTCTTCATCGGAGATTTCAGGGCCCGGAGCGCCAGCTGGGAAGGTGTCGTCGGCGTGTCCGGATTGATCGTGCTCTTCGGCGTGAGCGGCGCCTGCACCGGCGCCAGCGGCCATGCTTCCGCCTTCGCCGCGTCCGCCAAGCATGCGGAAATTGGTGGCGACGATTTCAAAACTGGTGCGCTTCTGGCCTTCCTTGTCCTGCCACTCGCGTGACTGAATGCGACCCTCAATGAAAATCAAGGAACCCTTTTTGAGATACTGCTGAGCGATCTCCGCCTGTTTACCCCACACGACAATTTTATGCCACTCGGTGCGCTTTTGGCGTTCGCCGTTGCGATCTTTGTAGGATTCGTCGGTGGCCACGGAAAAATTGGCAACGGCTTGACCTCCGGAAGTGTAGCGCGTTTCAGGATCGCGACCGAGGCGGCCAACGAGGATGACTTTGTTGACTGACATGCTAGAGGCTCCTAGTTTTGCAGCGGAGGAGGGCGAGATCCTTCGTCGCGTTGCTCTCTCAGGGAAACAAACCTTGCCGGATCGGCGTTGCACGGAGATGCAGAAGATTCCCCTGAAAAGAGAAAGATAGCACGTTGGCGAAGAAAAACGAAATGAGGGACGAGTGGGAAGCAGGAGCCTGGAAAAAGAAGGCAAGGCAGGTCGGGTTTGCCTTGCCGGAAACGAAGCTTGACGGTCAGCGCGTTGCCCGAGGCCGCAGAGGACAGAGTGGAACTGAGAGCAGAGCGAAGCTGAGCAAATTCCTGTTGAAGAGGTGCGTAGGCCGACTGTGCTTTAAAAAGAATTTCCCGATTGCAGATCTTGGCCCAGTCGGGAAAAAAGCTGTTCGAGGGAATTCTGCGAGATGGAGAAACCGGCCGAGCCAGCGGAATGATGATGGTGGCCAGATGCGGCGAAAGAGTGCTCGAGGTCCTGGCTGAAAATCCTTCTGTGCACGGGAGGTTGCCGGATTTGAGGTCGGTGGCCAGTTGATCGTGGCCGAGCTGCTGAAATTGCTGCTTGAAAATGTGTGCGTGGGATTTAACGGATAAGAGATTCGGGTTTAGGAACAGAGCGTTTAGGACTGCCGCAACAGACATGCGGAGCTCCGCCGCTGGATTTTGACAGGCGAGCGAGTGGCTCGCGGTGCGGCTCCATTCGATTTGTGATCGGCTGGTGCGCGGAAAACGCTGGCGGCCGAGTCGAAGACAAATCGGAAAAAGCAACTGAGGGGCCACGGCGGCGCGCTGTTCAGGGCGAAGAAAGAATGGAAACAGGGGAGTTACCGGGGCGCGGGAAGTCAGGTCGTGCGAAGTTCGGCAAAGTTTGCCGACTTGAGAGAGTGAGGTGTCCCGGGAGCACAAGTTTTCAGTTGTCAGCTCTGAGTTTTGAGTAAAGACGAAAACCAAGACAAATTGGACGGCGCGGATTGGATTGACAACCTGGACTGGGCGACCTAAGTTGGCGCTTACGTTGGAGGAGGACTCGATGGAAAGCGGACGTCGGAAGATGTTGGCGGTGGCGTGCGTCGTGGCGTGCGTGGTAGCGGGGGGGTGTAGCAGGTGGACGCGAGTTACTTCCGTCGATGCCGCGGAGGGCGGAGCGGTGGGAATTTTTGAGGGGACGGGAGACGTCGGGCAGGTACTGCACAAGGGAAGTGTGGAGTTTGACGCGGCGAAGGGAACGTACACGATTGCGGGAAGCGGCGAAAACATGTGGTTCGCGTCGGATGATTTTCAGTTTGTGTGGAAGAAAGGGAAAGGCGATGTGACGCTGACGGCGGATATCGCGTTCTTGGGCACGGGAAAGAACGAACACCGGAAAGCGGTGTTGATGATTCGACAGAACCTGGAGGGCGACTCGGTGTACGCGGATGTGGCGGTGCACGGGAGCGGGTTGGCGTCCGTACAGTACCGCGACGAAAGAGGTGCGACTACTCGCGAGGTGCAGGCGAACGTCAACGCACCGAAGCGAGTGCGCATTGAGAAACACGGCGACTACTTCACCATGTGGTTGGGGGGAGTGGATGGGAAATTTGCGCTGGCAGGAGCTACCGGGAAGATCGTGCTGGCGGAGCCGTATTACGTAGGAATCGGCGTGTGCAGCCACGATAAAGATGTGCTGGAAAAGGCAGTGTTTTCGGGTCTGGAGCTGAAGGAAGGAGCAGCGGCAAGTGCCGTGAAACCGACGATGTACAGCATGATGGAAATTATTGATGCGGGATCGCTGGACCGGAAAGCGATTTACGTGGCCCCGGAACGATTCGAGGCGCCGAACTGGATGCCGGATGGAAAGAGGTTGCTGTTTAACAGGAAAGGGCGGATCGAGACAATTCTGGTGGAAGGCGGAGCGGCGCAAACACTGGATACGGGATTTGCGGTGCAGTGCAACAACGATCACGGAATTTCGCCGGACGCGAAGGAGTTGGTGCTGAGCGACAATTCGCAGGGCGATCACGAGTCTCGCGTGTACCTGCTGCCAATTGGTGGAGGGACGCCGCGATTGATCACGAAGAATGCGCCGTCGTACTGGCATGGATGGTCGCCGGACGGTAAGACGCTGGCGTTTGTGGGCCAGCGCAACGGCGAATTCGATATTTACTCGATACCGGTGACGGGCGGAGAAGAAACGCAATTGACGACGGCGAAGGGATTAGATGACGGACCGGAATACACGCCGGATGGGAAATGGATTTACTTCAATTCGGTGCGCACCGGGCACATGCAGATTTGGAAGATGAAGCCGGATGGAAGCGAACAAACGCAGGTGACGTTTGATGAGTACAACAACTGGTTCCCGCATTTTTCGCCGGACGGATCGCTGATGGTTTTTATCACGTTCGACCGCAGCGTGGAGGGGCACCCGGAGAATAAAGATGTGATGCTGAGGATCATGTCAATGAAAGATGGGAAAGTGATGGTGGCGGCGAAATTGTTTGGAGGGCAGGGGACGATCAATGTGCCGTCGTGGTCACCGGATGGGAAGAGGTTTGCGTTTGTGAGTTATGCGATTGTTCCGAAGTGAGTTGTATGAGAGTGAAATTAAGAAGGACGCTGAGAGATGCAGGTCACCTTGATCGCGGTAGATTGGGGATCAAGCCAAGATCAGCCAAGATCCTCCACTCCGCACCAGCAAAAGGCACTCGTGCTGCGGTCGGGATGACACCAAAAAGAAGCGATCTGAAGGTCGGCCACTACAAACACGAAGAGGCGGCTGAGCGGTGGGAACAGCATGAACATTGAGGATTTCAAGATACGCGAAGGGATATTGGAGCAGAAGGACATTCAGGCGATCGTGCATCAACGGCGGGCTATGTTCTTTGCTATGGGATACCGAGACGAGCGCGCGCTGGAGTTGATGAGCGAGAGGTTTCGGCCGTGGGTGAAGCGGAAGATGGAAGCGCACGAGTACCTGGCGTGGTTTGCGATGGCGCCCGATCAAACGGTGGTGGCGGGAGCGGGGTTGTGGCTGATGGACTGGCCACCGCATATCGTTGGGGGAGGAAAGTGGCGCGGCAATATCGTGAATGTGTACACGGAAACGGCGTACCGCAGAAAGGGACTGGCGCGGGAGTTGATGAAGACGGCCATGAAATGGTGCGCGAGAGAAGGAGTAGAGACGGTGATCCTGCATGCGAGTGATCAAGGGCGGCCACTGTATGAGAGGTTGGGATTTGAGGCTACAAACGAGATGACATTGAAGAGTTCGGGCTGAGCGACTCTTTGATTGAGGAAGGTCAGAGATCAAGCCGGGAGCGGTCGGGATGACACCAAGAAGAACCGACCCGAAGGTCAGGCCACTACAAAAGGGAAGATCGGTAATGCCCTGTGCCGTTGCGCAGGCGCTGAATCCTCAGCGGCTGAAGCCGAATTTTTGCCACGGATTCAATGTCGGACCTGAAGGTCCGACCCCCTAAAAGAACCCACACGCAAAGACGGTGCGCGGGGCACCCGGCCGACCCAGGACAAGAACACAGACTGAAGTCTGTGCTAGCAAACCCAAGACGCCCCATTCGCAAGGCAATCCTTACAAAACTTGGTCACGGCGAAAATCGGGAAGGTGGAAAGAGGCGGAGAATGCACCTATAATCGCGCCAACTCCTACACTCCTTCGGGGAATAACCGGCACGCACGAAGGCAAAGCGATGGACGAATGACTGGCAGACGGTATCCATGGCGGGTCGTGGCGTTCGCAACGATCGCTGTCTTTGGGAATTTCTATCTCGCGTACTACTTGCTGTTTGGGTTGGCGTCGGACGGCGTAGATGTGAGGGATGCATCGGGGCGAGCGATAGTGACGGAGGTGTGGGCGGATTCACCGGCGGCGCGATCAGGGATGAAGGCGGGCGACCTGTTGGTGGAAGTGAACGGGCAACGAATCCGGAACGTGGTGGACTGGCTGTCGGAGCGAATGAATTTCGAGGCGGACAAGCCGATCGCGATCCGCGTGGAGCGCGCGGGACAGCCAATCGATTTGGAGGTGGTGGTGCACGGAAGAGTTTGGGATGACTACACGGGTTCGTCGAAGAGTTCGCAGATAATTTTTCTGGTGAACAAGTTCATTACGCTGGTGATTGGATTGTTCGTGATCATCAGCCGGCCAAAAGATTTTGTGTCGCGGCTGGGCGGGTGGGTGCTGGTGTCGATGGCAACGGTGTACGAAGCGTTCCAATGGGGAATGGCGGCATCGATACGAGCGCTGCCTGTTGTGGTAGCGATTGCGGTGATGCTGGTGTATGTGAGCGCGGCCATTCGCACTCCGCTGTTGGCGGGATTCTTCTGTTTGTTCCCGAAAAGACTGTTCACTAGCCGGTGGGCGTGGGCTGTGTTAGTAGCGGGACCGTTGTTGGGCGCGGGCTATTCGCTGTATTTGTTGGCACGGACGGTGTACGACCCGGAACATCTGAGCGGACTGACGAAGCCATGGGTGCTGGCGATCCTGGGATTGCAGAGCCTGGTGTACCTGGTGCTGGCGGTAGTGGTGGTGTTGCTGAATTACTGGCGACTGGAATCGGTGACGGACCGGCGGCGATTTCGCGTGGTTTCGTATGGAGCTCTGTTGGGGATGGTGTTTTACCTGCCACGAGTGATCGGGACGGCGCTGGTAGATTTCAATCCGATGCTGACCGCGTTTCTGGAATCACCGACGACAAACCTGGTGTGTAGCGTGGGGATGCTGGTGTTTCCGCTTTCGTTTGCGTACGGGATTTTGAAACACAAGTTGTTCGATGTGCGGGTGATCGTCCGACGAGGGTTGCAGTATGCGCTGGCGCGAAATTTTCTACGGGCGATACCTGTGGTGGCGGCGGGTTTGTTGGTGTTGGACCTGGTGTTTCACGGAAACCAGCCGCTGTTTGGGGTGCTGAAATCGCGTGGAGCGGTGTATGTGGCGATTGCGGCGCTGGCGGGACTGGCGTACGCGCAGCGGCAGAGCTGGCTATCCGGGCTGGACCGAAGATTCTTTCGCGACAAGTACGATGCGCACCGATTGTTCAGGGAGATCGTGGAGGAGATTCGGCATGCGGGAAGCGTGGAGCATGTAGCGCCAAGCGTGGCGGCAAGAGTGGTGGACGCGCTGCATGCGGAATTTTGCGCGCTGCTGCAGAGGAGACCGGGCGAACCGCTGTATCGAGTGGTGGCGACGGCGCCCGTTGGCGCGCTGACGGCGGATTTGCCAGCGACGAACAAGTTGATTCCACTGGTCCGAATGCTGGACCGTTCGGTGCCGATTACGCTGGCGGAGAGCGGGTGGCTGGGGCAGCAACTGCCGCAAGTGGATAAGGATTTTCTGCACAACGCACGGATTGAACTGCTGGTGCCGGTGGCGCTGGAGGAAGGCCAGACAGAAGTGCTGCTGGTGATGGGAGCAAAGCGGTCGGAGGAGCCGTACGGCAGTGAAGATACCGCGTTGCTGGAAAATGTGGCGAGCGCGCTAGGGCTGTTGTTGATGCGCGGAGCAGCGATGGCGCCGGGGCGGTCGTTCGAAGAGTGCGCGGCGTGCGGGACGTGCTATGACACAGGAACGACGCGTTGCGAGAAAGACAAGGCGCTGCTGACGCTGGTGGCTTCGGCACGAATGCTGGGAGAACGGTACCGGTTAGAGAAACGGCTGGGACAGGGAGGAATGGGGAAGGTGTATCGAGCGACGGACTTGTCGTTGAACCGCGCGGTGGCGGTGAAGATGATACGCGACGAGTTTTTTGCGAACCAGAAGGCCGTGGAGAAATTCCGGCAAGAGTCTCAGGTGACCGGGAGCTTTACGCATCCGAACGTGGTGACTGTGCACGATTTCGGAGTGGACACGAACCAGCGCGTGTTTCTGGTAATGGAGCTGTTGGAAGGGATGACGCTGCGGGAGGAAATGCGCGGGAAGAAGCGACTGACAGCGGAGCGGACGCTGGAGTTGTTTGGAGAAATGTGCGCGGGGATCGGAGCAGCGCACTCAAGGGGATTGGTGCACCGGGACTTGAAGCCAGAGAATATTTTTCTGTCGAGAACGAACACACGGGAAATGGTGAAGATCACTGACTTTGGGATCGCGAAGGTGATGCCGGAATTCACGAACGAGACCAGCAATACGGCGACCGGAGTGCTCGTGGGAACGATGAGGTATATGTCGCCGGAACAATTGCGAGGCGGAGCGATGTCTGCGCGGTGGGATATCTGGGCGCTTTCGGTGATGGCGTACGAAGCGCTGTGTGGGAGCGCACCGTTTGTTGGGACGGATTTTGCGACGTTGCAGAGCGCGATTCTGGGATTGAAATTTTCGGAGGTGGGAGCGTTGGTGCCGGAAGCGCCGGGGAAATGGCAAGAATTTTTTGCGCGGGCGTTTGCGGATGAAGAAGAGAAGAGGCCGGAGAACGCGGAGGTGTTTTGCAGGGAGTTGCGGGAGAGTTTGGGGTGAGGAGTCCTCAGGACCTGAGGCCCGATTCTTGGCAAGATTTCAATGTCGGACCTGAAAGCTCCGCTCGCGATACGATGGCGGCGTAAAGCCACCTCGACAGAGGAGAAGTCATGCCCTCCCTAGCACAGGAGTTTTTGCACCGACTCTGAAGGTCCGCCCCCTAAGGATGAGGCGGACTAAAGAAAGAACAACGCAAGCTAATCGCAACTCAATCATCAATTTGTGACCCGCTCTCCGTACCTTCTCCGCCCCATCGCTGAAAGAATTTCCTCCGCCGGCGCGTTTTCTCCCTCAACATTTCCTCTTTTAGTCGTATTCTATAGTTCTCGATTGCATCCTCCGCCCATTTGCGGACAAAACTCGGAGGCCTCGTTGCCGTTGAAAAAATCGGTTCTCGCTTTCTTCCTTCTTTTACTCTCCCCAGTCCTGTCTCTCTCCCAGCAAGAACAAGGTTGGTTCCGCACCGGCACCGGTCTCGGCGTCGAAAAGCCCCGCATCGCGGTTGCCGACTTCGTTGCCCGTTCCGATTCCGCCAAGACCCACGCCCCGCTCTTCACCCAGGTTGTTCGCGACGACCTCGCCTTCTCCGGCATTCTCGATCTCATCTCCCCCAGTTTTTATCCCACGCAACCACTCTCGGATCCCTCCGAGCTCCGCAATCTCACCTGGACGGATATGCCCATCAACGCGAACTTCGTGGCCTTCGGCAATCTCTCCGAAACCTCCGCTGAAGTCTCCATTTCCGCCTGGATGTTCGACGTTCGCAATCCTTCTTCCCAGCCCGTCATCGGGAAAATCTATCGCGGCAATCCCACGGATGCTCAGGTCCGCAAATTCGCCCACCAGTTCGCCGACGAAATCGTCAACAAACTTTCCGGCGGACTCCCCAGCATCGCGTCCACGCAAATCGCTTTCATAAGTGCGCGTTCCGGCACCAAAGAAGTCTGGGCCATGGACTACGACGGTTCCAACCAGCACAAGCTCACGTCTCTCGGCAGCGTCTCGCTCACTCCGCACTGGTCGCCCGACGCTTCCCGCATCGCCTTCACCTGCTTCGCCCCGGCCAATGGCGTCGTCAGCGCGCAAATCTGCATGTACTCGCTCGACTCCAACAAGGTGGTCTCCTTCGCTCGCTACAGGGGCACCAACTCTTCTCCCACGTGGTCGCCCGACGGCTCGCAAGTTATGTTCTCTTCTTCCATGCAGGGAAATCCCGCTCTCTACGTCTCCGACTCCAGCGGCAATCGCCCCAAGCGCGTCACCCTGAACTCCAATGGCGCCGACACTTCTCCCGCCTGGAATCCCAAAACTGGCCAGAGCGTCGCTTTCGTCAGCGACCGTGGCGGCGTTCCTCAGCTTTATTTGATGAATTCCGATGGGACCAACACTCGCAAGCTCGATCTTCCCGACATGGGTTACGTCATCGATCCCGCCTGGTCTCCCAACGGACAACTCCTTGCCTTCTCCTGGCGCCGTCCTTCCGGCAACTACGACCTTTACATCATGGATGTCGCCTCCGGCAGCCTCCGCGAAATCACGCGCGATTCCGGCCGCAACGAGCGTCCCAGCTGGGCCCCCGACGGCCGCCACATTGTTTTCGAATCCACTCGCGGCGGCTCTCGCCAAATCTGGGTCATGCTAGCCGACGGCTCCGAAGCCCGCCAGCTCACCACCAACGGCCACAACGAATCCCCCAACTGGTCGACGAAATGACGAGTGGGGAGGGTGATATCAGGGATCAGCGATCAGGAACCCGGCCGTGCAAATGACGGTCGCTTTGGAGTGCGGCGGCTCGCCGCCGCTTTCACGCCCGGACCGTTCCTCTAACCGTTCCGGCGTCGCACGCCGCACGACCTGTCATCCTGAGCGCATCGTTTGTGCGAAGGATCCCTCTTCAATCTTTCCGTCATCACGCACTTCAAATTGTCGTCCCGCTCGCCCTGAGCGCAGGAAGCGAAACTGATGACTGATATGGCCCGAACTCGTCTCGATTGCCGACAACGGCACACCCCGCCCCACCCGCTCACGCTTACTAGTAGAATATATCGTGTTACGACATATCCACCCGTTCACCCCAGTCGGTGCTACTCTTATAGATTCCGATTGGCCCAGCACGGGATAACCCAGTGTCGAGGAGGACACGCATGATTCAGCCGTACCGCCCCTATTTCCGCACACTCTTGATCTCGGCTTGCGCGCTTACGCTCGTCGTCGCCGGCTGCAATAAGAAACCGCAGAAGGCTGCGCCCAGCACCTACACTCCCCCTCCCGCCGCTGTGAAGCCCACCGTCTCACTCTCCGCGGACAAAACCACCATCAATCCCGGTGAATCCGCCAAGCTGACTTGGACTTCCACCGATGCCAACAACGTCTCCATCGCTCCGGAAGTCGGCGCCGTCACGGCTCAGGGCACCACTACGGTCACTCCCGCCAAGTCCACCACTTACACCGTCACGGCCTCGGGTCCGGGGGGTAATGCCGACGCCACTGTCAGCATCGCAGTCAACACTCCCGCACCGGTCAGCGAAGCGCCCAAGACCTCCTCCATCGACGAACTGTTCCTCCAGGAAGTCGCCGACGCGTACTTCGATTACGATTCCGCCGAACTGCGCCCCGACGCTCGTCAAGCCATCCAGAAAGATGCCGCCTTCTTCAAGCAATATCCCACCATGCGCGTCACCATTGAAGGCCACTGCGACGAACGTGGTTCCACCGAATACAACCTCGCGCTCGGCCAGCGTCGCGCCAATGCCGTCATGCAGTATCTTGTCAGCCTTGGCATCCCGGAAAGCCGGCTCAACGCCACCAGTTGGGGTAAAGAAAAGCCCTTCTGCATGGAAGCCACCGAAGCCTGCTACGCCAAGAACCGACGCGGCCACTTCGTCCAAGCCAAATAACAATTGAACTTGAGGGTACCGAACCCTTGGTTTACAAGGGTCCGGTTTTTCTCTTTGCCTCTGTAGGGACCGCCTTTCGAGGCGGTCCGCTCGCCCAATTCCTTGGCACATTTCTCAAATGAAGATTGTCATCCGGACCGGAGCACCAGCGCCTTTGGCTGACGCGAAGTGGAGGGATCGCAGCAGAAATCTTCGCGCCAATCTCGATCCCTTGAATCCCTCGCCGCTCGAAGTCTGTTGCGTTGTCATCCCGAGCGTAGTCAGAAATCTGCTTTTCTGCTGGCAACACTGGCACACTGGCGTTTCCCAGCGCAAGCGGTGCGCCACAACTTAGCCCAGCCGGCGAAGTCAGGGAGACGATCCCACGAAGCGCGTAGCGCGGTAGCTGCGGTGCTCTTTCCCACTCCGCGCCATATCTCTTCGACACTCTCCTCAAACATCCCCATACAACCACTTGCTCCCCTGCTCATCTCCCAGTAAATTGGATGGTTGGCACTGCTATTTTCTTTTTGCGGTGGAGGATTCATCATGCGCACGCGTAACATTCTTATCTTCTCTGGCGCCATGTTTGCCAGCGCTCTTGCTGGCAGCTTGGTTGGACCCCGGCCCGCTCTGGCCGTCGCCCGCGAAATCATCGAACTCCAGCGCGACGTCAGCGCCATTCTCGCGGGTCAAAAAGATCTTCAGACCCAGATGACCCAGGATCACACTGTCCAGAAGACTCTCATCGAGCAATCTTCCGGCAGCATCTCCAAGCTCAATGCAACCATGAGCTCGCTAGAAAAATCCGTCCAGGACGTACAAGCCAATTCCGGCGCGCGCCTTGATACCATGTCCACTCAGGTACAAGGCCTCTCCGACAATCTCGAAGAAATTAAATCACGCCTGGGCAAAGTCAATCAGCAACTCGTCGACCTGCAGAACTCCGTTCAGAGTATCGACGCGCGCCTTTCCGGCGGCACTCCCGCGGCTTCCCCATCCACTGGTTCTCCCTCCCCCAATGGCTCTGCTCCCGCCAACTATGGTGGAGGTTCTTCCCTTCAGCCGACGGCAGCCTCTTCCGCTCCCTCCGGCCCGTCTGGCCCGCCTCCCTCCGCGGATACTCTCTATTCCAACGGCCTCCGCGACATCACTAGCGGCAAATACGACCTCGCTCGCAACGAATTTCAAGACTACCTCCGCTATTACAGCGACACCGATCTCGCCTCCAACGCGCAGTTCTATCTCGGCGAGATTGCCTACTCCCAGCGTCAATACGACGTAGCGGTTCAGGAATACGACAAGGTTCTCAGCACGTATCCCAAAAGCTTCAAGCTTGCGCCCGCGCGCCTCAAGAAGGGCATGGCTCTCCTTGAACTCGGACAAAAAAATCCCGGCGTCAAGGAACTCCGTGAAGTCGTGAAGCGCTATCCCGGCACGGAAGAAGAACGCCGCGCCCGCGCCAAACTCAAGGAACTAGGCGTAGCCGTCACCGCCACAGCCGCCCACTAGCCTTATTCCATTCGCGCATTGTCATCCCGCGCGTAGCTCTGCGTCTTTTGTGGCGCGCTGTGAAGGGATCTGATCCCGCCGTGCTCCGAGCCCCATCATCAATCGACGGAAAACTCTCCTCCTGAGCTCATCACCACCTCACATTTCCTTGACTCTAATTGGACTCGGTTATAACCTCTCCCTACCGAACGCGCCTTCTATCCTTCGACTCTTCGCCCATGTCTGCGCGCTCCGTTGCGCCCCGCCCGCGCTGTTTCTCATTCTTATTTCGACCGAAAGGTGGACACCCATGCTTCCCAAAGCTTCCCCCAAGTCTTATAAGCTTGTCATCGGCGGTCTAATGCTCGTTGCTCTTCTTACCCTTGGCTCGCTCCCCTTTTTCTCTAGAGAAAAAAACGAAACGATTGAAGCCAGCGCTATGGGCACCAGCACGCAGCTCGGACAAGTCGTTGGCGTGAGCCTCGAAATTTACGAATTCTCCACCCCGCAGGACCGCCAGGTTCTCGTCGAAGCCTTTGAAAAGGGACAGAACAATGGTCTCGTCACTGCCCTCTCCAAGATGAAGGCTGTCGGCCATTGTTCTATCACTGGCACTCTCGGCTATGACGTTAGTTTTATTCGCATGATTCCTACTCCCACTGGACGCAACATTCGTTTCATCACCAATCGCTTGCTGCGCTTTGGTGAAGTCTACGCCGACACCCAATCCCAATCCTTCAACCTGACCGGCGGCGAATTCGATCTCAACGACACGGACAAGCACAAGAGCACCGGCGTTCTTTATCCCGCTTGCCAGCTGGCCATGGACAAAGAGGGAAAGATTCAGTTCCAGCTCAATCAGAATCCCTGGAAACTCGTTGACGTCATCGATTGGAAAGGCACTGCCGGCGTCAACTGAATTTTCATTAGACTTCTCTCCGCCCATAGTAATTTCTCAGTTTTATTTTTCGCTGTGCGAGACTGTTGCTTTTCATTTCTTCGGAGTGAGGTGCTCAAATGAAGATTTACCGCTATCTCGCAGTTCTCTGTTGTTTGTTCGTTCTTCCGCTTCTCTTGACCAGCTTCATCGTTGGCAAGGACACCAAAAAGAAGATTAAGGGCGACGTTTGCTCCGCCTCCAATCCCGCCAGCATTTGTGCAGCTGCCAACACATGCGGATCCGCTTCTTCTCCCTGCTCCATCGACATCAGGCGCAGCCAAGGTACCTACGCAACCGCAAAACCGAGCATCCCCGACGCCAAGGAGAACAAAGCCTTCTGCATTAAAGTCGGAACCTCCGTCACCTTCATGAGCGGTTCCAAAAACACAGGCTTCGTCATCGACTTCGGCAGCTCGGATCCCTTCGACCACGAAGGGGCGATCATGGGCGGCGCCGATCGACCCATCACCGTGGTCGCCAAGCATCCCGGCTGCTACACCTACTCCATTGGCGCTTGCACTGCCGGCACCGTCTACGGCATGTGCGGCAATGCCGACACTCAGCTTATCGTCTCGGCAAACTAACCCCGCGCAGCAGCCTCGTGTGCGTTCCGAGGCGGGCGCTCTTGGTATTTCTCTGGCACGCAACCAATGAACTTGAGGGTGCGCCATCCTTCGCGCCTTTGCGAGGGGGAGGCTCTTACGATCAAGCGCCGTCCCATCCTCTTTTTCTTGCTGTTGTCTCTTCCTTTGCTGTCATCCTGATCGAAGCGCTGGCGTCTCTCAGCCAGCGGGCAGTGGAAGGATCGCGGCAAGGTCTCTACTGGGCCCCAACACATCGTTTCCTGGCAACTGATTACTGATCACAGATAACTTTCTCGTGTACACTCTTGCCCAACGGCCCCATTCCGCTCAGCCGTCGGCTTTCTTTTCGCGGAGGCTTCTTGCTCCTTCCGGCAAGGTTCCCCGGCTCGCCATCTCTGCCGCATTGCTCGTGGCTATTTTACTAGTCCTGGATCTGGAAACCGTTCTTTCCGCCGCCAAGAGTCTTTTCATCTCCAAACGCTCCGGACCTCGCCATGGTCCTTCTGGCCGCTTCCGTATCTGTTCGTCGTTATTTTTGCGGCTACCTGGAAACGCGCCGCTGAGGGTGGGGTACGGCCTCGGAAGGGCGGCCCAATACCGGCGAACCCACCGCGCGCCGTTGATTGAAGCAGCAAAAACCGCCGCTACTCCAGTCGGGATGACGTGACAAATTCAAAAAGGAGCACGGCGATTAGTTTTTGGAGTCGAAGAGTCTTGCGGCCAGGAGGTGGGGTTGGGGGCCGACCTTGATCATGGTTAGGAGGGAGTCGGTGCGAGTGCGGATGACGGCGAGGTCGCCGGAGGATTCGTTGACCACGAGGAGCATGGTGGGGGAAGCACCGGGCTCGGTAGGATCGAAGCGCATCGCGGAGGGGGAAGCCCCGACGTCGATGGGGCGACCGATGATGCGGCGATTGAAGATGTCGATGGCCATGACGCGGCTGGCTTCGCGATCGGCGACGTACATTTCGGAGAAGTCCTCCTTGAGGATGGCGGTGGTAGGAGCGGAGCCGAGCATCATGTAGTCGGCGAGTTCGTGCGTCCAGGTGTTGACGATTTGCAGGCCGTGAGCCTCGGGAGAGATGACGTAGAGTTCGCCGCCGTCGGGCTTGAGGAGCATTTGCGTGGGCTTGCCGGCGAGTTCGAGATTGGCGAGGAGAACACCGCGAGGGATGTCCACGACGGAAAGGTGGTTGTCGGAGCGGCTCATGACGAAGGCGACCGTGGCGTCGGGGGTGGCGAGGACTTCGTCGGGCTCAGGGATGACGTTGACGGAGGCGCGGAGTTGCAGAGTGCCGGCGTCGTGGATGGAGAGAGTGGAGGAGCGGTGATTGACGACGAGGATGGTTTTATTGTTTTCAGTGATGCGAGCCTGGACGGGCTCGGAACCGGTTCTGGCGCGGCCGATGATCGCGCGAGAGGCGCAGTCGATGGCGAGGAGTTGGTCGGATCCAGAGGATGTCGTGAAGACGCGGTCGTAGGCGGGAGAGAAATCGATAGAGAGAGGGGTAGGGCCGACGGGAATTTTGGCGGTGAGTTGAGCGGAACGTGCGTCTAGGACCCAGATGTAGCCGGCGCCGCTGCTGACGCCCCAGATTTCAGCGCGTTTGGCGTGCTCGCGCATGTCGGCGATGCCGGGGCCGACGTACACCTTTTGCGCCGGCTGGAGAGAGACGAGGTCGACGACGGTGACGGAGCCGTCGGAGGTGGAGACGTAGGCGTCAATGCGCAGGCCGGGACGAAGGAAAGAGGGGCGATGTTCGCCAAGAAGAATGACGATGAGGGAAGTGAGCAGGATGACGAGGAGAAAGTAGAAGCGGAAGCTTTTGAAGTGGGACATTGGATGAAGCAATTTTACATGAGGGGGGAGGTGGAGTGGAAATTGGTGGCGGCGTTGACGTTAGTTGAGGGTGCGGTGGAAGAGGGTGGCTAGTTGGTGGATTTCGTTCATGAGGGAGCCATATTCGGTGGGGAGGATGGATTGCATGCCGTCGGACAGAGCTTTTTCGGGCTGGTGATGGACTTCGACGAGGAGGCCATCGGCGCCGACGGCGATAGCGGCACGGGAAAGCGGAAGAACTTTGTGGCGTTTGCCAGTTCCGTGACTGGGATCGACGAGGATGGGCAGGTGACTGCGCCTTTGGACGGCGGGAATGACCGCGAGGTCGAGGGTGTTGCGGGAAAAATCGGAGAAGGTGCGCACGCCCCGCTCGCAAAGCATAACGTTGTAGTTGCCTTCGGAGAGGATGTATTCCGCGGCCATGAGGAATTCGTCGAGAGTGGCAGCCATGCCGCGTTTGAGTAGGACGGGAAGCTTGGCACGGCCGGCACGCTTGAGGAGAGAGAAGTTCTGCATGTTGCGCGCGCCGATCTGGATGACGTCGGCGTATTCCTCGACGAGGTCGAGGGATTCATTGTCGATGGCTTCGGTGACGATGCCGAAGCCGTAGTCCTTGCGGACGCGGGAAAGAATTTTCAGGCCGGAGAGGCCGAGTCCCTGAAAACTGTACGGCGAAGTGCGCGGCTTGTAGGCACCGCCGCGAAAGAGACGCACGCCAGTGGATTGGAGTTGCTGGGCGATGGCGAAACATTGCTCCTCGGTTTCGACGGCGCAAGGTCCGGCGACCATGGCGATGTGGGAACCGCCTACGAGGACGTCACCGGAAGGAGTGGGGATGCGGACGACGGTGTCCTCTTCCTTGACGTCGCGGGAGACGAGTTTGTAGGGCTTGGTGACGGGAATGCATTCGATGACGCCGGCCATGGATTCGAGGACGCCGAGATCGATGGCGCCGTTGTTGCCGGTGATGCCGATGGCGGTGCGTCCGGAGCCGGGGATGGGATGAGCTTTAAGGCCGAGGGATTCGATGCGGTCGCAGACTGCGCGGACCTGCTCTTCTGTGGCGTGGGATTGCATGACGACTAGCATGGGGCCCTCGGTTGAGTGAGTGTACTGCAGGGGTGGAGTTGGAGCAAATGGACGCGCGGCAGATTCTAAGTTGTCAGTTTTAAGTTCTAAGTGAGGAGAAGAACCTTCGTGATCACGGCCCTGCTTGCGCAACTTTGTTGGTGTGAGTAACATCTAATGGATAAGGACAAAGAGTTTCCCAGTCCTCAATCCCCAGCCAGACACCCAGCCTTGGCGGTTTGATCCGTCGAAAAGTCGCGAGTAGGCGCCTGCGCGTAGCGAGGCGAACTGCTTTGCGTTCGCCACAAGTTTCGAATCATTGATTGTCGCGGAGATGAGAGGGAGTTGGCGTCGACGGGGCGTGTCGAGGGAACCTCGGTGGCGAATTGGGAGAATAGATTGCTATGGGGGCTCCTGAGAGTGTGAGTCCGACGAAGGAGGCAGCGTGTTCTTGTTCATCGAAAATTCGGGGTATTTTCCGGATATACCGATGTCGAGCTTTCAGTTGATCGTGGCGGCGGGAGCACTGCTGATCGCGGCGGCGGTGCTGTTGGGATTGCGGCGAAGGACGAGAAATGTGGCGGTGCAGCCGTCGCTGTTGACGGATGAATTGATGATTTACCTGGGACGAATCGCCGATGCGTTGGAGAGGAATGCGCCGCCGAATAAACAGTTGATCATTTCGGAGATTGAACGGCGGATGGCGGAGCGAGGCAGTAAGGTGCAACAGATGCCGTATTCGACCTTAGGGCGGGATTTTCCGGAGAAGAGATAGACGGCGATTGGACAACAGCAGAGTCCTCAAGGGCTGAAGCCCTGTGAGGGATGAGCCGGTAATGTCGGAGCTGAAGCTCCGACCCCCTAAAGAAAGCCGCGACGAGCCGCCGCGCTCCAAAGCGCCCGCTTCAGAAGGCGGTCGCTACACAAGCGAAGTGAAAAACGGCCCCAAGAACCGACCTGAAGGTCGGCCACTACAGAGGTCAACACCGAGAGAGCGGCGAGGGGCAGCCCAAGAGTCAAGCGAGCAGAGCAACCCAAGAGCCCAGGCACAAACCCGGTACCTGGGGCACCCGCTACGGGAAGAAGAGTTGGAGAGGATCCCAGTAGTGGGATTTCCAGCCTGAATAAAGGCTGTCGTACGCTCCTATAGGGAAACCAGTGTGGTCGAGAGCAATGCGCACTTGTGTGCCTTGCTCCCTAAAATCAAACCGAACGATGGAATAGGTGCCGGGATCCCATCCCGCGGAACGCCAGGCCTGGACGATGCGCTGGTTGGGGACCAGTTCGACATTGCGACCGAGGATTCTCGCGCCGAACATGGAGAAGGTTCCGCCGGGTTCGCCATGGATGTCAGCAAGTTCGTGGGAGAAGGCCGCGAACTGCTTGGAGTCGAGAAGGACGGCGTAGATGCGCGCGGGAGTAGTTTTGAGATCGATCTCCTGGTGGAGAGAGGTGCGAGTAGCGTTGGGTGCGGACGAAGGCCGCGCGGCTTGCGGAGAGCCGGCAAGAGCGGAAGTGGTGCTAATGCCGATGAGTGAGACCGCGGCGCCGGAGATGAAGGGGCGACGGGTGAGGGCGTTCATGTTCCTCCGGTAAACGAAATTTGCACGTTAGGCGGAGATATGGCAACACAGGATGCGCAGATGTTCAAGAGGAATGTGGGTGAGCCTCGAAGCTCACGGGCAGAAGGAGGAAAAGTCAAAACCTGCACCCTTCAACCGCAAGGGTGCGGCACCCAATGCGGGAACTCATGCAAGGGCGGATTCCTCAAGGGCTGAAGCCTAATTTTGAAGCCGCTGACGAATGTCGGAGCTGAGCCGGCCCATAAAGATGAAAGAAGGTTGGGCTGGAGCGGAGGCGTGGGTTACTTCACGCCGGCGCCGGCTGGGCCGGGGTTGCGGTGGTGCCACCAACCTACGGACTTAGGGACATTGTAGAGAGGAGGGGTTTTCTCCTGGTGAGTCTTGGGGCGGCGGTGAAACCAGAAGTAGGACCTGTGGTGATGGCGATCCGAGCCGGCTCCGCGCGGCCCTTGGGCGAAGGAGGCAGGTATAGGGCCTGCAGTGCAGAGGAAGATGACGCCGCAAAGGACGAGAAGTGGCCTTTTCATGAAGGTGGCTCCCATCACCTTTCTAGCATGGTGAACCGGAGGGCAACTACTGTACTAAGGTACCTTGTGGCGTAGTATCAACGGTGGTGAGCGGACTGGCTCGAAAGCGGCCACTTACAAAGCGAGACAACAGTCTCACCCCTGAAGGGTGAGCTACAGGAGTTGCCCGAGCCGGGCAAGTCGAGAACCCTACACGCAACAGCGGTGTATGGGACACCCCGAGTAGGTGGCCCCCCAGCGGCTAAAGCCGGTCTGTAGGGTAAGTGCTTACGGCACGACGGAAGGCGTGCTCTACCGGGCGGAGTCGACCTGGAGGACAGTCAGCAGATGACAAGAATGGGACGGGGGATGGATTGACTGGGGAGGCTTGATTCGGGATGCTAGTGGCGAGATCGGCACGCAAAAAAAAGCACGAGGGAGCTGGCCGAGATGTTTCACCTATTTTATCCATGGGGACTCATCGTGCAGGGGATGGCACTATTCCATTTTGTGAAGCGGCGGCCGGAAAGCTATTGGTTTTACATCATCATTTTTGGCGGAGTGCTGGGGGCAGCGGTTTACGTCGTGGCGGAAATGATCCCGGACCTGGGACTGCTGAGAGGCACGTTCAACGGATTTGGCAGGAGATCGCGGATCCAGACGCTGGAGACGCAGATTATCGACAATCCGTCGGCGGGAAATTACGAAGAAGTGGCGGAGTTGTACTTCGATCAGAAGCAGTATGCGAAGGCGCGGGAGGCTTGCAACCTGGCGATCAGCGCGAGGAGCGATTCACCATACACATTTTATCTGCGGGCGAAGGCGGCGCTGGGAATGGAAGATTATGCCGGAGCGATCCCGGACCTGGAGTTGGTAGTGAGCAAGGACGTGAAGTTTGACTACTACCGTGCGGCGGGGCTGTTGGGCGATGCGTATGCGCGAACCGGAAGAATGCAAGACGCAGAGCGATATTTTGCCGTGGCGACGCAGTTTTCGACCACGCCGGAGACGCTGTACAACTACGCGAATTATCTGAAACTGGCGGGACGACAGGAAGAGGCGCGGGAGTGGACGAAGAAATTGAACGCAAAGAAGAAGACCCTGCCGAGATACATGCAAAGAGTGGAACGGCCGTGGTTCCGGAAAGGACGAGCCTTGGAGAAAGAATTGGGGGCGAAAGCGGTGAGTAGTTGAGCAGTCCCGCGGAAGCGCGAGGCTTTGCGCTGATAGAGCAGGATGGTATTGTCGCGGGGCGTGGTAGTCGAGGCCAGAGATGAAAAGACTGTTGAACGTGATGGGCGTAGTGGTGCTGGCAATGAGCGGCACGGCGGCGAAGGGGCAGAATGGCGGGAAGTTTGTGCCGCCGAAATTGGTGAGCGCGGGAGAGATTGCGTATCCGGTGAACAGCAATTCACCGGGGTTCGTAGCGCTGCAAGTGAATCTGGATGGGAACGCGAATATTCAGAATATTCAGGTGATGAGGGATGTGCCACCGTTGACGAGCGCGGCGCAGACGGCGGTGCAAGGATGGTCGTTCGCGGCGGGCACGCTGAACGGGAGCGGAGCGCCGTCGAGCATTCAAGTGACGGCGGTGTTCAACCCGTTTAACCCGGCGGGAGTGGGTTTGCCAAGTCCAGGACTAGGACCAGCAGCGGATGTAGGGAGCGCGCCATACGTTCCGGCGCGGGTGGCGTCGGCAACGTATGCGACGTATCCGCCGAATAGCACGGCGTTCGGGACAGTGGTGTTGGACGTAAGGATTGGGAGTGGAGGCGACGTGAAGAGGGTGAACGTAGTGCATGGCGTTGCGGCGTTGACGGGGTCAGCGATAACGGCAGTCAAGACCTGGGGGTTTAGCCCGGCGAAGAGAAATGGGAAGTCCGTGGATTCGCGCACCGTGGTGGCGATTGTGTTTCCGTCGCCGGCGTTGGGGACGCAGTAGCGCGGCGGGGTTCGATTCCAGAAGAACAATCCGAATTGAGTGCGTTTAGATTCTTCGGACCTCCTCGTCGGATGTCCCCAGAATGACAGGTTCTCCGCGGATGGCGGCGTAGAGCCGCCTCTACAGGCTGCGGATTAGGTCGGCGGCGCACTTTGCGGCTCTCTTGATTTCGTGGACGCTGCGGGCGGCGAGACTAGTCATGATCCCTCCGCTGCGCACCAGCAAAAGACGCTGGCGCTCCGGTCGGGATGACAGCGAGAACAAATCCAAGAGGGCGCGATAGTTGTGCGCTCTTGGATTTCGCCAGCGAACCCGCGCTTCCCGCCTCCTCTTCGCATTCCACTCTCATCCGGACTTCTGCTAACCTTTTCTCTCATGTCTTCAACCACTGAACCCGAGGCCCCACGCTCAAATCTGCAACTCCTCAATTGGTCCGCGGTCCTCTTCGCCGTCCTTCAAAGTGTTTGCAGCGCATTCATCGCTCTCAGCGGCATTCGACTGTTCATCGGAGCTACCGCCTTCGCTACTGCCCTCGGTGTGGTCAAGCTGGCCGACAAGATGCACATCGCCGCAATCCGCATCCCAATGATGCTTTTCGCCCTCGTCGGTTCTTTGCTGAATTTGTTGGTTCTTTGGCAGGTCTGGCGTTTGCGCGGTCGTTCCGCCTCCGGCTGGCGGCAGAAGTCAGTCTCACCACAAAAACGACGCTCCGAAATTTTGCAGCTGCTTCTGTCGCTGGTCACGCTGTTCTTGTTGGGCGCAGAATATTGGGCCCACTGGAAACTTTTCGGCGGCCGTTAGCAGCTCGTATTTTCCTTACTTCATCACCTCACGACTTTCTTACTTCTCTTTCTTCAATTCCTCTTCCAATCTCTCATGCAACCTTTCGCTGTATCCCACCGGCAACTCAAATGTCCTGCCATCCGCTGTCAACACCAATATATTTCGCGTCGAGTCCAGGACCGCCGAACAAATTTCGCAGTGCTCTAGGTGCTTCTCAATCTCTTCGCGCAGCTTGGCGTCCACCGTTTGATCGATGTACTCAGAAATGTGTTCCCACACGTGCTTGCACTCTAGGTTCATAACGCTCTCCCAAACCACCGGCCGCGCGACGGAGCTGCCGCCTTCAGAAAAGGCACCAGGCGTTTTTGCAGCATCATGCGCGCGCGATGAAGCCGCACCTTCACCGCGCCAGGCTGAATACCTAAGGCCCGCGCCGTTTCCTCTACGTTTAACTCTTCCAGGTCTCTCAGCGTAAATACCTGCCGGTAAATGACCGGCAATTCCACCACCGCCGCGCGCAGCGCCTCGCGCAGTTCTTTCCGTTCCAGTGCTTCCGACGGAATTTCCCGCCAGTCCGTCAGGAGGGCCGGTGTGAACTCACCTTCCTCTCCCTCCGTCGGCTCGTCAATCGATTCTTCCGCCGCGCTCTTCGCCTTCCTCAAGCGCTTCCGCCCTTCGTTGATGGCAATCGTCACCAGCCAAGTACTGAACTTCGCATCGCCCCGGAACGACGCCAGATGCCGGTACGCGCTAATCATCGCCTCCTGCGCGCCATCCTCCGCTTCTGCTTCATTCTTCACCACGGAAAACACCGTCATGTACACCATGCGCTCATATGGCCGGATCAATTCATGAAACAGTTCTGTCTCCCCCGCCAGAATGCGCGCGATCAGTTCCACCTCAGTGACTCCCCGCGTTTCCATCGTCCCTTGTTCGTCCTGTCTGCCCTTAGTAGCTGCGACAACCCTCTGGACCTTCAATGGGCGTCAGACCCTCAGGAATCTGCGCTGCTAAAACTTCTCCAACCGCGCCACTCCGAATATCGCGTGAAACCTCTCGCAAGATCGCCACCGCCTGATCCTGATATTGATTCAAATCCACCGTCGCAGGCAAGTCGTAGTTCTGATCCCCTTGATTCCCTTTCAGCGCGCCCAGTTCCACGTGCTCCAGCTCCCGTTTCACCACTTCCAGCTCCAGCGCCTTGTCCTCCGCCCGCACCTGCAGGACATGAAAGCGGGAGTGGTGATTGCCGCGCCTGCACACGTACGAGCGCCACCCGTCGCAAAAGTTACAGCCAAATTCGCGCTTTTCCGGCTTTCTCTCCTTGACCAACGCGGCACAATTCGGCGCTTCGCCGCAGTTCTGCCTTTCATCTTCAATGTAGCGCCGCCTTCTATGGAGCCCCTGCGTTGCCGCCACTTCCCCCACTCTTCGCAAAACAATTCAGACATACCTCCCCTCCCGGCGTACTGTCTCGCAAGCCATCTACCAGGGTGTCCGGTTTCAAGTACGTTCCACGAACACAAGCTTTTCACGATAGGCACTTGCGGGAACAACATCGACAAAACTTTGTCGGTTGTTACGCGGCAATGCGCAGGTCTTCCATGAGCGTGAACATGTCTTGGCGGACGGCCTCGTAGTGTTCATCGATGGAACTCCAGTTCTTCGGCTTTCTGCCCATCTTGGGTTTACCGACGCCTGCCAGGATGGGACGAAGAATCTTTTCCCGTAGGATCACCAACGCTGCAATGGTCCGGACCGCTTGCTGCGGGATGAAGTAACGGCGGGAATCGGGGACTTTGCTTAGTAGTTCTTTTCCACGAAGTTTCCTGAGATCGTAAGCGGCCCGACGCGGGTCATAGCTGGAATCGGTTGCCGGGAGCATCGATCGAACGGTGTTCGCCAACTGCCCGGTGGTGAATCCATCTGGTGAGCAGGCCAACGCCAGGACCGCACTCAGTACGGCTCGTGTTCTTGGCTTGTTCACATCCATACCACCGATCCGAGTCTTGCCGACTTGCGAGGGAGTCGCGAGCTGATCCAGGGTTTCCCCGCTGATAAAAGAAGCAGCCATGCAGTACAAGTTGTTCAGGAACTGCTCCAGAATCTGTTGCAGACGGGCGATAATCTGGGGAAACCGCTCTAAGAGTCGACCGCAGCGCAGTTCCTTGGTGTTATGGACAATGGCCTCGAAACGAAGTACGCGTTCGCCTTTGGTATAGACCTTCAGAGTCAACTTGCCGAAGTGTAGCTTGAAGATGGTCAGGTCGTACGCAGGTGTCTCGACCACGACTTCCAATCGCGGGGCCTTGTCCTTGCGATCCCGATGGGGACGGCATTTCACGCCAAAGATGGTTTTCAGCCTTTTTACCGTTAAGCGCGCCCGCGTCCGATCGATCAGCCCCTGGAAGATTTGCTCCATCTGGCTGCCCCGCTGAAAGATCAGATTGCGACTGCACTCGACTTGATAAATGGAGTAGTGATAATGAAACCCGCTGCGTTCTTGCTCTTCCAGGTCCAATGCGAAACAGAGACACGCGCTGTAGATCCAACGCTCGCAGACTTGGCTTAAGCGCCCTATAGTCCGTACCTCGGACAAGGTGTCTGCGACTCTTGCCAAGTCTGCTAGATTGGGCAGAACAGTAAAACAGTTACCCTCCTTTGTAAATGGGATGCCCGCCTCCCGAGCTTGACAGGCCACGTATTCATGACCGTTAAGAATGATCTGTGCCCCAAACGGGGGATGGCCCGCCATCTTGATGGTGACGTGTCCCCAGTCAGGATCCATGATGTGGAACGAATAGTGATTGATGAAGGGTCGCTTGGCTTCCAGGTTCTGAATCACCCCGCTGCTGGATCTCTTTACGTCCCACACCGTGGCGACCGCTCGGCCCACCAGAATCAAGAACAGTCCACGAATGCAGGGGTTCTTTTTGAGATGTTCTTCGGCGATCAGATGTTTGCGTTCTTCACGGCCGCAGTCGATCACCGGAACACCGTGGGCTTGCGCCCAGCCACGCACACGCCGACTGAAGCGTCCTGCCATGCGCATCAAATGAGCATTGTCCAGTTCCGCATCCGAACCGTGGTGCAGCCGTCGCCACCAGGAACGAAAACCACCTGGCGAATAACAAAGCCCGAAGTTGGCATTCAAGACGAAGCGATCGACACAGTCGTAGCTGCCGTCAAGCAGATCGGTGTAGTAGTTGGTGAACTCATCGGTGGCCATAGCCAACACACTATACGTGCTCAGTTTGGTGGATCAACTGCCCGCAGGGCCACTTTTTCGGAGCCGCGTCTCCGAAAAAGCGTAGGACCTTAAGGAGCGAAGCCTATGAAGACCATCTTGAAATTTGTCACGCTTGCTGTTTTCGCTGCTTTCGCCAGCACCTCACTACTGGCGCAAAGCAATCCACTTCTCGGTGCTCGGAAACTCAATATCGCTAAATCCAAATCCGATCCCATGTCCGGTTCCAAAAGGCCTCCGACGGCCCCAAATGCGCCATGAAGGGCGAAAACGCCGACGGTAGCCCCATTTCCCATGGCTTCACTGTGAAGTTCGACGGCAAAGACTATCCCGCTGCCGGCACCATGCCCGGCGGCGCCGATTCCATCTCCATCAAGAAAGTTGACGCCAATCACTACGAAGCAACCTTGAAGAAAGCTGGCAAGGAAGTCAGCGCATCCAAACTCGAGATTTCCAAAGACGGCAAAGTGGCCACCCTCACTTCCAAGGGAGTCAGCGCAGACAGCAAGCCCACGCACGCCGTCTCCACCTTCGACGGACAATAACCGCGCGCGGTCACTTACCTCTCACACATTTGCTTTGAACGCTTTCGTCCCGTTTTTCTTCTGCACGCCACCGTCGCCTACCGGCACACGAACATAGATTCGTGTTCCGCGCGACGGCTCCGATTCCACATCCAGATGTCCGCCGATCAGCCGCAGCCTTTCGCGCATGCTGATTAGACCCAGCCCGCCTCTTGCCTGCGCAGACTCGGGACTGAATCCTGCACCCTGGTCTGAGATACGCAGATAAATCTCATCTGCACTCCCGGAAAGTTCCACCTTGGCCGATTCCGTCCTGCCATGCTTCACAATATTCCGCAGTGCCTCCTGCACAATCCGAAATAGACACAGCGCCACATCCTTTGGTATCCGGTCACTAACATCGTAGTGGACAAATTCGATTTGCAATTCGTGTTGTTGCGATACTTCCCGGCAGTGCCCACCCACTGTCGCCACCAGTCCCAGGAGGTCCAGCTTCGCTGGGTGAAGTTGGTGCGATATGCTGTGCAGTTCGCTCGAGACCTCTGACGCTACCTCCGATATGTTATGCAGTCGTTCTTGCGCGTCGCTCGGCAGTTCGGGTAGGCTCCGCTCAAACTGCGTCAAGCCTATTCCGAGTAGCGCCATCCTTTGGCTCAAATCATCGTGCAACTCTCGTGCAATCCGCGTCCGTTCCTGCTCTTGCGCCTCAATCAATTTCTGGCTCACGCTCGATAGCGCCTCTTCCCCGTTCTTCCGCTCCGTTATATCCGCCACGATCCCAATCGTCCGTAGCACTCTTCCTTGTGCGTTGAAGAACGCGCGGCCATTCTCCTCCATCCAGACCACGCCATTTCCGGGCCGCATCACTCGGTAGACGATCTTGTACGTCGACTTTTCCGGACTTAGCCCCTTCTCTGTTTCCATGTATTTCCTCAGGTCCTCGGGAAAGATGTCCTTCCTGAACTCGCGCCCCGTATCGTACCTCGGATCACATTTCCAATGCAGAACGGCGGCATACTCTCCTGAGCGCACAATTTCATCCGTTGCGGCGTCCCACTCAAACGCATACATCCTTCCCGCCTCGACAGCCAACCGTAGCCGTTCTTCGCCTTCGCGCAATTCCCTTTCTGCTTGCCTGCGCTCCTCCACCTGTGCGGCCAGAATCATGAACGGTATTACTGCGAACCATAAAAACAGCTGTAGTGATAACACCCGGTCGATGGGGTCCTGTTCGATGAAGGGGCCGCGTCCGTGCAGTGCTCCCCAAATTGAGAGCAACGCCACGATCGTCGCCGCCGTTCCCACTCCCGTCGTTCCGAATCGCAGCGCCGACCACAGTAGAAGCGGCAATAGCGAATAAAGTAGCGCCGGAGGGTAGCTTCCCCCACGCGCCACGAACATTATATAGCTCAAGGAAATCAACGCCGTGATCAATACGCATGCTTCCAAAACCTGCGTGCGCGATGCTCGCAACCATCTCGGACCTGCGCCAACCCCACCCAGAATGGCGGGTGCGACTGTCAGGAACGCCAATCCTTCCGATAGAAAGCTGACGCGCCAACTAATCCACCAATTGCCATCCAATCCATACACACCGATGGTCGACACAATCACCGACGCCAAAAACACGGTAAAGAACGAAAATTTGGCCAGGGCTTTCAGGCTGTTCAAACGCGGCACACCGCCCAGCGCATAATTCACGCCCCAGGCAGCTACCAGAATTTCCAGGATATCGGCGAGCATCAGCCAGGCCAGCGCGCGAATTGGAACGCCTACCTGCAGATCGTACACCGCGAAGCCGGCCAGCCCCGCTGCCATCACTGGCGCCCAGCTTTTCCGTGGAATCACCAGCAGGATAGCGACTAAAGCCGCGCACCCCGGCCAAAGCGGCCAAAGTGTTTGCGGATCTCTTATGATTAGGAAGCCGCCCAGTTTGGCGGCAAGGTAGCACACCGCGGCAGCCAGGCACGCCAGCAGGGCCACGTTTAGCCGCGAATTCGCCCTCGCGATGTTCCTTGATGACTGGCCTTCAGCGGTTTCCATACCTGCCTCTACCACCTTGAGGAAACAATGGGAGTGTCAGTGCAATACCAGATGCAACCCGCAGCTAACTTTCCCGAGCACCACCGATTTAACATCCCCTTTGTCACAGAATGCAACTTCCCACACTGGAGCTGCGGGAGCGGGGTTTCAGCCTGTGAGGAAACGTTGGGTGCCCCCCACCCCGGTGTAGGGTGTGCGTTCTTGGGAGTTTCGTTCGAGGTGGAAGCTTCAAAGCGTACACGAAAAGTCTTGTAATTTGGGACAGCGCGACTTCACTCGTGCCGTAACCCGACGATGCAACTCAGGTTTAGATTAATCTCCTACTTCGGCCCCTCCGCCAACTTCTTCAATTTCTCTTCGGCATTCGCTTTGATTCCGTCCTTATACGTCTGCGGGTCCGTGGTATCCTTCTGCAAATATTGCAGCGCCTTCTTCGCATTCTCCAACGCC
>Ga0210392_10000260_pt1 | contig 38155 bp, 32 predicted proteins | sample IncBWC30OmetaG_FD_161057 | JGI IMG/M metagenome (GOLD analysis project Ga0210392, IMG submission 161057) | Forest soil microbial communities from Barre Woods Harvard Forest LTER site, Petersham, Massachusetts, United States - Inc-BW-C-30-O ... | reverse complement strand
GAGCCCGGCGGCAAGACGGACGGGGTATGCACTCATGGCGCCCCGTCAGACCCGTTTTCAGGCGAGTTGTTTCACCAGTACCTTGGGATTGCGGCCGCTTTCTTCGTAGAGTTTGAGGCGCGCCTCGGGCAGCGCTTCCTTCGTGGTTTCCTCGAAGCCACAGTTGCCGGTGAAAAATCCGAAGCTTTGCGTGGAGAGCGCAACAATGGTGGTGGCGCCGTGTTCCTTGGCCTGCAGGCAGGCGTACTCGACCATTTTTTTGCCGATCCCGCGGTTATGATAAAACGGCATGACGTAGAGCGAGCCGATCTCGGCGAGCTGCGGCTTGCCGGGATAAAAGAGCAGCGTGACGCAGGCGATGATGTTCTCGTCGATTTCGAAGACGTAGAACTGGTCGATGTTTTTCTCGATGGCCTGCTGCGTGCGATGCAGCAGTTCCTCGCGGCGGACGGCGCTGCGGGTGAGGTTGTAGATGAGCCGGACGTCGCGGCGCGTGGCCTTGCGGATCTGCTGGTAGTCGTTGCCGTAAATGAGCGAGCCCACGCCCTCATTGGAAAAAATTTCGTTGAGCAGGCCGTCGAAAATGCGGCCGTCAACGATATGCACGCGGGCCGTGCCGGTCTCGATGGCCTTGATGGCGTGGGTGGCCTTGCTGCGCGAGGCCTCGGCGATATCGCCGGGATGGTCCTTGAGGAGGGCGCTCAGCGCGTCGGCGGAGATTTCGCGGCGCACTTCGCCGTTGATCTCAAGGCCGGCGATCGCGGTGAGATAAAGGATTTTTGAAGCGTGGAGGGACTCGGCCATTTCCGCGGCGAGCAGATCCGAATTGATACGCAGCGAACGGCCGTCGGGGCCGAATCCGACGGGGTGCACGATGGGCACGACGCCGGCGTTGAGCAGGTGAAGGATGAAGTCCTTGTCGATGCGCTCGACCCGGGCGGTAAACTGCTGGTCGACGCCGCGGATGATGCCGGTGGGCAGCGCGCGCACGGCGTTGGTGATGGCGGCCTTGAGCGAGTTTTGCGTGAGGCCCTCGAGAATGAGGTGCGAGACGCGGGCCGAGGCGCGGACCGAGAGGTCGAGCGTGGCGGCGTCGGTTACGCCGGTGCCGTCGGCGTTGGAGATGGGAATGCCGCGCGCCTGCGAGAGTTCGATGATTTGCTGGCCGATGCCGTGCACGAGCACGACCTTGATGGCGAGCGAGCGCAGGACCGCGATGTCAACGAGCAGGTTGGTGAAGTTCTCGTCCGCGACAATGGCGCCATCGAGCGCGATGATAAAAATCTGGTCCTTGAAGCGAGGGACGTATTGGAGAATGCCCCGCAGGTCGGTCGGCTTGATGATTGCGACCGCGGTGGGCGTCGGGGTAGGCACACTGGTGGAACCGTTGGACATGGGATGTGGGCTAGTTGTCAGCGATGCGGCGCGGCTCGTCAATGTTGCGTTGAGAGGTCTCTAAACAAGCGGTTAAAAAATGGCTCAGCTCACTTCACCGACAAGGCCCAGGTTTGCGATTCGTGTGAGGCGACCAGCATCACGCGGTAATGGCCGGGCGGCAGGACGCCGGCGGGCACGGTGAGGCGCACCTCCGTCTCGGGCGAGCGCACGAGCAGGCCGCCGGGTACGCGCTCGAAGTTGGGCACGAGCACCAGCCCGTTTTCGCGCACATAAACCTGAGCATCGAGCAGTTCCTCTTTCTCGTCTGGCAACGTGGCGGTGAAATCGACGATATAGGGCTGCGTGGCAGCGGTCTCCCGCGCCGCGATGATATGGGTTACGCGCGTGGGCGGCAGCGGAGCGGCGGTGAGCGCAGTGGCGAGGTCCGCGGGCAAGCCGCCGGGCGCACCCTGAATGGGCGCCCGCGCCGAGAGACGCAGGGTTTCGGTCGGCCGCGTGGCCGCGATCGTCACGCGGTGGTAACCGGCGGCGAGCAGGCGCTCGACCATGGCGCGGTCGCGGGCCTCGGCATACGGCTCGTAAACCGGCCCCGATCGGCGATAGCGCAGGGTGAGATAGGTGTAGGCGGGGACAAACAAAAGGATCGCGATGACGATCCATTTCATTGGCCAGGGTTTTTGCGGCGGGCGGGCGGGCATGTCAGTAAAAGGCTGAAGGAGGGAAAGACTGAAGGGCTGAAGCTGTCGGGAGCAAATCATTCAGCGTCCGGAAGCATTTATCTTTCAGTCCTTCAGCTTTTCAGTCTTTCAGCCTTTCTTTTTGCGTGCGGAAGTGCGCAAAAGTAATTGCGCGCAGACGGGCGAGCTGTTCAGTTGCGGAACTTCATGAAATTTTGGTCGCAGTATTTTATCCCCACGCTCAAGGAAAGCCCGGCCGACGCGGAAATCGCCTCCCACAAGCTGCTCGTGCGCGCGGGCCTCGTGCGCAAGCTCGGCGGCGGGCTCTACACCTACCTGCCGCTCGGCCTGCGCGTGATGCAGAAGCTCACGCAAATCTGCCGCGAGGAAATGGAGCGCGCGGGCGCGATCGAGTTGTGGATGCCGCACGTGCACCCGGTCGAATTCTGGCAGCAAGGCCCGCGCTGGACCGCCGCGCGCGAGATCATGTTTCGCGCCGACAGCGCCGGGGACAGCAAGCGCGCCCCACGCGAGCCGGAGTTCGTGCTGGGCCCGACCCACGAGGAAATCATCACGCCGCTGGTCAAGGCCGAGATCACCAGCTATCGCGACCTGCCGAAAAACTTTTTCCAGATCGCCACGAAGTTCCGCAACGAAATCCGCCCGCGCTACGGCCTGATGCGCGCCAAGGAGTTCGTGATGATGGACGCCTATTCGTTCGATGCGAACGACGACGGCGCGACCAGGAACTATCACGCGATGAAGGCGGCCTATGAGGCATTTTTCCGCCGCATCGGCGCACAGGCCATCGCGGTCGAGGCCGACACCGGCGTGATGGGCGGCAGTTTCTCCCACGAGTTCATGGTGCCGGCCGAGATCGGCGATGACGATGTGATCTACAACGAGGAAAGTGGCTACGCGGCGAACCGCGAGAAAGCCACTAGTGCGCTCGTGCCGAAAGACCTGGCCGACGCTGCTCCCACCGGTGCGGTCGAAGAATTTGCCACGCCGGGCGTCCTGACCATCGCCGCGCTCGCCGCCGCGCCTTACTCGGTGCCCGCGGAACAACAGTTCAAGACGCTGATTTTCATGGGCGACGGCAAACCGTTCGCTGTGGTGTTGCGTGGCTGCGACGAACTCGAGGAGGCCAAGCTCGGCGCACTCGGCTTCACCCTGTTCCGGCCCGCCACGCCCGAGGAGATCGAGCCGGTCATGGGTGCGAAGCCCGGCAGCCTGGGCGCGGTCAAGGGCACGATCAAAAACCCGGCCGCGCTTGCCGGTATTTTTGCCGACCACGCCATCCGCCTCATCGGCAATGGCACGACCGGCGCGAACAAGGACGGTTTTCACCTTCGCCGCGTCAATGTCGCGCGCGATCTCGCCCTCACGAAGTTCGGCGATTTCCGCCGCGTGCGCCCGGGCGAACCCGACCCGAAGTCGGGCCAGCCGCTGAAATCGCGCCGGGGCATCGAGGTCGGCCATATTTTCAAGCTCGGCACGAAATATTCCGAAAAATTCGGCGCGGTTTACACCGACGACCAAAAGCAGTCTAACCTCATGGTCATGGGCTGCTACGGCATCGGCATTGGCCGCACGCTGCAGGCCATCATCGAGCAGAGCCACGATGCCGACGGCATCGTCTGGCCGTGGGCGGTCGCGCCGTTCCAGGTGCTCATCTGCCTGCTCGACCCGCAGGATGCGGAGGCGGCCGCGATGGCCAAAAAGCTAGCCACGGCCGCGGATCGCGCCGGGGCCGACGTGCTCGTGGACGACCGGGCCGAGCGGCCCGGCGTAAAGTTCAAGGACGCCGACTTGATTGGCGTGCCACTTCGCGTTACAGTGGGAGGCAGAGGAATGAAAGAAGGCATCGTCGAAATGAAATGGCGCACGCAGAAGGACGTCGCAAAGCTCCCGCTGGCCGAGGCCGAAGCCAGGCTCGCCGCCGCCATCGCCGAAGCCGCCAAGCAGCCATGATCGTCGGGCAAAGCAAGACCACCACCGCACCCGCCACGCGCGCCGAGACCGAGCTCGCGCTCCAAGGGCTGTGGCATGTCGTGGTGCTCAACGACCCGGTGAACCTCATGAGCTACGTCGTCATGATCTTCAAAAAAATCTTCGGCTTCGACGAGCCGACCGCCCGCCGCCACATGCTCGAAGTGCACGAGCAGGGCCGCTCCGTGGTCTGGACGGGGCTGCGCGAGAAAGCCGAGGCCTACGTTTATTCCCTGCACGAATGGCACCTCACCGCCGTGCTCGAGCCGGATGAAAAAAATTGAAGTCAAACTCAGCCTGCCGGTCGTGGCGCCGCTGCTCGACGTCATCAAGTCCACGGTGGACGACCTGCGCGGGTCGCTGGCGGCGGCGTCCGGGCACGACATCGACGAGGATCTGCGCGAAGTCTGGGTGGACGCGCTGCTGGTGTCGCAGGCCGGCGACTGCCGCACGCTGCTCGGGCTTTTCGATCGCGAGTTTTTCTCGACCGGCGTCATCTCCTTCGACGAAACCAATGCCGAACCCATCGTGCGCGCGTGCGCGGCGGTGCGCCTGCGCCTGCGGGAAAAATACCTGAAGCGCCTCGAGGACGAGTCGCTCGAAAGCGGCAATATCGAGCTGGAGACGCTGCCCGAACCCGAGCGCAAGGCCTTCATGTGCTACCTGTTCCTCGCCACGATCCAGGAACTCATCATCCAGCACCTCGACTCATCGATCATCGAGTCGTGAGGGGAGGGCAGGTGGGGCGCGTTGACCCCAACGCGCCTATGAGCGTCTTGAGGTCAAGACGCTCCACCTCAGGAGAGATTTTTCAGGGGCAGGCCAAAAAGCAAAAGGAGGGCGGGAAATCGTGCTAGACTATGGGCATGAGACTCAGACAGCTTAAAATGACACTGGAAGAGGGTGAAATGATGTGCCCCGCCGGGCTTGACAGGCAACAGGTTTACCACAAGGTAAACCTCATGCCAACTCTCGCGACAAAAACATCCGAAGCGTTCGCCCGCCAGGTTCAGCTGGCCGCCGCCGCAAAGAAGACGACGGTTTCGTCATTCGTCCGCAAAGCCATTGAAAACGAGATGGCCGGGCGGCCAGTGGAAACCTTTGGCCAGAAGTTCGGCCATCTCTTTGGCGCCGGTAGCAAGCTTCCAGCCAATGCTTCCACGAAAGAGGGCTATGAAGATTGACCGTGTAATCTTCGATACGGGTCCGCTGGTGGCGGTTCTTTCAGCCAAGGACGCTTTGCATGAATGGGCGGTGGAATTGTTCAGTGACCTGCCGTCGCCAGGACTGACCTGCGAAGCCGTCCTGTCCGAAACATTTTTTCGATTGCGCAAGGATGACAAGGCGACGGGGGCACTGTGCGCCATGATTGACAGTGGCGCGTTCCGGGTCATCCCGGTTGCCTCCATGGGTGGAATTGCCCGTTACGTCATGCAGTATCGCGTGGATTTCGCCGATGCCTGTTTGGTCGCGCTCTCCGAGAATTTTCCGACGGCAACCATCGTTACCACCGATAAGCGCGATTTTTCCATTATGCGTCGCTTCGGCAAGGAGCGGATCCCGTTCATCGCGCCGTGAAGCACACGCGGCGCGCCCGGCGGTCGCGCCCTACCTAATGGGACAAATCGTACTCATACTCGTAATCTTTCTCGTTCTCCCGGCTCGAATTGAGAATGAGAACGATAACGAGTACGAGAATGATTAGCTACGCCTTCACGCTGAAAATTTCGGTGTGCAGGGTGCCTTCGCCGACTTTGGTCACGGGGCCGGTCATCTGGATGAAAAAGCCCTGGCCGATGTCGATGCTGATCTCGCCGCCGGGCATGTGGACGGTGACAGCGCGGTCCACCAGGCCGAGCTTGTGCGCGACCGCGGCCGAGGCGCTGCTGCTGCTGCCGGAAGCAAGCGTATATCCGGCTCCGCGCTCCCAGATCTCGATCTGGATGTTGGCGCGGTCCATCACGCGGAGGAATTGCACGTTGGTGCGGTTTGGGAAAATCGGATTCGTTTCGAGATCGGGGCCGTAGGTTTTGGCCAGGCTGGCCGAAATCTCGGGCAGGGGGATGACGCAGTGGGGATTGCCGATGTTGGCGGCACAAAACGTAAACTCGCGCCCGTGGACGGCGATTTTTTCATTGATGACCTCACGCGGCGGGCCGGTCATGGGGATCTTGTCGCTTTGAAAACTCACCTGGCCCATGGCCACGGCGATGAGCCGCCCGCCATCCTTGATGACGGATTGCACAATACCCCCGAGCGTCTGGATGGTAAAGGTGGGAGCGGCGGCGAAGCCCTGGTCAAAGAGGAAGCGCGAAAATATGCGCAGGCCATTGCCGGACTTTTCGGCCTCGGAGCCATCGGGATTGAAGATGCGCAGGGCGAAGTCGGCCTTCCTGGTCGGCAGGGGGCCCCAAAGAATGCCGTCGGAGCCGATGCCATAATTGCGGTGGCAAATGGCGCGGATTTGTTCCCGGGTGGGCAGTTTCCAGAACGGAAAATCAGCCGGGTTGAGCACGATGTAGTCGTTGCCGAGGGCGTGGTATTTGTAGAAGCGCATGGGGCCAGACGGAGAGCGGACTCAAAGTATCAAGTACCAAGTGTCAAGTGACAAGCGCGCGCTGAACGCGAAGTTTCAAGTGTCAGGTGACAAGTTCCAAGATAGCCGACCATTCCTGCTTCCTAATCCTGTTACTTGATACCTGATACTTGGTACTTGTTGACTGATACTTGGTACTTTTCGACGCTACGCCGGCACGGGAGCGGCCGGCGCCGGCGTCGGCCCTATTGGGCAACCGAAGAGACCGCGTTTCTTGATCGCCTCGGCGACGCGGGGCGGAACCATTTTTTCCCACGAAGGATCACTGGCCTTCATGCGCTGGAGCACGTCGCGTGAGAAGATATTGAGGATGTCGGGATTGAAGCCGACGATGCTGTCGATGTAATGGTTTTCGAGTAGGTGGTCGTAAAGGTTGCGCAGGTGATCGACGACCAGGACGTTGCGCGAGTTGATCAGGACGTTGGCGGCGAAGGCGTGGGAGTTGACGTTCGCGGGGTTGTCGGCGGGGTGTCCGGTTTGAAGATAGCGATCGTAGGCTTCCTGTCGCATCGGGTAGATGTAGAGTTTGACGGCGTTGCGGAAGAGTCGGCCAAAGGACTCCATGATTCCGCCGGGAAGGTTTTCGTAATACTTTTCGTTGAAGATCTCGATGAGGTTGTTCACGCCCATGGCCACGCCGATCATTTCGCTGGTATAGCGGCGGAAGTAGGAGGTGAGGCGGTAGTATTCGCTGTAATTGGAAATAAGGACGGTGAAGCCGATGTCGCCCAGCAAATCGACGCGGGAGAGAAAGTCCTGGGAGTCGAGGCTGCCATCGGCGAGCAGGTTGTTCATGGTGATTTCCATGAGGACGATCACATCCTTGCCCTTGACGATGGGCTCCTGCACGAACTGCGCGGTGGCGCAGTTGAGCATGTCCACATTGACGTGCGTGACGGGACGGAAGCTGCCGCGTTCGACGAGAATGGCTTTTTTATGGAGCACCTCGGAGGGCTGAAGCACGGCGCCGCCGGGGCCGAACATGACAGCGTTGGTCAGGCCGTGCTGCACCAGTTGGAGCGACATGAGGCGGTTGTCCACGTTGAGGAAGGCGGGGCCGCTGAACGTCAGCATGTCGATCTCGACCCGGTCGGCGCCAACGTTGTCCGCGAGCGACTCAATGAATTTGGGAAGGTCGTTGCGGAAATGAAACGCTCCATAAATGAGGTTTAAACCGACGACGCCGAGGGCCTGCTGCTGTTGGATGCTTTCCTTGTCCCACATGCGCACATGCAGGACGATCTCGCTCGGCTCGCCCCTGGGCTCGGTCTGGAAGCGGATGCCCATCCAGCCATGGGCTTCATTGGTGCCTTTGAAATTCCGGGTCGCGACCGTGTCGGCAAAAACAAAAAACGTCGTGCGATCGCCGCGCTGGGCCGCGAGGCGTTCGATGAGCAGGTTATACTCGTGGGTGAGCATGAGCGCGAGGCGCTCGCGCGAGACGTAGCGCGGGGTTTTCCCATAGATGGCGTCGCTGAACGTCATGTCGTAGGCCGAGATGGTTTTCGCGATGGTGCCGGAGGCGCCGCCCGCCTGGAAAAAGTGCCGCGCAACTTCCTGGCCGGCGCCGATCTCGGCGAAGGTGCCGTACTGCTTGTCCTCAAGGTTGATCGTGAGAGCCTTGCGGTTGGTCGTGAGAAGTTCTTTTTGCGGTTCGCTCATGGTGGGCAGGGCAAAACCAAACAGGAAATTCCGCGAAAGGAAAGCGCGCAGGTCGGTTTTTGGCGCGAGAATTAGGTAGGAGCCTGCTTGCAGGCGAAATTCGCGGGTCAGAGGGTTTGTCGGGCGACAAAATAGATTAGGACAAAAATGTCGCCTGCAAGCAGGCTCCTACGCTGGCGGGCCCCGAGCCTGTCGAGGGGCGAGGCTGGCCACATCGAGCGCGCCTTTTCACTGGCCGAAGCGGTGAAATGCATTACCTTCGCAGCTGAATGAGAAATTTCTTCACGTCGATGCTGGGCGCGCTGGTGGCGCTCTGGATTTTTTTGGCGGGAGTGGTGGTGCTGCTGTTGGCGGTGGGCGCTGCTATGACCACGCTGGGCAAGAAGGCGACCGTCGTAGTGGAACCCGGCTCGTATCTCGTCTTTAACCTGTCCACGAACATCGTGGAAGCCCCGGTGCAGGAAAATCCCCTGGCGGGGTTCGCCAGCGACCGGGAGGAAACCCTGCAAATGCGCAGCGTGACCCGTGCGCTCCGGGCCGCGGCCAATGACAGCCGCATCGCCGGGGTGTTTCTGATCGGCTCGCTTGAGCCCCAGGGGTACGACACGGGTTTTGCCGCGCTCAAGGAAGTGCGAGAGGCACTCGGTGCCTGCCGGGCCGCCGGCAAGCCGGTGGTGGCTTATCTCAATTTCGCCCGAACGCGGGATCTCTATCTGGCCTCGGCGGCCAACGACGTCGTTTTCGATCCCTACGGTGCGCTCTTCCTGCCCGGCCTCGCGAGCCAGCCCATGTTTCTCACCGGTGCGCTCGAAAAATTTGGCATCGGCGTGCAGGTGACACGCGTCGGCAAATACAAATCGTTTGTCGAGCCTTTCATTCGCAAGGACATGAGCCCGGAAAACCGGGCGCAGACACAAAAACTGCTCGATGACCTCTGGAGCCAGATTGTCGGCGACATTGCGACCAGCCGGGGCCTCACGCCTGCAGCGATGCAGAAGGCGGTGGATGAGCACGGTCTCTTCACCGCGGAACAGGCCAAGGCCGCGGGGCTGGTCGATCGCATCGCCTATCGCGACGAAATCCTGGCCGAACTTAAAACGAAGACCGGACGGACCGGCGCCAAGGAGGTATTCAAGCAGGTTGACCTGGCCGATTATGCCGCCGCGCTGCCGGAAAGCGATCCGGCCACAAAATCCACGGACAAAACGATCGCGGTCGCTTATGCGGACGGCGATATTGTGGACGGCGAGGGCGTGGATGGTGAAATCGGGGGCGATAAATTTTCCCGCATGCTCCGTGAGTTGCGGCTGGATGACAGCGTGCAAGCCATCGTCCTGCGCGTGAACAGTCCCGGCGGCAGCGCCACCGCCTCCGAGGAAATCCAGCGCGAATTGCGGCTCACGCGGAAAACGAAGCCGGTCATTGTTTCGATGGGCACGGTGGCGGCCTCAGGCGGCTATTGGATTTCCGCCTATGGCGACAAAATCTATGCGGAGCCCACGACCATCACCGGATCCATCGGCGTGTTCGGCCTGTTTTTCAACGTGCAGAAACTGGCCGGCGACCTCGGGCTGACGTTTGATGTGGCAAAGACCGGAAAATTTGCCGACGCCCTCACCATCAGCCGGCCGAAGACGAATGAGGAGCTGGCGCTCTTCCAGCAACTGGTTGATTGGATTTACGGCCAGTTTATCGGCAAGGTATCCGATGGCCGTCACCTCGATCGCGCCGCAGTGGAAGAGATCGCCCAAGGCCGCGTGTGGTCGGGCACCGAGGCGAAAAAACTCGGGCTGGTGGACGAAATCGGCGGCCTCGACGCCGCGATAAAATTTGCGGCGCAGAAGGCACAACTCGGCGACAACTATCGCGTCGTCGAGTATCCGCGCACAAAGGAATTGACCGAAGTCATCGTGGACTGGCTCCAGGGACAGAAGCATGACCAAACCCGCGCCACGGACGCACTAAGCCAGCTGATGGCACAAATCAAGGAACAGGCGAAAACCCTGCACGAATTCAACGACCCGCGTGGCCTCTATGCCCGCCTTCCGCTGGAGATGATGATAAAATGAGCGCACCTACCAACCAAACCTTTAAGCTTTCCAAAGACACGCCCGCGACCGCCATCCCGGCAGGTGACGAACTGACGCTGCCCGCGGGCACGGAGGTGTTCGTGACGCAGACGCTGGGCGGCACCGTGACGGTGCGCACCAACAGCGGATTATTTCGCATTGCGCGCGAACACACCGATGCGCTGGCCGGATTCTCATTGAAAACCGAAAAGGCCGGCGCAGTCGCCGAGTTCAGCGAGAACGCGGTTTGGGACGCGATGAAGAGCTGCTTCGATCCGGAGATCCCGGTGAACATCGTCGACCTGGGACTTGTTTACGACCTCTCCATCGAAAAAACGCCAAAGGGCGGGCACGCGATCGAGGTAAAAATGACCCTGACCGCGCCCGGCTGTGGCATGGGGCCGGTCATCGCGGAAGACGCGCGCGAAAAAATTGCCGCGCTACCGACCGTGGAGTCGGCCAAGGTGCACATTGTCTGGGATCCGGTGTGGACGCCGCAGATGATTTCACCCGAAGGACGGAAGATTCTCGGGTTGGAGTAACGGCAAAAAGTATCAAGTGACAGGTATCAAGTAACAAGAGAGCGCTGCAGACTTAGTCCTGGTACTTGAAACCTGTTACTTGTTACTTCGCCGCGACTACGCCGTCACCGTTTCGAGCGAGCAGCCATCGGCGGCGGCAGGGGTTTCGCAATTGGGGCGGGCGATGACGCCGGGGTAGGGTTCGGGTGAAAATTCACGCGTCGGATCGGCGAGCAGATGCTGGTCGCAGACGGAAAAAAGACCGACCTCGGTCTCGGCGCGGCGCATGGCGTGGAGAAATGCACCGGCAGGATCGACGCTCTGGCCGACAAAGTTCAGGTATTTTTTCATCTTCGCGATGTGGGCCAGCTCGGGAACGTCGGGCAACTGCGTGGCGCGATAGAGGCGGTCGATATAGTCGCGGACGTCCGCCAAGGTGACGCGCAGGACGGGCTGGCCGGAGAAATGCTCGCGGCACTGGCGGAAAATCCAGGGGTTGCGGATGGCGTGGCGGCCGACCATGACGCCGGCCGCGCGCGTGCTGGCGAGAACCGAAGCGGCCTTGGCGACGGAGGTGAGATTGCCGTTCGCGAGCACCGGGCAACGGACGCGCGCGACGGCCCGGGCGATAAAATCGTAATGAACCTCGCTGCGATACATTTCCTTCACCGTGCGGCCGTGGACGCTGAGCAGATCGACGCGGTGCGTGTTGATGAGGTCGAGGACGCGGTCGAAATGGGCGGTGTCGTCGAAGCCGATGCGCATCTTGACCGTGAGCAGGCCGGGCGCCGCGGCGCGAAGGCAGCCGAGGATTTGGTCGATTTTATCGGGATCGCGCAGGAGGCCGCCGCCCACGTTCTTCTTGTAAACCTTGGGGGCGGGACAGCCGAGATTCAGGTCGATGCCGGCGACGGGATGACGGAGGAGTTCATCGACCGTGCGGGCGAGGTCGGGCAGGTTTTCACCGATGAGTTGGGCGAAGACGGGCCGGCCCGTCGTGTTTTCGTCGATGGAGCGCAGGATGTGTTTCTCCGGGCGCGACTGGGAATGGACGCGGAAGAACTCGGTGAAGAAATAATCGGGCGCGCCGTAATGCGCGATGACGCGCATGAAGGCGAGGTCGGTCACGTCCTGCATGGGCGCAAGCGCCGTCAGCGGCAGGCCCGCGACGAGTGGAGACGGCAGGGCGGACATCGCGGTCAGGACGGCTCGTCTTCTTCCCCGCCAGGTTCAGCTTCGTCCTCCTCCGACTGTTGCTTGAGGACGCGCTCCAGGATCTCGGTTTGGTCATCGACGGCATCGAAGACTTTTTGCGCGGCGTAGATCGGGCGTTTGTGTTGGAGGGCGAGCACGATCGAATCGCTGGGACGCGCGTCGATCTCGATGATTTTCTTGCCGATCTCGTTCTCCATTTTGAGGAGGATGCGGGCAAAAAAGGTGCCTTCGTTGACGTCATTGATGACGATATGGTCGAGCTGCGCGCCAAGGCCGAGCAGGACGCTGCCGATGAGGTCATGCGTGAGCGGACGTTCCTTTTTCACGCCGTTGAGCGACATCTGGATGGCATTGCCAACAAAGTGATCCACATAAATGACGAAGGTCTTCTCGTCATTGCCGAGGAAGACGGCGCAGCCGTTGGCCGTGGGAACGACGGCCTTGATATTGACGACAACAACGTCGGTATTCATGGCAGCAGGATGCGCGATGTTGGGTGAAAGGGCAAGTGCCAGCGCGGGGTCGCGCTGAACTTTCAACATTCAACATCGAACGCCCAACATCCAAGGACAAACCCCTCGACTTGCTCGGGGCCTTGAGCTTGTCGAAACGGCGCAGGCGAAGTATCGGGTTTCAAGTGGCAAGTCACAAGAGTGTGGCTCGAAGGCTAAACCAATTACTAACTACCAACTACTAACTACGGCAAATAACCAATGCCCAGTGACAAATAACCAATGACAAGCTTCTTTCGACTCACTCGTAGCCGAGCAGGCTGATCTTCCACTTGCGGGCTTGGGCGAGAACGGCGGGCTGGTCGAGGATGAGGACGCGACCGGCTTCAAGGGCGGCGGCGGAAAGGCCGGTTTCGTGCATGGTTTCCAGGGTTTTTTGGCCGAAGACGGGCACGTCGAAGCGGTAGTCCTGGCCGGTCTTCACGGTCTTCACAAAGAGGGCGCCGTCGGTTTTGAACGAACCGGCGCGGCGGAGCATCTCGTCGGTGCCCTCGAAGGCCTCGACGGCGAGCACGGTGCCTTTGCGCACGACGCAGCCCTGGCCGATGTCGAGGCGGGCGCATTCGCGGGTAATATGAATGCCGTGGTCGATGTAATCGCTTTCGATGGGGAAACGGCCACCGGTCATGACGCCGGGCGTGGCGAGCTGGTCGTCGAGAAAGCAGCGCGCGTCGAGCATGGTAATGCCAAGTTTTTCGATCTGGACGGCGATGGCGCCGAAGATGGTCTCGGCGTTGCGGCGCTTGAGGGAAAGCAGGATTTGCGCGGCTTTGAGATCGAGCTGGTGCAGGCTTTTGAAAAGTCGGCGCGGCGTGACCTGGCCGGCCATGAGCGCGTAGCCGGCGTGGAATTTTTCCAGGGTCTTGAGCATCTTGCCGAGCTGGCCCACGACGATGGTCTCGCGGTCGGCGGGAGCAAAGGATTCGACGAGATCGGCGCGGGTTTCCTCCTCGAAGGCGATGAGCTTGAGCGGCACACCGGCGCGGCGGATCGCCTGGGCGGTGAGCACGGGATAGTGGCCCTGGCCGGCGATGAGAGCGATGGGCTTTGCCGGGTCGAAGTTTTTGGGAAGAAACTGGGAGAGCACGGCCTAGAAAGGCTGAAAGGCTGAAAAACTGAAAGGCTGAAAATTCAATAACCGGAAGACTGAAGTGACCGACTGCCAATACCAAAGGCCAAGACCAGACTTTCAGTTTTTCAGTCCTTCAGCTCTTCAGCCTTTTCTTATGTCTGCGTACCGTAATATTTCTTGTAGCTGCGGTAGTAACGGTAATTGGAGTAATACTCGATGCGGCGCGGTGAAAGGCCGTTGAGAACGATGCCGAGGATCTCGTTCTTGCTGTTATACAGGCTGCGGATGTAAAGCTTGATGTGCTTGCGGTTGGTGCGGTTGAAACGGCAGACGTAGATGATTTCATCGGTGTGCTCCGCGATCAGGAGCGAGTCGGTGACGGCGCCGAGCGGCGGCGAGTCCACGACGACGAGCTCAAATTGTTTTTTCAAGCGGTCGATCAGCTGGCCGAAGGCGGGATTTTCCAGGTATTCGGTGGGGCTTTTGGAACGGCCGCCGGAGCAAAGGAGGAAAAAATCCTCCGCGATTTGCACGATGCCCAGATGGGGATTCTGGGTGAGGTCGTCATCAAGGTTCGCGCCATTTTCAAACCAGGGGATGAGGCCGAGCTTGTTTTCCTGCTTGAAGTGGCGGTGCAGCATCGGCCGGCGCAGGTCGCAATCGATGAGCAGGGTGCGCTTGCCGTGGCGCGCGAATGCGCTGGCGAGATTGCAGGAGACGAGGGTCTTGCCTTCGCCCGGGATGGTGCTGGTGATGAGAATCGATTTGGGGAAATCGAGCTTGGAGTGGATTTTTACCGAGCTGTAAACGCTGAGAAAAGACTCGGCGCCCGTCGAGGTTGAGCCATTGAGAATGAGGGAATATTTATCCTCATCCTTGAGGCTGCCCAGCTCGGGGATGATGCCGAGAAGGTTGACGCCGATGAAGGATTCGACGTCCCAGGCGCTTTTGATGCGGTCATCGAGAAAGCTGAGGCCGACGGCCACGCCGACGAAGATGAGCAGGCCGAGGCCGGCGCAAGTGCGAATGATGTGGCTGAGGTTGGGCGTGAATGGTGAACCGATCGGCGGCGTGGCTTTGTCGAGCGGATGAACCGGGATATTTTCGAGGTTTTTGTAATTGGTGGCCTGGTTGAGGCGGTCGAGAATCTGGGTATAGTTGTTTTTGGCCGCCGAGGCCTGGTTTTCCAGGATGCGATATTTGACCGACAGGTCGCGGAGACGGAGCTGCTCTTGCTCCTGTTTCGAATAGTCATCCTTCAGGGTGCTCTCGGTCGTGGTGGCCTTGTCGAGGCTGGTTTGGAGTTCCTTAATCGCCAGTTCGAGCGCTTGGTTCAACTGATCCTGGGCCACTTGGATGGCATTGGTGATGTCGATGACCTTGGGATGGCGCTCCAGGTAGCGTTCGGCGAGAGCCGCCTGGGTGCGCTTGAGTTCATCCAACCGGGCTCGGATGCCGGGGATCTCGCCATGATTGGCGATATAGGCGATTTCCAGAAGGTCGCGGCCATCTTTTTTGTAGGCCTGGACCTGGTCGAGAAGCGTCTGGAGGTTGATGCGCTCCTGGCCGGCATTTTCCAACGCGCCATTCAGGGATTTGAGCCGGTCGGTAACGATGTTCACGCTGCTGTCGAACGAGACCAGGTTGTTTGCCTTCATGTAGGTCTCGAGTTGTTGATCCGCGTCCTCGGACTCCTGGCGGAGTTCATCGGCGCGGGTCTTGAGGTATTCAACCGCGGCTTCATTCCGCCCACCGACGTTTTCCATGAGATATCGCATGAATTGGTCGATATAGTGGTTGGCGATGATCGCGGCGGCTTCCGGATCCTCGTGAATGACGGAGATGCTGATGAGAAAACTATTATGCACGGATGCGACCGAAAGGCTGCCGAGCACACTTGAGGCCGGTGGAGGGGCCTCACCTGGCGCCAGGTATTTCAGGGAGGGACGCTGGAGGATTTTAATCTCGTCCGGCGTGAGCGACTCGACGACCTTTGTGCGCAGGCGGCCACTGGTGAGATCCTCAATGTAAGTATTGAGATCAATGTCGGATTTGACGGCAGGATCGACGACGCCTTCGGTGGTGATGACGCGCTCGGGTTTCTCAAACTCCATGGTGGCGTGCGCCTGATACATCTTGGGCTGGTGGGCCTGATGATATCCAAGCGGCAGGACGATGATGAGCGCCAGGGGCAGGGCGATCCAGACGCGTTCACGCAGGATGATGACGTAATCGCGCAGGGTGCGGCGCTCGACGACATCGTCATCCTTGCCGTGCAGCGGTTTGGACGGCGGAGTGGGGGACTTCAGGTTGGTTTCGGCCATCGGTGCGCGGAGGTTTAAATGATGCGTTCGGGGACGTAAACAATGTCCCCGGGTTGAAGCTGGATGGTGGTGTCGTTGGCCTTGGCCTGAGCCTTGCCCTTGAGAATGCTATCCACATCCACGGTTGTCGTTATCTTTTTTCCATCGGGCGTGATATGCGTGATGGTGACAGCACCGCCCCGGGCGATGTCCGTGAGGCCGCCGGCCTTGGTAACGAGGTCAATGACCGTCATGGTGGATTCGATCGGCAGGGGGTAACGACCCGGGCTGTGCACCTGGCCGCCGATGGAGACCTCGCGCGGGGCGTATTCCTCGACGGTGATGATGACTTGGGGGTTGCGCAGGAAGCGGCCATCCCGGTAGGCATCTTCGATGGCTTTTTGCGCCTCACGCACGGTGAGGCCGGCAATCCTGACTTCGCCGACGAGCAGCAGGTTGACGTCACCCTTGGCGTCGATGCGAACGATGCTGGAAAGATCATCTTCTTGATAGACAGCGATGCGCAAACGATCGGTGGCTGTGAGGGTGTAGCTGGGAATTTTTCCTTCACTGTCTGGAGCTTCGGCGCGCAAGGTTGGTGGGCCAGCCCAAAGCACGACGATGGCGGCGAATGGGAACAACAACCGTTGCAGGGAGTGGAAAAAAGTTGTCATGTCAGCATCGGTTAAAATCGCATACTCAATGAAAGGGAGGTAGTATTTCGGATAAAATCAGATAAACTCGCGGTAGACCAGTTCTCATAATAAGTATAACTGAGAGACGTTGTAAAATGGTCGTTGATGGTATAGCTCACGCCGGCATTCCAGCTAAAATAGCTGTCGCGTCGTCCAGCCGCCGTTGCCCCGATAAAGCGATTATAGCCGCCGCCAATACCACTCGTGAAGCTGGTCTTGGAATTCATCGAGAAAGTGGCATCGAGGCTGCCCGCCAGGGTGTTGACCGAGCCCGTGGTCGATGTCGCACTGAAGTTTTGCGAGACAGCCGCGGAAATTTTCAAGCGCCGGCTAAAACTCCACGTCAACGCGCAGGCTTCGGTCATTGAGCCCGTGGCGTGGTCATGCGACCCGTGCGGAACTTCCAATTCATAGCCGATGCTGATCGTGCCATTGAGCTTGGGCAGGATTTTCCCTTCAAGGCCCACATTCAATGAGTGGTTGTCGAAGCTCGTGTTGTGCGAGGTTTCCTGGAGGCCGAAGTTGTAGCCCATGAATAAATCACGGGCGGAGTTGATGGTATAGGCCAAACTCAAGCCCGCATTGTAGCTCGCAAGATTAGCCAGACCGGGCGTGTTGACATAATTCTTCAACGTATAACCGAGGGTGTTGGTGAGACTGTAGCGGTCGGTGACGTGGTAACTGGTGTTGAGGCTGGAAGCATAATTCCATGAGACCGCCCGGACGCCGGAAACAACGTCGGCCTCGCTTTGGCGGGCAGCATTGAGGCTAAGATCGACCGTCGTGCGATCGTCCTTGGCACTAAATTCGGTCTGTAAATGCGGATCGGAAAAATCATCCGAGGTGGTTTTTTTAAAACGCGAGATGGACATGCCGGTACTTGCATCCACGGAAATAATGCCGGCTCGCCGCGAGTATTCGAGGCCGGCACCAGCTGAATAAATCGTGTCAGCCTGGGCAAAGCTATTGGCCGCTATATTCGTGTCGTAGGCGACGCTGAGACTTCCGGTGACAAAAAGTTTGTCGTGTCCCTCGTCAAAGGTGAGCAAGGCATGGGCAGGCACAGGGATGATTCCTCCAAAAAGCAGCACAACCAAGCTGGCGCGATAGAAAGGGGGAACTTGCATGGATGCGCTCGACCGGGGTTCAGCATTATGGCTTCAACTGGGACGGGCTGATCGTAAATTCGGTGGGTTTATCGGTGGGAACAACTTGCTCGGCCTTGATGGCCTGCGTCGTTTCTCCCGTCGCGCTACTCGTGTGTTCAACCACCTCAAAATACACCGTCCGTTTGGCGATACAGGCCATGGCGACCCGGTCGCTTAGGAATTGCTTCCGCTCATCCGGTATCGGGCCGATGTGGACAACGCTGCTGGTTTCGTTTGCGGCGTTGGAACGAACGATGGCTTCCTGGCCACCGTGCAAGACCTGGCCGGCATCGCCGTTGGAACCCTTTACCGTCACATCGCCTTCGAGGACGGAGACACGGGTCTCGTAGTTGCTTGTCTCAATCACGACTTTTTTGCCGCGGATGGCCAGCGTGGCTTGCGGAGTCGAGTAAACCATGTTGCTGCCAGCCACGAGCTTGGTCGCGCACAAGCCAACGAGGCCGTGCGACACATAAGCCTGCGTTTGCGAAACCGACGGCTCCGTATCCATATCGTAGCGATTGGGAGTGAAAGGCTCCTGCACAAATTTTTTGACATCAAGGCGCGTGTCGGAGTCGAGATAGATGCCTGAGCCGTTCGAATAGACCATGGAGTTGTTGGCATCCTTGGCGGTCAAGATACTGGCGCCTTGGGCATTAAACACATCTTTTTTTGTCAGGGAAGTGATGGCATCAGCCGTGTTCAGGTCGGATTTGCCCTTTAGGTCGGCAACAAAGAGTTTACTGTCCGGGCCGGTTAAGACCGCAAATGAACATGGACTAAAAAAAACGCCGGTTATGGCCATGGCCATGAAGAGGGCGCTGGGGTTGTGAGAAAAAAGACGAGAAGAGGTTTTCATGATGGCTCCATCGTTTAGCGCCGGTGGCGAAAAATAGCAAAAATCAATAGACTTTGCAGTTCATGTGCTACTAGGACTGGTTTAGTAAAATAGATAGAGAAATGACCCTACTGTCGAGCAGTTTTATCAAAAAAGTGTTAATTTACAAAATAATTCTCTTAAATTACAAAGTTTAATATTTTTCCTGGCACATAAATGACCCGACGCACGGTTTTGTCTGCAAGGAAGGGCGTTACACGCGGATGGTCAGAGGCGAGGCGTACCGCTTCAGCTTGCGGTAGGCCGGCCGGCACGGACAATTCAGCGCGGTGTTTGCCGTTGACCTGAACGACGAGCGTAATTTCGGCCGAGGCAAATTTAGCGGCGTTGAATTGCGGCCAGGGTGCCTGCTGGATCGAAGGCTTTTCACCCAATCGTTCCCACAATTCTTCCGCGATGTGGGGGGCAAAGGGCGCGAGGAGCTGCAAAAATGCGAGCATGGTGGCGCGGCTGACCTGCGACGCTTTCTGGAGCGCATTGGAAAAAATCATCATCTGCGAAATCGCCGTGTTGAGACGCAACGCCTCGATGTCATCGCCGACTTTCTTGATCGTCTCGTGCAGTAATTTTTCCAACTCGGGCGAATCCACTGCCGTCGCGGAAATTTTTGGATGGATCGCGCCGTCCGGGCCGACGCACTCGCGCCAGACTTTTTGCAGGAAGCGGTGCACGCCCTCGATCCCGCGCGGATTCCACGGCTTCATCGCCTCGAGCGGGCCGAGGAACATCAGGTAAAGCCGCAGCGTGTCCGTGCCGTGGCTCGCGATGATGGTGTCGGGGCTGACCACGTTGCCGCGGCTCTTCGACATCTTCTCGCCGTCCTCGCCCAGGATGATGCCTTGGTGAAAAAGTTTTTTGAAAGGCTCGTCCTGCGGCACAGCACCGATGTCGAACAGCACCTTGTGCCAGAAGCGCGCGTAGAGCAGGTGCGTAACGGCATGTTCAGCGCCGCCAATGTAGAGATCGGGACCGCCCCAATAGGCAAGGAGCTTTGGATCGGCGAAGGCATGGTCGTTTTTCGGATCGGTGAAACGCAGGTAATACCAGCAGGAGCCAGCCCACTGCGGCATGGTATTGGTCTCGCGCCGGCCGCGCACCCAGTCATCACCGGCGGGCTTGGGCTGCGATGACGGCAGGGCTTCGCCTGTCTTATGGTTAAACCAGATCTCCACCCAGTCCGTGATATTGGCGAGCGGGCTTTCGCCCGTACCGCTGGGCAAATAGCTTTGTACCTCGGGTAACTTGAGCGGCAACGCGGACTCGGGAATGGGAATGGCGCAGGAAATTTGTTTCCCATCAGCACTGGCGTATTCGATGGGATCCACGGGCCCGGGTTTGCCTAAACGGATGTAATCTTCCCGGCTGATCCACACGATGGGGAACGGCTCGCCCCAGTAGCGCTGTCGCGAGAACAGCCAGTCGCGGAACTTGTAATTGATGGCAACCTTGCCGCGATTGCTAGCGGCGAGATCGGTCGTGATTTTTTTCTTCGCCTCCCGCCAGTCGAGGCCGGTGTAGCCGGCGGAGTGGACGAGTTTGCCATCGCCGGTGTACGGCAGCTTGGGCGCTGCGTCTTTGGCCGGGGGCTCGACCGATTCGATGACTTGCACCACCGGCAACTGATAGGTCTGCGCGAATTCGTAGTCACGCTCGTCGTGGGCAGGCACGGCCATGATGGCGCCGGTGCCGTAGCCGGTGAGCACATAGTCGGCGATCCAGATTGGCACACGTTGGTGGTTGACCGGATTGATGGCAAAGGAACCGGTGAAGACGCCGGACTTTTCCTTGGCGAGGTCGGTGCGCTCGAGATCACTCTTGGCCGCCGTCTTTTTCTGGTAAGCCTCGACCGCCGCGCGCTGCGCGGGCGTGGTCAGTTTGTCCACGAGCGGATGCTCCGGCGCCAGCACCATGTAGGTGCAGCCGAACAGCGTGTCGGGCCGCGTCGTAAAAACGCGCAGGTCGCCGAGGGATTTGTTTTCCAGTTCGAATAAAATTTCCGCGCCCTCGCTGCGGCCGATCCAAGCTTCCTGCATACGCTTGGTCGAGTCGAGCCAGTCAAGATTCTTCAAACCAGCCAGTAGCGGTTCGGCGTAGGCGGTGATACGTAACACCCACTGGCGAAGATTGCGGCGTTCGACGGGAAAGCCGCCGACTTCGCTTTTGCCGTCCACGATTTCCTCGTTGGCGAGCACGGTCTTTAATTCCGGGCACCACCACACCGGGCGCTCATCGACGTAGGCGAGCCCGCGCTTGAAAATCTGCAGGAAAATCCACTGCGTCCAACGATAATAGCGTGGATCGGTCGTGTCGATTTGACGGTCCCAATCGTAGCTGAAGCCGAGGGCTTTGATCTGGCGGCGGAAATTCGCGATATTGTTCTGCGTGTTGAGGGCCGGGTGCGTGCCGGTCTTTACCGCATGCTGTTCGGCCGGCAGGCCAAATGCGTCCCAGCCCATCGGGTGCAGCACATTGAAGCCACGGGCGCGCCGGTAGCGCGCCACGATATCAGTGGCTGTATAGCTCTCGGGATGTCCGATGTGCAGGCCCGCGCCGGACGGGTAGGGAAACATTCCAAGCACGTAGTATTTCGGCTTGGTTGAATCGTCCGGGGTGCGGAATGTTTGGTTTTTTTCCCAGAAAGTTTGCCAATGGGGCTCAATTTTGAGAAAGTCGTAGTCTTTGCCATCTATTGCCATGTGTAAAACCCACCACAGTGAAGGATTGCCCCGCACCGTCAATCACTCCGCGCCGGCGTGGTCGCTTGCTTGCGTTGGCATGGGTAGGAGCCTGCTTGCAGGCGATTGCTTACTCAATAACCCATGTCGCCTGCAAGCAGGCTCCTACCTGTAACCAATATCCATCAGGCATTGAGAGAAAAATAACTTTTATGTTTACCGGCATTGTTGAAGAAACCGGCCAGGTCGTTTCGTTCGCTCCCGCGGCGAACGCCTGGCGGCTGCAGGTTTCCGCCGAGATCGCGCGGCGCGATGTCGCCCTCGGGGACAGCATCGCCGTGAACGGCTGCTGCCTGACGGTTGCGGCGACCGACGCCAAACATCTGTTTTTTGATCTACTCGAAGAGACCCGCCGCCTGACGAATTTCGAGGTGCTGGGATCCGGCTCGGTGGTCAATCTCGAACGCAGCCTGCGCTTCGATGGCAAGGTCGGCGGGCACTTTGTGACCGGGCATATCGATGCGCAGGGCGTCATCGAAGTGTTTGAGCAGCGGGGGAAAGACTTCTACCTTCGCGTGCGCGGGCCGGCGGGCGCCGGACGCAACTTTGTGCCCAAGGGCAGCATCGCCATCGACGGCATTTCGCTGACCGTGGCTGAAGTTGATGGCGACGCGTTTGCAGTGTGGCTGATCCCGCACACCCTGGCCGTGACCAACACGGGCCGGCGGCAGGCTGGGGAACGGGTCAATTTGGAATTCGACTTGCTGGGCAAGTATGTCGAAAAGCTGCTGACCCACCGCTTGCAAAGCAGCTGAAAAACCATGCGCGCCGTCCTCACCGCTCTCACCGACGAGTTAAAACGCCTGAAAGCCACGGGCGTGCGCACCGTGTCCGTGTCGGAGGCGAACCTCGCCGCGTTGCGCGGCGTCGTGCAGCGCAGGGCGGCAGGTGCCGGTGCGAGCCGGAAGATTGCCGCGATGCCAGATCCCCTGCCTTCGCCGCCGCCGGTGATTTCAACCAAGGAAGCGGTTCGTCCTTTGCCTGCGGCCTCCAGCCTTCCGCCGCCGCCGGTGGTCGCCTTGGCGGCGGGCGACAAACGCACGCGGTGGACGGCGCTGCGCGAACGCGTGCTGGGCGATGCGGTTTGCCGCGCGCACGTCCGGCCGGGCAAGCAGGTGGTTTTTGGCGTGGGCGACATAGAGGCGAAGATTTTTTTCTGCGGCGAGGCGCCGGGCGCCGAGGAAGAACAGCAGGGCGAGCCGTTCGTCGGCCCGGCGGGCCAGCTGCTCAATAAAATGATCCAGGGGATGGGCCTGCGGCGCGAGGATGTTTACATTGGCAACATCATGAACTGGCGGCCCGAAATGCCGACGGCCTTTGGCAACCGCCCGCCCAACGCCGAGGAGATGGCTTATTGCCTGCCGTTTTTGCGCGCGCAAATCGAGGTCGTCGATCCTGCGCTCATCGTCGCGCTCGGGGCGACCGCGGCTCGGGGCCTGCTCGGTACGGACACTTTTAAATCGCTCGGCGAAATTCGCGGACACTGGAAACAGTTTGCCGGAAAACCTGTCATGGTGACCTACCATCCGTCCTACCTGTTGCACAACGACACCCGTCGGGCCAAGCGTGCCGTGTGGGAGGATTTGCTCCAGGTGATGGAGCGAGCCGGCCTGCCCATCAGCGAAAAACAACGCGGCTACTATTTATAGAAATGAAAAAACGTTCCCTCCTGTTGCTTGGGTTTGGATTCTGCGCGATTTATGCCACGGCGCGCGCGGACGACATGCCGTTTGATTTCGACACGCTGCGCTACCAAGCCAAGCTCCTGGCGATGCGGCCTTATGAGCCGCCATCTTCGGAGATCAAGGTGCCGGATTCATTGCTGAAACTGACCTACGACCAGTATCGCGATATTCGCTTTAAGCCGGAGAAAGCCTGGTGGCGGCGCGAAGGATTTCCGTTTCAACTCCAGTTTTTCCATCTCGGCCGTGATTTTAGGGAGCCCGTGCAAATCTTCGAGGTCATGGACAGGCAGCCACAACTGATTCCCTTCAAATCAGCGTTCTTCGACTATGGCAAAAACACGGATATTGGCTCCATCCCGGAGGACATGGGTTACGCGGGCTTCCGCATTCATTATCCGCTGAACAACCCAAACTACCTCGACGAACTCGCCGTCTTTCTCGGCGCGAGTTACTTCCGGGCGCTCGGCCAGAACATGCTTTACGGCCTGTCGGCGCGCGGCCTGGCGGTGAATTGCGGCGAGCCGGGAGGCGAGGAATTTCCGGTGTTTAAAAAGTTCTGGATAAAAACCCCCGCGCATGATGCCAAGCAACTCGTCCTCTATGCCCTGCTCGACAGCCCGAGCGTGACGGGCGCCTATCGGTTCGTCATCACGCCCGGGACCGAGACCGTCATGCAAGTACGCGTGACACTTTACTGCCGCACGGAAATCAAATCGCTGGGCTTCGCGCCGCTCACGAGCATGTTCTGGCACGGCAAAAACTCCAACGGCGACTTCGACGACTACCGGCCCGAAGTGCATGATTCCGATGGCCTGCAGATTGAACGCGGCGATGGCGAGTGGTTGTGGCGGCCGCTCGTGAACCCCGCGCAGATTCGCACGGCATCGTTCAGTGATGAAAATCCTCGTGGCTTCGGCCTCATGCAGCGCGATCGGAATTTCAACAATTACCAGGACCTCGAGTCTTCCTACCAGCTTCGCCCGAGTGCGTGGGTCGAGCCGGTCGGGCAGTGGGGCAGCGGCTCGGTGCATTTGGTCGAGCTGCCAACCCCCAACGAATCCAACGACAATATCGTCGCTTTCTGGGTGCCGGACAAGCTTCCGCCCGCGGGCGAACCGATCGATTACGAATACAAACTTCATTGGTTCATGGAAACGCAACCCGGTGGCGCGCGCCCACCGGCGGGTTACACCGTGGCCACGCGCGTCGGCCACAGCAGAACCTATGAGACCGATTTGCAGCGCTTCGTCGTGGATTTTGACAGCCCCTACTTGCACGGGCGGCATGCCGATCCCGACCTTCAGCCGGTCATCACGGTCGGCGATGGCGCCAAATTGGTTAACAGCACCTTGCAAAGCAATCCCTACAATGGCACCTGGCGGGTCGCTTTCGCCCTGAAACCCGATGGCAGCGGCCGGCCGGTTGAACTCCGTTGCTTCCTGCAGCATCCGCCCCATATTCTCACCGAAACATGGAGCTACCTTTGGAATCCATAGCTGCGCCGTTCAGCACCTTTCGGCCCAAAACCGGCTCGATGGAGGCCTGGAATGCCGCCTACGTGCGCGTCGAGGATTATCTGCGCGCGCATCGCATCCACAACCGTCTTCACCAGAGCCGCCTCATCGACAAGATTCTCGAACGCGCCGCGCGTCGTCATGCCGAGCACCCGGCGATTGAGCCCACCACGCTCGCCGCCGAGGAAACCGAGGCCATGATTGACACCTGGTTCGGGGAAGTGCTGGGCGAACGCGGCCAGCCGCACGACCGCATTGCCATCGACGGCCGCCTGGCGCTGCTGCTTTCCGACGGGCCGCAGAAATGGCCGTATGCGTTCCTCGACGAGGAAAACATCCCGGCTGATTTCTCCCGGGCCATGCAAACCAGCTTCATGCGGGCCGGTCCCGATCTCGCGGTTTCAAGCATGGTGCCGCGGCCCATCGAACTTGGCGTCATTAGTGAAGTTGCGGGTGAAACCCTGGAACGCTTCGGGAAGTGGCCGTTGTTGCGCGCCCTTTCCCTTTGGGCCCTGTTCCTGGCCGCGCTGGCGTTGATTTTCCACGTCACGCGGTGAGGCCGCTGCCTGTGGCCATGCCATGAAGCTTTTCGACGCCGACCAGATCCATCCGCTCCGCCTTCAGCGCCGGCGCTTTCTGTTTTTTTCCTGCATCATTTTGCTGACGAGTTTCGCCACGTGGTTCATGGCCGATTTGGTGTGGCGCGACCATATCGATGCCAGCGGGATCGCCATTCTCATCCTGTTCGTCATTCTTTTCGCGCATGTCGCCACCGGCTTTTGCCTGGCCATGGTGGGCTTCTATGTCATCAACCGCGGTGGCGATTCCTGCCGGATCACGCGCTCGGTGGATTGGGATTCGGACCCGCCCCTCGGCAGCACCGCCATTGTCATGCCGGTGTTCAACGAGGACGTCAGCCGGGTCCTGGAGGGATTGCGCGTGATTTTTCGCTCGGTGGAAGAGACCAAGAAACTCGAGTTCTTCGATTTCTTCATCCTCAGCGATTCAACCCAGCCCAACCAGTGGATTCAGGAGGAGGTGGCCTGGGCGGAACTCTGCAAGCAGGTCGGCGGCTTTGGAAAGATTTTCTACCGCAAGCGCCGCCAGCCCATCAATAAAAAGGCCGGCAATGTCGCCGATTTTCTCCGCCGCTGGGGCCGCCGCTATCGCTACATGGTCGTGCTCGATGCCGACAGCATCATGACCGGCCGGGCGCTCGTGCAGCTCGTGGCCATGATGGAAAAAAATTCCCACGTCGGCATCATCCAGACCGCGCCGCGCATCGCGAACGGCAAAACGCTTTACGCGCGCCTGCAATCGTTCGCCAACCGGCTCTACAGCCCGCTTTTCCTCGCGGGCCTCAACTACTGGCAGCAGGGCGACGGAAATTATTGGGGCCACAACGCCATCATCCGCGTGCAACCGTTCATGGCGCATTGCGCGCTGCCCGACCTGCCCGGCAGCGAACCCTTCGGCGGACGCATCCTCTCGCACGATTTCGTCGAGGCTGCGCTCATGCGCAAGGCCGGCTGGGCCGTGTGGCTCGCGCAGGATATCGATGGCACCTACGAGGAAGGTCCGCCCACCGTGATTGACAACGCCAAGCGCGACCGCCGCTGGTGCCAGGGCAACCTTCAGCACACCTGGCTCCTGACCGCGCGCGGCTTCCACCCGGCCAACCGCCTGCACCTGCTGTTCGGCGTCCTTTCCTACATCTCGTCGCCGCTCTGGCTGCTGTTTTTGATCCTGAGCACGATCCGGATGTTGAACCTGCTCAAAATGTCCGGCGTCAATGTGCTCCGGCCCGAGGATGTGACCTCGATGCTCGGCTACGTCATCGAGGTGCCGGAGGCGTTCACGCTTTTCCTGCTGACGATGCTCCTGCTATTTTTGCCCAAGATCATCTCGGTCATCCTCACGGCGCAAAAACAGACGGAGGCCGCAAAGTTCGGCGGCCCGCTGCGCCTCAGCGTCAGCGCCTTGCTGGAGACGATCGTCTCCGCGCTGCTCGCGCCCATCAACATGATGTTCAATGCCAAATTTGTCCTTTTCACGCTGCTGGGGCAGGGCACATCGTGGGTGACGCAACGCCGGGGCAGCAGCCGGGACGATGCCGACGACTGGCGCGAAGCCATCCTCACGCACGGCGGGCACACGATCTTCGGCCTGGTCTGGGGCGTCTCGATCCTCGTCCTGCTGCCTTCATTTTTCTGGTGGCTCAGCCCGGTGCTGGTCGGGCTCGTTTTCTCCACCCCACTGGAGATTTTCCTGAGCAAGGCCGGCATCGGCCGCCGGGCCCGGCAGCTCGGGTTGTTTCTTACGCCGGAGGAAACCCAGGCGCCCTTCGAACTCAAGCGGCTCGAGCAAAACCTCGCCGAGTGCTACCGTCACCTGACGCCCATCGAGCCGCTGCGCGACGACTACGGCCTCCTGCAGGCCGTGCTCGATCCCTACATCAATGCCATGCACGTCGCGCTGCTGCACCAGCGCCAGCCCGGCGAGGATGCGCGGGAATATTTTCACCATCTTCGCCAGCGCCTGCTGCGCGAAGGCCCGGAGGAACTTTCCGCCAAGGAAAAAATGGGGCTGCTCCTCGATGCCGAGTCCATGATCTGGCTGCACCGCGAACTCTGGAGCCTGCCCGCGGGTGCGCTGGCGGAGTGGTGGCGCCTCGCCATGCGCCAGTACAATGTTCTCACCGCTTCGCCGGTGACCGCGCTGTATCGGTGAAATCGTTCGGGTAGGGTCGGCGACAAGTGCGAAGCCTTGTCGGCTGCCCTCAGCCGACCGTCAGTTTCGGTCCGTTGAGGGCAACGGACCCTACCAAAAACAACCGTCACCATATTCCCTCGGCCACACCACCTTGTAGGCTGTCTTAAATAACCCAATAAAATCACTCCGCCGCTTGCGGAAGGCCGTGATTGGGCGAAGGTGCATCCTTCGCCGCACGATGAGCCATGAGATTCCTGCCGAGGTTACGCGCGCCATGCGCGCGGTTCCCCGCGAGCAATTTGTGCCGCGGGATCTCTTACCGCAGGCCCACGAGGACAAGGCGCTGCCCATCGGCCATGACCAGACCATTTCCCAGCCCTCGCTCGTTGCCTTCATGACGGCGCAGCTGGCGCTCACGCCCTTTAGCCGCGTGCTCGAAATCGGCACCGGCTCAGGCTACCAGACCGCGATTCTCGCGGAACTGGCCGATAAGGTTTATTCCATCGAGCGAATCCCCGAGCTTTCCGCGGCGGCGCAACAACGCCTGGCCATGCTGGGCTACAAAAACATCACCCTGCGCATCGACGATGGCGTGCACGGCTGGCCGGAAGCCGTGCCGTTTGACGCGATCATACTCACCGCGGCCGCGCAGGCAGTTCCGCACCGGCTCCTCGCCCAGCTAAAAATCGGCGGCCGGTTGGTGGCCCCGGAAGGCCGATCCGATGAAAACCAGACTTTGCTGCTGGTTGAAAAAACACCGACGGGCGATATGCGGCGCTTTGACCTCGGCGCCGTGCGCTTCGTACCTCTTATCAGCGGCGAGCCGTAGTTGGTATTTGGAAATTGGTAGTTGGTTAGGAGGCAGCCTCTGCGCTTCGAGCTTTCTTTTTCGCTGAAGCCAAGGCGGACAGTGCGGATCGATACCAACTACTAACTACCAATTACCAACTACGATTGGTCAGGACCAACTACCAAATCCCAACTACTAATTACACGCGTTTTACGCGCGACCACCAAAGCTGATGTAATCATCAAGGTCCAGCCGGTCGAAATTGGTGCGGATGTCATCGCGGCCGGGTGCGAGCTTTGCAATGTCCTCGGACATGCTGGCGTGGCGTTTGGCGTCGCCGGGGCCGAGGTTCTCCAGCCAGCGCGACCAGGTTTCGATCTCCCAGATGGTGTGGGCGGGCTTGGTGTGTTCGTTGACCCAAGCGAGCATCTCGACGTCGCCCTTGCCGGATTTCACCGCGGCCAGGAATGCGTCGGGATCGATCCCGGTGAAGGCAAAAAAGCGCTTGTCCAGCGGGCAAGGATAAACGAATTCGCCCAGCTTGCCGGCGGCGCAAGCGCGGGCCTTGTCGAGCAGGCGCGGCAGGTGCACGAAGCCGCCGAGTCGGACACGCGGGCTGCGCGGCGGATGTTGGGTGAAATCGGGTGTGGAGTATTTGATCATGAGAAAATTTTAGCGCAAAGGCGCCAAGACGCAAAGCGAAGCCTTTAATTCAAACGACATAAATCCGGTATTTTTGTTAAGGAGGAAGCCCGGAATCCAGGAATTTGTTGTTGGTCGATCATTTGTTTTCTCCTGGCTTCATGGCTTCCAGCTTAAATCGCCCCTCTGTTTCTTTGCGCCTTTGCGCTAAAAACTAAGTCTTCAAAACTTCGGTCAGTTTAGCGACGTCGCGTCCACCGCCCATGGCGAAGTCCGGCTTGCCGCCGCCTTTGCCACCGAGTTTCAGGCTGAGTTCGTTCACGAGCTTGCCGGCCTGGTGTCCGGCCTTGATCGCGGCGGGCGAGCAGAACGCGACCACGGTGGCCTTGTCGCCGAACGCGGCGCCGAGCACGACCACGCCTTCGCCAAGCTTGGCGAGGATTTGTGCGCCGAGGCTGCGGAGCGATTCCGGCGAGTCGGCCGCGACCGCCGTCGAAACAAAATTCAAGCCATCGCGAGCCGTGGCTTTGGCGGCGAGTTCGTCGGACAATCCGGCGGAGGCTTTTTGTTCGAACCCCTTGAGTTTCTTTTCGAGTTCCTTCTGGTGTGCGAGAATCGTCTCGAGTTTCTTCACGACGTCGGCCGGCCCGGCGGAAAGATGGACGCTCACGGCGGCGAGCGCGGCCTCGCGCTGGGCGATGAAATCGATCGCGGCCTGGCCGGCCACGGCCTCGATGCGGCGCGTGCCCGCGGCGATGGCGCTTTCGGCCACGACTTTCACCAGGCCGATTTCGCCCGTGGTCGCGACATGCGTGCCGCCGCAGAGCTCGCGGCTGAAGCCGCCGATGTCGACGACGCGGACGATCTTGCCGTATTTATCGCCGAAGAAGGCGAGGGTGCCCTCGGGCTTTTTGTCGAACTCGGTCTCGTAGGCCTCGACCTTCGCATTGTCGATCACCCGCTCGTTGACGAGCTGCTCGATCTCGAGGAGCTGCGCATGCGTGACCGCCTCGAAGTGGGAGAAATCGAAACGCAGCCGGTCGGGCGTCTTGTGCGTGCCAGCTTGGCGGACATGCGTGCCGAGCACCTTGCGCAATGCCCAGTGGAGTAAGTGCGTCGCGGAATGATGGCGGGAAATCGATCGCCGCCGTGAAACATCCACTTTGAGTTCAGTCTTTGCACCGGCGGCGAATAACGAATGACTAATGGCGAATGACGAATCCAATCGATGCAAGTGACGGCCGGACTTGTCTTTCACGCAATCGGCTATGTTAACAAGTTGGTCATTGATCAGCGCTGTGCCGGTATCACCAGCCTGGCCACCCATCTCGGCATAAAAGGGTGTCTGATCGAACACGAGGAACGTATCTTTGCCCGACTTCACGACCTCAATGAGCTGCGCATGAGCATTCGTCTGTGTGTAGCCGAGGAATTTTGTGGCTTTTTGATCGGTTGCTTCGGAACCCTCGGTCGCGGCGACAACAATTTCTTTTTTCTGCGACGCGCGGCCACGATTGCGCTGCTTTTCCATTTCAGCTTCAAAACCTGTGACATCGACAGTTAAGCCGCGTTCAGTCGCAAGCAACTGCGTCATATCGAGTGGGAAACCATAGGTGTCGTATAGTCTGAAAGCGAAATCACCCTTTATTTTCCGTTCAAAAAGATCGGCTGCTTCAAATTCCTTGAGACCTCGATCCAAGGTGTTACCAAACGATTCCTCTTCGCTGCGAATTGCTCGCCGGATAATGTCCTGCTGCTGTTTCAGCTCGGGAAAAACAGAGCCGAGGGATTCGACGACGGGTGCGACGAGTTGCTCGAAGAAGCCCGTCGTGAGGCCGAGTTTCTTGCCATAGAGAATTCCCCGGCGAAGGATGCGGCGGATGACGTAGTTGCGTCCGTCGTTGGACGGCAGGATGCCGTCGGCGATGGCGCAGGAAACACAACGCGCGTGGTCGGCGAGCACGCGGAAGGCAACGTCGATGTTTTCCTGTTCGCTCAATCCTTCGCGCTTGGTTGGGACGGTGCCGTGGTAAGTTTTTTGGGAGAGCTCGGCGATTTTCTTGAAGAGCGGGGCAAAGACATCGGCATTGTAGTTCGAGGGATCCTTGGAAAAGTCCTTGAAGCTCTGGGTCGTTGCATGGATGCCGGCGACGCGCTCAAAGCCCATGCCGGTGTCGACGTGTTTCGCGGCGAGAGGCGAGAAGGTGCCATCGGCGTTGGCATTGAATTGGATGAAAACGTGGTTCCAGATTTCGATGCAGCGCGGCGAGCTCGCGTTCACCAGCTTGCGTCCCTCGGCTTCATTATCGTCGGGCAGCAGGTTGAAATGGATTTCGGAGCACGGGCCGCACGGGCCGGTGTCGCCCATCATCCAGAAATTGTCCTTCTTGTTGCCGTTCACGATGTGGACGGCGGGATCGAGGCCTTCCTTGCGGAAGATCGCGGCCCAGATGTCGTGGGCCTCCTGGTCAAAGTCGGAGGGATCGCCCTTGGTCTTGTCGGGAGAATAAACCGTGGCAAAGAGACGCTTCGGTGGGATGCCCCAGGTTTTGGTGAGCAGTTCCCAACCCCAGGTGATTGAATCTTTCTTGAAGTAATCGCCGAACGACCAGTTGCCGAGCATTTCGAACAGCGTGTGGTGGTAGGTATCGAAGCCGACGTCCTCGAGGTCGTTGTGCTTGCCGCCGGCCCGGATGCATTTCTGCGTGTCGGCCGCGCGGGTGTCCTGGTTGGGCTTCACGCCGGCCCAATGCGAGACGTCGGGCTTCCGGTCGCCGAGGAAGATGGGCACGAACTGATTCATGCCGGCGTTGGTGAAGAGCAATCCGGGCGAGTCCGGCAGCAGCGACGACGACGGGACGATCGTGTGGCCGTGCGCGGCGAAGAAATCGAGGAACGACTGGCGGATCTCAGCAGAGGTCATTTGGAAAGTAGCGGGCAGTGAGTAGTGAGTAGCGAGTAGTCGTTTTGGGCAAGGGTGTGATGCTCGCTACCCGATGCTCGCTCCTCACTACTAAAGCGCTCGTTAGAGCGCGGCAATGATCGCATCGGCCATGGCCTTGGTGCCGACGGAGGCTCCACCGAAAGCGATGTCGCCCGTGCGGGTGCCGCTGGTCACGGCTTTTTTCACGGCCGTTTCGATGCGCAGGGCGGTTTTATCCAGGCCGAAGCTGAAGCGGAGCATCAACGCGACGGAGAGGATTTGGGCGCAGGGATTGGCGATGCCTTTCCCGGCGATGTCGGGCGCCGTGCCACCGGCGGGTTCATAGAGGCCAAAAGGCAGGCCGAGGGAGTTCTTTCCGGCGCCCAGCGAGGCGGACGACAACATGCCGAGCGAGCCGCAGATCACGGCCATTTCGTCGGAAAGGATGTCGCCAAACATGTTTTCCGTCACGAACACGTCGAATTGGTTGGGGTCGCGCGCGAGCTGCATCGCGGCGTTGTCCACATACATGTGGGTGAGCTGGATCTCGGGCGCGTGCTTGGCCACGTACTCGGTGACGGTCTTGCGCCAGAGGACGGAAGTCTCGAGGACGTTGGCCTTGTCCACCGAGCAAAGCTTGTTCTTGCGCGAGCGCGCGGTGGCAATGGCCGTGGCGGTGATGCGCTCGATCTCGCTCTTGCGGTAAACCATCGTGTCCACGGCCTGGACATCGCCGTCGGGGAGCGTGGTGGTTTCCTTCGGCTTGCCGAAGTAAAGGCCGCCGGTGAGCTCGCGGATGCAGACGATGTCGATACCGTTGGGGATACGCTCGGTCTTGAGCGGTGACGCATCGGTGAGCTCGCGGTAGAGCAAACCGGGGCGAATGTTGGCGAAAAGCGTGAAATACTTGCGCAGCGGCAACAGGGCGGCGCGCTCGGGCTGCTCCTTGGGCGGAAGTTTTTCCCATTTTGGGCCGCCGACCGAGCCGAAGAGAATGGCGTCGGACGCCGCGCACAATTGGAGCGTGGAGTCGGGCAGCGCCTTGCCGTGGCGGTCAATGCCGGCCCCGCCGATATCGGCCAGTTCATAGTCGAGAATGAGCTTCTCCTGCCTGGCGACGTGCTCAAGCACACGCAGGGCCTCGGTCATGACCTCGGGCCCAATGTAATCTCCAGCAAGAACGGCGAACTTCAGCGTCGGCATAAAGGTCGACTAGTTAAAGTGGCAGGTATCAAGTGACAAGTACCAAGAGTTGCCGGTCTTACTCTTGTTACTTGATACCTGTTACTTGATACTTCGCATTGGCATCTGATACCTTTCTTGCCAATGCACCTTCACATCCTGCCCGCCGGGCCGATCCAGACCAATGCCTACCTGCTGACCGAGCCGTCGCGCGGCGAGGCGGTGCTGATCGATGCGCCGGGCGGAGTGTGGGCGGAGGTGGAACCGATTTTGCGCACGGAAAAATGCCGATTGGTTGAACTGTGGCTCACGCACGGCCATTGGGATCACATGCAAGGCGGGGCGGAAGTCGTGCGGGCGACTGGCGCGCGGGTGCGGGCCCATGCGGCCGACCGTCCACTGATCGAGACACCGGAGGTGATGAAACGATTTATGATGCCAGGCCAGGAACTCGAGCCGGTGAAGGTCGATGCCTGGTTGCAGCCGGGAGAAACCCTGACCGCGTTGGGCCTAACCTTCGAGGTGAGGCATGTACCGGGACATTGCCCGGGCAACGTGCTGTTTTATGTACAGTCCGACAGCGTCGCCTTTGTGGGCGATGCCCTGTTTGCGGGCAGCGTGGGCCGGACGGATTTGCCCGGCGGCGATTTCGCGGTGTTGGAGAACTCGATCCGCAGCCAGATCTACACGCTGCCAGATGAGACCAAGGTTTTTCCTGGCCATGGCCCAGACACGACCGTTGGTGAAGAGAAACGGAATAATCCGTACGTGGCGGATGATGTTTCAAGTAACAGGTAGCAAGTGACAAGTAACAAGAGCGCAGCGCGCATTCTCCTGATACTTGAACACCTGACACTTGATACTTTTCAATGACGAATGGACTCGCTTAACAGAATCGCTCACGATCCTTGATTCTAATGCCGGACAAACACGAAACTTTCATGTGGCGCGCGCTGGAGCTGGCGCGCCGCGGCTGGGGCACGACGCACCCAAATCCCATGACGGGCGCGCTCATCGTCGAGCAGGGCGAAGTGGTCGCCGAGGGGTTTCACGAGCGCGACGGCGCTCCGCATGCCGAACGCGTGGCGCTCACTGTGCTCGGGCGGAAACCGAATCCCGGCGCCATCCTCTACGTCACCCTCGAACCATGCTCGACCCACGGGCGCACGGGCGCGTGCACGGAGGCCATTATTGCATCCGGGATCAAGCATGTCGTGGTGGGCGCGACCGATCCAAATCCCGCGCACGCCGGCCGCGGTTTCGAGGTGCTGCGCGCGGCGGGCGTGGAAGTGACAACCGGGGTGCTGGAACACTCGTGCACGGACCTGAACATGATTTTCAACCATTGGATCACCCGGAACCAGCCGTTTTTTGCGGCCAAATCCGCCGTGACGCTGGACGGACGCATCGCGTGTCGCTCGGGCGACTCGAAATGGATCACCGGTGAAGTGGCGAGGGCGGATGTGATGCGCTGGCGGCGGCTGTTTCCGGCCATCGCGGTGGGCGCAAACACGGTGATCAAGGACAACCCGCGGCTGACCGCCCGCCTCGATGGCGAGGAATGGTGCCCGGTGAGGTTCGTCTTCGACGGCTTGATGCGCTCGGCCGCGACCAATGGCGTGCCGCCGCAAGTTTACCGCGACGAGTTTCGCGAGCGCACGATTGTCGTGACGACCGCGCACGGCGGCCTGGGCTATGTGCGCAAGCTGCGCGAGACGGGAGTGCAGGTGTGGACCATGTCGTCGCTCACCCAGCGCGTGGGACTCCAGGAGTTTCGGAAAAAATGCGCGGAAAATAAGATTACCGGCGTGTTTTTTGAGGGCGGCGCCCAGCTGGTGAGCGAATTGCTGCAGGCGCGCGAACTGGACTACCTGTTTGTTTACCGCTCGTCGCTGCTCTTCGCGGACGACAAGGCCAAGAACGTGTTCAGCGGGCTGCGCACGGAAAAAATGGAAAACGCCATCCGCCTTGCGGGTGTGCGGCATGAGACCTTTGGCGATGACCTGCTGACGCGCGGCCGCGTGGTGTATCCGGAAAAAATGTTCGTCGATGAAACTGTTTTTAGCGTCGGGTAACACGCACAAGGCCGGTGAGCTTTCCGCCTTCGCCAAGGCTACGGCGGACACGGCAGTCGCTGTGCCAATTGAAATTATCTCTGCTGCAGCGGTAGGTGGAATGCCCGCAGTGGAGGAAGATGCCGGGACGTTCGCGGGCAATGCGCGAAAGAAAGCGCTCGCGTTGCGCACGCGATTGCCGACGGACGCCTGGGCACTGGCCGATGACAGCGGGCTGTGCGTCGATGCGCTGGGCGGCGCGCCGGGCGTGGAGTCGGCCTATTACGCGGGACCGCAGGGTGACAGCGCGGCCAACTTGCAGAAGCTTGTCGAGGTAATGCGCCCGGTGCCGGACGCACAACGCGGGGCGCATTTCATCTGCGTGCTCGTGCTCATCGGACCGGCCGGCGAACATATTTTTGAGGGGCGTTGCGAAGGAAGGCTGCTGCACGCGCCGCGCGGCGAGGGCGGTTTCGGCTATGATCCGCTGTTTGTGCCGGAAGGTTACGCGCAGAGTTTTTCCGAGCTGGGCTCAGAAATTAAAAACCGGCTCAGCCACCGCGCGCGGGCCTGGGAAAAATTGGCGGAGTGGCTCCGGGCGCAGCCAAGTGTCAAGTAGCAGGTTTCAAGTAACAAGAGTTCCAGCCAGTCTTGGTACTTGATACCTGTTACTTGTTACTTTTCCGCAGTCACAGCGTTTCGAGTTTTGCACAAACATCGTTGATGAGAAATTCCGGGGTCGAGGCGCCGGCAGTGACGCCGATCGTCGCGTATTTTTTCATTTCCACCGGATCGATTTCAGTCGCGGTCTCGACGTGGTAAGTCGGCAGGTTTTGCTGGCGGGCGAGGGTGGCGAGCTTGACGGTGTTGGCCGAGTGATGTCCGCCGACCACCACGATGGCCTGCGCGCCGTCCTTCACGAGGACCATGACATCGTTCTGGCGGTCCTTGGTCGCCTGGCAGATGGTGTCGAAGACGCGAACCTCGGGAAATCTTTTCTTCGCGTAGTCCGCCAGCGCGTAGAACTCGTGCATGAACATGGTCGATTGCGAGACCATGCAGGTTTTTTCGAGCGGAGGCAGCGCGTCGATATCGGCCTCGTTCTTGATGACGTGGCCGCGGCCTTCGGTATAGCCCATCAGGCCGATGGCCTCGGGGTGATTGAGGTCGCCGAAAATGATCGTGTCATAACCTTTTTTGGCGTGGAGCCGGATCTTGCCGGCGATGATGCCGACATCGGGGCAGGTGGCATCGCGGAAGGTCATGCCGATATTTTTCAAATAGGTGCGGCGCTCGGGTGAAATACCGTGGGCGCGCACGACCATGACGGGGTTGTCCCCGGGCGCGTGGTCGATGGCGATCTTGCCCTGGCTCTGGTAGTCGCCGACCTCGCGAATACCCTCGTGGGAAAGGACATCCATCATCTGGCTGTTGTGGATCAGCGGCCCATCGGTGTAAACGGGATGGTGGCCTTTGCGGGCGTAGTCGCGCGCAATATCAATGGCGCGTTCAACACCCCAACAGAAGCCGGCGCTTTTGGCTCGGATAACTTTCATTCAGTGCACCATGTGCGATCAATCATGCGGCGTCAAATCAGGAAGAATCGCGTGAAGTACCAAGTATCAGGTGGCAAGTTCCAAGTTGCGCATCGGATCTCCGATTCCTGACCACTAATCCTGATACTTGATACCTGCCACTTGATACTTTCACCTCTATCACCGCTGGGCGGCGCGCAATTCGGCCAGCTTTTGGCGAGCGGATTCCGCATTTGGATTCAGCCGCAGGGCCGTCTCGAGCTCGGCTATCGCCTCGGTCTCTTTTCCCGGAATGCTCGCCAGGACTGCGCCAAAGTTCTCGTGCGCATCGGCATAGTCGGGCTTGATTCGCACCGCCGCCTGGAAATGCGCAACCGCATCGGACAGTCGCCCGGGCGTGTTGCCCAAGGCGCAGCCCAAATTGTTGTGCACCTCGGCATCGTCGGGATTGATCCGCAGGACCGCTTCATACTCGGCAATCGCGTCCGGCAATCGTCCGGGAATGTTCATCAGCGCGTTGGCCAGGTTGTGGTGCGCATCCGCGTAGTCGGGCTTGATTCGCACCGCCGCCTGAAAATGCGCGATCGCCTCGGGCAACCTTCCCGGATCGCTCTCCAAGGCCCAGCCCAGGGTATTGTGTACTTCCGCAAAATTCGGATTGATCCGCAGGGCGGCCTCATATTCGGCCATGGCCTCCGCCGATCGTCCCGGGATTACCATCAAGGCATTGCCCAGGTTGAAGTGGGCCTTGGCAAAATTTGGGTCGATCCGCAGGGCCGCCTCATACTCGGCGATGGCCTCGGCTGATCGCCCGGGAAGGTTCATCAAGGCATTGCCCAGGTTATAACGTGTCTCCGCGCTGCCAGGATCGAGCCGTGCGGCCGTCTCATATTGGGCAACCGCCTCCGGCACCCGGCCAGGAATCTTCATGAGCGCATTGCCCAAATTGAAGTGCGTTTCCCCGGAGTCAGGAGTGGTCCGCAGGGCCGCCTCATACTCGGCGATGGCATCGAGTGTTCGTCCCGGGACTTTCATCAGGACATTGCCCAAGTTGTAGTGGGCTTTGGCAAAATCAGGATCGATCTGCAGGGCCGCCTTGTAGTCAGCGATCACTTCCGGTTCCCGACCGGGAGTCTGCGCGAGGGCATAACCCAGGTTGTTGTAGGCCTGCTCCTCGTTGGGATCAATCCGCACGGATGCCTGGAATTCGGCGATGGCCTCCGGCAGTCGTCCGGGAAAATCCAACAGGGCCAGCCCAAAATTATTGCGGACGCGCGCATTGTTCGGCTGAAGGGCGACGAGCTCACGCCAAAAGGTAAGCGGATTCCGGTAGGTTTCGTTGCGCCGCTCGGTGAGAAATCCCAGCACGAGGGCCAAGGCAAGGAGCACCCAGGCGCAGCGCCGGCCGAGCCAAGCGTAGCTTCCCAGCACGGCCAGCGCGATCACCGCGGCCAACGGCAGGTACATGCGGTGTTCGGCCATGGGCTGTCCGACCACTGGAACGATGCTCGTGGTCGGAGCCAGGATCAGAAGCAGCCACGCACCCGCAAACCCGACCACCGGACGGCGCCAGAGTGCTAGCACCGTGCCGACTGACAATAAGATGAGAACCAGCACATACGGCA
>Ga0210392_10000259_pt1 | contig 38234 bp, 26 predicted proteins | sample IncBWC30OmetaG_FD_161057 | JGI IMG/M metagenome (GOLD analysis project Ga0210392, IMG submission 161057) | Forest soil microbial communities from Barre Woods Harvard Forest LTER site, Petersham, Massachusetts, United States - Inc-BW-C-30-O ... | reverse complement strand
TGGGACGGGGGAAAACGTAGGGGTGGGGTTCTGGGACGGCGAAAAACTTAGGGTTGGGGTTCTGGGACGGAGGAAAACGTAGGGGTGGGGTTCTGGGACGGCGAAAAACTTAGGGTTGGGGTTCTGGGACGGGGGACACCGCTTGGGTGGGGGTGGATTAATGGGATTTGGCGATCTGGCGGTCCAGGGTGTCTAGCTGGTTAGGGTCTAGTTGCTGGCGGATCTGGAGGAGGATGTGGGCGTTTTCTTTCTCCAGATCGCTGCGGGCCTGGGAGACGCGGTCGATGGCGGCGAAGACTTTGGTTTCGTCCTGGAGGTCAGAGGGGGAGAGGTTGGCGAGACCCATCTGTTCGCGCTGGAGGTTGGTGTAGAGGTTGATGAGGGTGGGCTTGTTGGTCTCGAAGATGGCGTCCATGTGGTGCTGCTGATCGGGGTTGAGGTTGAGCTTTTTGGCGGTGCCGTGGTCGTCCCACCAGCGGCCGCCGAGGCCTAACTGCAGGCCCATGCGGGGCTGGCCGTGGAAGTCGGCGGCGGGGCGTCCGAAGCCGCCGGGCCGGTTGGCTCCGGCGGGTGGGGCGGAGTGCATGCCGCGCTCGCCCATCATGGCGCCGGGAGCGCCGGTTGCCATGGGATGGCCGCCGCCGTGTTGCGCGAGGGCGGGGGCGGAGAAGAGGCCAGACAGGAGACACAGGACCGCAACAGCCAGGGGTGCAGCAGCCGGCTGTGACGCGGCCAGCTGTGAAGCGGCCGGCTGTGCAGCGGCCAGCAGGGCAAAGCGCCCGGCGACGTTGCGTCGAGATGTGAGGTTCTGGGTCAAGCGTCCTCGGATGGGCCTGAATTAATCTTGAAGTGAAGCTGGGGGCCCGGGGTTGGGAGCGGTCGCGGGCTGGAGGCCGAGGGCCGCGGGCGAATCGGTGGAGGGATCGAGCGAGGCGTCGATGGCGCGCAGCATGTGGTTATCTGCGGAGACCTGCGCGGCGACCTGGATGGCGCGCGGCGCTGGAGCGAGGGTGGCGGCCTGGTGGGCTCTGGCGGTGATGGCTGGCTGTTGAACCGGAGTCAAGCGGGCCGAGGTCGAGGCGATGGGCGCGGGCTGTGGTGCGTCCAGGATGGAGAACTGGTGGGTGGCATTGATGAAGGCGAAGCCGAGGGCCATGGAGAGCGTGGCGGTGGCCCAGGCCATGTGGCGCTGCCAGACGGGGGCCTGCCGGGCGGGAACGGGAATGGGCAGCGTGGCGGAGCGGCGCTCGCTCCAGGCGGTGGAGACGTGCTGGAAGCTGGCGAGGGGAGCGCGGGCAGCGGCGACGCGCTCGGCGCAGAGGGTGCAGGCGGCGAGGTGAGCGGCGGGCGTGGGGGCGAGGTCGCCGATGAGGTGGTCGTCGATCTGGTCTGGCGTGAGGTGGTTGGCGGCAGAAGACTGGGTGGCGATCATGGTGAGTTCGTCCGGATGGGAATTCATACGGTTTCTCCGGCAGGATGGGATGGGGCTGTGGTTGCGGCAGGCTGCGGGGTGCTGGCCCGGCGGCGGCGCTGGGGGCTGCGGGCGAGGTTGGGCGTCGCGGGCCTGGCTGTTGATTGGGCGGCGCGAACCTGGGTGCGCACGGATTTGAGCGCGCGGTGGAGGTGAGTCTTGACGGTGTTGACGGGGATGTTGGTGATGGACGCGATCTCGGAGAGCTCGAGCTCTTCGGAGAAGCGCATGAGGAAGACGGTGCGCTGGTTGGGCGAGAGGCTCTGGAGGGCGGCGTAGACCTGGGCGGCCTTCTCCTTGACGAGGAGGCGGGATTCGGGGGAGCTTTCGTGGCTGGGGAGGAAGTTGGCGGCGTCGGTGATGTCGATGGCGGTGGCGCGGGCCTGGCGCCAGAAGCGGAACTTCTGGAGGCGCTGGTGGTCGCGGATGAGATTGACGGCGATGCTGGTGAGCCAGGTACTGATGGAGCAGTCGCCGCGGAAGCGGTCGCGGGCGTTGTAGGCCTTGAGGAAGCAGTCCTGGGTGATGGACTCGGCGAGGTCAGAGTCGCCGAGGGAGAAGGCAACAAAGCGCAGGAGGCGAGGCCGGTAGTTGCGGACCAGGGTGTCCATGTCGTCCAGCTCCGAGGCGGTGCGCTCGGTGGCGGGGACGTTCGCGATGGATGCGTCGAGAGCTAGCTGCATATGGTTGGAGACGTGCGAGCCTCTCTACAAGGTTACATAAAAGATGAGGTATTTCGGGGGGAAGTTTCAGGGTGGGGGATCGTGCGCTGGAGGGTTGGCTCGCTGCGCTCGCGGGAGCCGCTGCGCGGCTCGAAATGGGGGGTCCTTCGGCTCGGGCTGCGCCCTGGCTCAGGATGACGGCGGGAAGGGAGGGCTGCGCTCTTGGCTGAGGATGACCGCTAACTGGATGCCTTCTCAGCGGATTGGGCGGCTTGGGCGGCGGAATCGGCGGCGGAGGCAGCGGAGGCTTCGGCGTGGGCAGCGGACGCGGCGGCGACGGATTCGGTGTAGGCGACGTTGGCGGCCTGGGCGGCGGCCTGGGCGGCTTCGGCGGCGTCCTTCTGGATGAAGTACTCGTCGATGAGGACGGCGACCATGGCGGCGGTGGGGATGGCGACGAGGGCGCCGACGACGCCGGCGAGGGCGGTGCCGGCGAGCAGAGCGACGATGACGGAGAGGCCCATCATGTTGACGCGGCTGCGCATGATGCGGGGGGTGAGAAAGACGTTTTCGACCTGGGCGTAAATGACGTAAAAGATGAGGACGCCGGCCATCTTGGTCCAGGAGTCGGTAGCCGCGACGGCTGCGGCGAGGACGATGGTGATGATGCCGCCGACGACGGGGATGATGTTGAAGAGGCCCATGAGGACGCCGAGGAGGAAGAAGTAACGAACGCGCAGAAGGCCGAAGACCGCGGTGCTGCAGAGGCCGAGGATGACCATGAGCGCGACTTGTCCAACGAACCAGCTGCTCATGCGGACTTCGGCGACGACCAGGGTTTTGGCGAGGCGATCGCGGGAGCCGTCGGTGAAGAAGGAGAGGAAGTAGAAGTAGACGAACTCGCCTTCGAGCATGAAATAGATGCAGAGGATGAGAGCGGTGAAGAGGTCGAAGATGCGGGCGAGCCAGAGCGGGGCGGTGGCGAAGAGATACTGCGCGATCGAGGAGAGGGCGCCTTCACTTTTCTGGGCGAGGGAGTCGACACCGAACTTGTCGGCGAGGGGGAGATGCTTGATGCGGGCGATGACGGCGGGGATGCGTGCGGGCAGGTCGGTGGCGAAGCGCTGGATGTCGTGCATGACCGGCGGGAGGGCGAAGACGAGAAAGAGGGTGAGGATGAGGAAGACGGAGAAGACCAGGGTGACGATGGCAATGGGGCGCGAAGGAGACCACTTGCCGATGCGGAGGCACATGATCTTCTGCACCAGCGGCATGAGGACGACGGCGAAGAGGGCGCTGACGTAGACGAGCTCGAGGACCTGGCGCAGACGCCAGGCGAGGGCGAGGCCGAGAGCGATGGCGAAGACGAAGAGGATGTAGCCGCGAACGGTGGAGACCTCGGTGGAGCGATCGTCGGCGGGATTGGAGTTGTAGGGCTGCAGGGCCAGCGGGCACACTCCTTGGATGGATCAGTTGTAACGGATGCTCTCACTTGGATGCAGCGGGGCGCAATGGGGCTGGCTGGTGCGAGATAGCCGCGATGGGATTCGCGGGAGGTTGGTGCAGGTCGATAGGGCGGGCCTTCAGCCCTTTGTGGTTTACTGCGGGCAAACCTGGGCCTGCGGCCCAGGCTGTGATGGCGACGGGCCCTTGGCCCTGGATGCGGAGAGCTGCTAGTGGGTGACGGTAGCGTGGGCCGGTAGTAGTGACGGTAGTGGGGGGCGCTAGGGGTGGGAGCCAGGGTGGGTGGTAGGGGGTGGAGGGATGAGCTTGATCTGGAAGATGGTGGGCCACTGTTTGCCGGTGACGAAGAGGCGGTCGTGCTGGGCGTCGTAGGCGATGCCGTTGAGGACGGCTTCGGCGTCGAGGTGCATTACGTCGGGAAGAAGGCCGGTGAGATCGATCCAGGCGATGACGTGGCCGTCGCGAGGTGAGATGCGGGCGATGCGGTTGGTGTGCCAGACGTTGGCGTAGATCTCGTTGTGGATGTACTCGAGCTCGTTGAGGTAGGTGACGGGTGAGCCCTGGTCGGTGACGGTGAGGTTGCGGACTTCGTGGAAGTCTTTGGGGTCGCGGAAGCGGAGGGTGGCGGTGCCGTCGGAGGTGATGAGGTGGGTGGCGTCGTGGGTCATGCCCCAGCCTTCGCCGGTGTAGGTGAAGCCGGCCAGCTTGTGGAGGGTAGCGCGGTTGTAGACGAAGCCTACGTTGGTTTGCCAGGTCCACTGGTAGAGGTTGGATTTCCAGTCGACGATGCCTTCGCCGAAGTATTGCGGAGCGAGATCGATGTGCTGGGTGATGCGGCCGGTGGCGGGCTCGGTGACCAGGATCTGGGAGTGGCCCTTGAGGCCGGTGCCTTCGTAGAAGAGGCCGTTGAGGTAGAAGAAGCCTTCGGTGTAGGAGGTGGTTGCGTGGGGGAAGGTGGCGACGACTTTGTAGCCGTAGATGGGGGTTTGTGCCTGCGCGAAGAGAGAAGCGAAGAGCAGGGTGAGGGTGAGGAGGAGGGCGCGGCGCATGTTAGGTGAGGATATCGCAGGGAGGAAGAGGACAGGGGATAGGGTACAGGGGACAGGGGATAGGGGATAGAGAAAGGCAAAGGCAAAGGCAAAAGAAGAAGCGGATTCCCAGAGGGAATGACAGAAAGAAAAGCAACAGCAACGGCCGGCTGGTAAGCGGTGGCGGCCTTGAAAGCCCCCGGGGTTAGCGGGGGGTTTTGATGGCGGCGAGGACGGCGTCGACGGTTTGGTCGAGGGAGAGGTCGGTGGTGTGGATGGTGTGGGCGGCGATGCGCTCGTAGTGGGGGCGGCGGAGGCGGAAGCGGCGCTCGGCGAGGTTGAGGTCTGCGAGGTTGGGGCGGGCGGTGGCGGAGGGGTCGGCGGCCTGGGCGGCGCAGCGGGCGGCGAGGATGTCGAAGTCGGCGGAGAGGTAGATGACGGCGGTGTGGGGCGTCTGCTCGAGGAGGAGGCGGTTGCCGAGCTCTTCGGGGGCGCCGCCGCCGAGGGCGAGGACGACGCGGCGCTGGCCGAGGAGAGAGGCGAGGGTGAGGGACTCGATGTGGCGGAAGTGGGCTTCGCCGCTGTCGGCGAAGATCTGGGGGACGGTGCGGCCTTCACGGGCTTCAATCTCGCGGTCGAGGTCGACGAAGTTCCAGCCGAGGCGCTGGGCGAGGAGAGCGCCGGCGGAGGTTTTGCCGGAGCCCATGAAGCCGGTGAGGACGATGCGGTCGAGCGTGCCGGGTTTGGGGACTGCGCATCCAGAGGGAGTGGGGTTGGTGGCGGGTTTTCGTTTGGTGGGCATGTCGAGCGTTGCTGTAGTCATTGTCGTCTCCGTGGGTGGTTGGGTGAAGCAAAGATTGTTGGGGGCAAAAGAAAAACCGCAGACCTTGTGGGCTGCGGCTCGGTGGATGGCTTGGGTTCTCGTTAGGTAGAGAAGCGCACAACGCCGCCGGGCCGCTGGGGATACCAGTAGCAATAGCTAAATCGGCCGGTGGTGGGGCGCAGGTTCATCGGGATTTATCGTAACGCGGGGCGAAACGGATGGCAAGGCGCGATCTTCGGGGTGTGCGATGATCGGTGTCCCACCCCCTCCCGCTGCTTTCACTTTTGCTTAGTTAAGTAAATTGGAATGTGCTCGTTATGGGGTGTTACAACAACCGCGAAGACTCTGACGATGGCACCCGCTTCCAGAGTAGACGAGCTGCGCCGATGGGGTTGCAGGGATCAGCCCTTGCTAATCGAGATTGCCGGCGAACGATTCGTCAACGTAATGCAGCAGCAGGGAGGTTGAGGTGAGACCTCGAGGCAAGCGCTCGCGCCAATGGGCAACGGAACAGCCGCGATAAAGCAGCGCGTCGCCGATGGATTGATACACCTTCGCGGTGCCCTGCTCTACCTCAAGTTCAATGGGCCACGGGGACTCGTCTTCGGGCTCGGGCGACGCATCAATGCAGGTCGTAATGCTGTATTCGCATTGCTTGCGGTCAACGTGCTTTTCGAGTTCCGCGCCATTCATGTAGGAGACAAAATAGGCGTAGGACGGCTTAAGCGCAGCCCTTGAAATATCGCTGATGGCATAGGTCAACTGCCGGTGCATGAAGCGCGCGACGTCCTCATTATGCGCAGCAAAACGGCGGCTCACCTGCTCATCTCCGAGCGAATAGAAGCCGCGCCGCACGCGGTGCCGATAGTAACGGCGCAAGGCGCCAATATGAAATGGATGGATCAGGTTTTCCAACACCACGTACCCACCCTCAAACGTGGTTGCAAACCCGTCGACCCATTCGGCCCATTGCTGGCGTCGCTGAGCAGCCGTCTCGGGCGCAACCAGTATATTTGCCTGCGTCAGCACCCAGCGCACGTGAAACGGCAGGGCTTCCCGCAGCATGCGTCCGGGAGTCATTCTGCGCAGGTACTCGAAATATTCATCGCCGACCCAGAAGGGCCAGAGGGCACGCGTGGCTGCATCCTCGACCCAAACGATCCGGTCACTGGGTAGAAAGTTCTCGGTCAAGTGGGCGCGCTCGCTCTTGTCAGGCGGCAACGGCCCGTCCCACGAGAACCAGCAATCCTTATTCACCAGCACGGTCCCGAATAATTCAGGTTGACACAATAACCTCGGCGGCGCGAGGTAATACGGCTGCTCGTCGAGAAGGCAGTGATACAAATCCGAAGGCATTCCATGTGGTGTCATCGGTGCACCCATCCATTCAAAGTGAAACGGCTGTCGGGGAACGCGTGCGAGGAACACTCCACCGGAAGCACTTCATGAAGACAATCGCTGGGGAAAAAGACAACCTGATTCTGCATCGGGTAGACGGTTTGATGGGGGCCTGCCGTCACCTGCCCTCGCTGATCCAGGTGCGCATCGTACAGCTGAAGCGCTCCGCCCTTGAAGGCTTTCGGTTCGCGATAGAAGTAATAGACAAACGTGAGCGCCCGAGTTCGCACCGATTCGGAGTCATCGTCCTTATGCTGTCGAAAGAATTCACCGTCATTGGTTGCCGTCAGCTGGATCTCGAAGCGCGAGATGGGAAACGGCGGCATGCGCAGCCTTGCCAGCACCTGCGGCAAATAGGACTGGATGCGATTGGTAAACACACCATGCAAACCGCCCAACGTATAGAGCACGAGAGAACGGCGGTAGCCATTATCGCTTTTCTCTTCTCCAGCGTCGCCGAGAATGGCGGAGCTCTCGAAGCGGCCCTGACTGCGAAGGGCGAAGCGCAGCAGCCCCGCCCATTCCTGAGGCGCGAGGAATTCGTCCAGTACGACAAGCGGGGTGGGCTGCAGCCAGGTGTCTCTCATCGATCTCCCCCAATCAACCGTAGGCCAGAATAGCCGCGTAGATCAGCCGCTGCGCCTGTACCGGTGGGTCCGTCAGGATGCCTGAAGCAGCATCGGCGGGCAGCGTTTCGAACTCGCGGATCACGATGCGATAGCGTCCCGGCGGCGGTGCTTTCGCGAAGACGATATTTCCAGACCACAGAACCGCATTGGGCTCCACGGGCTCGCCGGCATCCTCAGTCACCGTCACGTCGCTGATTGGAGCTGGCTGCCAGTCCAGATCGCTGGCGATATTCAATGCCCGCGTCTCAACGCTGACTTGAATCACGGAGGACAACGGGCCCACCGGCGCCAGGCCGCCAATAAACAGGCGAGCCGTCTTGCGGTTGCTCGGATCGATGCTCAACATCGCCGACCGCTCCGGTGTAAGCTGCGCGAAGTCCGCGAGCGCGATCGGGGAGAGCTCAACCCCTGCGATGGAATGCGTTTGATAGCGCGACAGGGCAAGACGAAGGAAGGGGGAGTACGTCAGCAATCCGCCGATCTCAATATCGCAATACCAAAGCCCGCGGCCCGAATCATACGCAACCTGATGACCGGCTACGTCGAAGACCAGGTTGGACTCGGTGACGGTCAATCCCGACGCGCTCGCTACGGCGGCCGGAAAATTGTAGATAGCGGGCACCGGATCGAGGGTCAGCTCTCCGTTATCCCAGATGGGGTCGGCTCCCCACTGGGTGAAGAGCGCCTTGTATTGCTCACGCGTCTCGTAGTTCGGATCAGGCGAGGCAGCCGACCACAGCATCACTCCAAGCAGCTCGTCCTGGCCCGAAGAGTACCAGCCGCGATTCAAATAGACACGGAAGCCATTGGAGTGGCGAATCCCACTCTTCACGTTGGTGGTCTCCTGGCGCTCCCATCCAAATGTCGGCACGACGTAGGCGATGACCGGAATGGAGGGTCGCGCAGAACTCGGCACATCGACCACCAGCGTGGGACCGGTGCGCGTGAAGTCGAGTCCGGCGGGAAAATATTCCTGAAAGCGCGAAGTCGCAACAGCCGTGTATTCGATCCAGCGGTGACGCGTATCGTCGAAGCGGTGAATGGGCGCGGCCGGCGAGGTACTGGAAGGATTGGCCACACCGGACAGCGTATCCTGGGGCCCGGAAAACCACAGCACATCCACCTGCGATATGTAGACGGCCACCATTCTCGTATTCGTTGCGTCGGAATAAATCGGTCCGGCCTCAAGGGACGAGAGATCGAACGTTTCTACCATCTGCGATGCAACCGATTCAGTCGGGGCAGGCAACGCCGGATCGTCGGCGACCTCCAGCCAGCGTCCATTCAATTCGACCTTGGAACTGCTCGCGCCGCTAATCTCCATGCCGCCGAGCAAAACAGCCTCGTGGCTGCTTACGGACCTCCACGCGGTGATCGGGGTGAAGTCGTTGCGCAACGCGGAGGCGAAGATTGGAGACGCAGCGTCATGCACCACCGGCAGTTGCGTAAAGGTTGGTTCGCCCAGTGGCTGTTGGACCGCGTGCACCAGGGTCAGCGTCTGCGGTGGCGTGATCATCGGATAGCCACCTTCCAGAACCAGCCGCGTAATCTGCGCAATATTGTCGCTGGTCTGCGTGAACTGATAATCTCCGCCCGTTTGCAGCGCACTCAATTCGAGGGCTTCAAAGAATTCTCGAAGCCAGCCCCACACTCCCATCATGGCAAGATCGGCAGGCTTGAGGTAGCAACTCAAGGGCACTGTAACCAAGGAAGCTTTTTGCAGCGATACAGTCAATACTCTATTCGTCGCATCCCATTGCGGTAGCGCGTTGCCCTCGACCAGGACCATGCGGAAGGCAGAAGCATCGGGCCACGGCTTCGACCCGAAATCAATATAGGTTACCGACCCGGCACGCACATCGACGTCCGGAAGCGTCTTGTAGCTCAAGCTATTTTTCACGAGCCGCCCGTTCGTATCGGTGGGGGTATTCGGCAGATTGCGCAAGGCGGCACCGCGCGCCAGCGGATCGGCAAAATATCCAACCGTGAACACGGGGCCGGACTCCAGCGGAATTTTATCTTTGCTCGGAACCACAAACTGGTCTCGCTGGGTGATCAGCTGATAGGTTGCAAGGGCGCCGCTCAGCTTGCCATTTACGTCGAACAGCCCATGCTCTTCCACCATGCGCTGTGCGACGCCCGGAGGCGCGATGTGGCGCTCATCCGTTTCAGAGGTAATTTCGCCGTCGAGCGCGATGTTGTTGTTATAGGAACGGATCACCATTCGCGCGAGTGACGCGCCAAGACCAGTAGCCTTGCGCAGCAGCAACATCGGCGTCACCACCGGCTCGAAGCGCAGATATTTCATCTGCACGCCGCCCGCCGGGGCAATGAAGTCAGTAGGTGCCGACGCGCTGAGGGGAACACTGTTGCCCGCAAGATCAACCGCGCGCACACGCAAGCGATAGTTCGCTCCAAAGCGAAGCTCGGGCAGCGAGCCCGGCGTCACCACAAACGAACTCACCATCTTGAAGGGCGTGACCGCAGCGTTGGTGGTAGGGTCAGGATCCAGCACCTTGGAGGGATCGGGGCTGCGATTGAGTGGTGTCACCGGCCGCGGCACGCTCAGGCTCCACCCGTTCCAGCGGGCAACGCGCTCGTGAATATATACATTGTCGGAAGGCTGCGGAAGGCCGTGGTCAATGGAATACTGATCTGGCTTTCGCGTTGGGTCATCGGCAGGTTGAGCCGCCGCGAGCTGCGTGAATCCCTCATCGGACGCCGTGAGCACGATCGAGCCGTTGGCTCCAAAACGATAGGTCGCGGCGCGTCCATGCAGCGAATACCAGCTGTTCGTCCGGGACGACCAGATATCCACGCGATACCCACGCACCAGATCCTGCGCACTGTAGGGCGGAGCAGTGGTTGATGAGATGGACGAATTGAATGCCTGATTATTTTGAATCGACTGCAACAACTGTAGTCCGCGGCCATCGGCCATCAGCGAAATCCCCGCGGAACGCAACGACGGCAGCGTCTCCTCAATCGTGGCGAAGCTGCCGATGTCCGTGACATTTTGAATGCTGTCCGCGAGCCCGATTGCCTTCAGCAGCGCGCCATCGAGATCTACCTGCGAGAGAAAGAAATTCTGTGGCGTCAGCGCCAGGAAACCCTTGAAGATATCGCCCGGCGGATAGTTGCCCGCCGACTGCATGGCCGGCGCGGCATTGGGGGCGGCGCAGAAAGCGCTCGAGTCCCGCCAATAAGATGTTCCCGTCAGGCTGAAACTGGGCTTGATCTGCCAGGCAAATCCAGGCGTGACCTTCGACACCTTCACCGAACGATACGCTCCCGCAGACGGCGATGTCGGACAGAGCGAGGCCGGAATCTCCAGATCAAACACCAGCCCGAGCGCACGCAACAGCGAGGGATAAGAATTCAATGCCGTCAGCGCCTTGTGAAAGTCCAGCGTCTTCTTAAATCCATTGGGAGCGGTAGGTAATGCGGGACGATGCGGCGCCTTGACCAGATCGTGATACATCGCGAACCGCGTAATCATCTCGTGCGTCGAAGCTGCGTCGGGTGGATCAACCAGCGTTGGAACTCCGTCTGGATTTGTTGTCGACAAGGCAAGCGCGGCGATCGTCGCTCCGCCACCCCCCGGGCCGGTGTAGGCCTGCTGCTGTTTCCACATGACGGCGCGCATCTCCGCCATTTGGCGCGCCAGATTCGATCGTGAACCGTTCCGGAAACTCAGCGGGCGAAGCACAGCAAATGGCTGTTGGCGAGTCTCGTCCTGGTTTGCGGGCAGGCTGAAGGCCTGGTAGGCGTACTTCAGAAACGACAGCGCCTGGCGGCTCGGATACGACACAAACAGCCCGCTGGTGAAATCCGGAATTTGATAGGCCTCCACGAATGTGTCGGGCGCGAAGATGGCTTGCCACACATCAGGGCGGAGCACAGAGGTGTCGACGGCGACGGTAGCGTTCTTCGCGCCGCATGCAATTTGGAACTGCAGCCCATGCGCCTGGATCAATTGCGGCCATGCGAGCATGTCGGGAAAGGCCGCCAAGGTTCCCCCATCGTCGAGGCGCGGCGCGAGGTACACCGATAGCTTTAGCTTGCCACTCGCGCCCAGGCCGTTGGGGAGCGCCACGAAGATGAATGTCTGGCTTGCCATATCCTGTCCTCAACCGCCATACGCCAGGCAATACTGCGCCCAGTCGTTGGCGTCCATCACTTGCGCAATCTGTGGATCTCCAGCGCCACTGCCAAAGCTGCGTTCAACCGAAACACTCACAGAGATGCTGAAGAAAAGAATGCTGATGGAGATCTTCAGCGTCGCGCGGCCCTGGATCTTGTTTCCCTTGGAGCTGTGAACCCATGTGAGACTGAGGTTGAGATCGATCGAAATCGAAATGATCCCGAGTACGGACACCTCGCCACCGATATCCACGAATCCCGTCAACGTCGTAGTCGAGCCGGCCAGCTTGAAGTAAATGCCGGCCATGATATGCACGCCGCCCGAAGCAACGCCTACGTCGAAGGAGAATTCGCCGCCGAATTCGAGCGCGCCTTCCACCAACTGGATTCCCTGCGCAGTGAGGATGAGGTGTACAAACCCGCCACCCCCGATGCATTCCACGGTCAGCAGAAAAGGGCTGCCGCGCGAGCAGAATGCAAACTCGAATCCCGGCTGGCCATTCAGATAGGGAAGATCGACCCCTGCCATGATCGCGATATTTTCCAACGAGAAGACGCCGACCGAAATCGAAGGCAACCCCAGCGTGTAGGAGACCTTGATTCCGGTTGAGGTCAGGTCAATCGACGGACCATCTCCGCCAAATAGCCCGGGCGGAATAATGTCGGCCAGCTTCTGCAGAAACGTGAGCGGCCCAACAAACTGGATCGCATTCTTGCCTGCAAGCTTCACGACCACATTCGTCTTCGAGCCGTTGTTCGACGTGAACTCAATGGAATTAATAACCAGCGCAACCACGCCGAGCAACGTGATCTCAAACTTACTCAGCGTTCCCTTGATGCTGGATTGCGACGGGGACCCATCCAGCGGCCGCGTGATCGTTGCGTTCAGCGATAGCTTGGACGTCTGCCCGTCACTGTTGAAGGCAATCGTTACCGGCCCAATGGAATAGTCCTGCAGCTCCGGCTCCCACTTCACCCGGGTAACAATTTGTGTAGGCGCTTTCTTGTTTGGAAGCGTGAGGGAGCGTACCTCGGGGGAGTTCTGTTTGCTGGTGGCCTTCTTGGTGATCGCGTCAATCGGGATGAGTTGCCCCAGCGGAATTGTTCCAAACAGCTGGGCCGAGATATCGAGCCCTCCAAAATAGACCGCAGGATCAATAAGCCCCTGCGCGGCATCGTCAGGAGATCCAGCAACAATGCCTTTGCGGGCGGTCAGCGCCGTAATCGCAAAACTGGGCGTTGCGAGACCGCCAGATTTATTCGCGCTGAACGCCACCGGCGGAGGAGCCGCCAACGCCGTAGCGCCCGTCGCGACCTCTGCAAAGACGCCGGCATTGCTGTCCAGGCCGGAGGCCAGATAGGGTTGGTAAAACTGGATGCTCACCGGCGACGAGGTTCCCAGCAACTCTTCCAGGCTCGGCACAATGACATTGGCCTGGGAGAGCACCGGAATGAACGGCACCTCTCCCTGCGGCGATGGCGAGAGTACCTGGGAGTCGAAGAACAGCCCCGACGATTTGAGCACCGTGTCTCCGGCGCCTGGACTCGCGAAGGCCACCTTCTTTCCCCGCACATCACAAATCCTCGAGGTGCCGGCGAGCAGATAGTTGGCTTGCACGGACGATGCGTCGGACACGCCCGGAGCTACGGCGCCTACGTCCGTCTCGCTCACACTGACAAAGATCATCGGCGCCAGGAAGTCGATGCTGGCGCCCGCCAGATCCACCGCCGTCATATGAAATTGAAATGGCGCGCCTCCCACATTGATCCAGAAGGAATTGCCTGAAAAATATCCCGGCTGGCCATCGAGCGGCGGTTCATCAATGTCGGGAGTGATTACCGTATCCACGCGAATGCTGCTGCGGAACGGATTCTCACGTCCCTGGAACGCATAAGGCGCAGCTTTATAGGACTTCTTCAGCTCGCGCACGACAATGTACATATGCTGGCGCAGATAAGCGGTCACCGAAGTTGGAACCGACCCATAGGTATCGGCAGGAACGAACTTGCGCTCGGTCACCTTCACGAGCGACGCGGCGTGTCCGAAGGGATAAAGATATCCGTCGTATACAACCTTCACATACTGATCGCGCCCCTGCGTCGCCTGGTGATCCCACTCCGCCAAGTCCAGCGCCACCGTGTCGTAAAGAATCTCGATGGGTTCATGCACGATGGGCGAGGTGATGACCTTGGCGGCATTGAGCTTGCTCGCCAGCGACTTGCTCTTTAGCGGCTTGAGCCCTCCCTTCTTCGGGATTGTTGTCTTCGGGAGTATGCGGCGAATCGGAAGAATGGGAACGTCATAGTCCGGCGGCTGCCAAACCCCCCGCGAACTGAGCCATCCGCCAAGCGCGGAGAGAAACAACCGGCTTGCCTGAACGGGCGAGGGCGTCCAGGGCCCTGTAGCTCCGCCTGCAAGCACCACATAATATCCTGTTGTTCCCGATGTCAGAATCACCAGCTGGGCGCGGTCTCGCGGCGACAGCGATGCCAGGAACGGAGTGTGGTCCTTGTCGTGCAAGGGCAGTGCTCCATGGTCAACAAAGTCCGGAGACCAGATTGCCCGCAGCGGAAGCAGATTCGTTGAACTCGCTTCCTCAAACTGCAGTGTGGTGCTGCCGCTCTTGCCCTTGACCTTCACGACTTTGGCGAGCCGCGTGTGCCACAGCTCTGTTCGTCCCGCATGCGTAACAGGTTTCTGTGCGTTCACCCATCCGACACCATTGCCCGGCGAAAGGATGAGGCGATAGGGCAGCTCCAAGGCCGTCTCAAGTGGCCCCGGCTCGGTGATCGGCGGTGGCAACGGTTTGCCCAGCGCCACTGGAGAAACGACCAGCGTCAGCTGCGACCAGTCCAGCAGGGATGCTGTCTGAAACGGGATGCTGGTCACGGTCTTCGGAAGCTGGAAGACCAACCGGCTGGGTCCAGCGAGGCGCGCAGGAACTTCCCCTGCCGGATCCAGCGGATCGTTCGAAGTTCCGAGCGGAGGCGTTCCCGGTGGCACCGGGTTGTAGGGTGGATCGGTTGTAATGTTGCCGGTCTCGAAATAAGCCTTCTCGGCAATATGTTGCGGAGCAAAGTTGACGACCAGGTAGGCTGGCTGCGAATGATCGTCAACCACCAGCGCAGGATTCTTCGGATCAGACGTATCCAGGCGCAGGTTCTGCGCCTCAATCGTTAGAGTGAGCAGGTCATCCGGACGCAGGATCTCAATGGTTAAACCCATATCGGTGTCCGATCCTCAGGGTCTTGCAGGCGCAGCGACCCGCGCTTCCTCTTCCTAACGAGGCGCAGGCAAGCGGCGCAGCCGTGTCACCGTGCTCGTTGGTTGCGACTGGTCGGGTTACATGATCTCTCCGCCGGCCTGATCCTTCATGTCAAAATAGTTGACCAGCCAATCAAACGATCGTTGGTGCTGCTTTTCCAGAAAGCTGCGCCGCTCCCATACGTCGCTGTCATTCACGCGCGACAGGGCCTCGGAAAAAATCGCTGGAAAGGTGCGAGCGTAATAGCGCAGCATCTGCATACATCCCAGGTCGCTGAGATACAAAAAGCCGAAGCGCAAACAGTTATGCACCCAGAACGGACGCACATTGCCGATGAATTGCGTGAGCTCCTGCTTCGGTTTGAATTCATGTTCCACCTGGAGTTCGTCGACAACGACTACCTCCGCACCATGCAACCAGCCGCGAATGCTGAACTCCGGTTCTCCAGCTCCATAGAGAATCATTCCAGAGTCATAACCACCGAGGCGATTGAAGAGCTCTCTTGGAATCACCGTCGCGTGGCAGGGAGCGATCGGCACATGAGCTTCACCGTCTACCGGCCCCGGGTTCCACGAGGTGCCCATGCAGGGCACGACCAAGTCGCAGCCGTAGCCTCGAAATGGCGATCCCTTTTGGGTTGTGGTGCCGCACAGAATCCGGTTGGGTGCGATGTGGTCGTACACCACCTCATCCCAGCCCTCGGAGAAGCGAACATGAGCGTCGGTGATAAACATGATCTCGGCGGTGGCCATCGACGCAGCATGATTTCGCGTGGTGTAGATTCCGGAATGCTGTCCGAGTCGATGGACCACGATATCGACCTTGGGCTCCTTCAGGAGTTCGGGTACAGCCGCGACCAGGTTCGCGGTTGTGTCATCGTTGGAGGCATCGTCCACAATGACGAACTCGAGACGCGCACCCGTTCTCCGAGCCTGCGAGACGGCATGAATCGTCCCCGCGATTTTGTTTCCCTCGTTGCGCGCAGGGATCACCACACTGATATCAGGGCGTTGCATGGGCACTACTTTCTGGACGCCATTCCGGCGATCGCGGTAATGCCGGTGATCGCCGTCTGAGCGGTCGTGGATACCTGCGCCACAATCGCCACCATCGCGGTAAGAGAGGGGCAGCAGCAATCAGAGCCAGCCGCGGCCATCATGCCGCCCATTCCCGGGGCCTGCAGTCCGGTCGCTGTGCCTTGACCGCCCGAACCCGGCGTGCCCGAACCCGGCGTGCCCGAACCCGGAGTGCCCGAACCCGGAGTGCCCGAACCCGGCGTGCCCGAACTCGGGGTGCCCGAACTTGGCGTTCCCGCGCTCGGCGTTCCCGCGCTTGGAGTTCCCGCGCTCGGCGTTCCTGCACTCGGCGTTCCTGCACTCGGCGTTCCAGCGCTTGGCGTTCCAGCGCTTGGCGTTCCAGCGCTTGGCGTTCCTGCGCTCGGCGTTCCGGCGCTTGGAGTTCCAGCACTTGGAGTCCCAGCGCTTGGCGTTCCCGAGCTCGGCGTTCCAGCGCTTGGCGTTCCCGCGCTTGGCGTGCCCGATGACGGCGTTGCAGTCGGGGTAGCTTTTGGCGTCGCGCTCGGCGTCGCGCTGGGCGTGGCGGTGGGCGTTGCTTTCGGCGTTGCGCTCGGCGTTGCACTGGGCGTAGCCTTCGGCGTTGCACTCGGCGTCGCTTTCGGCGTTGCACTGGGGGTAGCCTTTGGCGTTGCGCTCGGAGTAGCCTTCGGCGTTGCGCTTGGCGTAGCCTTCGGTGTTGCGCTTGGCGTTGCCTTCGGTGTTGCGCTCGGCGTTGCCTTGGGCGCAGAGGGTGCAACGCTTGTTCCACCAGCGGTAGCCGCAAACACATTCGGCCGGCTTCGCAGCGTCGGGATATTTTGAGGATTTGGCTTGCCTCCCAACCGGAACGTGCTCTCGGTGATTGGATTTTCCACCGTAACTTGTGACGTCGGCCTCGAACCCGAGAAGCGCAAGAGTCCCGCAGACGCTCCCAGCGATGCGCCCGGCCGAGCCGCCGCCAGCACGTGCGCTTCGGGCCGAGCAGTTGCGGGCTTCTGTTTGGGTAGCACCTTCGAAGCTGTTAGTTTCGGCAACATGGCACCACCTCCAAAACTCAACTGCGGTTTCGTAACCACCTGGGCTTGAGGCTTGGCAGCCACGTGCGGTTGAGACTTCGCCGCTACATGCACCTGCGGCTTCGCAGCCACATGCGTTTGCGCCTTCGCAGCAACGTGCGGTTGCGCCTTCGCGGCTGCATGTCGCGTGGTCTTCACGGACTTTGCCGCCGTGTGTTTTGCCGGACGATGCGCCGCTACGGGTACCTTCTTCTTCGTTGCCATGGGTAAATCTCCTTCGAGGCAGGTGCATCTTTAACTGCGCCCGGACAGATTGGCCACTGCCCGCCCGCAGCTTCACATGAAGCTCGGCTTCGGCACTCTTCCTCGTTACGCTGTCTCCGTGTTTCTGCTTCCTGGTCCGTGGGGTTCGATGTCCCTCTGCGAAGGCAAACCGACTAGCTCATTCCCGCGATTGCCGTAATTGCTGTGATCGCAGCCTGCGCCGTACTCGACACCTGCGCCACGATAGCGATCATTCCTACATCACAAGAACAGCCGCACGACCCACCTGCTGTCGGAACCGTGAATCTTTGCAAGATCGGTGCCGTCACGAATGGGGCTAGCGCTGTTCCATCACTTTGCTCTACCTGGCCCGCCGTCCCCTGTACTCCTGTACCCGTCGATACCGTTTGCTGCGGGCTTCCGTAGGTCTGTCCCGTGCTGGCGACCGGAGAAGCGGACACAGGACTGTACGACACAGGTGCAGCAGAAGCCTGAGGCGCGGTCGGACTCGCCTGAGGAGCGAAAACAGGGGATGCTGCCTGGGTAGAAGGAGGAGATGCTGGTGATGCAGGTTGTGCAGGCGCCGCGCTCTGTGGCGCGGGCGTCTTCGGCGGACCGGTGGGCGCCGGGCTTTGTGGCGCGATCGTCACCGGTGGACTGGCAGGCGCCGCGCTCTGTGGCGCGATCGTCACTGGCGGACTGCTGGGAGGCGCGACCTTCGGAGCTCCATTCCCAGGGGGCGCAGCGTGCTGCGGCGCTACTGCCACAGGCGCTGCCGGGGGCGGTGGGAGATCACCCGGTGCCGGAAAAGCTCCGCTTCCTTCCGGTGGCAGAAGCGTTCCGAGCGTCCCTAAGTCCATCAGGTTTGTCGTGTCGCCAACCGGATCTTCAGCCCGGCTTGTCGTGCGAACAGGTTTGTCACTTGTAAATGCGCTGGCACTGATCAGGGCGCGTACCTGTGCCTCACTTAAGTCGAGTGGCTGGCGCATGCTCTCGGGATCGTCCTGCAAAGCAGACAGCACTCCACTGTCGCTCGCAGCCAATCTTGCGAAGTGCGCAACACGCTCGAAAGCCATGTAGACACCGCCGAATTGGAAGGTTATAGCACACGAGTTTATTGCCAAGCAACTGATCTATTGGTAATGATCTTAACCCAAAGGATGTACTCCCCCTGTCTCGCATCGCGACGTTACACACTCGTTTTGCGAAGCGCGCATCCATTCAAAGCGACTTCCTTGTTCACTGATGCCCCTCTCCAACGCCATCACGTGTCTGACCCGAGGTTATCCGGAACTCTCCGGGTACCACTCCTTGATCCGGAGAAATCGTTCCATCTACGAATGCATCAATCGAAATCGCAAGCGGCACTATCCGCTCATCATCTGGCACGAAGGCAACATCCCGCCGGAACATCAGCTCTACATCCACGCCTACGAATGCAATGACGACGTTCGCTTCATCGACATCTCCCGGGTCTTCCGTCTGCCGCGCACCATCAAGCAGCAGGACCTGGCAGAGAAGTGGTCGGTTGGCTACCGCCTCATGTGCCGATTCAACTCCTATTACATCTGGCAGTACACCAGGGCCTTCGACTACGTCATGCGGCTGGATGAAGACTGCATCCTCTCCTCGTCGACCGACGATCCGTTCGAAGCCCTCTGCGAAATCGATGGCGACTTTGCGGCGCCCATGTTCACGGCGGAGAGCCATCGACTCACCAACCGCACGCTTTCCGCATTCGTTCAGAACTTCCTCGCCGCGCAGGGCAGACAGATCGCAAACCCTTATAACCAGGTCTTCCCCTACACCAACTGCTACATTACGCGCACCGCGTTCTGGCGCCAGTTCGACGTCCAGCAGTTTCTCGACGCCGTGCGCCAGAACCCCGACTCTCTTCGCCATCGCTGGGGCGATCTACCCGTGCTGGGGGTGGCGCTGAACCTGTTTGCCGGACCCGACAAGGTCTATCGCTTAGGGTCCCTGCAGTACTGGCACGGAAGCCATAACAAGGACGTCATCCCCGAGGACTCGACGTAGCGCTACCTTGCCGCCAACTCCATCGCAGCATCTCCAGCCGTTGCCGGCGCTCCCATATTCAGCGCGATCAGCTGCAGCGCCGCATAACGCGCCGCCTGATCCTGCGCGAGATGTCCCAGCGGATACGCGCGCTCAAACACGCGAAGGCATCGGTCATATCGCTCGCGAAACTCCCGCATGCTCATCCGATTGACAGCGTCAAACAACGCGTCCGCGCTTCCCAACATTGCATAATCAAGGAAGCTCTCCGGCGGAAAATCTTCATACACCGCATCCTGCCCGAAATAAATTGGTAAACAGCCACAGTAGATCGCCTGCCAGATTTTCTCCGAGCAGTAGTACGGCACCAGCGAATTCTCGAAGCAAAGATTGAAATCGTACTGTTCCAAAATTTTGTACTTGGACAGCGACCAATGGCCATAGCGGCTTTGCCCGCGGCTTATACCTGGCGGCCAGTGCATTCCATAGATGTCAAGCTGGCCCCTGCGATGCCCTTCCATGGCCAGTTGAAAGCGAAGCGTCAACAGCTCAACACCTTCCTTCAGTCCGAACCGCGCAGGATCACCCTGCATCTTGGCACTCGCCACCATTACCACGGTTCGATTCAATGGCCTGCGGGGGCTCGTGGCCCTGCACACTTCGCCCGGATTGATGGATGCATAGTAATAGTTATTGAAAAACACCTCGCCGGAATGCAGGCTCATCGTGCGCACGCGTTGCCCCGCAATCACCGCCCATTTTTCTTTCGATGTCCAGAACATCGGCTCATGCGTCCACAGCAAATAACGCTTCGAGTCCCCGAACGCATCAATGAACTCGCGAATCAACCCTCCGTGATTTCCAACCAGCACGTTCGCGAGCTCCGGCGTGTCCACCAACCTGACTCCGAAGCTCTGCAGCACATCGCGTGTGCGCTCCTTCTGGAAGATCGTGTACTTCATCCGTGGATGCACATAAACGCTTACGCTCATAGGTCGCTCGAATATTCGGCACCGCTCGGATGCACTGACTCCGGCCACTCTCTCCACCAAAAGCAATTCGATCTCAGATCTTCCGGCATGTCGATTCTCTCCCAGGTCGGCCCGTCTGTCCTGCTCTCCAGGATGCGTCCCTGGCAAAACCCGATATCGCCGGGACGTTGGTTGTATAGATAGAGAAATCCGCCGTTCTTGCCGTTCAGCAGCCGCTTCCGCTGGATGAACCCCGTAAACGTGCTGAACATTGTTCCCAGAAATACATCACTTTCGGATGCAATGAGCGCGGAAACAATGCCGATCTCGCTGCTGTCCATGGTGTGAGGAAAGAAATCGCGGAAGAGCGCGATGTCAATGAGGCAGTGGCGCGGATACGCCTGCAGTATCGGCGCAAAATACTCCTCATGCATCTCGTCAGAATGTATCAGCAGAAAGCCGTCGTCGGGAAGATGGCAACGCAGGTTGTCGCGCATCTCCTCAACACGAACGCTGGACGTTTGATTGTGAACATTGACAAAGTCCGCTCTCCGAATATGAACCGACGCAAATCGCCCGTGCAGCCGTCGCAGTTCGTTGGCAATGGTTGCCGCCGCCCGCCGATACGGCTCCTTGATCGCAATCAGATGATTGCATGCGTAGATCACCCTCTCATCAAACGGCAGCGCATAGCTGTAATACCCCAGCGTGTTGCTGTTGCAATTCGAGACCACCGCGCGATCATCCACCTGCCGCAAATCATCAGCGGTAATTCTCCTGCAATGCAGATCGGGCAGCGGCGCCCCGTCCATCTCCGCGAAGCATCCCGCCTGGTGAGGAAACTGCAACTCTACCAGGTCGAGCAGATTGAATTCGTTCTCACTGTTGAACACCGGGTGGGGCGGCACATTCAACAGGAGGCGTCGATTGGACAGCACGCTGAGCCCCACGCCGAGCTCGAGCGACATCAGGTTATTGAAGAACCCCACATGGCCGCCCTCGTAGATGTCGAATTTCAGAAAGCGCATGGCGGAGCTCTCATTCTCATCTCCCGCAAAAAATGAGCGCAACGCGCATCACTTCCGGGGTGCGAATTTGATGACCCCAAGGCCCTTCGCCACGGAGCGATCGAAGATGGTGTAATAGCCATTCATCAACGGCAATCCGAGGATCGATCGGCCTTTGAGTTGTCCATTATCACTCATGATCGCGGCCGCGGCATACCCTTTTTCGGGCGCATCGGTCTGCCAATAGTTCTCTGGCGCCACCGCAAGCTTTACATCGCCGGAGATGCCCTGCAGCACAAACGTAATCACCGGCCACTGCTGCAACTTCAGGCTGCTCATCGGTAAATAGCCGCTGCGCATGGCGAGCGTCAGGCTCTTGTTCTGGCCGCTGCTAAGCCGTGTCGCAATCGTCTCGAACAGCGGGTCGTCCAGCAACAAACTATTCGTTCCGCTGTCCACGATGGAGTTGGTCCGCAGCGTGCTCGCCTTGGTCGGTGGAGGAACCTCAATCGGCTCCGCGTCACCCACCAGCACTGCTTTCAGGTTCGTGTTGTACCACTCGTCATCGAGTATCGCGACGCTCTCAAAGCCGCCTGTATACAGGTCCTTGCTCTCCTCCCCGCCGCCGAGCAGCAGAAAGCCTTGATTGAACCCATCGCTCGAGGGATTGGGAGTCGTCATCCGGATCATCGACCGTTTCGTGTAAAAAGCGAACTTATTGGCCACCGCTCCCTGCGCTTCCAGTGCAGTGAAGTACGGCTCGAGAAAGGTCACGCGGCCCTGCTGCTGAATCTGGTTGTAGTTATACTTCGGCGGCCAGGTCGCGCCGGGCATCGTGTACGCAGCGTCCAGCCGCGTGTACGCCAGGCCAAGTATCCCGTTGGCCTTCCCGAACATGTCGCTCGACTCGGCGTACGCAACCGCCACGCTTACCTGTTTCAAGGTCACCGCCTGGGTACCGGTTCCAACCGCGATATCGGTATGCACGACCGCGCCGAGCCATGAGCCGCTCCCGTACTCCACGGCCTGCACAATATTCGTGGTCTTCGCATTGCGATCCGCGCCCGGGTTATAGAGCGTTCCATCCAGCCCCAGCGAGCTGCTGCCCGTGTCAAGAATCACGTTCGTGGGCTTCTTGTTGGTCCCCGCCTGAATCACGCCCGTGTAGTTCCCATCCATCAACACGTTGGTGATCGGAATCCGCACCACCTTTGCGATTGCCTCCGAAACCGCTTGCGGTGCGATGGTGGGCATAGTCTCCTCAACGAAGGTCAATTCGTTACAAACTCAAATGCTTTCCCCTCAGCCGCAGGCCGATTCCTCAACGTATGCCGGTAAGCATACACCCCGGCCCATCCGCCGCTGCACCCACCGCTGCTTCTCAACCGGACCTGCTTCGTCGGAGCGCGACGAAGATAAGCTTTGCCTTTTATCTAATCCCCGCCTTATGATTTCCCCGTGAAAGGGTCTGCGACAAGACGAGCTACCGCTCGAGGTCGGGATGACTCAACGATCCGCGACTTCCCGTTGGAAGAAAATCCTCTCGCCTCGGTGCGCACCAGCACCTTCGCCGATACGTTAAGCCCGCAATCCTCCCCCACCACTGGCTCGCCCAAGATACGTGTGTCCTACTGCACGACCTGTCACGGCCGGCTGTGGCAGCTCGCGTTGACGCTCTTCGATAACCTCGATCATCTACGCGAAGACGAAGAGATCGTCCTGCTCGATTACGGCAGTCCCGACGGCCTTTCGCGTTTCGTTGAGTCTTCAGAGCGCTGCCGCCACGCGATCAACCGAGGCCAGCTAACGTACGCCTACACCGCGGCCGACCGGCATCACTGCTCGCTCGCGAAGAACCTTGCTCACCGGCTGGGTCGCGGCGATCTCCTCGTCAACGTGGATGCCGACAACAACATCCAGGGAATGCGCGAAGTCATCGACGAGTACTTCACCAACCCGATCGACGATGTCATCCTGCACATGGACGACGGCACTGCCGGCGCCTTCGGTCGGATCTGCATCCCGCGCTACTGGTTTTACACGCTGGGCGGGTACGACGAGAGCTTCGCTCCCAGCGCCTACCAGGATCGCGATCTTCTCAAGCGCGCTTCAGCCAGCGGCGTTCGCTACATCTGGTCTCCGGCCGCTGCCCCGGTTCCCATTCAGAACAGCATGTTCGAAAAGGTCTCGCACACCGGCCAGGAGAACTGGCACACCATGCGCGCCGGCAACCGCGCTATCAGCGAAAAGAATCTGCTCGAAGGCCGGTTGATCGCCAATGCGCACGGCTGGGGCGCCGCGAATCTGTGCATCAACTTCGGGGAAGAACAGAAATTTCCGCCCGTCATGCCCAACCTGATCTCCGTGGTGCTGGGCGGCTCGCGTCATCTCTCTCGTGTCAATGAGCTTCTCGAACTCTATAACGAGATGATGCTGGTTGGAGAAATCCTGTTCGTCAACAACCACGCAAACTCTCCCTTTGAAAGAAATGAGCGAAACGATTCCAAGGTAACGGTCGTGAACGCCTGCGGTTCTCTGGGACCGCTTAGCCGGTTCGCCGTCGGCGCCCAGGCCTCCTTCCCCGCGGTCCTCCTCACCGACGACAAAATCTTTCTGCCCCAGACGACGCTTGCGGCGCTGCATCGAGGTTGGTGGACAGACCCTTGCATCCTCCACGGCGTTCTTGACAGCACGCAAGGCCCCACCCGGGGCTGGCAAAGAAAGACCGTTTCTCCATGCGAGGTGATGCCCACACGCGGCGTCCTCACCACGGTTCTCGATTGCTTCCGCTCTATTTGTTATGCGTCCCGCTACAACTCCGACTTTGCGGGCAAGCGCAGCCGCGACTCCGTAGACCGTCTGCTCTCGCACGTGGTCACGAGTGCAACCCGGCGTCCGAACCTCGCGTATCGTCTCCCGGTAGAAGAGCTCCGCTCGACGCGTTCAGCGAAGGCCGGCGCACTCGCTGCAAGCGCCTGAACGTTCGCTCCCGCACGCTGCAATGCGACCTCGACATGAAGACAGCCCAGTTTCTGTTGACGCGATTTAACCCGGCCGTCAGCTTTGCCTCCGAAGACCTCGGCATCGATCCCGGATGGCTGACCCATCGCTTCGACCTCTTCGAAAAAATCTGCCTGCCCTCCGTCGCCGGCCAGAGCGAACGCAACTACCATTGGCTGCTGATGGTCAGCGAGCGGACGCCGCCCAAATTCATGAAGCGCTTGATGGCCGATCTCGCCACTGTCTCGTTGCCAACAGCCATCCTTCTGGTCCCGGAGTACTCCGAGCAGGCATTCAACGCGGCGATCCTTACCCGCCTCGATGCCGCGGTCGACCGAGTCGTTACCACGCGTTTAGACAATGACGACGGCATTGCCCGCGACTACCTGGCTTACGTGCGCGCGGAAGCAGCTGGACTTCCCGCCAAGGGAGACTTTGTTCTCAACTTTCGGCAGGGTGCCCAGGTGGCACAGGATGGCATCTTCCCGCGTGACGCTCGACTCAATCCGTTTCTGAGCGTCGTTTCTTCTCCACGAAAACTCCGCACCGCGTTTGCCACTCATCACGGAAAGATGAACACGGTCGGCAAGGTAATCGATAAGCGGGGCGGCAACGCACATTGGATCCAGGTCATTCATCCCCGCAATGCTCTCAACAGGCTTCACGAACGCAAGCCCTGTTCGGAGGCGTATCTGGCTAATTTTTCGTTGGCCAAGAACTGGACCTCGTGCCTTTGAGCGAACCGCTCAGGCTAGTTAGAATTCCCATTAAGGTCAACGTGTCCCATGACACATGTATTCGTCGTTGCCGGTAATGCCGTTAATGAGATGGTCCGCGGCTTGATTGTTCAGCCGCTATAGAGGGATCGTGGTGGGAGCTTCTCGTAAGGCGGCTGCCGGCAACCTGTATGATCTCCCGAGGCTGATACGAATGAAGTGGTTGCTGGCGATACTCTTATTCACGCAGGAAGCCAAGCTCTAGATGAAGCTGTTGCGGCTGACAACTCGGGAGATCGCACCGCGAATCCCGCCTGAGGTGGCGGCGGTGCTGGCTGCGTTCCAGCTTAGCGATCCAGACACATCGCTGTTGAAGGCGCTCGACGATGGCGAGTGGCGCAGGCTTCTCGAGTTCTGCAACACTGGACACTTGACCCTGGCGCTGGCGCAGCTTGCCACGGACGGATTCCCTGACTGGGTCGTTGACCGGCTCAGGATCAATCTTGCTGACAATGTTCTTTGCTTCGAGAGGGTCAAAGCGGAGTACAGGGAAGCAGCGAAGGCTCTCAACGACGCAAAGGTTGAACACATCGTCATCAAGGGATTCACCCAAGCCCCAGAGTACGTCGCGGACCCGCGCCTACGATCGCAATCGGACCTCGACTTGTTCTGTCCACCAGGATGCATCGATGAGGCGCGCGCGACTTTGATGGCCATCGGCTACGAGTCCTTCGAGGTAAACAAGGCCATCGCCGACCATGCATCCGCTCTCTGCCGGCTGGGCAATTGGCGGTGGAGAGGCAATCCCTGCGATCCCGAAATGCCATTAGGGATCGATCTTCACTTTTGTCTGTGGAACGAGCGGGTCTCGCTGATTCGCATTCCAGAGGTGGAACTCTTTTGGGAGCGGCGCACGACACGAGTCGTCGACGGGCTATCGTTTCCATGCCTGTGTCCTGTTGACCATCTGGGTTATCTAGCGCTTCACATTCTGCGTAACATCTTTCTCTACGAATGGATTGTCCACCATGTTCGTGAGCTGGCGATCTTCCTGAACGCCCACGCGGACGACGATGCGTTTTGGCAGAGCTGGTGCGAGATACACAGTCCGGCGTTGCGATCCTTTGAGGCAATCGCCTTCTACTACGCCCGGGCGTGGTTCGGCTGCCGCCTCCATCGCCAGGTCGCGCAAGAGATTGCAAACCTCGGTGTCACACAACAGAGCTGGTTGCAGCGCTTCTCCGGCTCCACTCTCGATGTGATGTTTCGTCAGAACAAGGATTCGGTTTGGCTGCACCTGAGCTTTGTCTCGTCGCGTTGGGATCGGTGGAAGATTCTCGCGCGCTGTTTGATTCCATCACGCATTGCGCCCATTGGAGCGCACAGCGTCAAGTTGCGGAACAAGCGGCTGGTTGCAGCGAAGGGCGGCAATCCATTGCTGCAGTATGTTGCGTACCTGGTCTCCCGTTCCGCCGCACACGTACGCGCCAGCTTCACTACCCTCACGCGAGGGCTGGAATGGCGTCTGTCGCAGCACGGCTCCGGCAATGATTTGTAGACCATTGACCTGCCGAGGTGGTTGGCTGGGTAGCCGGATGTAGCCAGCAGGTTAAAAGCGAATTCCCTTCGTGCTCGAGAGGCGGAGGCCTGCGGGGTACGAAGGGAATTGGTTGGAGGGGTCTAGTTTTCTTTGTTGGTCGGTGGTTCTTGTTTTAGCTTGCTGGCGATGTTGGACCAGACGGCGTCGCTGGGTTCGGAGCCGGCACCGTCGCCGCTGGGTTCGAAGAGGCTCTTGGCCTGCTCGGCGATGGTTTCGAGATCATGGACGAGGGAAGCGCAGTCGGGATGGGATTTGAAGAAGTTGGTGAAGCGCGGATCGTTGCTGATGGAGCCGCCGCCGGATTCGAAGAGTTCGGGCAGATATTCTTCAAACTCCGCGGTGGTCATGTTATCGAGATTGGCGCTAGCGAGATCTTTCATCAGGCAATCACCCTGGGGCTCGCGGGCCCCTTTCCGCCAACGGGCTCAGGCGAGACATCGACGGGTTGAAGGGCCTGGGACTCGCGGAGGAGTTCGCGGAGCTTGAGGCGGGCCTTATGGAGCTGGGATTTGCTGTTGCCAGTGGAACATTCGAGCATAGTGGCGATCTCATTGTGTTCGAAGCCTTCGACGTCGTGGAGGACGAAGACCATGCGGTAGCCGGGGGGAAGGAGAGCGACGGCGCGCTCGAGGGTGACGCGATCGACCGAGCCCGAGAGCATGGTGTCGCGGGAGCCGAAGTCGCGCTTGGGTGCGTCTTCTTCCGAGGGGTTGATGGTCTCTTCGAGAGAGACGAGCTGGAGGCCCTTTTTGCGCAGGTGCATGAGGACGAGGTTGACGGTGAGGCGGTGGAGCCAGGTGGAGAAGGCGCTCTCGCCGCGGAAGCTGCCGAGCTTGCGGAAGAGGTGGAGGAAGGCCTCCTGGGTCATGTCCTCGGCTTCGGAGACGTTGCCGAGCATGCGCAGGCAGAGGGTATAGACGCGACGCTTGTGAAGCGCGTAGAGCTTGGCAAAGGCATCGGGGTCGCCGTTCTTGGCGCGCTCGATGGCTTCGGCTTCGCCGGCGATGGGAGCGTTCCGCTTAAAGAAGCCGGGGTTAGGTTTCGTCTGCATTCTGGGTTGGCCTTGAAGATCCATAGATGAATTTGTCCGCTCTTAGCACTCCATCGAACGGCGCAGGTTGCTTCGCGAACTCACGATTGAACGCTGCGCGGAAGATAAAGGTTTCAAGAGTTGGACTGAGGAATGGGCCCGAGGGTTGTCCGGTGGAATCCTGGGGAAGCTAAGGGGCTTGCGATGAGCTAGTTGGGACTGGTTCGAGTGTACGCCTTTTCAGTTCTCAGTTCTCAGTTCTCAGTTCTCAGTTCTCCGTTCTCCGTTCTCCGTTCTCCGTTCTCGGTTCTCCGTTGGGTTAGCTGCCTAGGAAGCGGGCGTAGAGGGAGCGGGCGAGGGCGGGGTCGGTGGTGCCCTGGATGAGGGCGCGGCCGTCGGGGAAGACGGTGAGGGTGTAGGGGTCGTAGGTGAAGCGGAGGAGGAGGCCGTTGGCTCTTACCTGGCCGAGGGGTTGGAGGCGGAGCTCCAGCTCGGCGAGGTTGAGGGGGTGGTGGTGCTGGTGGATCTGGACGGAGTTGCGGCCGCAGAGGGTGATGTGGGGGCGCTGCTCGCCGGAGAGGTGGCGGAAGATGCGCTGGTTGCAGACCTCGCAGTCGGGGCGGGGGGTGGAGGTGTTGATTTCGGAGCGGGTGTTCAGCCAGAGGTCGAAGGAGAGGAGGGTGCGGCGCATTTGCTCGGGCTGGCGGGTAAGGAATTTCAGGGCTTCGGTGACCTGGAGGGAGGCGGCGAGGTTGACGGCGGTGGAGAGGATGCCGGCTGTGTCGCAGGTGTCGACGTTGCCGGAGGGGGCGGAGGGGAAGATGCAGGCGAGGCAGGAAGAGGCAGCGCGTAGTGGGTAGTGAGTAGTGAGTAGTGGGGGCGCGGTGGTGGCGTAGGCTTCCTGCAAACCCTGCGCATCGTGCGAACCCACCTTAGACGACGATACTGCCGTCGTCGAAGATGGGGCACCCGGTTTTGTGGCGGGGGCGAGGGCGCGGGGGAGGATGTTCATGGTGGCGGCGTAGGCGCCTACGGCGGCGGCGTAGATCCAGGGGCGGTGGTCGCGGACGCAGAGGTCGTTGATGAGGTAGCGGGTTTCGAAGTTGTCGGTGCAGTCGAGGACGAGGTCGGCGGCGAGGAGGGTGGGGGCGTTGGCTGGGACGAGGTCGGTGATGGCTGCGTCGATGCGGACGCTGGAGTTGATGCGGGCGAGGTGGCGGCGGGCGGCTTCGGCCTTGGGGAGGGCGGCGCGGGCATCGTCTTCGTCGAAGAGCATCTGGCGCTGGAGGTTGGAGGGCTCGACGAAGTCGCGGTCGATGAGGGTGAGGTGGCCGACGCCGGCGCGGGCCAGCAGGCTGGCGGTGGCGGCTCCGGTGGCGCCGACGCCGACGATGGCGACGTGGGCGCGGGCGAGGAGGTTCTGGCCGGTTTGGCCGATGGGGGCGAAGAGGATTTGGCGGGAGTAGCGTTCGGAGTCGGAGATGGGAGCGGGGATGGAGTCTGCGTTGGGGGTGGCCGGGTCGTAGGTGGTGAACGCAGACATAAGCGAAGTATACGGTTGGAGGGGAATCTGGAGGGGGTCGTGGAAGGTGGAGAGAACCCGCCGGGGGTAGATTGCATCTGTAAAATGAAACCTATACGGGATGGAAGAAAGCCGTGTGTTTGAGGCTGTGCGGGACGGGCCGCCGCGGGATGACGGATTGACGAGAGAGAGGGCGGCTTTCGAATTTTCGACTTTGAAGGTATGAGAGGAAAGCGGCGTTGGCGCGGAGCGAGTGGTTGGGCGAGCGCGAGTTGAAGCGACTCTCCGCGCGCCTGCTGAGGGTTGAGGGTGGGACGCGTCCGTGGGGATGGACGCGGTGGGCGCTGCTGCTGGTGCTGGGATGCGCGGGGGCGGCGGTGCGGGCGCAGACGGTGGACACGGCGGAGCCGCCGGCGCAGCATCCGAGCGCGGCGAGCCCGAGCGCGCAGGTGACCAACGCGCTGCCAGCGTTGCAGCCGAGCCTGTGGTCGAAGGCGGGGACCACGGTGACGGCGGTGCGGTTTGCGGGCGTGACGTTCGGGGAGAAGGACGAGATTGTTTCGGAGCTGAAGCAAAAGGTGGGCGAGCCGCTGGATCCGGACAAGGTGAGGGCGGATTTGCGACGGCTGTTTGCGTCGGGGCTGTACGTGAATATCAGCGCGAGCGTGGTGCCGGAGGGGAAGGGCGCGGCGCTGGTGTACTCCGGGGAGCCGCAGTATTTTGTGGGGCGGGTGACGATAGAAGGGGTGAAGAATGAACGACTGGCGTCGCTGCTGGAGTTTGCGACGCGACTGGAGCCGGGGGTGGCGTTTGCGAATGGCTCGCTGGCGACGGCGGTGGAGGCGGTAAAGGAGTCGTTGGCGGAGAATGGATTTTTCATTCCGAAGGTAACCCTGGCGACCAATGTGGATGACGCGAATCGCCAGGTGGATGCGACGTTCACGATCAACACGGGGCCGCAGGCGCGGGTGGGAGCGGTGGAGGTCGGGGGGCCGGATCCGGGGATTGACGTGGCGACGTTTCGGAAGAAGGGGAAGCTGAATTGCAGCTGGCTGACCGCGTCGTGGGATAAGTTGTTTGGCCGGGATTGCGATCTGAAGGTAACGCGCGAGACGACCAACAATGCGTTGTCGGGTGTGCGGTCGTACTACGAGAAGCAGGAACGGCTGGAGGGAACGATCAGCCTGCAGAAGTCGATGTTTGCGGCGCCGCAGCGACAGGTGAATTATGACTTCTCGGCGAACCAGGGGCCGGTGGTGCGGGTGGTGGTGAATGGGGTGAAGCTGTCGAAGAGACGCGTGAAGCTGCTGGTTCCGGTGTATGCCGAAGGTGCAGTGGATATCGATCTGCTGAATGAAGGCGCGTTCAACATCAAGGACTACCTGCAGCAGACCGGGTACTTCGACGTGACGGACAAGGTGGAGCTACAGGGCGAGGGAACGGGGCAGGTCCAGGTGGTGTACACGGTGGATCCGGGCAGGAAGCACAAGGTGACGGAGGTGAAGCTGCAGGGGAACAAGTACTTCGACCAAAGCACGCTGGAAGATGTGATGCGGGTAAAGAAAGCGGACGCGTACCAGCGCAGCGGACGCTACAGCGCGCAGCTGGTGGTGGCGGATGCGAACGCGATGGAGGCGCTGTATCGAGCGAATGGATTCAGCGCGGTGAAGGTGACGTCGGATGTGAAGGACGAGGACAAGGGACCGAATGGAGCGGCGTTGAAAGAGGCGAAGATCCAGGTAGTGTTCACGATCCATGAGGGGCAGCAACAGAAGTTTGGCAACGTGGAGTTGACGGGGGTTTCGACGGAGCGGAGGAAGGACATTGTGGCGCTGCTGAGTTCGAAGACGGGACAGCCGTTTTCGCTGACGACGCTGTCGGGGGATCGCGACGCGATTCTGGACTACTACCTGGCGCACGGGTTCGATCAAGCGCGGGTGGAGCTGGCGCAGGCGAAGCAGAATTCGAATGAAGCGCGGACCGATGTCGAGCTGACGGTAAGCGAAGGGCAGAGGGTGATGGTGGAGAAGGTGCTGCTATCGGGGATCGTGCACACGCGGCCGAAGGTGGTGCAGGGTCAGATTCTGGTGCACGCAGGCGATCCGCTGGACCAGACGGCACTATTGCAGACGCAGAGAAATCTTTACAACCTGGCGCTGTTCAGTGAAGTGAATGCGGCGGTACAGAACCCGATGGGAAATGCGCCGGAGAAGAATGTGCTGGTGCAGGTAACCGAAGCCAAGCGCTGGGATATTACGTACGGGTTTGGGATCGAGGCGCAGACGGGGACGCCGACGCTTATAACGGGCGAGACTCAGGGAGGCACGGCGGCGCAGAATGGAAAGGCGGGAGTGAGTCCGCGGGTGTCGCTGGACGTGTCGCGAATTAATCTGCGCGGGACGCAGGACTCGCTGACGCTGCACACGACGTATGGGTTGCTGGAAAAGATAGCGACACTGAGCTTCAATGTGCCGCAGCTGTTTGGGAACAGGAAGCTGACGGGAAGCCTTTCAGGTGGCTACTCGAATGTGCAGAACATCACGACATTTGCGTCGTCGACGCTGCAGGGCGATCTGCGGCTGGTGCAGAAGGTGAAGCGGGCGGACACGTTTATTTACGACTGGGTATATCGACGGGTGTCGGTGGATCCGAACTCGCTGGCGATCACGCCGAATTTGATTCCGCAATTGTCGGAGCCTGCGATTGTGGGAGGGCCGCAGGTGACGTATATCCATGACACGCGGGACCCGACGCCACTGAATGCGCAGAAGGGGAACTATTTTTCGTTGACGGAGTTTCTTTCGACGGTGCAGTTTGGGTCAGAGGTTAACTTCAACAAGCTGGACGGAACGGAGTCGACGTATTACACGTTCGGGAAGCGGAAGTACGTGTTTGCGCGCGACCTGCGGATTGGATTTGAGAAGTCGTGGGGGCCGAATCCGAATGCGTTTAATGCTGGCGACCAGATTGGGGTGCCTCCGACGGCATGCGCGGGGACCCTGCTGCAGACCAATCCGACGTGCAACGCGGTGCCGCTGCCGGAGAGGTTGTATGTGGGCGGAGCGACGTCGCATCGCGGGTTCGGGATTAATAATGGCGGACCGCGCGATGGGACGACAGGGTATCCGGTGGGTGGAGGGGGAGCGGTGGTGAACACGTTCGAGCTGCGGATGCCGCCGCCCGTCCTGCCGCTGGTGGGGGACAGCATCTCGTTTGTGCTGTTTTGGGATATGGGCAATGCGTTTCAGTATCCGTCCAAGATGTTCAGCAGCATTGAGCACTTTCATCAGCCGGACAAGGCGCAGTGCAGGGACCTGGCGGGACCGCTGGCGGCGGCGGGCGGGAATGCGTCGGAAGCGGTGGGCACCTGCAACTTCAACTATTACTCGGATGCGGTGGGCATTGGGGTGCGCTATGGGACGCCGGTGGGACCGATTCGGCTGGACTTCAGCTACAACTTGAATCCGCCAATCTATCCGGTGTTTGACGACTATACGGGCGCTCCGCCTCACGTGGGGCAGGCGGGTCATTTCAACTTCTTCTTCAGTATTGGACAGAGCTTCTAAGCGATGATGCGACGGGCGGCACAACTCGGGAGCGGGCGATGGGGCGGAAGGACGCTGCTGTTGTGGTGCGCGCTGTTGGCATGGGTGCCGCGGGGTATCGCGCAGAGCGTGCCTGCGGGAACTACGGCAGCGCCAGCGGTGCCGGCATTGCCTGCGGGCGCAGTGCCTTCGGTGGCGCAGTCGCAGGCAGGGCCGACGAAGATTGTGGAGCCGACGTTGCCGGGGATGCCGCCGGCGCAAGGTGGCATGGTGGATCGGGTGGTGGCGATCGTGAACGGGCAGCTGATCCTGGACAGCGACGTGGATCGGGAGCGACGGTTTGCGGCGCTGCTGCCGTATGGCGAGCAACGGGGCCCGTACAACCGGGACGAAGCCATTGAGCGGCTGATCAATCGGGATTTGATTTTGCAGCAGGTGCAGCTACAGCCGGGGGGCGAGGTGACGCAGCAGGCGGCGGCGAAGGATCTGGAGGCGCTGCGGAAGTCGATCCCGAGGTGCGCGGAGTGGGACTGCGAGACCCAGGAAGGCTGGGAAAAGTTCCTGGCGAGCGAGGGATTTACGGAGGAGAGTTTGACCACGCAGTGGCGGCAGCGGATGGATGTGCTGGCGTTTATAGAGCAGCGCTTCCGCATGGGCATACGGATTTTGCCGGCGGAGATCCAGGAGTACTACACGAAAACGATGCTGCCGGAGTATGCCGCGCAGCATGTGACGCCTCCGCCGATGCGTACGATCTCGAGGCGAATCCAGGAGGTGCTGCTGCAGCAGAGGGTGTCGAAGCTGCTGGATGATTGGCTGGCGAGTCTGCGCGCGCAGGGCAACGTGGTGGTGTTGCATCCGGGAGAGGAGACGCGATGAGCGACGATGCCGGAGTGCGGCCACCTGAAGAGCCGGTGAGTTCTGCGCCGAACGGGGCGCCCGAGGGCGCGGTGCCTGTGAAGAAGAGACACCGCCTGCTGCGGGGGCTGGCGTGGTGTGGGCTGTTGCTGGTGGGGGTGGTGGCGCTCCTGGCGCTGGTGGCGACGTGGTATACGGGCACAGCGGACTTTCAGCGTCGCGTGGGCGGCGAGGTGGTGGGCACGCTGGAGAACGCGACGGGCGGGCGCGTGGAGCTGCGCTACATTTCGTTCAACCTGTGGCACCTGGCGATCGAGGCGGATGGGCTGGTGATTCACGGGACGGAGGCGGCGGGAGAGATGCCGTACCTGTCGGCGTCGAAGATTTTTTTGCGACTGCATATCAACATGGTGCTGACGCATGTGCGGGGGCTGGGACCGCAGACGCGGATCAGCTTGCGGTATCTGCGCGTGGAGCAGCCGCACTTTCACCTGATCATGGACAAGAACGGACACAGCAACGCGCCGGTGCCGAAGCATCGGAGTACAAGCAACGAATCGGTGGAGGATACGTTACTGGATCTGCAAGCGCATAAGGTTGAGCTGGTGGATGGGCTGGCGGTGGTGAATGACCGGGCGGTCCCGTTCAATGTGGCGGCGAAGGATGTGAGCGCGGAGGTGCACTATGAGCGCAAGGCGGATCAGTATGGCATGACGCTGGACCTGGCGGATCTGCGGACGAAGCTGGCCAACGAGAAAGAGGTGCAGTCGAAGATGCACCTGACGGCGGAGCTGGGGCGGGACGTGTTTGCGCTGAAGAGCCTGGATTTTTCGACGACTCCGGACGCTGGGTTGTTGACGCATCTCACTGGCAATGCGCTGGTGCAGCACTTCGCGAACCCGCAGTGGCAGGCATCGGTAACGGGCAATGTGGATGTGAAGCAGCTGGGCTATCTGACCGATGTGGAGGGGCTGAAGGCGGGAACGCTCGATCTGACTGTGCATGGGCACAGCTGCAATGTGACGCCGCAGGTGGCGCAGCGGAATCCACACTTCTGGCAAGGCCACAAGAAGGTGCCGCCGAGTGCGAAGGTATTGCCGCCGGATCCGAACTGCGCGGCGGGATATCTCCTGGTGGGCTCGATGAAGATGCACAACATTGGGTATAGTGACGAAAACGTGCGGCTGCATGACATCAATGGCGGAGCGGATCTGCACATTACGCCGACCGAACTTTTGTTTACCGCGCTGAGCGGATATCTGCCGGGTGGGGGCGATGCGAAGGGGCAGTTGAAGATCGAGAACTGGCTGGGTGAGGCTTCGCCGGATTCGGCGGCTAGTTCTCCGACGACGGTTGCGGCAGCGAACACGGTGAACTCGGGAGCGAAGAGTATTGGGGCGAAGGCTCCCATTACTTCGTTGAAGTCAGCGCCGGTGCAGACCGCGCATGCGTATCTGACGGTGGTGGTGGAGCGCATACCGCTGCGCACGATTATGGATGTGACGGCACCGCCAGGCTATGGCGATTTGGGATTCGATACCGCCATCACGGGACCGACGACGGTGGAGTGGGGCGGGCCGGAGAAGGATATTTCCGACACCGTGCAGGTGCAGGCGCATTTGATGTTTGCGCCGACGGGAGTGAAGCGGAAGGGAGCGCTATCGAATGTGCCGGTGAGCGGAGAGGTGGTGGGGCATTACGACGGGCGGATCGAGGTGGTGAATATTGCGAGCCTGTCGTTGCGGAGTCCTTCGGCGACGCTCACGACGAATGGGGTATTGGGTGTGAATGTGGGAGACCCACTGACGAACCTGCAGGTGAATCTGGAGACGCGGGACCTGGGCGAGTTCGATCAACTGCTGCAGACCCTGGAGTTTGAGGGGAATGGGAGGAAGGGCGCGGCGGCGATTCCGGTGGTGCTGCATGGGAATGCGAATTTTGTGGGTACGGCGAAGGGCGCGATACGCAACCTGGATGTGAAGGGTCATTTGACGGCGAGTGATCTGGAGCTGCAGGCGAGCGAATTTGGCAGCGGGATTCCGGATGTCCATATCGACTCGGTGGTGGGGAGTGCGGATTATTCGCCGAACGGGGGCGTGACGGTGGTGTCGTCGACGATTGTGCGGGGGACGGCGGTACTGAATTTGGTGGGGACGATTAAGCCTCATCACGAGATGGTGCGTGGGGTGGCGACGTATCTGTGGGACAAGGAGATGGAAATGGATGCGTCGGCGAAGCTTGCGAATGGGCAGGCCACCGATGTCTTGCAGATTGCGGGAATGCAGGCGAAGGTGCCGGTGACGGGCACGGTGAATTTGGATCTGAGCGCGAGCGGGACGATTCACAACGTGATTGGCGGAGGCATGGTGACGCTGACTAACGGTGTGGCGTATGGGGAAAACTACCAGAAAATCGCGGTGGATGTAGCGGCCGAGGGACAGCAGGTGAGTCTGACGAAGGTGCTGCTGGAGGCGCATGGGCTTTCGATCACGGGGAGCGCGGGGTACAACCTGGGCACGAAGCAGATTCGTTTGCAGGCGAGCGGCAACCATCTGCAGCTCTCGAAGTTCGATACGATTCGCAAGGCTGAGCCGGATGCGGATGGGTTGCTTTCGTTTACGGCGATTGCCAATGGAACGCTGCAGGAGCCGGATCTGCATGCGCGGGTGACGCTGGAGAAAATTACGGTACAGGGCAAGCCGCTGGGTGGGTTGGAGGCGAAGGCCGACAGTGCGGGATCGAATTTGAACTACGAGCTGCAATCGAAGCTGGTAGGTGCGCAGGTGAATGCGAGTGGGGAGACGTCGCTGCTGGACGACTATGAGACGAAGGCGAAGGTGACGGTAAGCGGGCTGGACATTGCGAATGTGATTGCGCTGACGGCGCCGGGGTCGTTCAAGGGGAGCTCGGCGATTGGGGGAACGATTAGTGTGTTCGGGCCGGCGGCAACACCGAAGCTGATGGTGGGGTCTGCGGAGTTTAATGACGTCGACTTCAAGCTGCAGGGGGTGGAGTTGAAGGCAGCGGAACCGGCGCGTGCGAGCTTGCGCAATGGCACGGTGACGCTGGATCAGATTCATGTGGTCGGCCAGGACACGGACCTCCTGGTGTACGGCACAGCGGTTGTCTTCGGCGATCCGAATCCGCGGGGAGGACGGATCGCCGGGCATGCGAATGGCAGCGTGAGCATGGCGTTGGCGAGTACCTTGAATCCCGATTTGATTAGTTCGGGCAAGGTGACGTTCAACGTGGCTGCGAATGGGCGGATGAAGACGCCGACGTTCACGGGCGATGTGCGGTTCCAGAATGTAAACCTTTCTATCGAGGGGGTTGCGAATGGACTGAGCAATCTGAATGGGACCCTGGCGTTCAACGAAGACCGGCTGGATGTGCAGAGCATGACGGCGATGACGGGTGGGGGGCAGCTGAAGATCGGCGGCTACCTGGCGTATCAGAAGGGATTGTTTGCCGACCTGACGGCAACCGGCGACGTAGTGCGGGTGCGCTACAACGGTTTGAGTGCGACAGCGAATGCGAGCTTTCGGCTGCAGGGACAGCCGCAGTCGATGCTGCTTTCAGGGAATATTTTGGTGACGAGATTTGGAGTGGGCGCGGACGTGGACTTCGCGGCGCTGTCTGCGGCGGGAGGGGTGCAGGCGCCGCCGGATCCGGATTCGGCGCTGAACAAGATTCGACTGGATGTGCACATTACGAGCTCGCCGCAGCTGGATTTTCAGAACTCGTATGCGAAGCTGGCGGGGTCGGTGAATCTGACGGTGCGCGGGACGCTGGCGACGCCGAGCGTGCTGGGGCGGATCCAGATTACGGATGGTAGCGCGACGTATCTGGGGACAAAGTACGAGCTGGAGAGGGGAACGATTTATTTCAGCAACCCGGTGCGGATTGATCCGACCATCGACCTGGACGCGACGGCGCGGGTGGAGAACTACGACCTGACGATCGGGGTGCATGGGACGGTGACGAATCTGAAGCCGACGTATCGGTCGGAACCGCCGCTGACGGAGGCGGACATCTTCAACCTGCTGGCACTGGGGCGAACGCAGGAGGAGGCGCAGCTGTACCAGGAGCAGCAGTCGCAGATTGGCGCGGATCCGACGACGAGCGCGCTGCTGGGCGGAGCGTTGAATGCCACGGTGGCGAGCCGCGTGGGCAAGCTGTTTGGAGCGGGTTCGGTGAAGATCGATCCGGCGTTTATTGGAACGCTGGGCAATTCGTCGGCGCGGATTACGGTGTCGGAGCCGCTATCGAAACAGGTGACGCTGGTATTTGCGACAAATGTGAACGAGACGGCGCAGCAGCTGATCCAGGTGCAGTACCAGTTGAATTCGGAGTATTCGCTGGTGGCGACTCGGGATGAGTCGGGCGTGTTCTCGGTGGTGTTCAAGATTCGGAAGCGGTATAAGTAGCGGATTGTTCCGGCGGTGGCTGACGCGCGGCCGCAGCGATTACGATAGTTAGAGATGGAAAATGTTCTTCGCAGTACGCGCGTTACGCTGGAGATGATCAAGTGGGAACACTCGATCTTCGCGCTGCCATTTGCTTTGACGGGGGCGGTGCTGGCGGCGAATGGATGGCCGACGCTGCGGGTGCTGGGGCTGATCGTGTTGTGCATGGTGGCGGCGCGGTCGGCGGCGATGGCGTTCAATCGGCTGGTGGACGCGAAGCTGGATGCGGCGAATCCGCGCACGGCGATGCGGGCGATACCGGCGGGGCAGTTGTCGTCGGGATT
>Ga0210392_10000256_pt1 | contig 38550 bp, 26 predicted proteins | sample IncBWC30OmetaG_FD_161057 | JGI IMG/M metagenome (GOLD analysis project Ga0210392, IMG submission 161057) | Forest soil microbial communities from Barre Woods Harvard Forest LTER site, Petersham, Massachusetts, United States - Inc-BW-C-30-O ... | reverse complement strand
GCTTGGCCCTTGGGCGTGCGGCCGCCGGTCGTCAGCTTCTCGGTGCTGATGCCCGGGTGATAGCCGTAACCAATCGGGTACGTTTTGTCGAAGCCGAGGTTGCCGGCGAACTGGCTCTTGAACAGCGCGTAGGCATCTGCGAGCCCATCTTCAGCGGCCAGGGCTTGGCTGCTGGTCAGCGTTACGGCTTCGGAGCTGGCGGGCGACGAATCGTCCTTGACGCTTGCCGAGCACGCTAAAGCGAAGCTCGCCGCAGCCAACGCGGTCAGGAACCCGCGACTGACATCGCTCAATGATCTGATTTTCTCGTTCACGGCTGCTCTCTTTGCTGTGCCCGCTCACTCGCGAGCAAGCGCGGTTTTCTGGGCGGGAGGATGTCCAGCCGCTTCGAATTTGGCAAGCAACCGCCCGTACAATTCGGGTCTATTGCATCGCTGAATGAGATGACGTGAGGTCGATTTGAGCGTGCAGTCGCTGAGTCGTCACGTGTTCGGTGCTATCCTGTTCACGCATGCCTGCCCGGCGAGTGCTCTTCGAGTTGTTGTCGGGGCTGACCCTGCTCGCGTGTGACGGGCCGCGTGTCGTGCCCCAGAATGCGGGCGGAATGTCGATCGCTGCGGGCGGTGAAGCGAGCGCAGAGGGCGGAATATCGGCCGGCGGCGGCGAAGCGAGCACCGTGGCCGGTGCTGGGTTCGGCGGCAATGCCGGCGGCGGCAATGCCGCTGGCAACAATGCCGCTGGCAACAATGCCGCTGGCAACTGTAGCGAAGATACTCCGCCCAACGCTTGGCCCAGCTGGCCGATGCCGGATCCCACGAGTCAAGGCGCCGCGACCTCTCAGCACTACACCGCGAGCGGGGCCGACGTCGTCATCGACGACGTGACACAGCTCAGTTGGCAAGCTCACTCGAGCGACAAAACCTACACCTGGGACGAAGCACGCCAGTATTGCGACTGTCTCACGCTGGGCGCGCACGACGATTGGCACATGCCGTCACGTATCGAGCTGCTCTCGCTCGTCGATTTCACCCGTCAAGATCCGGCGCTCGACCCACTCGTATTTCCGGACACCCCATTCGATTGGTTCTGGTCTGCCTCGCCAGTTGCGGGGAGCGACTCGGTCGTTTGGTACGTCGCATTCTTCGACGGCAACACGCACACCAGCGCCAAAGACAGCGACTATCACGTGCGCTGCGTGCGCCGCGCCGTGGGCAACGATCGGAACTACACCCTTGAGGGTGACGATACGGTCGCTGACGCCGCGACTGGCCTGACTTGGCAACGGGCGACGTCTCCCGGGCAGCTCAGTTGGGCGGACGCCAAACAATACTGCTTGGACCTGCCACTTTCGGGCGGCGGCTTTCGCCTGCCCAACATGAAGGAGCTGCAGTCGCTGATTGACGAAAACAGCGCGGACCCAGCCATCGACAGCGCGGCTTTCCCGGTCACGCCGAGCGAGGGCTTTTGGGCAGCCACACCGCTGGCCGGCACAGCCACCGCCGCTTGGTTCGTCAATTTCGCGAGCGGAGTTTCGTACAACAGCCTCGTCGAGCGCACCTATCGCGCACGCTGCGTGCGTTGATCGCACGGCTGGCAGCTCGGTACGCGCGCGAGCTGGACGCCAGCCTGAAGTCGTGGGTTGCGTGATGAAGTGAGACTCGCGCGTGAGCGCGGGGAGCCGCATCGGTGCCTTCTATGTAAAAATTTTACATTCTGAGCGACCGCGAAATGGCTTTGGGCACAGCGAAGCCGTTCGTTCCGGTGTTGGCACCCGTTCACGACTCAGAGCACGGCGGCGCGAATCGCGAAGCGGTGGTCAGCCGAAGCCAATCGTCACCTGCTCCCGACTCGAACGACGACTCCGTGCGCAGTCCCTTAGGGTACGGCTACGATCGTCACGGCGGAGGCTTGGCTCTTTGTGGCGGTGGGAGCGCCTACGGGCGTCAGCTTGCCGGTTCCCGCGTCGATGCTGAACACCGTGACCTGCGATGGCGTTTGGTTGGCGACGATCATGTACTTGCCGCTGGGATCGAACGAGAACTCGCGCACGTCGTTGGTTCCCGTTTTCTGCCAGGCACCGTTCTGGGGCTTGCCATTTTCGTCGATCGAAAAGATGCCGATGCTGTTGTCCGAGCGATTGGAGACGTACAGGAAGCTTCCGCCAAAAGCGATGTGCCCGCCCGCGCCGACCTTTCCGCCGGCAGCCAGGGCGCTCATCATTTGTGGGTTGGAAATCTTTCCGGAGCTCGAATCGTAGTCGAACCAGTACAGTTGGTTCGACTCCTCGGTGATCACGTACAGATGCTTGCGAGCGGCGTCGAAGGCCATGTGGCGGGGATCGGCGCCAAACATGACCGCGGCCGGTGTATTCGGCGTCAATTTTCCGGACGCAAAGCTGAACTGGAGAATGCGAGGTGAGGCCTTTCCAGAGTCACTCTTGCACGCCGCCAACATGAATTGTCCGCTGGAATCAAACTGCACGTTGTGCGCGGATGGGCAGCCCGTTTGAGTGTTGCTCACCGTGCCCACACTGCCGTCCGCGTTCAGCCCCAGGACGTTGATGCTGTCGCTGTCGTAGTCAGCAGCGACGATCGATTTTCCATCGGGAGAAATTTGCAGGTGGGCAGTGCCGTCGCCCCCGGTCTTCACCGTGTTCATTTTGGTCAAGGCGCCGCTACTCGCGATGCTGTAGGCGGTGATGGTGGCGGGGCTCGACTCGTCGTCGACATAGAGAAACTTTCCCGACGAGGACGCCACCGAGTAGGTCGGGCTCGAACTGGCGGGGGCGCTGCCCATCGCCGTCAAGCTCCCCGTCATGCCGTCGAAACGGTAGATCGCGATGTTGCTGTCGTTGTAGCCGGAGACGTATAGAAAAACGTTGTTGGAAGTCGCCGCTCCGCCTCCGGTGCCGCCGTTGGTCGACGAGCCACCGTTGCCTCCCGTAGCGCCGCCCGCGGTTCCCGCGCCAGCGCTTTCGGCGCTTCCCGTGACGCCGCCTGTGGTTCCCGCGCCTGCGGTGGTTTCCGCGCCTCCCATTCCGCCGCCTGCACCAACCTGCGCGCCGCCGCTGCCCGCGTTGTTGCTTCCGCTCGTGCCCGAGCCGGACGCGCCTCCGTTAGGCACTGAGCCTGCGCCTCCGCCTGTATTTGATCCACTGCCGCTAGAGCACGCGATCCCAGAAGCGAGCAAGAGCACGATCGGACAAAGCCGTTTGGTCGTCATAGTTCCTGTCTAGTGTCAGCGCCGGGTTCGTCGCCGAGCCGAACGCTCGCCGCGGACGAGCAGCGCTCGGGCTGAGCCACTCGATGAAGCCTCATCGAGTGGCATACGCAACCCCCAGCGAAAAAGTGCGACTACGCGAGGAGCTCCGGCAGAGTGCCTTCGTAGCCCGGTGCGCCGTAGCTCGTGACGGGAACGTCCATCGCGTTGCACAGCGTGGCCAGCAGCTTGTTGTGCGGAGTCTTCGAGTACCGGACAACGCCCGACTTGAAGTAGCCGCCGCAGCTGCCGATGAGCAAAAATGGAGATTTGCCGACGTAATGACTGGCACCTTCGTCCATGTCGTTGGCGGTCATGATCACGCTGTGATCGAGAGCCGTTCCGCCGGCTTCCATCGTGTCGTCCAACTGCTGCGCCAGGTTGGCAACTTGCGAGAAAAGCCAAGCGTCGATCTTCATCTTGGCTGGGTAGCCCGCGGTGCTTTGGTGGGCGATCTTGTGGTAGTCGTCACTCACTCCGAGCCAGGGGAAGTTGTTGCCGTCTCCGCCGCCATCGTCATAGAGGTCGTAGGTGATGACACGCGTCAGATCACACTTGATGGCCACGGCCCCTAGATCGAACATCAGCTTCATCAGGGTCGGGGTGTCGAGCGCAGTGCTCGTCTGAGCTGGCAAGGTGGGCTTCACGCAGGAGGCTCCTGCCATGATCGTGCCTTGCTGCAGCTGCGTCTCGAGATCGCGAATTGAAGCCAGGTGAGCTTGGATCTTGGTTTTGTCGTCCGTTCCGAGCCGCTGGCTGAAGGCCTCCAGATCCTTGCCTAGGAAATCGAGCACGCTCTGGCGGCGTACGCGCAGCAGGTCGATCTGTGCCGCTGGCATCGCGGCGCTCGAGAACAGCTTGTCGAATAGATGGTACGGGTCCATCTCCGGTACGTTCTGCTGCCCCGAAGCGCGCCACGAAGTGGGGTTGCCACCGCCGTCGTTGGTCCGGACACCAAGGTTTAGCAGCGGCGCCGCCAGCGTGACGCCGGACTTGGTGATCGCGTCTGAGATGAACTGATCCACCGACGGGCCCATGCCCATCGTTCCCTCAGACTTCTGCTGGGCGGTGCCGGTGAGCAGCGAAGGGTAGGTGAAGTGCCCGTCGTACTGACGATCGCCCATCGCATCGAGAACGACGGTCTGATCCAGGCCGATCGGCATCAGCATCTTGGCTTTGAACGGTGCTAGCGGAGCCAGCGTCGTGCCGATCGTCAGATCAGCGCCCAGAGGGTAGAAGTCGGGCGGGCAGATCCCGTTGCCCCAGGTCACGGTGATCAGCCGCTTGGGGAACGCCGCAGCCGCGCCGATGGCGCGCTCTGCGTGGAGCAGCGGCAGCATCGCGGCGCTGGCGCCGATGCCAGCTAGTAAAGCCCTGCGTGAAAATCGGTCTTTGTTCATTGGATCTCTCCAGCCGACGGGCTGCGGTAATTGAACGAACGCGATGTGGCGACGCCGACCAGTAACTCGTGCACGGTGAAGTTGGCTTTGGAAAAGGAATCGAAAGCGCCATTGAGCGACGCTCGATCGGCGTCGGTGTCGAGGCGGCTGAAGGCGAAGCGCGCCCACTGCGTGACGAAGCAGCTTCGCACGTCGCCACTCGTGGCCAAGAGGTGCGTCAGCTCGACGGCGTCCTTGAAATTCTTGCTCACGCCGTCGAGCGTGATGGCGCCGGTCGCATCGACGGGTAGGCCGTTGTCCGTGGTGCGATACTGGCCGATGCCGTCGTAATTTTCGAAGGCGTACCCGATCGGATCCATGATGGTATGGCAGGCTTTCGCGCACGCTTGCTGGTCGTGCACGGAAAAGCGCTGGCGCGTGGTGCCGCCGGTGGAAGCGGCCGCCGTGGGTGGCACGTTGGGAGGTGGAGGCGGAAGGACCCCGCACAACAGACGCTCGTAAACCTTCCTGCCACGCTTGACCGGGTCCGAGCCATCCGTGGCGCCGGTGACGGTCAAGAACGCGGACTGCGTCAGCAACCCGGCTCGCTGCGTCGGGTCGAGCGACAGCTGGGCGGCGGTCGCGGTTGCGCCCGTCACGCCGTAGACCGGCGCCAGCGTCTGATCGACGAACGAGAAATTGGCCGTTAGGAACGTGGAGAGCGCGCCGTCGCCTTGGAACGCCACGTTGTCGATGAAAGCTAGGGACTCGTTGTTCATCGACGCCTTGAGACTGTCGTTGAATTGCGGGTAGACGGTCGCGTCCTTCGGCCTGGCCGCGACCTGGTCCAAGCTGAGCCACTGCTGGAAGAAGGCGGCCATCATGTCGTGCGCTTTCGGATCGTCGAGCATGCGGCGCGCTTGTGCTTCGACGTCTTCTGGCGTTGCGAGCTTGCCTGCGGCGGCCGCGTCGAACAAGGCCTGGTCGGGCATCGTTTGCCAGAGGAAGTAGGACAGCCGCGACGCGACTTCGTACGGCGCGAGATGCACGACGGTGCCGTCGAGTGTGGGCGTCACTGGGCCGAGCTCCCAGCGGTAGACGAAGCCCGGAGCCTGGAGCATGGTTTCGATCAGCAGCTTGATGCCGCCCGCGTAGTCCAAGGTGAGCGTCGTCCGCCCAACTTGATACAGGGCCATCAAGCGTGTGGTCTCGTCGGCGACCAGCGGGCGACGGTAAGCGTGCAGACCGAAGCTGTTGAGGAATTGCTCCGCGCACGCGGTCTCGCCGGTTGCGTCCGTGCCACACGGTGCGAGCTTGGTGACGTCGACGGTGGGAGCGATGGCTTCGGCGGCCTCTTGCATGCGTGAAGCATCCAACGTCGAAACATCGCCGTAACGCCGGAAGATGAAATTGAGGTCCACGTCGGACGGGAAGTTGTTGGCCGGGCTCGTCGTTACGCCCAGCAGATCGCGAACGGTGTTGTTGTACTCGCGCTGGGTGAGCCGCCGGAGCGGCATGGGACCCGCAGCATTGGGATCAGGAGGATTGCTGGGATCGACCGTGCCAGGCTTCGTCCCCGAGCTGGCGCCGCCTCCGGGGGTCGACGGATTGCCTACGCCGGTCATGCCGGTTCCGGTCGCCCCGCCGGTTCCGGGCTGAGCTGAGCCCGGCGAGCCGGTCGACCCTCCGCCGATATAGGCCGTGCAACCTGCGGCACCTCCTAGCAAAAGTGTCGCGGCGACAGCGAATAGCGCACGTTGGGTCATGGCGTTCCCTCTCATTGGCTCCCCCCTAATGGCCGCACTCCGTGGCAATCATCAGAGGATCGAAACCGAGCAGAAGAATAGCCATTGTACGCCGGAAGTCACGTCGCCAGTACGCAATAACACTACGCAATTAACGGCGACGAGGAGGAGACGAGGATTGCTTACCCGCGCTGTAAAATCCGCTCAGAATCGCAAATGGCTGGCAGGGTGTCATGGCGGCGACTGGCGTGCTCGAGTCGCTCATTTCTGGCGGAAATATATCGACGGACTTGGCATGGACTGGCCAATTAGGAGCAACTCGGGCCCCATGCATTTTTCGCACAGCTAGCAAATCGCGCCAGGCTACCAGATTCCAAAAATTGCCGCGCTTTCGTCCCGACGCGCAGAATGGCACTGGTAGCGAGTCCTGGTCTCGTGTTTGGGTTCCGTTGCATTGAGCAGGTGTTATCATGAGCATGCGAGTTCGCCTTCTACTAGTCAGCCTGAGCGTCCTTAGTTGCACGGCTGCAAATGGCGGCGGAGGCGAGCCAACTCCGGGCAGCGCCGGCCAAACATCGGCATCCGGAAGCTCGGCGGGTGGCAATGGCAGCAGCGGGGCCAGCGCCACGGCTGGGAGCACCAGCAGCTCTGGGGCCGCCAACGCCGCCGGCAGTGCGAACGACGGCGGGGCCGCGAACAGCGCTGGGGCGACGAGCGCTGCGGGAGCTACCAGCACCGCCGGTTCGGCGGGCAGTGGAGGCGGCTCAGCAAGCGGCGGTAGTGCTGGTGCTGGCGCGGGCGGCGGAGGCGGCGCGCCTGCTTCGGGTTGCGCGGGCGTTACCAACACAAAGTTTTGTGAGGATTGGGACAAGCTCCCGATGGGCAAGCCCGTCGGCGACTACTCGGTGAGCACCAGCGGCGTCGTCGTCGACAACAGCAAGGCATTCAGTGGCACGCAGTCGCTACACTTTCTGAATAACCCGAAGCCGGCCAAGACTAGCCCCTTCATCAACTTCACCAAGCAATTTCCGCTGGCCAGCAACGACCTGCACGGGCGCATCATGTACTTCATGGCCCAGACGCCCAAGACAAGCTCGCATTGGAACTTCATCACCAGCCAGAACAGCGGAAAGACCGAATGGTCGATCGGCGGTCAGGGCGGCGTGTTCGAGCTCGTCTGTGATCCGCCCGACAACGGCCTCGACTCGAAGACGCCTTGGCCCAGTGGCAAATGGGTGTGCATGCAATGGGAGTTCAAGTACCCCGGCACGACTGACACCACCTTCGTGACCAAGGTCGATGGCGTGGCCGTCGACAAGGGAGACTTCACCGGCGCCAATTCGAATGGCGAGAAGTGGGTAGCTGGAACTTGGAGCAACTTGAGGTTCGACTGGGAAGTCTTCGGCAGCTCGGATATCGACGTCGAGTTTTGGATTGACGATTTGGCCTTCGGTGAGCAAGAGATCGCGTGCCCGACCAATTGAGCGGTCCGGCAAACGAGCGACGCGCCTGCGCTTGCCGTTCGGCTATTGTTTTGCAATCGTGAGGTCCATCAGATGAGTTCCCGGGCGACGTTCCTTTTCTCCATCGTCGCGTTCGGTGCGGCTGCGTGCTCCACTGGCACGACGGATTCAGGCGGTCCTGCCGGTGCTGGTGGATCTACGACGGGCTCTGCGGGAACGAGCGCGGGCTCGCCGGCGATCACCGCGGGTTCGACGTCGGGGGGCAGCAGCTCCGGTGGATCGGGCGGCGCGGCCCCGGGTACTGCCGGTAGCGCTGGTTCGATCGCGACGACCGGCGGCGCTGGCGCCGGCGCTGGCGGAAGCCCAGCCGGCGCTGGGTCCGGCGGAGCGAGCGGCGCGGGGACTGCGGGCGGCTCGGCCGGCGTCGGAGGTTCGCCGCCGAGCTTGCTTGGGCCAGCGGGCGGCGCGTGTCCCGTCGGTGTAACGTTCGGCAACCCTCTTCCGCAGACGCAGACGGCGACGCTCGTGAAGGGCGGTTTTCCGAACGAGCTCGAGGGGCCCGTGTGGGTCGAGTCACAGAAAGCGCTCTATTTTTGCGAGGCCGGAGCTAAGCCCACGACCGGCAGCATTCAAAAGTACACGCCCGCCGACAACAAGTTCACGCCCTTCGTGACCAACGTCGGCGTGGGCGGGCTCGCGATGGATCCGCAAGGCATGATCGTCGCTGCGTCTTACGACAAGCGCACCCTGACGCGGTTCGACCCAGCCACCGGTCAACGCTCCGACGTGCCGGGCGGTTCCATGTACATGGGGCAGCCCTTCAACGAGGTGAACGACGTCGTGGTTCGAGCCGACGGCAACATGTACTTCTCCGATCCGAAGTACGCCACTCCGGCGGGCACGATGGACATGGCGTTTTACCGGTTGTCGCCGGCTCCGCAATCGACGGTGACGCGCATCACCACCGCGGAGAACGCCAATGGCATCGCGCTCTCGCCGGACGGCGCGTGGCTCTACCTCTCGACGACCGACGGCGGGCCGGCCATGCAGCGCTTCGCGGTGAACGCCGACGGCAGCGTCGCGGCTAATGGGACAAGCTGGACCGATCCCACGAGCGACGGGATGGCGGTCGACTGCGCGGGCAACTTGTATTTGAGCGACGCCGGCCAGACGAACTTGATCCGCGTCGTATCGCCCACCGATCAACCGCTCGGTACGATCTCGGGTCTCGGCAGCGGCTACGTGACGAACAGCGCCTTCGGCGGCACCGATCACAAGACGCTCTACATCACCACGAGCGAAGCGATCTACAAGATCGATCTCAACGTGCCAGGGTTTCCGAACTGAACCTGGCTCTGGTCGAGAACGATGCGCCCGAAGTGGCTCTTGCAAAGCTCGGCGATCAGCGCAGCGCTTCTTGTGGCCGCGTGTAGTGCCGGGCCTCGCGCGGCGCAGGGTCCGGAGAGTGGGGGCGCTGCGGGCAGCGCTGGAACGAGCGCCGCTGGCAGCGCTGGAACGAGCGCCGCTGGCAGCGCTGGAACGAGCGCCGCCGGCAGCGCTGGCAGCGCTGGGACGAGCAGCGAAAGCGACGCTGGCCCTGACGCTGAGTGCGACGCGGTTGCCGCGCCGAATGCGTGGGCGAGCTGGGTGATGCCGAACCCCGTGCGCAGCGGGCTGATGAACCCTGCGAGCTACACGGTGAGCGACGGCGGTAACCAGGTCACCGACGACGTGACGGGTCTCATTTGGCAGCGGAATGTCGACTCTCGCAAGTTCACTTGGCAAGACGCCAAACAACAGTGCGCGTGCCTGGCCATCGACGGCGTAGCCGGTTGGCGGCTGCCCTCTCGAATCGAGCTCGCCTCGATCGCAGACTGGACGACATCTGCTCCGTCGCTTGACTCGAGCGCGTTTCCGAATACACCCAGCGAAAGCTTCTGGTCGTCATCGCTGCTGAACGGCGATCCGGGGCTCAGCTTTCTCGTCGATTTCGACAGCAGCCACACCAGCTATAGCGACATGGGGTACACCTACCGCGCCCGATGTGTGCGAGGCTCATCGGCCACAGCGCCGTCGGAACGCTACGCGATCGCCAATGGCACCGTGTTCGACGCGCAGACCAAGCTCACCTGGCAGCAAGAGGTGAGCGCGACCGCGCCGTTCACTTGGGCCGACGCGAAGACCTATTGCGCCGAGCTGTCGCTGAACGGCAGTGGCTGGCGCGTGCCGGCGGTCGGTGAGCTTCAGACGATCGTCGACGACTCGACCAACCCGTCGATCGACGGCGCCGCATTTCCGATGACGCCGAGCGAATACTTCTGGTCGTCGTCGCCGGTCGCCACGGATGCGTCGCGCGCTTGGACTTGCTTCTTCGCGAACGGCAGCACCTACAGCTTCGCTATGACGATACCGAAGTACGTTCGCTGCGTGCGCGCGATGTGACGATACGTGCGATGTGACGAGGGTGTTCGACATCGGTCGCTCGAACGCGCCGTTCACGGCTTTCCAGACGCGCTGAGACGCACTGAGTTGGGCATTGGTTGACCCCGCTGCGCCAGGGGTGGACGCTGCCCTGATGCAACTCTCGGGTCGAAATCAGGACATCTACAAGGCCCTGCTTGCGCAGATCGCGGGCGACATCAAATCCAACCCAAGGCTGCGACAATTTCGCAAGGCCACCAAGGAGCCGCTGAAGTTGTCGGGCATGGGTAAGCTGACCGTGCCGGTGGTCGTGTGGGATGTGCTCAAGGACGACGAAGCCCTGACCAGCGAATGGGACGTCAGCATCGAGGACGGCGCGGGCACTTCGGCCGAGTTCATCATGAACAAGCGGGGTTGATTGATTGGTTGATGGTCACGCGCTCCGTCACATTCCGTCACAGCCTTCGGCGTCGCGGACGCTTGCGCCTCTGCTAGCCTGGGCAGATGAAGGTTCTGCGTGAGCGGCTCGCACTGGGCTGCTTGGTTTGTGCTGCGTTGCTCGGCTGCAACGACGGCGGCGGGGAGCTCACGGCCAAGTTCGCGTCGAGCTTCGCGCCCGGGCCGCACCAGGTATCGGTGCTCGGGGTCTATCAGGACGGCCGCATGTCGCTCGGGAGTTGGGACGACTTGGCGCCCTATCTCGTGCCGGCTCTGCACTCGGATCATTGCGACGTCGGCTACGACGCGTTGGCGACGTCGGGCGGGCCCCTCGCTGAGGCAATCGACAGATTTGCGCGCGAAGACGGACCCACAGACGAGCTCTTGTCGCGGCTGGCTCCAGCAGCCGAAGGGGATCTGGTGCTGGTGCTGACCTTCGCGGGCAAGTTGCCCACGAAGGCGCGCGACAACGGAGCCGCCCCCGCCGCAGCCGCGCCATCCGGCGGCGGGCGAAGGCGCGGAGGTCGTCGTGGCGGCGGCGCGCCCAGCGCAGAAGCCGCGGCAGATCCGAATCGACTCGATATTTCCGCCTCGCTGTTTTCGGTGCCCCAGCGCCGCTCGGTGGCGCTGATCCAAATGCGTTACTCGGGTGCCAGCATCGCGGACGCGATGACCAAGTTTACCGGGAAACTAAAAGAGTCGGTCCCTGATCTGAAGTGTGTGGGCTGGAACTGGAGCGTCAACATCGACCCCGAAGGCCTTCGGCCGAAGATCGAAGAGTAAGCTGAGCCGCAGGCTCGAGGCCGCATGAACCTCAGTCGGCGTTGCGGCGGGTTTCGGGCTCGTCCTGCGCCGAGCCGCGTGCTCTGATGACGCCGTGTCACGAGTCACAACTTCGGTCGTCGAGCAGCTGAGCCCCGAAAGTCTCTCGGTCGTTCGCCGAGCCATCGGCGGAGCGCCGGACAGCTGGGCCTTGGACGAGATCGGGGACGGCAACGTCAACTTGATCTTTCGTCTCAGCGGTCCGAGCGGTCAGGTGTTGGTCAAGCAAGCCGTGCCCTACCTGCGCTGTGTCGGCGAGAGCTGGCCGCTCAGCGTTCGGCGCAACTACTTCGAATACAAGGCGCTCGAAGCGCATGCAACGGTCGCTGCCGAGTACCTGCCGCGCGTGCTGGCCTTCGACGAAGCGTCGGCGGCGATGGTCATGGAGTTTCTCGGCGACCACGTGATCCTGCGCAAAGGGGTGATGCAGGGCATTCGCTATCCGAGGTTCTCTGAGCACATCACGGATTACATGGCTCAGACGTTGTTCTTCACGTCCGACCTGTTTCTATCCGCCGGCGAAAAGAAGCAGAAGATGAAGCTGTTCTGCGAAAATGTAGATCTGTGTAAGATCACGGAAGACCTGATCTTCACCGATCCGTACCGGGTGGCCGAAACGAATCGCTGGACCACACCGCAGCTCGACTCCCTGGCTCATGCGTTCGCCACCGACCCGGAGCTGAAGGTAGCGATCACCGAGCTGAAAGCGAAATTCCTCACGGCCTGCGAGGCGCTGATCCACGGCGACTTACACAGCGGCTCGATCATGGTCAACCAAGAGGCGACTAAGGTTATCGACCCGGAGTTTGCTTACTACGGGCCGATGGGGTTCGACGTGGGCTTACTGCTGGCCAACTTTTTCCTCGGTTACTTCAGCCAAGCCGGGCTCGCCTGTAACCCCCCCGAATACGAGGCTTGGCTGTTAGAGCAAGTCGAGCAAATTTGGTCCAAGTTCGAGCGTAAATTTTGCGCGCTTTGGGATCAGCACTTAGAAGGCGATTACCTGCCCGCAAGGTTGCTCACGGGCGACTCGCGCGCTGCGCGCGCTGCGATAGTCAGCCGCGTTCGAAGCGACTACATGGCTCGGCTGTTCGATGATTCGCTCGGCTTCGCGGCGAGCGAGATGATTCGCCGTGTCCTCGGCCTCGCGCACGTGGCAGACCTGGACAACATCGCCGATCCGGATCAGCGGGCGCTATGCGAAGCCCGCGCGCTGCGCGCCGCTCGCGAGCTGCTCCTCAATCACCGAAAGTACACGGGCATCATGCCCGTGCTTGCCATGGTTCGCGAAGAACGGGCGCGCCCCGCACCATGAAGACCCTGACCTCTCTCGCGCTCACCTCGGACAGCGCCGCGCTCCACGTGCTCGATCAGCGGCTGCTGCCCCACGAAGAGCGCTGGGTCGTGTGTCGAGATCCCGAGCACATGGTGGAGCTGATCAAGACTCTGGCGGTGCGCGGAGCGCCGCTGATCGGCGTCGCTGCGGCGCTCGCGCTGGCCCATCACGCTCACCAAGGAGCGAGCGTCGCCGAGCTCCGCGCTTCCGCCGCGCGGCTGCGGAGCGCGCGCCCGACCGCGGTCAACCTGATGGCCGCCGTAGACCGCCTGCTGTCGCTCACCGAGCTCACGCCCAAGAACGTGATCCGCGAGGCCGAGGCATTCTTCGAGGAAGATGTCGCGTCGTGCGAGGCGCTCGCGGAGCGCGGCTTTCCGCTGATCGCCGATGGCGACTCCATTCTCACGCACTGCAACGCGGGCGGGCTCGTGACCGCGGGCATCGGAACCGCGCTGGGCGTGATCCGCAGGGCGCACGAGCGCGGCAAGCGGATTCACGTTTTCGTGGACGAGACCCGGCCGCTGTTGCAGGGCGCGCGCATCACCGCGTGGGAGCTGGGCAAGCTGGGCATCGCGCACACCTTGATCTGCGACAACATGGCCGGCTCCTTGATGGCCGCGGGCAAGATACAAAAGGTGTTCGTGGGCGCCGACCGCATCGCCAAAAACGGTGATGTCGCGAACAAGATTGGCACTTATGGCGTCGCGGTGCTCGCGCACCACCACCGCATCCCGTTCTACGTGGTTGCGCCCAGAACCACGTTCGACGCGGGCTGCCCCACGGGAGGCGAGATCCCGATCGAGCAACGCTTGCCGGACGAGGTGCGAGCCGGTAAGAGTCCGAGCGAGTGCCCCGTATGGAACCCCGCGTTCGACGTCACACCGCGCGAGCTGATCACGGGCATCGTGCTCGACGACGGAATGCTCTAGGAGTCTATGCGCCATGAAGAGTCTGTGGAATGAGCAGGAAGCGGCGTCAGTCGTCGCCGATCCGATCGCGCTGCGTGTGTACACGTCGCGCCTGCTCGGACGCGAACCTGCTCTGGTGCTCCACGGTGGCGGGAACACGTCCGTCAAAGTTCGTCAGCCCAACCTCTTCGGTGAGTCGGAGTACCTGCTGTACGTGAAGGGCAGCGGTTGGGATCTTGCGACCATCGAAGCCAAGGGTTTCGCTCCGGTGCGCATGGACACGCTGCTCAAGATGGCCGCGCTCAGCGAGCTCAGCGACACGGACATGGTGCGCGTGCAGAAGGCAGCGATGACCGATCCGAACGCGCCTACACCCTCGGTAGAGGCGATTCTGCACGCGCTGATTCCGTTCCAGTTCGTCGATCACACGCACTCGGACGCGGTGGTCGCGATCAGCAACACGCCGGGCGGCGAGCAAGCGATTCAAACCGCGCTCGGCGACCGAGTCCTGTACATTCCTTACGTGATGCCCGGCTTCGCGCTGGCGCGTCGCGTGTACGAGCTCACGCGCGACGTGGATTGGTCGAAGTACGAGGGCCTAGTGTTGCAGCACCATGGCATCTTCTCGTTCGCCGATAGCGGCCGCGACAGCTACGAGCGCATGATTCGGCTGGTGAGCTCGGCAGAGGCCTTTTTGAAGTCCAAAGGCGCCTCCGAGAGCGAGGAAGTGGCGTCGAAAGCGGCACCCGAGCCCGAGCTCGATCTGCGAACGCTCGCCGCGCTGCGCAAGGAAGTGTCGCTCAAAGCCGGCGCGCCGGTCGTTGCGCGTTTGAATTCGTCGGCGCAGGCGCAAGCCTACGCCGGCATGAAGCGCGTGTCCGAGATCTCCGGACGCGGCCCGCTCACGCCCGACCACGTGATTCACACGAAGCGCACCCCGATGATGTTCAGCGGGGATGCCGCGTCGGCGGTCGCGAGCTACGAACGCAGTTATCTGGCGTACTTCCAGCGCAACGCCACACCGGGCCTGGTCGCCCTCGATACCGCGCCGCGCTGGGTCGTGTGGCCCGGTCAAGGCGTGCTCTCTTTCGGTGCCACGGCTAAGCGCGCAGACGTGATCGCCGACATCGTTCGGCACACGATGCGAGCCCAGGGTTGGGCTGAGGCGCTGGGCGGCTGGGTCGCCCTGCCCGAGCGAGACATCTTCGAAGTCGAGTATTGGGAGCTCGAGCAAGCCAAAATCAAGAAGACCGGCGCGCGCCCCGCGCTCGAGGGCAAAATAGCGCTCGTCACTGGCGCGGCCAGCGGTATCGGCAAGGCCTGCGTGGATACACTGCGCGCTCAAGGCGCGGCCGTCGTCGCAGTCGACATCAGCCCCGCCGTCGCGAGCCTTTGGAAGAGCGCGGACGTCTTGAGCATCGTTTGCGATCTCACCGAGCGTGCCGCAGTCGATGCAGCCGTGGCAAGCGCGGTTCGTCACTTCGGCGGGCTCGACATCGTGGTCGCCAACGCGGGCTTGTTTCCGCCCAGCGCCAACATCGAGTCGTTGCCCGACGAAGTCTGGGACAAGACCCTGAGTGTGAACCTGACCAGCCAAATGTACCTATTCCGAGCCGCCGCGCCGTACCTGGTGCTCGGCATCGACCCGGCGATAGTAGTGGTGGCCTCCAAGAACGTCGCCGCGCCCGGGCCCGGCGCGGCCGCCTACTCCGCGTCCAAGGCAGGCATGACGCAACTGGCGCGCGTCGCGGCGCTCGAGCTCGGTCCCAAGGGTGTGCGGGTCAACGTGGTGCACCCGCACGCGGTCATGGACACCGCCTTGTGGACGCCAGAAATCCTGCACAGCCGCGCCGCGCATTACGGCATGAGCGTCGAAGACTACAAGCGCAACAACCTGCTCAAAGTAGAAGTGAAGTCGAAGGACGTCGCGGATCTCGTCGCCGCCCTGGCCGGCCCGCTCTTCTCGAAGACTACGGGCGCGCAACTGCCGATCGACGGCGGAAGCGATCGCATCGTCTGACTCGCTTCGAGATACCCGACTCGCTTCGAGACCCTCGACTCGCTTCGAGACCCCCGAAGGGGGAAGGGGTGAGAGTCCCCCGCGATCAGTAAATCCAAGCTCGAATTCGTACTTGAAAATCGTGGTTGCGAGTGGCTCGAGCGCCGACGAGCAGACGAGAGTTGGGTTGATGGTCACGCGCTACATCGCATCGCGTCCGAGCCTTCGGCGTCGCGGTCCGAGCTACGCGCGCCGCGCTCTGGGCTACGCGCCGCGGCGCGCGTGCCGAGCCCGCTGACCAACCAACAACCAGCAGAGGAGCCTGCAGAGCGAAATTGCGCCGCTGCGATTGGCAGACGGCAACAACCTGACACACCGCGGACGCATCGGGAGCTTGCTCGCGCGCGCCTGGTGTCTCAGACTGGCGCGTGTCGCGGCTATCCAATGCACTTCTGGCGGCGCTCGCCTTGCATGGGTTGCTGCTGTTGACGCACGCCCGGCATTCGCCGGAGCGGCCATCGGTCGCGTTATCGAAGCCCGAGGAGTTGGTGGAGGTCGAAGAGACCTTGCCCGACGAAGCTGCCGCGGGAATCACGCCCAGCCTGGGTCGCGTGCAGCCCGCGCAGCACAGCGTGAGCGCGCCGTCGTCGGCAGTCACGGCGCAAGCGGGCAACGGTCTGCCGGAGACCGAGTCGTCCACGGACTCAGTGTCTGACGCTGAAGTGTCTTCGAATGGCGCGTCTTCGAATGGCGCGGCTACGGCGGGCACCGCCGCGGCCAGCTCGGCCGAGGCAAGCTCTGACAAACCCGCGCACAAGATCGACTTCGGCGTCGACGATGGGTTCTTCATGCGACCGACGAGCGACGGCTTGCTGCGCGTGCCGAAGCCCGTCTTCCAACGCCAACTCGAAGCCGCGCTGTCGGCCGATGACGTGCGACGCGGGCTGGCGCGTGGTGGCGAGTTGGTCAGCTCACTCAATGCCGCCGTGCGCGACAAGGGACCGGTACGCGGCGAGGCGCTGCTCCGCGTCACCGTCGGCCCCGATGGCGCTCTGACCGCCGTGGAGTTTCTGCGCGGCTCGGCGAGCGAGTGGTCGTCTGCGCTGGAGTCTTTCCGAGCGCTCGCGGCGCGCAAGCGACTGCGTGTGCCTCCAGGCGCACGCGGACTGCGCGTGACGTTCAGCGTGCAAGCCAAGGTGCAGCGGCCCAGCGGCAAAGAGGTGGATTCAGCGGGCTTGGACGTCGAGCCGAGTGGATTTGCTCTGCGCGGCACCTTCGATGTCGCCGACGTTGGCGCGGGCGCACAGCGGCTGGTCTATGCGCGAGTGGTGAGCGAAGAAGTGCTGTAAAGGCCGCTTTTGCGCGGTCTTCGCAGATTTTTTTGATCTTAGTCCGCCTTGCCACCCACTTATCCTGGGAGCGGTCCTTTGATCGCAACCGCCGCATCATGAATCAGAAAGCCTGTTGTCCGTGGTTAATCGCGGCGTTTATGGCAGCTGCGTGCTCCAACGCTACGCCGGCCGCGTCGTCAGCCGAAGCTGGTGCGGGCGGTAGCGTCAACGCGGCCGGCGCCTCAGGCGGGCCGAGCGCACAGGCGGGGCAGCCGAGCTCCGGCTCGGGGGGCGCTTCGACGACCGGCGGAGCCGCCAACGTCGGCGGCGCGGGAGCCAGCGCGCTGAGCGGCGCGGGCGGCACCGCGAACGGCGCGGCCGGCAGCGCGGGTGCGTCGGGGAGTGCGGGCGCGTCGGGGAGCGCGGGTACGAACGGCAGCGCGGGTGCGTCGGGCAACTCGAGCGCGTGCGCCGGCCTGTTTTGCGAAGACTTCGAGCAAGGCATGATCGATCCCGCAAAGTGGGATTTGAAAGAGGGCGCGGGCGGGACGGCAGTCGTGCAAACGACCCTCGTCGCGCACGGCAAGTACGCGCTGCAAGTGCATGGCCTCGCCAGCACCACCGACGACTACGCGCTGATCGTCTCGAAGAGCGCGCCTGCGGCGCTCAACGGTACGCATTTCGGGCGCGCGAACTTTTACATCACGCCCAAACCGCTCACCAGCGGTCACACGCAAATGGTGTTCGCAGGTCGAAACGGCACGGGCACCGCCAATGGCCCAGCGCCATTGCCCAAGCTGCGTTACATGGAAGTGGCGAATATCAGCGGCGGCTGGCAAGCTGGCTTCGACCTGCTGGACATCTCTCCGCTGGTCGAAGAGGTGGTGTATCCCGCGGGCTCACCCCAAGTGCCGACGGTGGCTTGGACGTGCCTCGAGTGGCAGTTCACGGACGCACCGGACAGCGTAAACTTCTGGATCAACGGTAAGCTCATCGGTACCTTCGACGACCAGCACGTCTCCTATCCCTCGGGGCACGCGCCCGGCACCCCGCTCTACAACGGCTCCAGCACGGGCCTGATCGGCGGCTTCGAGCTGTTCGGCTTCGGCTTCCACGATTGGCACCCAAACAAGCCGTTCGATCTTTATTACGACGACATCGTGCTCGACACGCAGCGCGTGAATTGCTTGCCGTAAGCTGTGCGTCTTGAACGCGACGTGCTCGGTTCTGACACGCGCGTCCCAGGAGTGAACGCCATGTAGGCGGTACCAGCAGAGAACCGTCCCAATTCTCGCTGCCTGACAGCTGGCGCGTTCTTTGCTAAAGCGCCGGCAGTTCAGCGGATGACGCCGGGTGGCTCCGGCAGGCAATGCTCCCTGACGGGCGCGGTTGCCTCGTGCTGACAGTCGAGGCCGAAGCATGACGTTAGCGGGAGAGACCGAAGATCGAAGTATGGACGTTGTCCGAGCGCGAACCCCCGCGCGTCGCTGGCGACGTGGCGTCGGCGTCGGCCTCGCAATAGTGGTGCTCGGGGGCGTCAGCGTTGCCCTCCGTCACGCTAGAGCTTCTGCGCCAGTCGTCGATCGAGCTAGCGTTTGGATCGAAGCGGTCCAGAGGGGAGCGATGGTGCGCGAGATACAGGGCCAAGGGACGCTCGTTCCGGAGGATATTCGCTGGCTCTCGGCAATCGCTCCCGCGCGCGTCGCCGAGATTTTGGTTCACCCCGGCGCCGCCGTCGTCGAAGACACGGTTCTGCTCGTTCTCGAGAACCCCGATCTCGAGCTTGCCGCTCTGGAGGCCGAGAGTCAGGTGGCGAGCGCGCACTCGGAGCTCGTCAACCTGCAGGCATCCGTCGACAGCCAGCATCTGGCTCAGCAATCTCAAGTCGCCACGCTTGCTTCAGAGGTCGGCGATGCCCGTCGAAGATCGCTTGCAGACGACGACTTGGCAAAGAAGGGATTTCTCTCCGAGCTCGAACGTGGACAATCAGCCGATCACGCGGCAGAGCTTGCTGGGCGACTCGACTTCGAGCAGAAGCGGTTGGCCGCGCTCGGGCGAGGGCAGACGGCGCAGCTGGCCGCACAGGCACAGCAGGTCGAGCGGCTAAAGGCCATCGCCGACGTGCGACGCCGAGCAGTAGAAGAGCTCAAAGTACGGGCGGGTGCGGCCGGCGTCCTGCAACAGCTTCCGCTTCAGGTGGGGCAGTCGGTCGCGGTTGGCGCGCTGCTCGCGAAGGTCGCTCGACCGGACAAACTGAAGGCTGAGGTCAAAGTTCCGGAAGTCCAGGCGAAGGATGCTCAACTCGGCTTGCGCGCGAGCGTGGACACGCACAGCGGACTCATTGCCGGCCACGTCGTGCGGATAGATCCGGCGGTCCAGTCGGGGTTCGTCAAAGTCGATGTGTCGCTGGACGGAGCGTTGCCAAGCGGTGCCCGACCCGACCTCAGCGTATCTGTGACCATCGAGCTCGACCGTCTCGATGACGTTCTGTTCGTCGGTCGACCTGCTCAAGGTCAGCCCGATGCGACCTTGAGCCTCTTCAAGGTCGATTCAGACGGTGCAGGCGCGACGAGAACCGACGTCAAGCTCGGTCGAAGCTCGGTCAAGGCTATTGAAGTCGTCAACGGCTTGCGGCTCGGCGATAGAGTGATCCTCTCGGACATGTCGCAGTGGGCCCAAGCAAAGACCATCACGCTCAGGTGAGTGAGGAAGCATGTCAGAGCCGAGTGAAGTACTGATCAAGTTGGAAAATATTCGGAAGGTCTTTTTCACCGAAGATCTGGAGACTCGTGCGCTCCTAGATGTGCATCTCACGATTTCCAAAGGCGAGTACGTCTCGATCGAGGGGCCATCTGGTTCAGGGAAGTCGACTCTGCTGTCAATCATCGGACTGCTCGACAGCCCATCGTCTGGCACGTATGGGCTTGGCGGCGAATCGGTCGCAAACCTATCGAGCACTAAACGGGCGTACGTTCGCAACCGTCAGATTGGCTTCGTATTCCAGAGCTTCAATCTGATCGGAGACTTGACGGTGCAGGACAACGTGGCTCTGCCACTCACGTATCGCGGCATGTCAACGGGCGAGTGCCACCGTCGCGCCGAGGACGCGCTGGCTCGTGTTGGGATGTCGCACCGCGGTCGGCACATGCCAGCTCAGCTGTCGGGCGGGCAGCAGCAACGCGTCGCCGTGGCGCGTGCCATTGCGGGCGAGCCAATGGTGCTGTTGGCGGACGAACCTACCGGGAACCTCGACTCCAAAAACGGCGACGCGGTGATGAGCATCCTGCACGACCTCAACAAGGCGGGCACGACCATCTGTATGGTCACGCACAATCGCGAGTACGCTCGCCACGCTGGCCGCAACGTGAGCTTGTTCGACGGACGCGTGGTCGACGATGCGCGCGCCAGGCCGAGGGACGCGCTCGAAAGCAGTTCGCAATGAGCGCGTTCGTCGGAGACGTTCGCTTTGCTCTGCGTATGTTGCGGAAGCAAACTGGGTTTACGGTGGTCGTGGTCGTCGCGCTCGCGCTCGGCCTGGCCGTCAGTGCGACCGTCTTTGGCGCGGTGCAGACGCTTTTGTTGCGACCGCTACCAGTAAACAATCCTCAGCAGCTTGCGTCCGTGTTCATCGGTCCGGCTAGTGCGCCGCGCGTTTGGGACGATTCGGCGTATGCCGATTACGTCGAGATGAGTCGCGATTCCAGCCTCTTTTCTGGACTTGCAGCCTCTTCGCTAGACGCCTGCGCGTTGAGCGCCGGCGAAACGCACCAGTCCGGGAACGCGGAGCAGGCGGAGTTTGCATTTGGTGAGTGGGTAAGTGGGAACTACTTCGAGGTGCTCGGCGTGACGCCGACTATCGGTCGCACCTTCACGGCCGCTGAAGCGGCCGCGCCAGGCGCACAGCCGACGGTCGTGATCAGTGATGCGTTGTGGCGCCGTCGCTTTCACGCACAGCGATCGGTCTTGGGTCGAGCCCTCTATCTGAACGGAACGCGCCTCACGATTCTTGGCGTGATGCCCCCGACATTCCGGACGAGACGCCTTGATCTCGACTTTTGGGTACCTTTACAAGTACGCGTGCCGTTCGGTTACGGCGAGGAGTGGATCACGGATCGGACCCAGCGTGATCTGAAGCTGCTCGGCCGCCTCAGGAGCGGTATCAGCTTGGAGGCGGCGGAGGCCGGCCTAAACGTGCTCGCACGGCAACTGGCGGCTCAGTACCCCGCGACCAACGCCGACACGAAAGTCACTGTCGTATCGGAGCTAGAGGGCCGCTATCGCGGAAGTTACCCGGCCGTGCAGCTCGGCTGCACGATGGCTCTGCTCGTGGCCGCGTTGGTGCTTTTCATCTCCTGCGCGAATGCGGCCAATCTGCTCTTGGCTCGCGCTGCAGCGCGCACGCGCGAGTTCGGCATCCGCATCGCTCTTGGAGCGAGCCGAACGCGCATCATTCGCCTGCTACTCACCGAAAGCCTGTTGCTCGCGTTGTTGGCTGGTGGGCTGGGGCTCGTCCTGGCCTTCTGGCTGTGCGAGCTGCTTCGCCTGTTGCTGCCGCGTTTGCCACTGCAATTTCGGCTGGAGCTCCACCCGGATCTGCGGACGTTTGGTGCCGTGTTTGCATTGTCGGTGCTTGCCGGTGTTGCATCGGGGGTTCTTCCGGCGTGGCGAGCTGCCCGCGCCGACGTCGTCAGCTCCCTAAAAACCGACACTGGAGCGCAAGGGCAGACGGTGCGTCGCGCCGGGCTTCGGGAGTTGCTCGTTGTCGGGCAGCTCTCTGTGTCGATCATCGTCGTGGTCTCTGGAGGACTCTTCCTCCGAAGCCTCCAGCATCTCGGCAGCATCGACCCCGGCTTTCGAACCGACAATCTTGCGTCGGCATTCGTAGACCCTGGCCTGTTCGACTATACGCCAGCGCAACAGCAGCAATTCCTTACCGAGCTCACCGCTCGGCTGGAGCGAGTTCCTGGCGTCCAGTCCGTGTCTTCGGCTCTGTTCGTGCCGATCATCAACGTGCGAGGCTTCTCTGGTCCCGTAGTGAGAGAGGGGGAGCCGCCGCCGCTGCCGAATCATTGGACCCCCGTCTACTTCAGCATCATCTATCCAAAGTACTTCGAGACGATTGGCACGAAGCTGCTACTCGGACGTGATTTCGAGCCCTCGGAACGTGAGGGGGCTCCGTCGACGATCGTGATCAATGCGGAGCTTGCTCGGCGCTTGTTTGGGACCGAGCAAGATGCCTTGGGCAAACGCCTGCGCATCGGCGACGCCGATGCTCCGCTTCTAGAAGTGGTTGGCGTTGCGCAAGATGGCAAGTACATGACCCTATTCGAAGATCCCACACCATGGATGTATTTGCCGTCCTGGTTTCCGGCGCTCCATTTCGACAGCTGGACCGTCCGAAACGTCCTGGTTCGAGCCACGGACGCGCATGCCTTGCCGGGGATTGTCCAAGCCTTGCGATCAGAGGTCGCTAAGTTCGACGCACGACTACCGGTCACCGATGTGACGCTGGCTGAGCACCACCTAGACTTCGTACTTTCCGATGCATTGCTCGCCGCCAACCTGGGAGCAGTCGTGGGCTTGGTGGCGTTGGCGCTGGCAGCACTCGGCATGTACAGCGTCATGACGTACGCCGTCAGCCAACGTACCAAGGAGATCGGCATCCGAATGGCCCTGGGCGCAACCACGAAAGACGTCGTGCGACTGGTAGTTGGGCAGGCGGTGACGCTGATCGTGATTGGGACTGTCCTCGGGTCGGTAGGCGCGTTCCTGGTCTCGCGCCTGCTGTCGAGGTTCCTTTTTGGAGTCCCGTCCGGGGATGCACTGACGTTCGCGAGTGCGTTGCTCACGTTAACCGGTGTCTCGTTGGTCGCAACGCTCATTCCAACGCGAAGAGCCACGCGTGTCTCTCCGACAATTGCACTCCGGTATGAGTAGTCGTCGCGCGACGGCGTTCGTCGCGCCGGCAGATCAGAGCGGTAAGCGCAGAGTGGCTTCGCTACCGGTGGCGTCTCGACGGTTCTGTAGCTCGACTGCGCCACCGTGCGCCTCGGCAATCTGGCGGCACAAGACCAGACCAATGCCGGAGCCTTGGGGCTTGGTGGTGAAGAAGGGCACGAACAAATTCGCCGTGTCTGAGATGCCGGGGCCATCGTCGGCAATTGTCACCTCGAGTTGTTCGGCTGAGCGCCTCCAGGCGATGGTTACTTTGCCACCGAGGGCCGCGTCGATCGCGTTTCGTACCAGGTTGATCAATAGCTGATCGAGCTGGTCAGCATCTCCGAGAAATGTGAAATCGGGACCAGGCCGGACGATGACTTCGACGCGACGATCAAGCTCAGCAATGCGGCGAATCCAAGCGTTCATCCGAATCGGAGCGAGCTTTGGCGGAGGCAACTGGGCGACGCGGGCGTAGGCTTTCATGAACCGGCCCAGCGCTTCAGCACGCCGGGAAACCACTTCCAGACCGCGCTCGAGATCCGCATCTAAGTCGACTGGACGAGGGTGTCGTGTCAGCCCTTGCCGAAGATTGCTGGCTATGGAGCTTATCGGGGCAAGCGAGTTGTTGATTTCGTGCCCGAGCACGCGCACGAGCCGCTGCCAGGCCAGGCGCTGCTCTTCTCTCAGCGCTCGGCGCAAGTCCGTGAGTACGATCAGTTGGTGTTCGAGCCCGCCCTGTCTGAAGGGGCTCCGACGAAGTTCCCATCGCCCGCGGAGAATCTGTGCAAATTCGGCCCGAACCGTGCGTTCTGGCTCGCCCTCCAGAAGGCCATCCAATTTCAGGGCGTGTGCCGTTTCTCCAAGAACGCGCGGAGCGGCCTGACCGAGTAGCTCTTCAGCTGCGCGATTTACCAGGCGGAGCCGCTGGCAGTCATCGAACGCGAACACAGCGACGTCGATCTCGAACATCACTTTCGACAACAGGGCAGCAGCGTCGAGCGCGCCGAGTCTTTGTTGTTGCAGAGTTCCACCGAAAGCGTTCACCTCGTCGAGGACTGCGCCGAGGGCCCTACCTGGGTCGTTGTGGGTAGCTGCTCGGAGTGAGAAATCCCCTTCACGCAGTGCCTTGAGCAGATTTGCGAGCACATAGAGTCGATCGACTACCTGCCCGTGGAGACTGACGCAAAGGCCGAGCCAGGTGCCGACCAAGACAAGTCCTAGTGTCCACCCAAGTATTGGCGTTCCTTCTTCGTGCCACAGGAAGTAGAGCGCTACCGTCACGGCCGGGAAGCCAGACGCAAAGGCCAGCAGCAAGACGTGTAAATCGTGACCGACCTTTATTCTTGGCCGTCTCATCCCCCTCCCTTTAAGCCGAAGTATTCGAGCCGGCGATACAGGGAGCTGCGCGACAAGCCGAGTGCCTTCGCCGTGTCAGTGACGTTCCCCAAGCGACGCAGCGCGCGCTCGATGAGATGTTTTTCGGCTTCCTCGAGCGTCATGTCGTCGAGCCGCGTTGCCCGGTCGCTGGGCGCCCTCAGTAGCAGCTCGTCGACCTCGATGCTCTTTTCTTTGGACAGCAGCACGGCGCGTTCGACCGCATGCTCGAGCTCACGCACATTGCCCGGCCAAGGGTGGTCGAGCAAAGCCTGCAAGGCGTCGAGCGAAAAACCGCTGGCGAGCTTGCCGTAGCGTGCCGACTGACGAACCAAAAAGTGAGCGGCAAGCTCGGGAATGTCCTCCCGCCGATCGCGTAGGGCAGGGAGCTCGATTTCGATGGTATTGAGTCGGTAGTAGAGATCCTCGCGGAAGCGGCCTTCCGCGACCGCTTCCGCGATCTTCACGTTGGTCGCGGTAAGGACGCGAACGTCGACATGGCGCGCTCGTGAGGAGCCAACCGGGTGCAGCTCGCCGCTCTCCAAGACGCGGAGCAGCTTGCCTTGCTGATTGAGCGGCATGTTTGCCACCTCGTCCAGAAACAGCGTCCCCCCATCGGCGAGCTCGAAGCAACCGGTGCGGTCGGACTTGGCATCGGTGAACGACCCTCGCACGTGGCCGAAGAGCTCGCTTTCGAAGACGCCGTCGGCGAGCCCGCCAGCGTTGACGGCGACGAAGGGCTTGCGCGAACGAGGAGAGGCCGCGTGTAGCCAGCGCGCAACGACGTCCTTGCCGCTGCCGTGAGGGCCCGTAATCATTACGTTCGCCTCGGAGGGCCCTACGCACTCGAGTAAGCGAAGCACCGGTTGCATCGAGCGTGCGCTAGCGATGAGCTTCGGCAGATTTCGGTCTCTTGCGCGTGAGGATTCGAGCTCGAGAATTCGCGCCTGGCGCAGTGCGCGACAGAGCTCGATCTGGGTGCGGAGCGACGCAAGGAGCCGTACGTTGTCCCATGGCTTTTGAACGTAGTCGCGCACGCCGCGGCGCATGAACTGAACGGCGCTATCCACCGTCCCCCAGGCGGTCATCACGACCACCGGGAGGCTTGGGTCGATTGCCTGAAGCTCGGCCACCAGATCCAAGCCCTCTTGCCCCGAGGTCGTGTCGCGGGTGTAGTTGAGATCCATCAAGACCACCTCGAACTCTTGGTCTCGCAGGGCCGCCAGGACGCCGGCGGGAGAGCTCGCCGTGACCACTTCCAGGCCCTCGTTTTTCAGCAGAAGCTGCAGCGCAACCAGGACGTCGGACTGGTCGTCAGCACAGAGGATGCGAGGGGCAACTGCGACCATTGGTGGATTCTTCTAACTCAGGGGCAATGGACGATCCACCGATCAGCGAAGGGCTACGCCATAATGACCGAGGATATCTCCCGTCAAAGCCTCCAGCTCTGCGGCGGCGCGGAGGGCGTCAACGCGAGCACGCAACGAGCGAGACTGAGCCTCGGCAAGCTCGTCCTGTCGACGAAGCACGTCGAAGTTGTTGGCTCTGCCCACCATGAAACGCGCCCGCTCCGCTTCCAGGTCGAGCGTGGCGGTCTCGACCGTGTTGGCCAGGACGACAATCCTGTGTCGTGCCGCGTCTAAGATCGCGCGCTGTCGCAGGACCGCCGAGCGAACCTGCGCGGCGAGGTCAACCTCGTTCAGCTTCAGCTTCGATGAGCTCGCCTCCGCCGCACCGAGCGCCCCCTGCGCGGTATGGCGTCCCAAGGGTTCTCGGAAAACCAGCCCGAAGGTTAGGTCGTAAGAGCGCGCGTGCGAGAGCTGCCCCAGCGCGGTCGAAGTCGCGTCCGAATCGCCGCTCGTACCACCCTGCACAGCGAGATCCAAGGTCGGAAGAGCATCATTTTTTGCGATGTCTACAGCAATGGCCGCCGCGTGACCTTTCGAGCGAATCGCGGCAAGCTCAAGATTGTGATCCATCGCCGCCGCCAGAGTCGTGTCGAATGCCTCGAGGTTCAGGCTTGTGTCGGGCGTATCGCTGACGTCGATTGGAGGTGTGCTTTCGTCGAGGTCTAGGCCGACGAGTCTTGCCAGCTCGAAAGATTGTGCCCGAAGTGCTGCCTCTGCGGCGATCGCATTGTCTTCCCTCACGGCGACAGCGACCTCCACCTCAGCAGCCGCGCTCGAGGGTAGCTTTTCGACGGAGATCCCCGCCTGCACCGCTAGGAGTTGCTGACGCGCGGACTCTGTGAGAGCGCGTCGAATCTCCAAATCCCCGCGCGCGAACAGAGTCTCCCAATAGGAGGTCACGACGTCGCGCACCAGCGCAGAGGCGACGATCTCGCGGGATAGCACGGCCAGATCATGGGCCGCTCGCGCGCGTCGCCGTTGAACGCGAGCCACGCTGACGCCAGCGCCGCGTAGCAGCGGATGAGATGCGAACAGCTCCACGGAGGGGGCTATCGAGTTGGCGGTCGAGACGTCGGGGCCGCCACCGAAATCGGTCCAATACTGGTTTCGCGCCCATTGCGTCGAGAGACGAAGCCCGACCTGGCCACCGGAAGGTAGCGGCTGAGTGAGTGACGTCGACAAGATGAAGGCATCGGTTCTCGGCAACTGAATGGGGGTATCGGGGACGACGACGCGCCGGCTGCGCTGATAGCCTGCCGCCGCGTCCCAAATTGTATCGTCCGCCCCCCGCGCCGCGGTGACGTCCGCGTTGGCTATAGATACGTCAAGAGCCGTCGCTGCAAGCGTCGGGTTTCGCTGTGCGGCCAACGCAATGGCCTCTCGCAAAGCCAGGGGGCGGCCACTGGCGGCAGCCGGAGCAGAGATCAAGAACACAAGCGCCAAAGTCGCGTTTCGCACGCTCGCGTTCACAGCAAGCGATATGCCAACGAGAGCGCGCAATTTAACAAGGTCGGCTCGCTCGAAGCGTCCGACTTTGGGACTTGGACTCCAAAGTCGGACGTTTGGTTCTAACTGGCGCGCTATTCCCGAACCCTGACATATGAATAGATGATTTCAGCGTCGTGCACGCTAACCGGTTTCAAGTCGATCATAGAGCAAGCGCTTGTGCGGGCGTCAAACACACCTCGGACGCATAAACTACCGGCGTTTAGCGAGGGGCGCCAGAGGGAGCGAATGCAGCCGCTCGGTTCGCGGCGCTCACGCCGGGTTCAGCTCCCGCTCCAACCAACGTTCCAGACGTTCCTGCGGTGCTCCCGCGTCGCGCGCTGCGCTCGCTTGGCGCGCCAACGCTAGGACCTTGCGCTGGCGTAGGTTGTGAGGGCCACCGACGGCTTGCCATAGGGCTTCGACTTCGTTTGGACTGAGCAAGCGCCAGCTGCCGAGGGCGAGGTTCGCATCTGTCAGCGGACCGATCTGGCGGCGGTGCAGGTGCACTAGGTGTAGGTCGAGCGCACGGCACATGTGCCGGATCTGACGTTTTTTGCCTTGCGTTAGCGTCAGCTCGAGCTCGGTCGCGTGCTCGCTGCGCGCTAAGATGCGGGCCCGTTGCGCGAAGAGTTGCTGACCGTTGTGAGACACGCCTGCGGTCAGCTGAGCGAGCCGCGGGTCGTCATCTGCAATGGCTTCGTCGAGCCAGAGCCAGTACGTCTTCGTGGTTTCGTGATCGGGTCGCAGCACGGCGTTGGCGAGATCCCCGTCGCTCGTGAACAGCAAGAGTCCGGTGGTTTCACGGTCGAGCCTGCCGACCGCGAAGCAACCAGGCGGCATGGCGCGGAGGTAAGGAGACAGGTCACTCTTGCCTTCCGGATCCGATGCGGTGCTCGTCACGTGCTTGGGCTTGTTGAGCAGCGCATACGCGGGCTGTGGCCCGCGCGCGATCGCGACGCCGTCGAGCAGCACTTGGTCGTCGTCGAACACGAGCGCCTGCAGCGGCAGCAAGCGCGGCTCGAGGCTTTCCGGCGTGCGCACGCGCAGGCGACCCGCGTGCCAGTGCTCGTCCACGCTTTGCAATGAGAGACGCAAGCTCTCGGCCACGCGCTTGCGCAGCCGGCGCGGCAGCGGTCGTTCGGCGTCGGTGCTTTGAGCGGGACCGGTGACCATCGACGCCTTCGGTCTTAGCTTTGCACGACGTAACGGATCACGACCAAGAAGTGCAGGGCGCTCGCGACGAGCACGAAGGCGTGCCAAATCACGTGATGGTAACGCAGACCACGCGCTAGGTAGAATGGCACACCGAGCGCGTACACGACGCCGCCAGCGCTCAGCAGCAGCAGCCCGTTTGCACCCAACGGTCCTCTGAGCGCAGGCAGCGCCAGGGCGACGAGCGCGCTCAGGGCCAGGTAGCAGACGAGCGGCCCGCCCGGACGGCGCCCGCGTCGCCGCACCAGTGCCGCGATGCCCAACGCGGACAAGACCCACACCGCGCCGAGCAGCGCCAACGCCGCCATGCTCTGGGGCACAGCCAAGGACAGCGCGGTATACGTGCCGGCGATCAATAAGAAAATTGCGCTGTGATCGAGGGTGCGGAGCCAGCGTTTAGCGCGCTCGTTGGTCAGCGGTACCGCGTGATAGGCGGTCGACGAGGCAAACATGAGCACCAGCGTGAACCCGTAGGCGGAGCAAGCCAGGAGTGTGCCGGCGCTTCGTCCAGCTGCGAGCTTCAGCAGCACCGACACCGCGACCGAGCTGAACAATACTCCCGCGCCGTGCGTCAGGTAGTTGGCTCGCTCCTCGGCGAGCGAATGCGGTAAGGCCATGTACGCCAGTCTACACAACTGGCTCGGTGGCGCGCTGCCATCGTCCGATGGCCCCGCGTTCGGTCACAGTCAAATTCGGTTCAAATGGCTCAATCGCAGATGTACGTCCGAGTGTCGGTGCAGCTGCGGTCGTCCCAGACGAAGTTGTTTTGTACGACCAAGCAGTCGCCCGAAGCGTTGGGCTCGCCGCCGCCCCAGTTCGCGTAGCCAGAGGCAGTGCCGTCGGCCACGCCGGTCCAGAAGGTGCCGCCTGCGAGCCAGGTCCAAGTGTTGGGGGTGCTGGCGTCGGTGCTACCGAGGTAGTACTCGCCGAAGCTCGCGGCGTTGGCTATCTCGTTGACCCACTGGTCTTGGCTGGCGGTGACAATCTTTACCAGGTGCATGCCTGCACCGACGCACTTCGACTCAGCGTCTGCGAAGATGCGGAGAGTCGGGCAAAACCAATAGTCATGGTTGTTTCTCGAATGGCAGACGCAGCTCGACTCTGGCTTGGTACTCGTGCACGCGGCCGCGCCACCGCTGCCCGCACTGGAACCGCCCGCCATGCTACTCGCGCCACCGCCAGCAGAAGTGCCACCTCTGCCGGCGGAGCTGGCACCTGCCGTCGCGTTGCCGCCTGCAGAGGTGCCGCCCATGGCGCTTGCACCCGCCGTTGCGCTGCCCGGTGCGCCGCCTGTGATCGGTGCGCCGCCGCTCGAGCTTCCGGCGCTTGGTGAACCGCCTGCATTGAAAAAACCGCCGACGTCAGAGGCGCTGCTGCCCGCGGTGACTCCCGCACCGGCGCTGCCGCCCGCTTGTGCCTGCGCGCCACCACTACCGCTCGTCATGCCCGCGCTGCCCTCCAACAGATCCTTGTCAGTGATTGAGGGTGTGCCTTCGGCACACGCCGTGGCCACTAGTAGGCAAAACAGAGTCGCCTGCGTTAGATTTCTTGCTTTCGCCATGTAGCCTCTCCCAAACCCGCTGTGCGGTGGAAATTGCCGCGGTACGAAGCGATAGAACGGCCGTGCGTCGCTAAACTTCAGTGCGCTGCTCCGCGCAGTCGCCGGGCTCACTGCCACAGCCGGATAGCGCGGCAACGCAGTAGAGCTCAAGATTGAGTGGAGCGAGTGACACGGATCGATCTCCGGATCTGCGCACGTTGCGTGCGCCGCTGTGTGCTGTTGCGCTACCTCGAGCGACGCAGTCCTGGCAGTGCGACAGAAAAACGTCGGCGATGTCGCCCGCTTGAAACAGGTTGCGGTCGATCAGTCGATGGCGTCTCTGAGCGGTACAGTGCACTTCCGTGCAGATTTTGCTAACGTCGCGCGCTCAGAACATGAAGATTCAGTTGCGGTTTTCGGTTTCGTTTGCGTTGAGCTTGCTCATAGCGGCCTGTACTCAGGAAGGCGCGCGCGGGCCGAGCGCGGGTTGGGGCGCGCCGTCTCAGCCGCCCGCCCCCGTGGCGATGGCAGCAGCGCCTCCGGCGCCGTCTTTGGCCGCGCCAACGCGTGTGACATCGCTCGCCGCGGTGTCGGCTCCGCCCGGTTGGGTGAACTTTGGCGGCCTGGTTTTGCCGGCGATCCCGGGCTTGACGGTGCCGAACGCGGCAGTCGGTGGCAGTGCGCCAACTGCCGCTCCCGCGCCCGCGCCTGGTAACGGCTGGGTCACTATCGGCGGCATCACGGTGCCAGCGATTCCGGGGTTGACCGTGCCGCTGACGGGTGGGGCTCCGGCGTCTGCGCCGAGCGCTGCGCTGCACGGCCGGTGCGGCGCGGTCTCGATCAACGGGCACCATGTGCCGCTCGATTGCATCACGCCCAACTACGGCGAGATCCCATGGGCGTCGCGCTTGACGTTGAGCCGCGGGCTACTGAGCTCAGGCAAGGGTTTTGCGGGAGCCGCGCCTCTGCCGAACACCGTGGACCACCGCGCTGACGGAACCGAGGGACCGATCCGCGACCAACAAGACGTGGGCGCTTGTACGGGCTTCTCGCTGGCCGCCGCCATCGATCATTCCTTCGCTCGCATCAGCGGTACGGTCATGCCCGTGTCGGTGATGCACGTTTGGTCGCGCTATCACGACCCTTTGATCAGCGAGGCTGCTTCGGACAACAAGGGTCATGGGCTCACCATCGAAGCGGACTGGCCCTATGACGAGAAGGCCGCCTGTTCTTGGGACTGCCAGGACTCCTGCCACGACGATCTCAAGGTTGGTTGCGCGCCTCCCGATCCCGTGCAGGTGAGCTCGGCGGACTCGCGAACCAGCGTGACTCTCGCGAATGTCACGCGCCTCGACGAGACCGACCTCGACTCCTTCAAAGACGCGCTGGCCAAGGGTCAGGATATTTGGTTCGGGATGCAGGTCGATGCGGATTCGTTCTCGAACGTGCGCGGTGCGAACGCGGTGGTTCCCGACGGCGTGTTTCGTAACGGCTCCGGGCACGCCATGCTGCTCGCCGGCTACAACGTGCAGTCCAACGGCACGTACTATTTGATTCACAATAGTTGGGGCAAAAGCTGGGGCGACAACGGCTACGCGTGGATTCACGAGACTACGCTGAAGAGCAACATCGAGAGTGCCTACCTGGTGGACGTGACGGTTTCGAATACACCCAACCAGCCACCGCCGCCCGCGCCGCCGCAGCCGATGTGCCCCACCGGCTCCAAGCCGGACAGCACGCTCGGCACATGCGCGCCGGCTTGTCCCGACGGCAGCCCTCGCAACTCGAATGCTTGCCCGGTCGCCAATCAGTGTCCGCCCGGTTACGTGAACCTGATCGGACACTGCGTCGTCGCGGCGCCCGTCGTCACTGGCCAGGACGCGAAGACCGGCATTCTCTACACGTGCTCTTCGGGGGGGTGCGCCTATGGCATTCCGTTTGGGCAGGCGGGCTGCGCGCTGCCTTATTGTGCGAAGTCGTGTCCGGCACCCAAGTTCCAATTGACGGTCAGCGCGGCGGGTGCGGGCTGCTCTGAATAGAGGGCAGAGCGAGAGAGCGGCAGAGCGCGCCAACTTCGAGGTGCGCTGCAGGACCAGCGAGCGCCCCCCCAAAAAGGGACTCGGAGCTATCTTTCCGGGTTGCGGGCAGCAGCGCGTCCGCGCGCCAAACTATGTCCGCGTGCACGACCGCTGATGCGCTACACCTGGGCGGCCCGTGACTATCGCCGTTGTTGCCGAGAAGCCCTCCGTGGGGCGCGACCTGGCCAATGCGCTCGGCGCAACGCGGCGCGGCGAGGGAACGCTCTCCGGCAATGGTTACGTCGTCACCTGGGCGATCGGTCATCTGGTTGGCCTCGCCGAGCCGGAGGGGATTCGCCCCGAGTGGAAGCGCTGGCGGCGAGAAGACTTGCCGATGCTGCCCGAGCGTTGGCCGCTGACCGTGCTCGAAGCCACGCGTCCGCAGTTCGAGGTCGTGCGGCGCGTGCTCAACGCGCCCGACGTCGAGTCGGTGATCTGCGCGACTGACGCGGGCCGCGAGGGCGAGCTGATCTTTCGTCTGATCTATGAGGCTGCGGGTTGTCGCCGTCCGGTGTCGCGCTTGTGGATTTCGTCGCTCACCGAGAGCGCGATTCGCGAAGGGCTGCGCCGCCTGCGCCCCGCGCGTGACTACGACGATTTGGCCAATGCGGCGCTCGGTCGCAGTCGCGCTGACTGGCTGGTGGGCATGAATCTCTCGCGCGCCTATGGGCTCGCGCTCGACGCGCCGCTGTCCGTGGGCCGCGTGCAGACGCCCACGCTGGCGATGCTCGTGGAGCGCGAGCTGGCGATCCGCGATTTCGTCCCGGAGGATTACCTCGAGGTCTTGGCTACGTTTTCACCTCTTCATCCCTTCACCCCTTCGGGTGTCTCGAAGCGAGTCGGGTGTCTCGAAGCGAGTCGGGTGTCTCGAAGCGAGTCGCCCGAAGCAGGGCAGCGCTATCGCGGCACTTGGTTTCGTCCGGGCGCGGCCAAGCACCCGCAGCGTTTGCCGCCGTCGGGCGAAGAAGCGAAAGCCGTCGTGGCGCGCGCGCTGGCGGGCGTTGCGCGCATCGCCAGCGTCAATTCGCAGACCAAGCGCCTGCCGCCGCCGCTGCTCTATGACCTGACCGAGCTGCAGCGCCATGTGAACCGGCTCTATGGGCTGTCCGCGCAGCGCACGCTCGAAGTCGCGCAGGCGCTGTACGAGAAACACAAACTGCTCAGCTATCCGCGCACCGACAGTCGGCATTTGTCGGCGGAAATCGCGGGCACGTTGCCGGCCGTGGTGACGGCGATTTCGGCGCCGTACGCGGCGCTGCTCGCTCCAGGCACGGGCGAGCGCGCGCTGCCGCGTCGCTTCGTCGACGACAGCAAAGTGACGGATCACCACGCTATCATTCCGACCGCGACGTCTGCTGCCGGCTGCGCGCTCAGCGGCGACGAGCAAAAGGTGTACGCGCTCGTTTGCCGGCGGCTCTTGCAAGCCTGGCATCAAGATTTCGTCTGGGCCGCGACGGAGGTGATCACTGAAGTGCGTCCGCGAGCACCCGCGTCCGAGCCCGTCGACAGCTACCGCAGCCACGGCACTGCCATCGAGCAACCCGGCTGGAAGGTCTTGGATTTGGGTGAGCCGAAGCCCCCGCGCGAAAAGAGCACAAAAACTGCGGCTTCGAGCGAGGAGGATCGCGCCTCTGGAGAGAGCCTGCTGCCGCCGGGGTTACAGCGAGGCCAAGAGCCGCAAGTGCTCGAAGCCAAAGCGCTACCCAAGACGACTCGCCCGCCGCCTCCGCTGAACGACGCCACTCTTTTGACCGCGATGGAAACCGCCGGCAAGACCGTCGATGAAAAGGAGCTCTCGGAGGCCATGAAGGACAGCGGGCTCGGCACGCCGGCCACGCGCGCGAGCATCATCGAGACGCTGATCGCGCGCGGCTACGTCGTCCGCGACGGCAAGGCGCTCCGCGCAACCGAGCGCGGCCTAGGGTTGATCGAAGTCGTCGATGTGGAGGTGAAGAGCGCGGCCATGACCGGCGCGTGGGAGGCGCGGCTCTCCGCGATCGCCCGCGGAACCGGCGCTCTGCCGCAATTTCTGGCGCAAATCGAGGCGTATGTGCGGGCCGTTGTGGGTCGCGTGCCGCCGCTCCTGCCGCCGCTCGCTGGACAATCCGAGCGCAAAGCGAGCGCTCACAGCGGCGGCAGCGCGCCCGCGTCGCGTGCCGCGCCGAGCACGCGTGCAACGCCCACGCTCAGCGCAACACCGACTCCGCCAGCTCCAGCGCGTGCCGCGCCGCGCGCGCCCTCTTCCGCCCTTCCCGGCGAGCTCGACTCGCTGCTGCGCGAGCGCTTCGGCTTCAGCGCGTTCCGTCCGCACCAACGCGCAGTCTGTGAAGCGGCCGCAGCGGGCGAGGACGTGCTGCTCGTCATGCCGACCGGAGCGGGAAAGTCCCTGTGTTACCAGCTGCCCGGTCTCGCGCGCGGTGGCACCACGCTAGTGGTGAGCCCGCTGATCGCGCTGATGGAAGACCAAGTGGCGCGCTTGCAGTCGCTCGGTTTGCGCGCCGAACGCATTCATTCTGGGCGAGAGCGGGCCGAGTCGCGAAAGGTGTGCGTCGACTACGTCGCGGGCGCACTCGATTATTTGTTCATTGCGCCGGAGCGTTTGGGCGTGCCCGGCTTTCCGGAATTGCTGGCACGGCGTCCGCTGGGCCTCATCGCGATCGACGAGGCGCACTGCATCTCGCAGTGGGGTCACGATTTTCGCCCAGATTATCGGCTGCTCGGGCAGCGCCTGCCCATGCTGCGGCCGGCACCGGTGGTGGCGCTGACTGCGACGGCCACGCCCGTCGTGCAGCGTGACATCGTGGCGCAGCTCGGTCTTGGCGGCGCCGTGCGCCAATTCATTCACGGTTTTCGCCGCGACAACTTGGCGCTCGAGGCGCTCGAGGTGCCGCCGAAGGACCGCGCTGGTCGCGCTTTGCAGTGGCTCGCCGCCCCTGGGCGGCTGCCCGCCATCGTCTACGCGCCAACGCGCAAGGCCGCGGAGACGGTCGCCGACGTGCTTGCGTCGAAGCATCGTGCCAAGGCGTACCACGCAGGGCTTTCGGCCGAAGTACGCGAGCGCGTGCAGTCGGACTTCCTCGCGGGTCGGCTGGACATCGTGGTCGCGACCGTCGCCTTCGGCATGGGCGTCGACAAATCCGACATCCGCACTGTGCTGCACCTAGCGCTGCCCGGCAGCGTCGAATCCTACTACCAAGAGATTGGCCGGGCAGGACGCGACGGCAAGCCCTCGCGCACGGTGCTCATGCACCACTTCGCCGATCGCAAAACGCACCAGTACTTCCTCGAGCGCGACTATCCAGCGGAAAACGTGCTCGAAAAGCTGTTCAAGGCGCTGAAGCCCGCGCCCGTGACCGCGCAAACACTGCGCAAGAAGACGCGCGTCGCCAAGGTCGACTTCGAGAAGGCACTCGAGAAGCTCTGGATCCACGGCGGCGTGAAAGGCGTGACCGAAGAAGAGCTCGTGCGCGGGCACGAGGGGTGGCGCGCGCCATACGCCGCGCAGCGCGCGTTGCGCGTCGAGCAACTGACGCTGGCGGCGAAGTTTGCCGAGGGCAATCAGTGCCGCATGCTCGGACTAGTCCGGCACTTCGGCGACATTGAAGACTCCGGGCAGCCCTGCGGCCACTGCGACGTCTGCGAGCCGCAAGCGCGCATCGCCGCAAGCTCACTCGGCCCGCTGCCGAAGCTGCCCGCTGCGGTCACCAAACGAGGCCGCAAATCCGGCAAACGACGCACTCGCCGCGTCGCGCGCACCCCCGCCGTAGCATTGCCCTCCACCGGAGCCAGCGCGCCGCTCGTCGCTACGCTGCGCGCGTGGCGCCTGAAGGAAGCCAAAAAGAAGCACGTTCCTGCGTTTCGCATCCTGACCAATCGCGCCCTGGTCGCCATCGCCGAAGCCCGCCCGGAAAGCTCCGAAGCGCTCCGCGGAGTCCCGGGAGTCGGTCCCAAGTTACTGCAAACGTACAGCGCTCAGCTAGTCGGCCTGTGCTCGCGTCAGTGAGGGAGCCGAGCCGCCACCCTCGAGCAACTCCCGAGATTTGTTGATGGTCACGCGCTACGCCTCGGCCCGTCCCAGCCTTCGGCGGCGCGGCCCGCCACGAGCCCGGAAAACGGCGCACCTCTGCGTCACGGCTCACCTGGGATAGGCATCTCATGGTCGAGTTGAATGCAAAAATTTTACATTCAACCGTCTCCACGAAGAGGCTTCGTTAGCATCGGCGCGAAAAACCGGGATTGCTCCCAGCGTCGCAGCCGAAGCTGACGCACGCGATCCGCGACGAGCCCCCAACAGCGGGCAGCGCGAAGGCTCGCTCAACCTCGTGCAAGACAAGGGTCTACGAGATTGGTGTGTTTCGAGTGGAATGCAAACTAGCGGCAGCAACTACAGGCTGTGACTGGGCGGCTTCGATCCCGCCCCCACGTTGTGTGCGCCGGTTTGCGGCGATGGCATCTTGAGCATTTGGCGAGCAGTGCGACGATGGCGTGAACAACGGGGCTACGGAAAGTGCGCACCTGGTTGCGTGCTCACCGAATACTGCGGCGACGGCAGCGTGCTGGCGAAGACGGCAATCACGTCGACGAAGATGCATGTGACAACCCGTCGTGCAGAGATCTGCACGTGAAGTGATTCGCATCTCGAGCTGATTCGCGTCTCGAATTGATTCGCACGGTAGCTTACCGCGCCGTCGTTAATTTCCATGTGCGGATCTGCACACTGTGCACGGTCGCTGGACTGTGATTAAACGGAGTGTCACTCTATTGAGTTAGATTCTGAGATTGGACTGACTATGAAACATTTCCTTGGGCTGGGTTCGGTTGGCCTCTGCGTGTTGGCATTGGGATGCAGCAGCAACGGCGCGGGCGACGGAGCGGACTCAGCGGGAGGCTTGAGCGCGGCCGGCGCGTCCGCGAGCGGCGGCGCGGCGACCGCGGGCGCGGGTCAGAGCAGCGCAGGAGCCAGCGCGGGTGACACTTCGCAGCCGAGCGGCGGCGCCAGCCAAGGTGGAGCCGTTGGCAGCACGGGTGGCGACGCGACCGGGGGCGCAACGGGCGACGCGGGTGGCAGCTCGCAACCGGTGGGCGGCGGAGCTGGGCAAGCTGGCAGCGGCGGAGCGCCGGGTTTGGACCCGAAACAACCCCCGGGAGTGAACTTCGACCTGACGCGCTTCACCCTGCAGCTGCCCGTGGCAGACGGCAGTAGCGTGAAGCAGATTAGCGATCTCTCGACATACACATCTGATTACTTTTACACCGGGACAGACGGCGCGATGACGTTCTGGTGTCCAGTGACCGGCGCGACCACGCCGAATTCGCACTACCCGCGCAGCGAGCTGCGCGAAAACCCGGTCGGTGGCGATTGGCAGATCAGCGGCACGCACAGCCTGACGGCTTCGTTCAAGGTAAACAAAGCTCCCTCGAGCAAGGGCACGATCATCGGCCAAGTGCACGGCAACGCAGTCGACGGAACGGGCGAGATCCTGAAGCTGGAATGGACCAGCGCGAACGAAATCATCGCCTCGGTCGAAGACAACAATAACGCGAACCAGTCCGACAAGGGGCTCGGTACTTATGCGTTGAATGCGTTGATGAGCTACACAATCAAGCTGGAGAACAGCCAGCTCACCGTGAGTGTCACCGACGCGAAGGGCGCCACGAAAACGGTCACGAGCTCGTACAGCGCGTCGCGCTGGACCAAGGATTCATACTACTTCAAGCTGGGCGACTACGTTCAGCTGGATACGGGCGCGAGCACGAACGGCGGGCGAGTGTCGTTTTACTCATTTGCGATCAAGCACGGGAGCTGAGCGCGAGAGCGGCGTCAGCGGCTGCCGACGACCACCACGCGCGGGCCGCGACAGCGGTAGTGGCCGGGGTGCCAGTCACCGTATTGATCGTGGTGACCGCGGACCCAGACAGCCTCGCCACAGCGCGGTGGTGGACCGCCGGCCTCGACGTAACACCCGCCCAGCGTGAAGAGCGTGGCAAGAGCGAGCACGTGTGGCAAAATGGACGCGATTTTTCCCGGTTTGTGGGCCATTCCAACGATCTAAGCAACCCGGATGCCAAGGCTCGAACTGAGCGCTGCTGACCTCGGCGAGGTTACGCAACCTCGGGCACTGCTTCGGTGCGACGATAGCGCCAGAATGCCGGCAAGAGCGGTACGCACGCAACGACGCACACGACGCACACCAAACCACCGAGTCGGATCGACCGCGCGAGGCCCATGCGTTCGGCCATGAACCCTGCGCGCGCGTTACCCAGCAGAGGCCCGGTCATATACGAGAGTTGCTCGATGCCTGCCATTCTTCCCCGCAGCGCGGAGGGAATGGTCTCGTTCCAGATCGTCATCCGGAACAGGCCGCTGACCATGTCGGCGCCGCCCGCGAGCGCCAAGCAGAGCAGTGCA